>Ga0070664_100003092_pt1 | contig 13457 bp, 8 predicted proteins | sample KBSC73metaG_FD_65863 | JGI IMG/M metagenome (GOLD analysis project Ga0070664, IMG submission 65863) | Corn rhizosphere microbial communities from Kellogg Biological Station, Michigan, USA - KBS C7-3 metaG | ecosystem: Host-associated > Plants > Roots > Rhizosphere > Soil ... | reverse complement strand
GCGACAACGATTTCCGGGTCCCGCAGGGGAACACGCTCACGATGTATGCGGCGCTGCAGCGGATGAATGTGCCAGCGAAGCTGCTGGTGTGGCCGGACGAGAACCACTGGATCACGAAGGGGGAGAACAGCCGCGTGTTCTATCGCGAGGTCCGTGCGTGGCTCGAAAAGTATCTCGCGCCGCCGACGGGCTCGCGGTAGGCAGGCTTCAAGGCTTCGGGGCTTCAGGGCTTCGAGGATCGCCAACGATCACGCCTTCCTCGACCCGCAGGACGGCGTTGACCCACCGTCGCGTGAATTCCTCGTCGTGCGTTGAAAGGAGAATCGTCCGTCCTTGCCGGGTGAGCCGCGCGAGCAGCTCGCCGAGCTCGTTGCGGCGCGACGGATCGAGCGACGCGGTCGGCTCGTCCATCATGAGCAGCGGCGGATCGACGGCGAGCGCGCGCGCAATGGCCACGCGCTGTGCCTCGCCACCGGAAAGCTCGCGCGGGAGCGCCGTCGCCCGGTGCTCGACACCGAGCGTCTCCAGCAACTCCATTGCCCGTGTCTTCGCTTCCGCGTGGGAAACGCCGAGGACGTGCATGGGCGCGAGCGTGACGTTCTGGGTCACGGTCAGATGGTCGAACAGATGATGAAACTGGAACACGAGGCCGACGCGCCGGCGCAGCTGACTGAGCGCCGTCGATGAGGGCCGGGTGGCTCCCGCGAGCCGCACGCCGTCCAGGTCGATTGTTCCCTGCTGAAACGGTTCCAGGGCCGCGATGGCGCGCAGGATCGTCGTCTTGCCCGATCCCGACGGACCCATCAATGCGACGACGCCGCCGCGGGAGACGGCGAAGGTCGCGCCGGACAGGATCCGGCGGTCCGAACGGCGCAGGTGGAGATCGCGGACGTCGAGGATTGTCTCGCTCATGCGGTCGGTGCCTTCCAGCGCTCCTCGAGCCGCCGCGCGAGCGCGCTGAGCGGCAGCGACATCAGGAGGTACATCGCAGCGCAGAGCGAGCCCGGGATCACCCAGCTGCCAAGATTCGTCGCGAAGATCTGCGTCTGCTTCGTCAGTTCGACCACCGTGAGCACCGAGACGAGCGATGAATCCTTCAACAGCGCGACGAAGTCGTTGGTCATCGGCGGCAGCGCGAGCCGGAACGCCTGCGGACCGCGGACGAGCCGCAGCACCTGCCGTTCGGTAAAGCCCAGCGTGCGCGCGGCTTCCAGCTGCCCGAGCGGGACCGCTTCGAGCGCGCCGCGGTAGATCTCGCTCTCGTAGGCCGCGTAGTTGAGCGCGAGCCCGAGGAGCGCGGCGACGAACGCGGGCAGGCGAATGACCGATGCGAGCCCGTAGTAGATCACGAACAACTGGAGCAGTACGGGCGTGCCTCGCATCAGCTCCACGTAACCCGTCAGCACCCACCGCAGAAGCCCGGTGCGGTAGACGCGGCCGCTGGCGATCAGGACGCCGAGCGCGACCGCGAATGCCATCGAGAGGCAGGACAGGACCAACGTCACACCCGCGGCTTTTACGAGCGAGGGCACATATCGCAGCGTCGCTTGCCACGTCGACAGGTCGGCGACGCCGACGGCGTCGTCCAGGCCCGAGATGGCCGGCACCGCTTCGCGTTTCAGCAGCCGTTCGTAGAGAGCCGGCTGATCGTCGTTCCACACGTTCCATTTGCGGAAGATCCGCTCGAGGGTGCCGTCGCCCATTGCGGCGCGCAGCACTTCGTTCGCGGCGTCGCGGATGGAGGCGTTGCGCGCCGCGAGCACGCCCACATAGTGGCTGTAGGCGATGGCCTGGGGCTGCACCGTGACGCCGGGCATCGTCCGCTGCCGTCGTTCCGCCAGCACGTTGTCGAGGACGACCGCATCCAGGCGGCCGATCAGCAGGTCGCTGTACGGATGGACGTCGTCGTCGTAGGAGACCGCCTGCAGTCCGTACTTCTGTTCGGCGCGGAGGAGGATTTCGTACGCGATGGTTCCGCCAAGCGTACCGACCCGGCGTCCCTTCAGATCGGCAAGCGTATGCAGGCGCCCCGCGTCAGCATCGCGGACCGCGATTACCTCGCGGAAGGTGTAGTAGGGAATCGTCGTCGCCATCGCCGCGCGTCGCGCCGGCGTGTCTTCCATCCCGCTCAACCCGATATCGGCGGTTCCCCGCTCGATCGCCTGGTCGATCGAGGCGTAAGGCACGAAGAGGAATCGCGGCGTTCGGTTCAGACCGCGGGCAATCAGCTCGGCAATCTCGACGTCGAACCCGCTGACTTTCGCCGGGTCGGCGGGGTCCGCTTCGACGAAGGGCGCGCCGCCCTCTGGATCGCCCGCCCATTTCAGTTCCGCCTGTTGTGCGTGAAGTGTGAGCGCCGCGATGAGCGCGATCCACAGGACCATCGCGGATGCCGGGGCGTAAAGCCCCGGCCTACGTGTAGGGCGGCCCTTTATGGGCCGCCTCAGCATCCACGTCGTCACACCACACCTATCAGCCGCAGGGCGGCAACGGCGGCAAAGGCCAGCAGCAGGCCGTCGAACAGGCGCTGCGGAATGTGGGCGGTGAGCCAGCGGCCGATGAAGATTCCCGCAAAGATGCCCGGGCTCAGGATCGCGTTCAACGCCAGCGTACTGCCGTGAATCAGGCCGAGGCCGATGCTGAAGGGCACTTTGAATGCATTGATGATGAAGAAGAACCACGCGCTCGTCCCGACGAGCTCGAATTTCGGCAGCGCAACCGCGACGCAGTAGATCGCGATGATCGGTCCGGCGGCGTTGGCCAGCATTGTCGCGCCGCCCGCAATCAGGCCGATCGTCACCGCGAACCAGCGCGCGTGCGGCACCGCTCCGAACCAGCCGGGCCGCAGCATGCGCGCGACCTGCAGGATGGTCAGCGCCAGGATCGTGACGCCGATGAGCGGCTTATAGCTCGACTCGCTGAGCCCTCGCATGATCAGCGCGGCGACAATCACGCCGACGCACGCCGGCGGCAGCATCCGGCGCACGTAGTCCCACCGCGCGTGCTGATGAAAGATCCGCACCGCACAGACGTCGCCGACGAGCAGCATCGGCAGCACGACGCCGGTGGATTCGCGCGCGCCGAAAAGGAAGGCAAAGATCAGCACGTGCACCAGGCTCATGCCGGCCAGCCCGGACTTGCCGATCCCGATGCCGACGGCCGCGGCGACGGCAAGCGCCCATTGAGATGCAGTCAGCTGCGGCAAGGGGTCAGATCTCGATTTTCCATTTTCTCGCAACGCGACGTACAAATCTGTCAACGACGGCCGGTCTAGTGTATCCGCGGCGCGAAGATCTCAGACGCTTCCGCCTGTGCGCGTTGCACCCAGCTCCAAATTGTTGATGTCGGATGGTCGAGCAGCTTTCCAATGTCACGCAGCGTATACGCGTACCGTAGGTAAGCAGTCCGTACAGCCGCATGCAGCGCGCTACCGCCAAGGTGGGGCGGAATCAAGGTCGCCAACAAAGGACGGCTCGCGAATCGTTCTGCGTAGATGAAGTTCTCGTCGGCGACGTGCGGCTCCAAATGGCGGTCCAGCCGCTGTGCAAATTGCGCCGAGCCCACGAGTAACCCAGTCATAGGCGCGAGGTCGTCGAGCGCCGATGCTACCAACAGGCGAATCTGATCGTGCGGCGGCGGGCCGGACCCGTCCTCGAATAGTTCCCAGACTTCCTCGACGCGCAGCCACGGTGGCGCACTTCTTAGGCCGGCCGTGGCGCTGTAGCTACTCCAACGCCATGACGCTGCCTCTTTTACGCAACCGCCAGCCACGGGATTCCTGAGGATGTAGCGGAGCACTCGCACCATTGACGCGTCGTTGTCCACGAGACGGGCTTTGAACCGACCCTGAAGCACGTGTCCAACTCGGTCGTGGCGTCGGTTGAACCACTGGCAATAGGCTGAATTCAGCTGCTGCATGAGGCGGGAGACTGGCTCCTCCCGTGGCCGGAGCAAAAGATGTGTGTGATTCGACATCAGGCAATACGCGAGACAGTCGACGTCGAATCGAATGCATAGACTCGAGAGCAATTCGAGGAACCGCGCGTAATCAGCGTCATCGGTGAAGATCTCCTGTTTGTTGTTTCCTCGCGACATCACATGACACACGACGCCGGGCACATGGATTCGAAGCGGACGAGCCATCCTCGGGCGTGAGCAAGGGGCACGCCGATTAGCGAAGCCTCGTCAAATCATGCATTCGTGCGTAACGACACTCGCCAAGTCGCAATTCTTGCGATCGAGACGGACGTTCGATCGCGCAGTCCTGGTCAATCGACTCTGCTTGCCGTGGATTACAAAAACGTTCTCCGTTTCGCAAGAAATGGAAAATCGAGATCTGACCCCACGTATACTGGATGGTTCGACCTCCATGTTCACCGAAACGCTCGTCGCGCACGTCTCTGGCCGCACCCGCGCGAAGGGGTTCGACTACTTTCGCAGCGGCGGCGTCATCGACATGTCAGGCGGAGAGTGGACCGCGCACGCGATCGTGCGTGGCACGCGCGATTACCGCGTCGAGCTGCTGCGGGAGAGTGGCACGGATCGGTTCACCGCATCGTGCGAGTGCCCGTTCTATGCGGATCGCGGCGAGATCTGCAAACACATCTGGGCATCGCTGCTGGAGGCGGAGCAGCGCGGTCTCCTCCAGGGCGACGGCGACCCGCTGTCGACTGCCACGCTCGAGCCCGAATACCGGCCGATGGACGACGCGCCGCGCGTCGGGACGATCCTCGTGCCCGGCAAACCTCCCGGCAAGACCCCAGTGTGGGAGCGCTTCCTTCACGAAATCCAGCAGGACCTCGCCGCCACGGAGCGCTCCGCCCCGGTGCCGCGGTTCTCGAACGGCGAGCTCGTCTACGCCATCGACGTCAAAGACACGCTCGCCGGCCGCGGCACGGTCGTGAACGTCCTGTTCCGGCAACGCCGCAAGAACGGGACGTGGACGAAAGCGAAAGGCATCAACCTCAGTCCGCTGGAAGCTGAACATCTCCTCAATCCGACCGACCGCGACATCTGTTCTCTGCTGATGGGAGCAGGCAACCTCTGGCTCTACGGCAACACCTACGAATCCGGCTATTCACGATCGCGCTACGTGTTGACCGGGCCCCTCGAGGATCGCGTGCTGCCGATGATTGCGAAGTCGGGACGCGGTCACCTCAATCGCCACGGCGACGAGGAAGGACTGTTCCCATTCTCGTGGGACGAGGGCCCGGCCTGGCGGTTCGATCTCCAGATCGCGCCGGACGACAACGACGATGCGATCCGTGTGGATGGCACGTTCGTCCGCGACGGCGAACGGCTCGATTTGCGCGAGCCGGTGCTGCTGCTCTCGCGCGGATTCCTGTTCACGCGAACGCGGCTGGCGCGGCTCGAGGCCGGAGAGGCGTTTGCCTGGATTGCGCGTCTACGCAGCTTCGGTCCGATCTCGGTGCCGCGCGCGGTGGCGGGATCGCTGATGGAAGCGGTCGCGCGTTCGGGCCTGGATCCGCACTCGCTTCCCCCTGAACTCCGCTACGGCGTCGTCGAGGGGACGCCTCGTCCGCGCGTCCGCGTGGCGCGCCCCGAGCGGCAGAATCCGTACGCGCTCCGGCAGGATCTTCGGGCGACGGTGCAATTCGATTACGACGGCGCCATCGTCGAAGGTCCGCCGGGCGCCACGGCCTACGACGCCGTGAATCGCAGGCTCGTGCGGCGCCACCGGGCCGCCGAGCAGGCCGCGATCGACAGGCTGCACGAGCTCGGATTCCGTTACACGTGGAGCCACTTCGAATCACGCCAGCTGCTCGGCATCTCTCCCGAGCAGTTTCCCCGCGTCGTACACACCCTCGTCCAGGAAGGCTGGCGCGTCGAAGCGGAAGGACGCCCGTTCCGGCCAGCCGTCGCCATGCGCCTCGAAGTGTCATCGGGGATTGACTGGTTCGATCTGCACGGCCACGTGGACTTCGGCGACGGACGATCCGCGCCCTTTCCGCAATTGCTCGCGGCGGTGGCGCGGGGGGAGGACGTCGTGGTCCTGGACGATGGCAGTGTCGGGCTGCTGCCCGAAGACTGGCTCCGACGCTATGCCTCGATCGCGGGTTTTGGCACCGCGGAAGGAGACAGCATCAGGTTCGGACGCACACAGGCCGCGCTGCTCGACGCTTTGCTCGCGGCGCAGCCGGCGATCGCCTACGACGAGACGTTTGCCCGCCTGCGCGAGGAACTGCACACGTTCAGCGGGGTCGCGCCGCTGGATCCGCCGGCGTCGTTTCACGGGACACTCCGTGAGTATCAACGGGAAGCGCTCGGCTGGTTCGAGTTCCTGCGGAAGTTCAGGTTCGGCGGCTGCCTGGCGGACGACATGGGGCTCGGCAAGACCGTGATGGTGCTCGCGCTCCTCGATTCGCGACGGCAGACGCTCACCAAGGCCGAGCGCCTGCCGTCCATCGTCGTCGTGCCTCGATCGCTGGTGTTCAACTGGATCGACGAGGCGCGCCGGTTCGCCCCGAAACTGAAGATCCTCGACTACACGGGAACGATGCGGGATTCGTCCGCGATCGCCGGAGCCGACCTGGTGCTCACGACGTACGGGACGCTCAGACGAGATGCCGGCGTGCTGAACGCGATCCAGTTCGACCATGCCATCCTGGACGAAGCGCAAGCGATCAAGAATGCCGCCACGGCCTCGGCCAAGGCGGCGCGGCTGCTGCGCGCGCGGCACCGCCTCGCGCTCAGTGGCACGCCGATCGAAAACCATCTCGGTGAGCTGTGGAGCCTGTTCGAGTTCCTGAACCCGGGACTCCTCGGATCGGCGAAGGCGTTCCAGCGCGCAAGCTCCGCGCGCACTCGAGACGATGTGAATCTGGAGTGGCTGTCCAAGGCGCTCCGTCCTTTTATATTGCGGCGTACGAAGGAACAGGTCGCGCCGGAGCTGCCGCGCCGCACCGAGCAGACGCTGCAGTGCGAGCTCGAGGTGCTGCAGCGCAAACATTACGACGAACTCCGCGCGCACTACCGTCAGACTTTGCTTGCGAAGGTCGCGCGCGACGGCGTGAACCGGTCGAAGATGCAGATCCTCGAAGCGCTGCTTCGCCTGCGCCAGGCCGCGTGCCACAGCGCGCTGATCGATCCATCGCGCGCCGGAGAGCCGTCCGCAAAGTTCGACGTGCTGATCCCGCGGCTGGTGGAAGTGATCGACGAAGGACACAAGGCTCTCGTGTTCTCGCAATTCACGAGCCTGCTCGCGCTGCTGCGGCCGAAGCTCGATGAAATGGGTCTCACCTACGAGTATCTGGACGGGCGCACGCGCGACCGCGCCGCTCGCGTGGCGCGCTTTCAGACCGATCCCGCCTGTCCGCTTTTTCTGATCAGCCTCAAAGCCGGGGGGCTTGGCCTGAATCTGACCGCAGCCGAGTACGTGTTCCTGCTCGATCCGTGGTGGAACCCTGCCGTGGAAGCGCAAGCGATCGACCGCGCGCACCGAATCGGGCAGGCGCGGCACGTCTTCGCCTACCGGCTGCTGGCGCGCGACACCGTCGAGGAAAAAGTCGCCGAACTGCAGGAGAGCAAGCGAGAGCTGGCGGACGCGATCCTGAGTGCCGACTCAGGGCTGATCAGATCGCTCCGTGCGGAGGAGCTGGAGCTGCTGCTGTCCTGACGCGCCCACTGCGCCGGTCATAAGCCGACTGCGATCGCGAGGACGATCGCGACCGCCCCAAGACCGAGCAGCGCCGCCAAGAGCGGTATGACGAATTCGAGCCAGTCGCCGAACTTCACGCCGGCTGCCGCCGTCACCGCCATGAGCGCGCCATTGGTAGGAGTCACGAGTTCCGTGAGTCCGGCGCCGTATTGATACGCCAGCACGACCACCTGCCGCGACAGCCCGATCAAATCCGACATCGGCACCAGCACCGGCATCGTCAACACGGCCTGGCCGCTGACGCTGGGCACAGGGCCGTGGACCGCGACTTGAACGAGCATCATGCCGAGCGCCGACAGCGCGATCGGCAGGCGCTGCAGCGGTGTCACCAGTGCGTTGACGATCGTGTCGATGATATGCCCCTGATTGAGCACGACGAAGATCGCGCGCGCGAATCCGATCAGCATCGCGGCATAGGCCATGGACGCAAAACCGGTGACGAAGCCACGCGCCGTCCCGCCGACGCCGAGACCGCCGACAATCCCAGAGAGCAGCCCCATCGCGAAAAACAGCGCGGCCATCTGATCGAAGTCCCAGCCGAGCCGCATCACGCCGAACACGAACACCGCGAAGGTCACGATCACGAGAACGAGCACGATCGCGCGGCGGACATCGAGAGGCGTGCCTTCGGCCGACCCTTCAATCTCCTCCGGCGCGATGCGGTGGCGGCGGGCATGCCGCCACGTGCCCCAGATCCATCCGGCGAGCGCGACCGCCATGATCGCGATCCGGAATCCGGCGCCGGAGAGCGGCGGCAGGCCGGCGAGCTTCTGGGCGATCTGCACCTGGAACGGATTGATCGGACTGAACGCGGCGCCGACCGCCGCCGCGCCGATGCTGATGGCGACCGCGGTCAGCGCGTCGAACCCAAGCCGGCGCGTCACGAGCAGCAGCACCGGCACGAGCGCAATGATCTCCTCAGCCATGTTCTCGAGCGCGCCGCCGAGGGCAAACGTGAGCGACACGATCGGGATCACCAGCGCCTCGCGGTTCGCCAGGCGCCGTACCAGCCAGCCGACCCCCTGGCGCAGCGCGCCGGTTTCATCGACGACCGTGAACGTGCCGCCGACCAGGAATACGAAGAAGACGACGGACGCGGCGTCGGCAAGTCCCTTGGGTATGGCGACGAGCGCCTCGAACGGGCCGATATGGTGCGGTTCGACCCGATGGTAGGTGCCTGCGACGACGACGGTGCGTCCGGTCGCTGGGTCCTCGCGGCGGTCGTACTCGCCGGCGGGGAGGATGTAGCTGCAGACCGCCGCGATGAAAATGCACGCGGTCAGGAGGGTGAGCGGATGAGGAAAGCTCGCGCGTGCCACGTGCGCGCATCGTAGCACGCAGTTACTTGCAACCATTTCCGTGCGCCATCCGTCCAAGCCGCCATGCAGGACATCCGCTACGCGCTCCGTACCTTCCGCAAGCAGCCGGTGTTCACGCTCGTCGCCGTGCTCACGCTCACGCTGGGCATCGGCGCGAACACCGCGATCTTCAGCCTCCTCTACCAAATACTCCTGCGCCCCCTGCCCTACGCCCAGGCAGAGCGGCTGGTGTTCGTGTGGAACACCTATCCGCTGATGGGATTGCCGCAGGCCAGCGTGTCGATTCCCGACTACCTCGACCGCAGGACGCAGGCGCCCGCGATCGAAGATGCGACGCTCTTTACCGGTCGCGCCGCGAACCTTGCGGAAGAGGGCAGGCCCGAACAGGTGCGCGCGTTGGCGGTCACCCCGTCGTTCTTCGCCACGCTCGGCCGGGCGCCGTTCATCGGCCGCGGCTTCAACGACGACGAAGCCAGGCCCGATGCCGACAAGTTCGTGATCCTGATGTGGGGGCTGTGGAACTCCCGTTTCAACGCCGATCGCGCGATCGTGGGCCGCGACGTGCGAATCAACGGCGAACCGTATCGGGTCGTCGGCGTCATGCCGCCGGATTTCGAAGCGCCCTCGGGCGATGTCTCGGTGCTGATGCCGTTCGCGTTCACGCCGCAGCAGATGTCCGACGCCGGGCGCGGCAACGAGTTCAGCTCGATGATTGCGCGTCTGAGGCCGGGCGCGACGATTGCGCAGCTCGACGCCCAGATGAAGACGATCGTTGATCGCAACCTGGAACGGCTTCCGGCACGGGCGCAGTTCGCCAAGACGAGCGGCTTCGGCGGCTATGCGATAGCCATCCGTGATCAACTCGTCGGCGATGTTCGCACGCCGCTGCTCGTGCTGCAGGCGGGGGTCGTGCTCGTGCTCCTCATTGCCTGCGCCAACGTCGCGAACCTGCTGCTGATGCGCGCCACCGGGCGCGGGCGCGAGCTTGCGATCCGAAGTACGCTCGGCGCCGGCGAATGGCGGCTGGTCAGGCAGATGCTCACCGAAGGCGTCGTGCTGTCGCTCGTCGGCGGGTTGGGCGGCCTCGTCGCCGGCCTCGCGGGGCTGCGCGGCCTGGTAGCGATTGCCGGGCAGCAGCTTCCCGGCATCGCGCCGACGGCGCTGCATCCGGTCGTCCTCCTCTTCACGCTCGGCCTCGCGGTGGTGACCGGCCTCGTCTTCGGTGTGATTCCAGCTATTGCGGTCGTCCGCGGCAATACGTCGGCCTACTTGAAAGAGGACGGCGCCCGCGGCAGCGCCGGCAGAACGACGGGGGTCGCGCGCGCAACGCTCGTCGCCGGAGAGGTGGCGCTCGCGTTGATGCTGCTCGTCGGCGCAGGACTGCTGATCAAGAGCTTCGCGCGCCTGCAATCGGTCAATCCGGGATTTACCGCCGACAACGTGCTGACCGGGCAGATCTCGCTGCCCGCGGCGCGGTACACGGATGCCGCGGCTCGACGGGCGTTCTGGATCCGGCTGACGGACAAGGTCCGGGCGCTGCCGGGTGTCACCGCGGCGGGGCTCACGTCGAACGTGCCCTTCAACGGCAGCGTCAGCTCGGGCTCTTACTCGATCGTCGGCTATACGCCCGGGCCGACCGACGCGGCGCCGCACGGCCGCCAGGAAGTGGTCGGCGGCGACTATTTCCGCGCGATGCAGATCCCGCTCGTCGAAGGCCGCCTCTTCACCGACGCCGACAGCGGCGACGCCCCGCCCGTCGTCGTCGTCGATCAGTACCTTGCGAAAAGGTATTTCGCGAACACGAGTGCGCTCGGCCATCAGATTCAGCGCGGCGGTCCGGACAGCCCGAAGATGACGATCGTCGGAGTTGTCGGCACGATCAACACGATCAACCTCGCCGAGCCGGTGATCAAGGAGCGCATTTACTACCCCGTGACGCAGGCGCCGCGTGGTTCGATGGCCGTGACGCTCAAGACGTCGCTCGATCCCACCACGCTCGTGGCGCCGCTGCGCGAGGCGGTGCAGTCAATCGATCCGGACCAGCCGATCGCGGACGTGCGGACGATGGATCAGTGGATCGCGCGGTCGCTGGCGAATCGCCGGGCGCCGACGGTGCTGCTGGCGCTCTTCGGCGCCATCGCGCTCGTGCTGTCGGCAATCGGCATCTACGGGGTGCTCGCGTTCGGCGTCGCGCAGCGGGTGCGTGAGTTCGGCATCCGGCAGGCGCTCGGCGCTGACCGTCACTCGATCCTGTCGCTGGTGATCGCGCAGGGGATGCGCACAATCGCGATCGGCGTCGTCATCGGTCTGATCGGATCGTTTGCGCTCACGCGCTTTCTGCAGACGCTGCTGGTCGGCGTTGCCAGCCACGACCCCATCGTTTTCGCAGCGGTCACCGGCGTGCTCGTGGCCGTCGCGCTCGCCGCGTGCTACGTTCCGGCGCGGCGCGCGACCGACATCGACCCGATGGTTGCGCTCCGCGATTCTTGAAATCGCCCGGTGCGGGCGGGCACGATTGTGACAAGATCAGGTGGCTCGATGCCGCTCCTTGCCGCAGTCTTTTTCGTCGCATTCCATTCGCAGGACCAGCCGGCTCGCGCGGACTGCCGTGAATGGCACGAGTGCCGTCAGCTGGCTCTCGATGCCGCCGCGGCCGGGGAGTTCGAGCGCTTCCACGATCTCGCATGGCGCACCCTTCAGACGGGCCCGAAGAACGATCCCGCTTTGATGTACCTGCTCGCGCGTGCGCAGAGCCTGAGCGGGCGGCCGGGCGACGCGCTGGTGATGCTGCAACGCCTGCGGGCGATGGGTGTCACGACCGACGCGGCCACCAGTGACGACTTTCGCCGCGTACGGAGCCTGCCCGGATGGGCGGAGTCCGGCAACGCCGCTGGCGCCGAGACAGCTGGCGTGAAAGCCAGTCCCGACACGGCTGGCCCAAAGGCTGCGGCCACCGATACGGCAGGAAAAGCCAGCACCATCGATACCGCGGCGGTGCAGTTCGAGACGCTGCCGTTCACGCCGGCGGGCCTGGCCTACGACGCGGTCTCGCGGCGCTTCATCTTCGGCGATCGCCGCGCGCGGCGCCTGGCCGTCGTCGATGAATTCTCCGGTCATATGGCCAATCTCGCCAGCGCCCAGTCTGCGGGGTTTGGCGACATCGCCGCAATTGAGATCGATCCAAGACAGGGCGACCTGTGGGTGCTCAGCGCGGATGGCGCGCGCGGCACGCTGCACAAGCTGCAGCTGATTTCAGGACGCGCGCTGGCGTCGTACGCGCCCGCGGAAAAATTCGGCCCTGTAGATCTCGTCGACGTGGCCGCGACCCCCGACAATGGCGTGCTCGTGCTCGATCGCGCGGGACATCGCATCTTCCAGCTTGGATCCAAAGCGACCGCGCTCGAGCTGACGTCGACACTGCCGGACGACAAACCCGCCGCGATTGCTCCGGCCGGCGATGGCATCGTCTACGTTGCCCATGCATCCGGCGTATCGCGAGTCGATCTGGCGGCGCGCTCCGTCGTCGCCCTGAAGCCCGCGAAGGGTGTCGACTTGAAGAGCATCACGAGGCTGCGCTGGCACAAAGGGGCGTTGATCGCGGTGCAGGGCGCGGACAACGGCAGCTACCGGGCGGTGAGGATTGAAGTCGATCGACAAGGACGGGGCGCGTCCGCGATCCGGCCGCTCGCCGCCTCGCTCGCATCGATCGATCCGACAGCGGCGGTGATTTCCGGCACTACGCTGTACTATCTTGCCGGCGCGGACGATGCCCGGATGACCGTGGGGAAGCTTCTCCTGAAGTGAGTGCCGTCGCCGAAACTGTCGAAACGCTGCCGGTCACAACCGCGACGCGGATGGACGTACTGGATGTTCTGCGCGGCGTCGCGATCTTCGGAATCCTCATCTACAACATCGGTGCGCTCTCGGGGTACGAGATGGTTCCGCCGGCGGACCGGGCTGGCGTTCCGGCCGCAGGCGCCGACCACAATCTTTCATTCCTCATGGAGTTTCTCGTCCAGGGCAAGTTCTACTGCCTCTTCTCATTCCTGTTCGGGGCGGGATTCGCCGTTTTCATCGACCGCGCATCCGCGCGCGGCGCTGACGGCGTCCGGCTGTTCAAGCGACGGCTCAGCGGGCTGCTTCTGATCGCGCTCGTCCATACGTTTCTCATCTGGTACGGCGACATCCTGGCGGTGTACGCGATTCTCGGATTCGGTTTGATTCCGTTCATAAGACGCGACGACCGGACGGTGCTGCGCTGGGCGGCGGCCATGCTCGCGTCGCCCATCGTGTTGTACGCCGTGCTCCTTGGCCTCGCCGCGCTTAGTGGCGCGCCGGCCGCGCAGGCGGGCGGTGATGGACTGCCGCCAGTCATGGCGCGCGCGGTCGAAGGCATGCGCCACGGCGGCTACCTGGACATCGTGAAAGCAAACGCAATCTTCACCGCCGCGAACGTCGTT
>Ga0070664_100003089_pt1 | contig 13459 bp, 9 predicted proteins | sample KBSC73metaG_FD_65863 | JGI IMG/M metagenome (GOLD analysis project Ga0070664, IMG submission 65863) | Corn rhizosphere microbial communities from Kellogg Biological Station, Michigan, USA - KBS C7-3 metaG | ecosystem: Host-associated > Plants > Roots > Rhizosphere > Soil ... | reverse complement strand
GAACGCGTACACGGTGAAGAGAACGGCGGCGGCGACCGCGCCGGCGCCGAGCAGCCGCAGCAGCGCGCGCGAGAGCGCCTCGGACTGGCTCGGGGCCCGGCGCGCGGCGAGCAGGACCTGGAGCAGCAGGATCGGGATGAGGTACACCGCCGAGAACTTGGCGGCGAGAGCGAGGCCGAGGCAGGCGCCGGCGAGCACGACGCGTCCCGCCGTCGCCTTCGACTCCTCGTTCGGCGCGCCTCGCCGGCGCGACACCGCGTCCCACGCCAGCACGGCGGCGAGGAAGCCGAGCGTCGCGCCGAGGTCCGTGTGGACGACTCCGGCGTGCGCGACGAGGTTCGGGTCGAACGCGAGCAGGGACTCGGCGAAGAGCGCCGGCACGAGGCCGTAGCGCCGCCGCGCCTCGAAGAAGACGAGCAGCAGCAGCGCGGCGAACAGGACGAGGAACGGGAGCCGCGCGCGCGCGGCGATCGCGTCGGGCGGGACGGAGTTGGCGAAGAGGAACCCCTGGCCGAAGTCCTGGAAGAAGGCGCCGAGCGGCACGTGCGCGGGCGGCCTCCGTAGCGGCAGCGTCAGGAGAGCGAAGCCGGCGAGCGCCTTCGCGAGCGGCGGATGCTCGAGGTTGGCGATCATCGAGCCGGACGCCACCGCCGTGTAGCCCGAGAGGATGTGGATCGGCTCGTCCGCGGAGAGGCTGTCGCCGCGCGTGTGTCCCCACACGGCGGCCGCGGCGGCGGCTGCGATCAGGAACGCCGCCGCCGCTCCCGCGGCCCGGCTCATCGGCTCGCGCCCCCGCGCGCCGCGCCCGTCCTCCGCCCGCCCCGCGCGTACCGCGCGAGCGCGCTCAGGGCGGAGAAGCCGTCCTTCAGGCGGATCTTCTTTCCCTCGGCGTGCGAGCGGCCGAAGTAGGAGACGGGGACCTCGAAGACGCGGAACCCGCCGCGCGCGATCTTCGCGGTGATCTCGGCGTCCACGCCGAAACCGGGCGACTGGAGGTCGAGGGCCGGGACGACGCGGCGGTGGAACGCCTTGTAGCAGGTCGCCATGTCGGAGAGGTTCAGGCCGGTGACGACGTTCGAGATGAGCGTCAGGAGCCGGTTGCCCTGCTGGTGCCAGAAGTGCTGGACGCGATGCTCCGCGCTGCCCGCGAACCGCGAGCCGAACACGACGTCGGCGCGTCCCGCCTCGATCGGTTTCAGGAGCAGAGGGTACTCGCTGGGGTCGTATTCGAGGTCGGCGTCCTGGATGATCAGGATCTCGCCGGTCGCCGCCTCCATCGCGGTGCGCACCGCGCGGCCCTTGCCTCGGTTGCGCTCGTGCAGGATCACGCGGACGCCGTCGCGTCCGTCCCACGACTTCAGCCGCTCGCGCGTGCCGTCCGTCGAGCCGTCGTCGACGACGATGATCTCTTTCGGCGTCGCCTCCGCCGCGACCAGACGGAGGATCGCGTCGATCGTCTGCGCCTCGTTGTAGACGGGGATCAGGACGGAGAGCTTCACGGTTGCTGCGAGGATGATACGGGATGAGGGCGGAAGACGTAAGACGGGAGACGGAAGGCCGAGGCGGAAGAACATATTAGCTTTGGCTAATATATTTGCTTCGTCTGCCGTCTCCCGTCTCCCGTCTCCCGCATAATCATCCGCAGTGTCCCGCCGCGTCCTCTTCGCGCTCGGCGTCTGCCTCGCCGCCGCCGTCGGCGTGTTCCTGCGCCTCCACACCGTGACGCAGGCCACCGCGCCCGGCGGCGGCGTCCATCCGCTGGACTCCGACTCGGCGTATCACCTGCGCCGCGCGCGTTTCGCCGCCGCCGACTTCCCGCGCACGATCCAGCTCGACCCGCTGATGAACTTTCCCGCCGGAGCGGTCGCGATCTGGCCGCCGCTGTACGACCTCGCGCTGGCGCTGCCGGCGCGCGTGGCGCACGGCGCGGCCGCGACGAAGGAGGAGGTCGAGCGCGGCGCGGCGTGGGTGCCGGTCGCGCTCGCCGCCGGCGCCATCGCGCTCGCGGGCGTGCTCGGCCGGCGCGTGCGCGGCGCCGCCGCGGGTGCGGCCCTCGCCCTGTTCGTCGCCGTCTGCCCCGCGCACGTCCTGTGGACGCAGTACGCGCACACGGACCAGCACGTCGCGGAGTCGCTGTGCGGCCTCGCCGCGCTCGTCGTCTTCCTCGCGAGCCGGGCCAGGCCCGAGGCCGCGGGACAGCCTTCCCGCGAGATCGCCGCCGGGCTCGCGCTGGCCGTCGCCGTGCTCGCGTGGCAGGGGGCGATCTACTGGGGAGCGATCTTCGCGCTGTCGCTGGTGCTCGAGAGCATCGCGGCGCGCCGCGCGGTGGCCGGCGCCGCGGTCCGCACGCTGGGCGTCGCGGCCGCGGTCTCGGGCGGCGCCACGCTCGCGTTCCTCGGCTGGGTGAGGCCGCCCGTCACGTACGTGTCCTTCGGGCTCTTCCAGCCGCTCTTTCTCGCCGCGCTCGCCGGCGGCACCGCGGCGGTCGCGACCGCTCTCCGCGCCGCGAAGAGGCTGGCGGGACGGCGCGAGGTCATCGTCGCGGCCGCCCTGGCCGCGGCGGCGGCGGCGGCGACCCTCCCGTTCGCCGACGCGCTGGCGGCGGGCCTCGTGCGCGGCGTCGGCTACGTGGCGGGTACCACGTCCGAGGTCGGCGGCGCGGGCGGCTACGTCTCCTACCCGCGGGACTGGCTCAAGGGCATCTACGAGACCCGGCCGCTCCTCGCCGACGGGCCCGGCCTCGCGCTGAGGCAGCTGTCCGCCGCGTTTTTCGCCGCGCCGCTCGCCATCCTGCTGTGGGCCGCCAGAGCGCGGCGCCGCAGCCGCGCCGGGGTGAACGCGGCGCTCGCGGTGTGGGGCGCCGTAACGCTCTTCCTCGCGCTGTCGCAGCGCCTCAACGTCTACTACGCGGCGCCGCTCGCGGGACTGTCGGCGATCGAGGTCGTGCGCGCGGTGGCCGTGCGCGGACGCGCGGCGTCGCGGGTCCGACGCCCCGCGACGCCGCAAATTCTTGGCGCGCCGTCTTCGGCGCGACGCGAGCGGGGACCCGCCTTCGGGCGCGCCGCCGCGGCGATCCTCGCCTTCGGACTCATGTGGCCGATGGCGCCGGGGCTCCGCGACGAGCTCTCGGCGACCTACGTGCCGGGCTCCGACCTGTTCGCGACGCTCGCGCGCATGCGCGTCGATCTCCCGCACGCGGTGGACCCGTACGACCCGCGCCTGCTCGGCCCGCCGCCGTTTCCGGCGTCGCTCTCCGGCGCGCAGTCCGTGCTCGCCCCATGGTCGCTCGGCCACTTCGTCCTCTACGAGGCGGGCCTGCCCGTCGTGGCGAACAACTTCGGGTACGGCTTCCTCGACTCGATCCGCTTCTTCCTGGCGGAGTCCGAGGACGACGCGCTCGCGATCGCGCGGCGACACCGGGCGCGGTGGGTCGTCGCCACGGATCTTTCCGCGCGGCTCAACGACTACGCGCGCTACCTCGGCCGCGCGCCGTACCTCGTCCCCGGTCCCGACGGTCTCGCGCCGACGCCCGCGTACCTGAGGACCCTCCAGGCGCGGCTGTACGAGCTGGGCGGACGCGAGGCGAGCTTCGGCGGCGTTGCGGTGCCGGCGGTGACGCGCTTCCGGCTGTTGTTCCGATCGCAGAGCGCGATCCAGCGGGGCGGCCGGTGGATACCGAGGTGGTCGGTGTGGGAGATCGTCGACTGAGCTAGGGCCGCCGCGTCCCCCACATCCGCCACGCGAGCTCCGCGCGCCGCCTCTCCCCGGGAGTCGACGCCTCGGAAACGACGGCGGCGAGCTCCGTCCGCTTCGGGTCCTGACCCGAGAACGCGCCGAGCATGCCCGCGCGCCAAAGGCGTCCCGCGTAGGGCGGCTCGGGCGCGACGGACAGCGCCAGCACGAACGCCGCCGAACCCGCGAGCGCCGCCACGCCGGAGGAGGGCGTCGCGGGAGCGGCGGCGCGCACGGCGGGGATCGCGGCGGCGAGCGTCAGGAGCAGCGGAACGGCCAGCGACGCCGCCGGCGACAGGCCGACGATCGTGCCGAGGCTCTGCGCCGCCCAGCCGCGGACCACGAACCAGAGCGAGCCCGCCGTCGCCGGCCAAGTCAGCTCGAGCGGAAAGTGGGCGAACGAGGAGGTCAGCGCGAAGTGCGCCGCGATCGAGAACGACGCGGCGACGACGAAGAGGCCGCGCGAGAGTGGCGTCGCGAGGGCGCGGGCGATCGGCGCCGCCGCGAAGAAGACGAGCGGCACCAGGTAGCGGTTGCCGAGCGACCAGCCGCCGTGCCAGTTCGGGTAGCCGGTCATCGCGACGAATCCGACGGCGACGCACGCCGCGGCGAGGGCGCAGTCCGCGCGCTCCCGGCCCGAGCGCCACCAGGCCACGACGCCGCCGACGAACCACGCCAAGAACGGCGAGTAGAGCAGCGCGCCTCGGGATGGGTGGAAGAGGTACGCGAGCGCGACGCGCAGATCGGGCGCGCCGACGCCGAAGACCCCTCGCCGCGCCAGAGCGGCGTACGCCGGGTCCGCCTCGCGCGCGGAGGAGAGGATCCACGGCGAGCCGAAGGAGGACGCGTCGTACCAGAGGAGCAGGGCGAGCGGCACGGCGAGGCCGGCGAGAAAGGCGACGAAGGTGGCGCCGCGGCGACGATCGGGTCCCAGCGCCGCGCGAAGCGCCAGCAGCCCGGCGAGCGGCGCGACGGTGTACTCCGAGATCGCCGCCCAGCCCGCGACGAGCCCCGCGAGCGCAGGCCCGAAGGGCGTCCCCGTGCGTGACGCCGATGCCCGGAGGCGGTCCCACGCGAGAAACAGCAGCGCGGCCGAAAAAGCGTGCGCGAAAAACGAGCGGGAGTAGAAAAGAAACGGCGTACCGAACGCCACCGCCGCCGTCACCAGCGCCGGAGCCGACGGGTGAGAGGCGCCGTCCGCGAGCCGTCGCGCGAACCTTCGCAGCGCGACGACGCAGACTGAGGTCACCGTCAGCAGCCGCAGCAGATACAGCGTCGCGACCGGCGATCCCTCCCACGGCGGCGGGAGCGCGAGCCGGAGCAGGCGATAGACGGGGTACGCCGCGAACGCGAGGCCGGGCGCCTTGTTCGAGTAGTGGCGCCCGCCGGACTCGGCCTTGTCCTCGTGGTCGCCGAGCAGCTGGACGGCGCGGTCGATCGTGAACGTGCGCCACTCCGCCATCGCGACGACGGACTCGAAGCGCGAGACCTCGTTGGGGTTCGCCCACGGCGGGAACGCGCCGATGAACCACACCGAGACGGCCGCGAACGCGGCCACGACGGCGGCGGATGCGCGGCGCGCGGCATCCGGTGAACCGGCCGTCATCGCGATAACTGTACACTCGTCGCGATGTCCGGGACCGCGCGCGAACGCCTCGCGGCACTCGCCGTCGTCGTTCTCCTCGCGCTCCCGATGCTGCCCGAGATCCTCGGAGCGCGCCGGCTCGTCTTCCGCGACGCGCAGGTCACCCACTGGCCCTGGCGGCGGATCGCCGTGGCTTCGCTCGCGTCGGGGCGCGTGCCCTTCGTCAACGCGTCGGCCTCCGGCGGGCAGCCGCTGCTCGCAAACCCCAACGCGGTGCTTCTCTACCCGACCTTCCTCCTCGAGCGCGTCGCGCCGCCGACGGTCGCCTTCAACCTGCACTACCTGCTCCACGTGCTGTGGGCGTTCGCCGGGGCGCGGGCGCTCGCGAGGCGGCTCGGCCTCGCGCGCGGCCCGTCGTTCCTCGCGGGAGTCGCCTTCGCGTTCTCGGGGATGGTCCTCTCCTACGCGTCCGCTTTCATGAACTCCGGCGCGGCCGCGGCGTGGCTGCCGTGGTGCGCCGCGGCGGCGCTGGATCTCGCGCGCGCGGACTCGTGGCGCGGCGCCGCGCGCGCGGGCGCCGCCGCCGGTATCGCGTTCGGGCTCCAGCTGCTGGCCGGCGAGCCGGCGATCTCGCTCCTGACCGGCGCATTCGCCGGCGCGCTCGCCCTCGCCGCCCTGCTTCTTTCGGGCAGCCGCCGGAGGGCCGTCTTCCCGGCCGTCGCCGGCGCCGCGCTCGGGGCGGCGGTCGCGCTCGCGCTGGCCGCTCCCCTGCTCCTCCCGCTGCGGCAGGTGTTCCCGCTGACGTATCGCGGCCAGCACCAGTACTCCGAGCGCGCGTTCGGCGCCTCCGCGTTCACGGCGGAGCGCGCGATCGAGTGGCTTCTGCCCCGCTTCGCCGGCGACCCGGGGGTCCTCGGAGGCGGGGCGAACTGGGTGAGCTCGATGGTCTTCCACGAGCTCGTCTACATCTGGTGCGTCTCGCTCGGGGTCGTTCCGCTCCTCCTCGTGCTCCTCGGCGCTCTGCGCCGCGACTTCTGGAACCGCAGGACGGCGGGGCTCGCGGCGGCCGGCGCTCTCTCGCTGCTCTTCGCCTTCGGGATGGCGCTGCCGTTGTACCGCGCGCTCTACGGCGTCGAGCTGCTGCGGCGGCTCCGCTATCCGATCAAGTTCTACCTGCTGGCGACGCTCTGCGCGGCGCTGCTCGCGGGCGCGGCGGCCGAGGTCCTCGCGCGCAGGCGCGCCGGACGGCGCGAGGCCGCCGTGGTCGCCGTCGTCGTGGCGCTGCTCGCCGGCGTGTTCGCGGTTTCGGGCTTGCGGGGCCCGCTGGCGCGCGTTCTGGCGAACATGCTCGCTCCCCTGGACGGCGCCGTGCCCGATCCGCCGGCGTTCGCGCAGGCCTTCCACTCCTCCGTCCGCGGAGACGCCTGGATGGGCGCGGCCGCCGCGGTCCTCACCCTTCTGGCTCTGCGTCGCGGCGGGCTGCGCGAGCCCGCGTATGCGCTCGGGCTGCTGTCGCTGGCGCTCGCTCTCGTCTTCGGACTGCCGCTCTTCGTCACGGCCGCCGACCGCGAGCTCGACCGTCCCCCTGCCTTGCTCCACCAGCTCCGCGGGCCGGGCCGCCTGTACGTGTCCCCGACGCTGCCGAAGTTCCAGCCGGACTCGCTCGCGGCACCGGGCTCCCTGCCGCGGTTCGCGAAGGCGGCCCGCGTCGTGGTGGAGCAGCTCGTCCCGGCGACCGCGGCGCCGCTCGGCGTGCGCTACATCTTCGACGGGGACCCGGACGGCTCGTACGGCTACTTCAACCGCCTGTCCTCCGAGGCCGTGGCCGCGGCGACGCCGGAGGGCCGGGATCGGCTGCTCATCGCGCACGGCGCGCGCTGGGCGCTCGCGCCGGACGGGGAGGAGCACCCGCTCTTCCATCCGGTCACCGGGGTCGCGGTCGGCGGCAAGCGCCTCGTCCTCTTCGAGCACGAGCCCGCGGTGCCGGAGCTCCGCTGGGCCGACAGGACGTGGCGCCGCGCGTCGCTCTCCGGGATCCTCGAGCTCGTGCGCGACGCGCGGTTCGACCCGCAGCGCGACGTCGCGCTCCCCGGCCGCCGCGACGAGGACCCCGGCGAGGGAGAGGCTGCGGAGCGCGGGGGACGGCTGCTCTCGCGCCGCTCGCACGCCGAGGCGGCGGAGGCGGTCGTCGAGGCGCGGACTCCCGGAACGGTCGTTTTCGCGCGGACCTACTTCCCCGCGTGGCGGGCGCGGATCGACGGAATGCCCGCGCCCGTGCTGGTCGCCAACGCGCGCGACGTCGCGGTCGCGGTCCCCCCGGGCCGACACGTCGTCGAGTTCGCGTGGGACGCGTCGCCCTTCCGCCGCGGCGTGGCGCTCCAGGCGGCGGGCCTGCTCGCCGCCCTCGCGGCAGCGGCCTGGGGCCGCGAGGGGCGCGAGGCGAGGCACGAGGGGTCAACCGTGCATTCCTGACTTTCGCGAGGGGTCAACCGTGCACTCCTGACTTTGGAGCGCAACGACCACATCTCTCACTCGCGCATTCAGGATCGGATCGAGCGGAAGCGACGCCTCCAGCCGCAGCACGGATCTGACGAGCGTCGATTCCTCCCGTCCGAAAAACCGCGCGCTGCGGCAGACCGGGATCGCTGCGTATTCGCGGGCGAGATATGCCGCCACGCTGCGGAGGTGTGCGGCGCCGACTGAACGCCCGCGTTTTCGCAGCTCCTCCAGAGTCAGTCCGCCGGCGGCCGCCGCGTAAGCGGCAATGAGCTGGATCGGCCAGGGCCGCGGCTCCGGCCTCACGTCGGTGTTTCGAAGCGCCTCCTTCACAAAGGTCTCCGTACCGACGATTGCGGCATGGCTCGGCCGGATCGCTTCGTACTCATCGTCATTGACAGCCATCAGCTGTGCGTAATGGGCGGCGCGGTGAGCTCGGTCGGTCCGGAGCATCGCCATCACCGTTGCGGTGTCGAGCCAAGGCGGCGCCTCTCGGCCCCGGTAGAACCGATCGCTCGACCAGCGGTACGCCTGCGAGCGCACGGCAAGACCTCCCTTGACGGGATTCATGTGGATGTAGCGAACCAAAGTGAGCAGGTAGGCGTCCTTCTCGATCAAGAAGGCCTTGTAGCGTCCCTGAAACAGATGACCGACTCTCTGGTGCCGCCGGTTGAACGCCTGCGCATAGCTGGATTGAAGCGTGAGCATGATCCGCGACAGCTCGACGGGCCCGCGCTCCAACGCGAGATGCACGTGATTCCCCATCAGGCAGAACGCGTAGAGGCGGAACTCGAATCGCCGGCAACAGGCGGCCAGTCTCGCAAGGTACTCCCGCCGGTCCCCGTCGTCCCGGAAGATCGCCTTCTTCTCGTTTCCCCGAGCGACGACGTGATACACGGCTCCCGCGAAGTCGAGTCGAAGAGGACGCGGCACGTTCTCCTCCTCAGTGTCCCCATCTAGGAATTGTCATGACGGGGAGCGCGTCTCGATGGACGACTCCGCTTGGCGGCGCGAAGTCAGGAACGCACGGTTGACCCCCTGGCGAAGTCAGGAGCGCACGGTTGACCCCGGCCAGCCGGTTGCGACCGTGCCGCCGCGGCCCGGGAGGCGCGTCTTCACGACTTCTCGCACCGGGATGCGGGCTCGCTGACCGAGGGCCTCGTCCGCGAGCTCCGACAGGAGCGGGAACGTCACGCCCGCGGCGAGCCAGTCGTCGAGGATCGACGCGAAGAGCGCCGCCTTCGAACGTCCCTCGACTTCCGCGTGGATCGTGTGGACCTCCGTGCCCCGCGGCGCGGTCCGGAAGATCTCGCGCTGCGCCGCGTCGCCTCGCAGGCCCGGCCACGCGAGCGTCTCGTCGAGCGTGGGCAGCGTCGTCGGGATCTCGAGCGTGTCGAACGCGCGGCCGCCCGCGGCCGGGAGGAACGGCACGCCGAGCCTCGTGTTCGACGTGAAGAGGAGCGATCTCTCCTCCTGGACCTCGAGCGAACGCGCGCTCACCGTCCAGCCCGGCGCCGCGCTCGTGCGCGCCGGAACGCCGAAGATCCGCAGGTACTCGGCGTGCGCGAGGCCGTACTCCTCCGCGACGCGCTCCGGCGCCATCCGGTCGAGCCCGTCGTGCCAGCCGACGTGGTCCCAGCCGTGGACGCCCGTCTCGTGCCCGGCGCCGGCGGCCGCGCGCATCGCGTCGGCGGCGCCCCGCGCGATCGGCCGGGCCGGCAGAAGCGTGCCCGAGAGCATCGTCCGCCAGCCGTAGAGCGAGGCGCCGCCGGACCGGAGCATCTTCGACAGGAACCCCCTCTGCCTGAAGACGCGCAACGCGGCGACGCCCGAGCGATCCGGCCCGAACGTGAAGTAGAAGGTGGCGCGAATGCCGCGCGCGCCGAGGATCTCGAGGAGACGCGGAACGCCGTCACGCGTGCCCTCGAGCGTGTCGCAGTCGACCTTGAGGGCGACACGAGGCGATGGCGAGCCGGGGACCGAGGATCGAGAGCTCAAGGAGCCTTCCTGATTCTCAAATTCTCGAACTCTCCAGCTCTCGATTCACCTCGTCGCTCTGCGGCTCTTCAGGTAGAAGTCGAGCGTGCGCCGGATGCCCTCCTCGAGCGACACCTTCGGCTCCCAGCCGAGGATGCGGCGCGCGCGCGCGATCGACGGGACCCGCGTCAGGATGTCCTGGTAGCCGGGGCCGTAGTAGTCGCCGGAGGAGACGTCGACGATCGACGCTGCGCGCCCGCGCTCCTCGAACCCGGGGTACGCGCCGACGGCCGCGATCATCCGCTCCGCGAGGTCGCGGATCGAGAGGTCGTTCGCCGGGTTGCCGACGTTGAAGATGCCTCCGTCCGCCGCGCCGCCGCGGTTCTCGAGAATCGACATCAGCGCGTCGATGCCGTCCGAGATGTAGGTGAACGATCGGCGCTGCGTGCCGCCGTCGACCAGCTTGATCGGCTCGCCGTAGAGGATGTTGTGGAGGAACTGCGTCAGCACGCGGCTGGAGCCCTCCTTCGGCGAGTCGATGTCGTCGAGGTGCGGGCCGAACCAGTTGAACGGACGAAACAGCGTGAACTGGAGGCCCCTCTCGCCGTACGCCCAGATCACGCGGTCGAGCAGCTGCTTGCTCGCCGAGTAGATCCAGCGCTGCTTGCGGATCGGCCCGTAGACGAGCGGCGAGGAGTCCTCGTCGAACTCCGCGTCGGGGCACATGCCGTAGACCTCGGAGGTCGACGGGAACACCACGCGCTTGCCGTAGCGCACCGCCTGCTTGACGATGCGGAGGTTCTCCTCGAAGTCGAGCTCGAAGACGGCGAGCGGCTCCTTCACGTACGCGGACGGCGTCGCGATCGCGACGAGCGGCAGCACGACGTCGCACTTCTTGATCTGGTACTCGATCCACTCCTTGTTGATCGCGATGTCGCCCTCGAGGTACGTGAAGCGGGGGTTCGCCAGGAAGGCGGCGATCTTGTCGGAGCCGATGTCGAGCCCCGAGACGTCCCAGTCGGTCGTCTCCAGGATGCGCTCGGTGAGCGCGTTGCCGATGAAGCCGTTGACGCCGAGGATCAAAACCCTCACGGCTCGACCCTCTCGAGCGAGAACTCCGCCGCCTCGACCTCGGGGCCGCCGTCGCGCTGAAGCGTCACGAGCTCCACGTAGCGGTCGTCGCCGCACGCCACGTGGATGCGGCCGTCCTCGGCGCGGACCTGCCCCGGAAACGTGTCGTGGCCCGCGAGCCCCGGCACGCGCGTGCGCCAGACGAACGTGCGTCCGCCGAAGAGATCCGTGAAGGCGCCCGGATACGGATGCGTGACGGCGCGCACGAGATCGTGGACCTCCTTCGCGGGGCGGCTCCAGTCGATTCTGCCGTCCTCGGGCGTTCGCCGGCCGAACCGCGACGCCTTCGACTCGTCCTGCGGCACAGCGCGCGCGGATCCGGACTCGAGCGCCTCGAGCTGCCGCGCGAGCACCGCGACCGCGGCGGCGGTCACACGCCTCTGGACCTCGATCGCCGTGTCGTCCGGTCCGATCGGCACCGCCTCCTGATCGACGATGGGCCCGCGGTCCGCGCGGTCCGTCATGACGTGGAGGGTGGCCCCGGTCTCCGTCTCGCCCTTGAGCACCGCCCAGTTCACGGGCGCGCGGCCCCGGAACTTCGGCAGCAGCGAGCCGTGCACGTTGTACGCGCCGAGCGCCGCCGCCCGGAGCATCTCGTCGGGCAGCACGCGTCGATAGTAGAAGGACAGGATCAGGTCCGGGCGCGCCGTGCGCACGCGCGCGATCGAAGCCGGGTCGAGCGGGTTCTCCATCACCACCGGCTCGATCCCGGCGGACTTCGCCAGCTGCGCCACGCTCGGGAACCACTTCGCCTCGTCCGGCGAGTCGCGGTGCGTCGCGACGAGCACGGGCGCGCGGCCGCGCTCGAGCAGGTGCTTCAGGCACGCGTGCCCCGTGTCGGAGTACGCGAAGACCGCAATGCGCGTCAAATGCGCACCAGGGTTTCTGGTTTCTGGTCTCTGGTCTCTGGTTGCGCCCCGATCCCGAACACGCGCGCGATGCGATAGCGCGGCCTCCCGCGCACCTGCTGGTAGATCCGCCCGACGTACTCGCCGACGAGGCCGAGCCCGGCCATCGCGATTCCGAGCAGCGTGAAGAGAATCGCGAACAGCGTGAAGACGCCCTCGACCTCCGCGCCCACGATGAGCCGGCGGATGAAGAGGAAGACGCCGAACGCGATCCCGCCGAACGCGACGATGGTGCCGAGCAGGCCGAACGCCTGCAGCGGCACGAGCGAGAATCCGGTCATCAGGTCGAAGTTGAGCCGGATGAGGCGGTAGAGCGAGTACGCCGACGTCCCGTGGACGCGCGGGGCGTGCGCGACCTCGATCTCCGTGGGCCGCCGCGCGAAGCTCTGCGCGAGCGCCGGGATGAACGTCGACGCCTCGTCGCAACCGTTGATCTCCTCGACGACGTCCCGCGAATACGCGCGCAGCATGCAGCCGAGATCGGTCATGCGGATTCCGGTGATCTTCGAGGTGAGGCGGTTGACCAGCCACGAGGCGGCGCGGCGCGCGGCGGAGTCCTGGCGCGACCTCCGGATCCCGCCGACGACGTCGTACCCCTCGTCGAGCTTCGCGAGCAGTCGCGGGATCTCCTCGGGAGGATTCTGGAGGTCCGCGTCGAGCGTGACGACGGCGTCTCCGGTCACCCGCGAGAACGCCGCGAGGATCGCCTGGTGCTGACCGAAGTTGCGGGCGAGCTGGAGCACCTGGATCCGCGACGGGCTCGCCGCGGCCGCCGCGCGGAGGATCTCGAGCGAGCGGTCGCGGCTGCCGTCGTCCACGAACACGAGCTCGTACGGGCGGCCGGTCGCGTTCATGACCGCCGTCAGGCGCTCGAGGAGGGCGGGAAGATTTCCCTCCTCGTTGAACACGGGGACGACGACGGAGATCTTCATCGCGAGCGCGCCGCGATCTTAACCGGATTCGCCGCGCGCCGGCCGCCCGAGCGAGCGTATCGCTCGACCCCTCAGCGACCGTATCGCTCGACCCCTCAGCGACCGGATCGCTCGACGTCTCAGCGAGCGTATCGCTCGACCACCTCGCGCACCGCCTCGATCGCGTCGTCCTGGTCCGCGTCCGTCAGGCCCGGGAAGAGCGGGAGGGAGACGATGCGCTCGGAGACATAGTGCGCTTCCGGATAGTCCTCGGCGCGCCAGCCGAAGCGCCCCGCGTAGTACGAGAACTCGTGCGCGGCGGTGTAGTGCAGCCCGGTTCCGATGTTTCGCTTCTTGAGCTCCGCCATGAAGCCGTCGCGGTCGATCGAGAGCCGGTCCGTGTCCACGAGCGGCGTGTAGAGGTGCCACGCGTGGCGCGACGGATACGGCGTCCGCTGCGGCAGGATGAGCCCGCGCAGGCCGGAGAGCGCGGCTTCGTACCGAGCGGCGAGCCGCGCGCGCTCGGCGATGAACCCCTCGAGCCGGGCGAGCTGGCCGAGGCCGAGCGCCGCCTGGATGTCCATCATGTTGTACTTGAAGCCCGGCGCCTCGACGTCGTAGCGCGGACTGCCCTCCTTCGCGAACCGCTTCCACGCCTCGCGGTCCATGCCGTGGAACTTCAGCAGCGACGCGCGCTCGAAGACGCCGCGGTCGTCGGT
>Ga0070664_100003083_pt1 | contig 13468 bp, 9 predicted proteins | sample KBSC73metaG_FD_65863 | JGI IMG/M metagenome (GOLD analysis project Ga0070664, IMG submission 65863) | Corn rhizosphere microbial communities from Kellogg Biological Station, Michigan, USA - KBS C7-3 metaG | ecosystem: Host-associated > Plants > Roots > Rhizosphere > Soil ... | reverse complement strand
TTCAGACAATCGCGCCGGGCGATGTGAACTGGATGACCGCGGGACGCGGCATAGTTCATTCTGAACGGGTCTCCGACGCTCCGAATGAGCCGGACGATAAGCTGATCGGCCTGCAAACGTGGGTCGCGTTGTCCGAAAGCCATGAAGAAAGCGATCCGGCATTTTCGCATCACGGCAGCGATGAGCTGCCGGTGATTAAGGATGATGGGATCGAAGTGAAGGTGATTCTTGGCAGCGTCCTTGGCGTTGTCTCACCCGTCGCTACTATCTCAAATCCAGTTTACGCGGAGTGCGCCGTGACCGCTGGAACCGAACTAAAACTGCCGGATGATATCGAGGAACGCGGCGCGTACATTCTCTCAGGCAGCCTGAGTTCGGACGGCGAGACATTCGGCCCAGGAAATCTCGTTGTATTTCAAGCCGGTACAGATGCGATCGTAGAAGCCAATAGCGATTCGAAATTCATGCTCATCGGCGGCGACAGGCTGGAAAAGCCTCGTCACATGTGGTGGAACTTTGTTTCGACTTCGCCCGAGCTGATCGAGAATGCGCGCGAAGACTGGCGCCGCGGTAATTTTATAGCGATCCCGAATGAAACCGGCTTCGTTCCGCTTCCCGAAGGAAACTTTCCGAAGCCGATCGCTCAACCGTTTTAAGACGATCCCCGCCTGTTTTGGTGTGAATTTGTTAAAATTGTCCACCCATTGACGCGATCACCGCCTTTATTTCGCCGTACCGGTATTCGTCACCCAAAAATTCTTTTATCGGCGACAGTGCATTGGTGTCGGCAAATTTAATTACTGCTTGGCGGATCGGCTCGATCTTTTGGTCAGGAACGATTTGTTCCAAGCTGACCTCTCCGCTCGCGATAAATCGCGCCAAATGATTTTCGACGGTGTTTTCGGTAACGCCGCGCTCCTTTGCGATATCCGATATAGATTTGCCGCTTTGAAACATTTCGAGCGAGATACGATAGGTGTCCCGGCCGCTCTCATCGCGTCTTGTTCGCGACTTGTGTTCTCTTTTCGGGGACTTCAGGTCGATGCGGGAGACGAGGCCGCTTTTCGCGCAATAGACATTGATCTCGTGTACGAAATCCACACCGTACTTCTGGTACTTAACGTCGCCGACCCCCGAGATTTTCCGCATCTCAGATTCGTTTTGCGGAAGGTATGTCGCCATTTCTACCAGCGTCGCGTCGGAAAATACGATGTATGGAGGAACGTTTTCGCGCTTTGCGAGCTTGTTGCGGACGCTTCGCAGATCGTCGAACAAGCCTTTTATGTGGGGATGTGAAACCTGCGATATGAGCGGCGCTTTCTTTTCAACTTTGGTTTTTACTTTTATAAGTTCGACGTTTGTACGTCCGCGTAAAACGGCTTCGCTTTTTTCGGTGAGAACGATCACTGGATACAGCCCGTCCGTTTGTGAGAGATATCCTTGCGAGATCAGGTCCTTGAAATATTCGAACCACTCGCTTTTAGAAATATCGGCGCCGATGCCGTAGGTTTTTATATTCTTATGCTCGTCGCGAATTTTTTGTGCCTCAGAGCCTCGTAGAAAATCGATCAGATAACTAAGGCCAAATCGCTGACCGGTGCGGTAAACGGCGCTCAATGCTTTTTGCGCGATCGTAGTACCGTCAAACCGTTCAAAATCCGTGTTGCAGTTGTCGCAGTTTCCGCAATCGGCAACAACGGCCTCAGAAAAATAACTGAGCAAAAATCTTCGCCGGCAGGTTTTCAGGTCACCGAATTCGCCCATCGTATCCAGCTTTTTGAGCATGATCCGGCTTTGCGAGGCGTTGCCTTCGACCTCAACGAAACTCTTTAATTTGGTTACATCACCCCAGCTGAAAAACAGAAGAGCGTCGCTCGGTAAACCGTCGCGCCCGGCGCGGCCCGTCTCTTGATAATAGCTTTCGATATTTTTTGGCAGGTCCATGTGAACGACAAACCGCACGTTCGATTTGTCGATACCCATTCCGAAAGCGATGGTTGCGACAATGATCTTCGCCTCGTCTTTTAGGAACAACTCCTGATTTCGCTCGCGCGTCTTCTTGTCCAGACCAGCGTGATACGGCAGAGCGGAAAACCCTTCGTCTTGGAGGTCGGCAGCGAGCGAATCGACAGAGCTGCGGCTCAGGCAATAAATGATGCCGCTTTCGTCCTTGCGTTTGTCGAGATAGTCGAGAAGTTGGCCATAGGAGTTTCGTTTCGGCTCAACCGCATAATGAATGTTCGGCCGATTGAAACTGGAGATAAAAAGCGCAGCGCTCGGTATATTCAGCCTTTCGACAATATCCTTGCGAACCAGCTTATCTGCGGTCGCGGTCAAAGCGATCACAGGTATTTCTGAAAACGCTGTTTTCAGTTTTGCAAGCTTTAAATATTCGGGCCGGAAATCGTGTCCCCAACTAGAAATACAATGAGCTTCATCTATTGCAAAAAGCGATATGTCAATGCCCCTTAGAAAATCCAGAAACTGATCGCCGCTTTGCAGCAGGCGTTCGGGTGCGACATAAAGCAGTTTTAATTTACCGCTGCGAACATCGCGAAAGACCTCTACCTGTTCAGCCGCCGTCTGTGTCGAGTTGAGATATGCAGCCGCAATACCATTGCTTCTTAATGCATCGACCTGATCCTTCATCAACGCGATCAGCGGCGATATAACAACCGTCAAGCCGTCCAGCATCAATGCGGGTATCTGATAACAAAGGGATTTGCCACCGCCCGTTGGCATCAGCACAACACAGTCTTTCTTGCGCAAAACCGCCTCGATCGCAGGCTCCTGATTCATCCGAAACGAATCGTAACCGAAACGGTGTTTGAGTATCTCGCGCGCCTTTTCTATGCTCATGTAGGATTTGAACGAGGGTGCCCGAAAAGCGGGATCTTGTTTGTGTGTTTCGGTTTCGCTCCGTGTGTTCCGTGGTGAGGTCTTTTTCAGCCACGGAACAAGAGCGGAACACAGAATTCACAAAAACAAAGACACAGAAAACGACTTTTTAGAGAACCTCTCGTTGTACGCTCAATCTTTTAGATCTCTACCGTGTCTATTTGTGCTTTCTGCAGTTTGCCGGAATAGTCCACGTACAACGCTTTCCATTCGCTGAAGATGTCGAGGACCTGGGTGCCGGCTTCGCGGTGGCCGTTGCCGGTGCCTTTTGTGCCGCCGAACGGCAGATGGACCTCTGCGCCGATCGTTGCCGAGTTTACGTAGCAAATGCCGGTGTAAAGCTCCTGCATTGCATGGAACGCATTGTTGACGTCCTGCGTGTAGATAGCCGATGAAAGACCATATTTTACGCCGTTTACGATGTCGATCGCTTCGTCGAGAGTCGAGAACGGAACGACGGATGTGACCGGCCCGAAGATCTCTTCCTGTTCGATCCGCATTCCCGGTTTTACGTTTGTAAACACGGTCGGCTCGATGAAATAACCCATTGCGTAATCGCCTTTTGTCAGGGCGTTACCACCGCAGGCAAGCGTGGCCTTGTCCTGCTTTTGGCCGATCTCGATATAGCTGAGAATCTTTTCCATAGCGTCCTGGTTAATGACAGGGCCGACTTCGGTTTTTGCATCGAGGCCATTGCCGACGCGAAGTCTCTTGACACGCTCGACTAATTTCTCGACAAATTTCTTATAGATCTTTTTGTGAACAACCAACCGCGACGATGCAGTACAGCGCTGACCGCTGGTGCCGAATGCTCCCCACAGGGAACCCTCGACGGCGTTGTCGATGTCGGCGTCGTCCATGATGATGATCGCGTTCTTGCCGCCCATTTCGAGGCTAACGAGTCTGTTATCACGGGCGCATTGTTCGGCAATGATCCGCCCGGTATCGGTCGAGCCGGTGAACGAGATCAACCGCACGTCCTTATGATTTACAAGCGCGGCCCCGACATCTGCTCCGTGGCCGTTTATCAGGTTGACCACGCCTTTCGGAATGCCCGCCTGCTCACAAGCCTTAACAAGGTTTAATGCCGACAAGGGCACATCTTCGCCGGATTTCAGAACGACCGTATTACCGCATACGAGCGCCGGAATGAGTTTCCATGACGGTATCGCCATCGGAAAATTGAACGGCGTGATAAGCCCGCACAGGCCGACTGGCTGGCGGACGCACATTGCGAATTTGTCCGGCATTTCCGCCGGTGTTGTAAAACCGTGCAGCCGTCGGCCTTCGCCCGCGGTGTAATAGGTACAGTCGATCGCTTCCTGAACGTCGCCGCCCGCTTCTTTTAGCACTTTGCCCATTTCGCGCGTCATCTCGCGGGTATAGCGGTCCTTGTTTTCGCGAAGAATTTCGCCGAGACGAAAAAGGATCTCAGCACGACGCGGTGCCGGTGTCAGCCGCCAGCGTTTCGCAGCGGATTTTGCCGCATCGACGGCGTGGTTCACATCATCGGCGTTTGATTTCGGAAATCGGCCGACAATGTCGCTCGTATCCGCCGGATTTAGATTTTCGAACCACTCGCCGGACGAGCTTTTGACCCATTCACCGCCGATGTAGTTATGGTAGGTTTTTGTCGATGTTTTGGATGTTTTTTTTATTTTTGCTTCTTTGGCTTTTGGCATAAATTTTAGATGTAAATAGCTAAATGTTAATGGTTAATTGTAACGTGAATATGTCTCCACGTCACAATTAACCATTAACATTTAGCCAACTTATTGAAAATCTACTGTACGGTAAACTGAACGATCTTAAGCTGAACCGACCGCGTTAAACGACTGTACGCGACCACTTCGAGCACAACGGCGTCGCCGGGTTTTAATTTTGCAACCGTATCGTTGAACGCTTTAAGTGTCGTCACCGGCGCCCGGTTTATACGCTGTATCAGATCGCCCTCGTCGAGGGCGTCATCACCGTTCGACATCTTCACATCGGCGATAAAACTTGCCGGATTTATCTCTCGTACAACGAGGCCCTTTTGCCCATCGAGTTTGTAGTTTGTCGCAAGCGCCGGCGTCAATTCTGTCAGCGTTAAGCCGAAAGGCTTGTCGTCGGCCCGCTTTTCGATCGTGGTTTTGCTTGTATCGTCCGGACTTACAGGATCCGAAGCTCTGCGTTCTCCTAATTTGATCGTCGCGGTTTTCTTCTCTATATTCGATCCGTTTTCTCGAAGGAATTGTATCTCAACGTCCTTTCCCGGCGTACTCGACGAAACTTTGGCAATAAGGTCACGAGCATTTTCAACCTTTTGCCCGTTAAAATCGGTGATAACATCGCCAACCTTAATGCCGTTCACCGCAGCAGCTCCCTGTTTGTCCCGCACGTCAGTCACGATCGCGCCTTTCGCATCCTTCAGGCCGTATACTTTTGCGTATTCAGCCTTTACCGATTCGAGTGCGATACCGAGATAGCCGCGATGGACTTTGCCGTTGGCCACGAGCTGCTTATAAACCTGTGCAGCCTCGTTTGCAGGAAAAGCGAAACCGACGCCATTCGAGTCGCCCGTCGAAGTTGCGATCTGTGAATTGATTCCGATCACTTCGCCATTCATATTGACAAGCGGGCCGCCCGAATTCCCTTTGTTAATTGCGGCGTCCGTCTGTATAAATTTTTGAAACGGCGAGCCGCCCGGCGTTTCACGCTGCGTCTGTGAAATAATGCCCGCGGTCACGGATTTCGAAAGGCCGAACGGCGAACCCAAAGCAAGGACCCAATCACCGACCTGGGCGGTGTCTGAGTTTCCAAGTTTGACGAACGGCAGTTCCTTGCCAGCTTCGATCTTTAGGACGGCTAGATCGCTAAGGTCGTCGGCACCGACGACTGTTGCAGGATATTCCTCGTCCGTATCGAGCTTGACCGTAATGCGCGCTGCACCCTCGATGACATGATTATTTGTGATTATCAAGCCGCCTTTATCCACAATAAACCCGCTGCCCACCGCATAGATCGGACGGCGAGGCAGCTGTCGGCGGAAAAAATCCATTATATCGTCAGGGTCGGCCGGCGTAGTTGTGTCGGATTTTGCCGAAGGCTCAGCGACACGGCCTTTGGTTTCGATATTGACAACGGCCGGTTCGACTTTTTTGGCGACCTCGGCAAACGTCGCAGAAAGCTGAGCGGGTGAGACCGCCGCATTTCCGGACACTTGTCCTGTATTGGTCTGTGAGGGCGCAATGATCGTGCCAACGGCGATCATAAAAACTAATAATAAATTGCTCCCACCAGTCAATCTTCGGGATCCAAAGTTATCAAAATCGAACATAAATGCTTCTCCTTAAAACACAAGCAGCCTGCAAATAACCCTTTTCTAAGCGCTTAGTATAACAAACCCTGTCCGTAAAACACGAATATAATCCATACGCGCCGGCCACCAGGATCATGGCCTGAGCAGCACCTTTAACGTGCCTTTTCGCCCGGCGTACCCGACGGCTTTAACGCCGTTTGCAAGGCTGAATTCTTCATCTATCAAATCATCAACCCGCACTTTCATTTCTTGCAGCAATTCCAGTGCCGGAGCCATTCGTCCGCATCGCGAACCGATGACGGTTATCTCGTCAACAACGACGCGCCAGGCCTCCCAAACGGGTTTTCCCTGAAACGTGGATTTGAGCACGATCTTGCCTCGCGGTTTTACCAGATCGAGAGCGGTCGCAAAACCGGATTCGGAACCGCTCGCCTCAATTACTACGTCGAACGTTTTGTTTAGGTTTGAGCTTTTATCATCGAGCAAAATGCCTTCTATACCCTGTTTTTCGGCGATCGCAAGTTTTGATGCGTGTTTTCCGACCAGACACACGTTATCGCTGTCGAGCGCGGCACAAATCGCGCACAAGATACCCAATTTCCCATCGCCGATCACTGCCGCCTTGGTATCTCGACCGAGTTTTACCTGTTCCGATATACCGTAGGCTGCGGCGAGCGGTTCCGCAAAGACAGCGGCCGTTTTTGAGACGTTATCCGGAACGGTTATCAAGTTTCTTGACGGCAGGGTCAAAAATTCCGCGTGTGCTCCGTCGCGTCCCTTTATCCCCAGAACGGTTCGTTCGAAACAGTGTCGCGAATCGCCAGCTAAACAAAGATCACAACGGCCGCAGCCGACATTGATCTCGCCGACCACACGCTTTCCGACCAACGCGGGAGCGTCCGGCGAGGTTTCGACGATGCCGACGAACTCGTGCCCGATGGTCCCCTGAAACCCGGCGTAGCCGCGAACGATCTCGAGATCCGTGTTGCAAATTCCGGACAGGACCACTCTAACCAAGCTCTCGTCGTTTTGCGAAGGTTTCTCGACCTCATCCAAAGCCAGTTCCTTGCCTGTAAATCTCAGTGCCTTCATCGACATCATTCTACATTAGACGGACAGCCTCAGATAACGGTTGTAAACGTTACGGTTTGAAAATTTACTTTTACTTGCTCGCTGACTATACTTTTGACAAAGCCTCGCGTCTAACATCTCTCGCCCGGCTCAAACTATGAGAAGTATTATTTTGTTTGCATTTTTGGTGGCGGTTGGGGTCGTTGTCACAGGATGCGGAGCGCAAAAGGCCGCTACCAGCAGCGATACCCCGACGGCGGCATATAAGCGATTATTCGAAGCAGTAAAGAGCAAAAATACAGAGGCCATAAAACAAACACTTTCTAAAAAGACATTCGCGTTAGCTGAGTTTACGGCTCAAAAGTATAAAAAGACGATCGACCAGGCGCTTGAGAATGGATTTACGGCAACGACGTTCGCCGACTCGCTCCCGACAATGCGTGACGAGCGGGTCAAGGACGATATGGGCGCTCTGGAGGTCTGGAATTCACGTGACAATCGCTGGGAGGATCTGCCGTTTGTATTTGAGGACGGAAACTGGAAGTTCGCGGTCGGAGATGCGTTCGCAAATACCTGGAAATCACCTGGCAAAGGTCAGGCTCAGATCGAAATGGAAGCCGCGAACAAGCTAACTGCGAATGGAAAAGTGATCAATACGCCGAGCTCGAATGCGAATCCGAAGGATATCGTTCGGCCAAAGATGCCCGCCGGACAACCAATCCCCACGGTACCGCCAAAATGATCGATCCGACCGCGGTCGCGGACATAATCTCGCTCTATAAAAAGCACGGATGGACGATCCGGCGCCTGCTGGTGTCGCCGGAACTTGAAAAAGCTTTGCGGTCCATCAGGGCTGATCTGCCGGCAGGTGTCGAGACTCGCTCATCTGACATGAACTGTGCATGGTTTTCTCGGTCGTCTAACGCTGAGCGAGAAACTTGGGAGCTGCGGCTTTTAGAGGCAACGCCATTTGCCCTTCTTGAGGTTTTAAGCATGGCAGCGACCGAAGCCGAACGTGAAGAAGCACTTACAGGTGTTGAAGAAAAGATGCGTGAGTTTAAATCCAGGCGGGCTCGCGGTCACTAAAATCATCCATCAAAAATCGTACTGAAACCGAAAAATATTGGGCTTGACAAGAACACTGTTGGGTAGCAAACTTATAGTGTTGAAATGATGATCAAAGATTTCGGAGGAAGAGTCGCAACCATCTGGGAAGGTTTGCGGCCGATGACGAAAAAAATGCTGGCCGGGGCATTGCCGCAAGGCGACCCTAACCATGCCAACATCCCCAGCCAAAAGTTTTTTTACGACGCTCACGCTGACTGGGAACTAAGCCGACTGCTTTCTGCCCTGGATGAGCAGGTAAAAACCGCGGACGCAAAGAAAGATCCTGAACAGCTAGCCGAACTTTCCGAGCTTGCCGACACGTGCATTCGTGTGCTCGAGGCAAAGACGGGTTCTGCCGAAGTATTCATTCAACTTGCCGAGCGTGCTTTGAAACAGCACGATTACAACAGGCTGGATAAACTTGCCGACCTGCTGCAATCGCGTTTTTCGGCCGGCGAGATCGCCGAAATAGTCCGTCAAACCGAGTATCCGCAGATCAGGGCAATAGCGTACGAAACGCTTGCCTTATTGCCGGTTGCGGCGATCGTACCGCTGCTTGACGACCCGCTTTATGCGGATATAGCGGCGGGAGCGCTTGAGCAGAAAGCGTTCGAATACGATTCGGAAGAGGCAAGGGAAATTTTGGAGCAGTTCGATAATGGAAATGAAATAAGGGGCGAATAACGGCCCCTTTTTTTAACCTGCCGAGACCGCCTCGTCCTGTTTCCGCTCTAATCGCCCGGGATACATCGGAAACCGTGCGGTAATTTCCGCAACGTCCGATTTGGCTTGTTTCTTTACTGCTTCCGATTCCGGCTCATTAATTACCGACGCGATTATCTCACCGATCTTTTTCATCTCAGCCTCCTTCATTCCACGCGTGGTCAACGCAGGTGTGCCAAGACGAATTCCTGATGCAACGAACGGCTTATTCGTATCGAACGGGATCGTATTTTTATTAACGGTGATGTGGACCTCGTCGAGCGCCTTTTCGGCAACCTTTCCGGTGATCCCCTTCCCATCCATGAATACATCAACAAGCAGAAGATGATTGTCGGTTCCGCTGGAAACTATCCGCAGACCCGCCGCGCTCAAAGTCTCAGCCAGAACTTTGGCATTGTTAACGATCTGCTGTTGGTATGTTTTGAAATCGTCGCGCAAAGCTTCACCAAAAGAGACGGCTTTTGCGGCAATGATATGAACAAGCGGGCCGCCCTGAACGCCCGGGAATACGCTGCGGTCGAGGTCCTTTGCAAATTCTTCGCGGCAGAGGATCAAGCCTCCTCGCGGGCCGCGCAGAGTCTTATGCGTCGTCGTCGTTACAAATTCGCAATGCGGAACTGGCGAAGGATGCAGCCCGACGGCGACCAAACCGGCGATATGTGCGATATCAGCCATGACCTTTGCACCGACACTGCGGGCGATCTCGCCGATCCGTGCAAAATCGATGGTACGAGGGTACGCCGATGCACCGCATATTAGCAGCTTAGGCTTACTTTCCTCGGCAATTCGCTGCAGCTCGTCGTAGTCGATCTGCTCGGTTTCGCGATTGACGCCGTAATCCGCAACCTTGTAATTGATACCCGAAAAATTGAGCGGATGTCCATGCGTGAGATGGCCGCCGTGCGAAAGGTTCATCCCAAGTATCTGATCGCCATGCTCAAGAGCCGTGAGAAGTACGGACATATTCGCTTGCGCCCCCGAATGCGGTTGAACATTGGCGTGTTCGGCGCCGAAGATCTGCTTTGCCCGGTCGATCGCCGTTTGCTCGACCACATCGGCAAACTCGCACCCGCCGTAATAGCGCTTGCCGGGATACCCTTCGGCATATTTATTCGTAAATACTGTGCCCATCGCCTGCAAAACTGCTTCGGAAACGAAATTTTCCGACGCGATAAGCTCGAGACCATCCGTCTGACGGCGGACTTCGTCATCTATTGCATTGCTGATGATCGGATCGGTTTCGGACAGGTCTGCTGTGAAAAAATTGTTCATTTTCGTTCGGCCAAACTCTAAAATTATCAAGCAATCTCTTCTTCGGATTATACGCTGTTTGGATCAATTGAGCATTGCTTCAAGGTCGGTTTCCGAAACGATCTGAACTCCCAAGCCTTCCGCCTTGGCTAATTTCGACCCTGCATCGCTGCCGGCAACAACGAAGTCTGTATTTTTGCTTACCGATGAAGACACGCGGCCGCCGCGGTCCTCGATAAGCTTTGCGGCTTCGTCGCGTGTATAATTTTCCAGCTTTCCGGTAAGGACAAACGTTTTTCCGACGAAGCGCTCGTCAAAGCTCGTTGCGCCCAGCCCATCGGTCTCAGTTTTGACACCAGCGGCTTTTAGTCGATCTATCAGTTCCTGATGTCGTGGATCTCGGAACCACTCGAACACACTCACCGCAACGGTCAGACCGATCTCATGAATCGCGTCCAGCTCCTCAACGCTGGCATTGGCGAGCTTGTCTATATCGCGGTAATGGTTCGCAAGGATCTTTGCGTACCGTTCGCCGACATGACGTATATCTATACCGTACAACAACCGCTGCAAGCCCCGGGTCTTGCTGGCTTCGATCTGTTCGATCAATTTGGCGGCGGATTTTTCGCCCTTTCGCTCAAGTGACGAAATGTCCTTGGCTTTTATGGAATAGATATCGGCAACGTCTTTGACCAATCCGTTATCGACGATCGTGTCGACCAGAACATCACCCAGACCCTCGATATCCATTGCCTTTCGCGACGCAAAGTATGCGATTCGTGCCTTAATTTTGGCCGGGCAATCAGGATTAATGCAGCGGCGGACGGCTTCGCCTTCGGGCCGGACGGCGTCGAAACCGCAAACCGGACATTTTGTGGGAAATTCGTACTCCGTTTCGCTACCGTCGCGTTTCGATTCGATGACCTGAAGTACCTGCGGGATTATCTCGCCGCTTTTTTCGATCAAAACGGTATCACCGATCTTGATATCAAGCCGTTTGATCTCATCCTCATTGTGCAGCGATGCTCGTGCGACCGTAGTACCGGCGAGCAAAACCGGATCGAGATAGGCGACAGGTGTAAGTGCACCGGTGCGACCGACCTGGACATGAATTGCTTCTAGTTTCGTCGTCGCCTGGCGGGCCGGATATTTGTAGGCGATCGCCCAACGCGGTGCCTTTGTTGTAGCTCCGAATTCCTGCTGCAGCGCCGTCGAATTTACTTTGACGACAACTCCGTCGATCTCGTAATCGAGACCGTCGCGCGCCGTCTCCATCTCGTTGATAAATGCCACCAGTTCGTCAAAATCCTTGCAGCACGCACGGTGCGGGTTAACATGAAAGCCATTCTTTTCGAGCCACCCGAAATTTTCCCAATGCGTCGGGAACATTTTTTGATTGCCGCGAAATACATCGTACGGAAACATGTCTAATCGCCGCGACGCGACGACCGCCGAATCGAGCATTCGCAGCGTTCCCGAGGCGCAGTTTCGCGGATTCGCAAACGTCTTTTCGCCCTGCATTTCAAGTTCGGTATTGATCTTTTGAAACATTGAGCGGGACAAAAAAACCTCGCCGCGGACCTCGACGTGCGAAGATCCGTCGGCTTTTAGTTTGAGCGGAATTCGCTTGATAGTTTTGACATTTGGCGTGACATCGTCACCTTTTGTGCCGTCTCCGCGGGTAGCTCCGACAGAAAGCAACCCTTCGTGATAGTGCAATGACACGCTCAAACCGTCTATTTTTAGTTCTGCGACGTAATCGAGTTTACGTCCGTCTGCAAGGCGTTCGCACCGCTCGGTAAATGCCTTAAGGTCATCCAGGCTGTATGAATTGTCCAGCGACATCAGCGGCACCGTGTGGACGAATGGTTTGAAACTTTCCGCCTTGCCGCCCACACGCTGCGTCGGGCTGTCCGGTGTGACAAGTTCCGGATGGTCGGCTTCGAGCTTTTTCATCCGTTCGAGAAGTTGGTCGAATTCGTAATCGGAGATCTCCGGCGCGTCCGACTGGTAATAGAGTTCGTTGTGCCGGTCGATCTCGGCTCTTAAAGATTCAAGTTCTGATTGGATATTCGCAGAATTTGCCATTTTGTGGTCGATGGAAGAAACATTTTATCGCATAAACTCAGATATTAACCGGTGAAAATGATGAGTTCCCTGCTCTCGGGTTGGCGAGTACCGGCCGTGCGTGTAAAACCGCGAGCGAATTCCCTTTTGCACACTTTGGACGACAGCTTCGTCTTCGAGTTCGACGCGATGAAGATCGGCACCCGCTCCTTCATTTAGCTTTGATTCGTCGCCTACAAAAGTCAGAAACGAGACGACACTTCTGTCCGGAGCAACCGGTTTTACGATATTCACTGAAACGCCCCATGGATAATAGTTGAACATCAGGTTCGGGAAGACAAACAAGTATCGCCCGGCGACACGGCCTTCGCTGTCGAGCCCGGTTTGCAGACTCGAATACCTAAATGTCTCCGTCGTATAAGTTCCGTAATCGACAACCTGGTTCAGCGCGTGGTGAACGAACGGAATGTGAAATCCCTCGAGATAGTTCTCGCAATAGAGCGCCCAGTGAGCATTGATCTCATAATCCTTGCAGGATACGAGTTTCAATCTTTCAGGTTCGACATCCGCCAGCTTTTCAACCGTCTCAGCAACGAATGCTTCGGCCGCATCGATCGGGTTGAGAGAGACAAACAAGAAACCACTCCGCGACGCAATCGATATTTCCGGTAAATTGTCGGCTTCTGAAGGAAAATCAAGCACACCCTCGAACTCCGGCATTGAAAGAAATTTACCATCCAGCGAAAAACGCCGCCCGTGATAACCGCACCGGATCAGCTTTGCTTCGCAAGGCTCATCGATCAGGATCTTGCCGCGATGCGTGCAGACGTTCGAAAGGCATTTTATACCGTCACCGTTTCTTACAAGAAGTCCCGGTTCATCCAAAAAGCCTTCTAAAATGTTGACGGGTTTAATATTATTGACTTCATCGTCCGTTCCTATGAACTGCCAAGTGCGCGCGAATATCTTTTCCTTTGAGCTCTCAAAATACGCCGCGTCCGTGTAAAAGTCGGACGCAAGCGTTCGCGCCTTGCGAATGTCCGGATCGAC
>Ga0070664_100003074_pt1 | contig 13485 bp, 10 predicted proteins | sample KBSC73metaG_FD_65863 | JGI IMG/M metagenome (GOLD analysis project Ga0070664, IMG submission 65863) | Corn rhizosphere microbial communities from Kellogg Biological Station, Michigan, USA - KBS C7-3 metaG | ecosystem: Host-associated > Plants > Roots > Rhizosphere > Soil ... | reverse complement strand
CGTAAGGCGGAAGCGTGGCGACTACGAGATCGGGTGCCTGCGCGTCGACCATCCTGTCGAGATCGATGAATGGCTCGCCGCCATGCTCGGATGCGAAGGATGCGGTGCGTTCAACATTGCGGCCAACGCAGGCGACCAGCTCCATTCGGTCACCGAGCGTTGCGACGGCTTTGGCGTGGCGGCCGGCAATGCCGCCACAACCCAGCATAGCGACGCGCAGCTTTCTCAACCAGCGGCTCCAAAGTCGAGCATCGCCTGGAGCAGGCCCGGCTCTCCAGCGTCGAGGCGCGCGAAAAGGTCGGGTGCGCTTGAGAACGGCGCGACATGGGTGATGAGCGGAACAAGGTTGAGAATGCCCTCATGCTGAAGCTCGACCGCCGTGCGCCACAGCCGCGGCTTGGACCAGCGATAACTTGCTTCGGGTGCGACGCCTGAAATCTGTGAGCAGATCAGCTGCACGCGGTTATGATGGAATTCCTCGCCGAGCCTGAGGCCAGCGACTTCGCCCTGAAAAAAGCCCATGGCGACAACGCGTGCGGAGTAGGCAACCGCCCGGATCGCTTCTGCAAGGGCCGGGGGCGCCCCCGAAACCTCGATGCAGCAATCGGCGCCGCGACCGGCCGTCAATGACTTGATGTGCTCGGCGGCGCCGTCGGGGGGAAGTGCTTCGGACGCGCCGTGCCGCATCGCGATTGTGCGGCGTCCTTCGTCCGGATCGACGGCGATCACGCGGGCGCCGGAGGCACATGCTGCCTGCACCACGATCTGGCCAGGAACGCCGAGACCGAACACGGCGACTGTGTCACCAATGCGGATTTGCGCGTCATGAACGCCGTTCAGGGCGACCGCGCCAATGTGCGAGAAGATAGCAGTCCGGGCGTCGGCGCCGTTGGGCAGCACCCGCTCGAGCGCGTAATTCTCGTGGGCGATATGATGGGTGCGGTGTCCCCAGGTTCCGAAAATGAGCTGTCCGATCTGGACGGCCGAGACCTCGCTGCCGACCTCGACGATCACGCCGGCTTCCTCGTACCCCAGGTTGCGTACCGGATAAGGCCAGCTCGGCGCCTCGGCTTCCACGAACAAGCGAGACGCTTCGTCCCACTGTCGATGCATGAACGGATTGGTGCCGCGATATTGCGACAGCTCAGTGCCGGCGCTGATGCCCGAAAAGAGCGTTCTAATGCGGACCTCGTCAGACGCCAACGCCCGCTCTTCGATCGGCTCGAATGCGAGCTCACGAGGAGCATTCAGAATCAAGGCGCAGGCGTTGCTCAAGCATGCACCTCCCGTGCATTGGCGAGTATGGCGCGTCGTGTCGTCCCGCGCATGGCGATCAGTATGATTACCGCCGTGAAATAGAGACCGGCCATTGCCACGATCCCCGCACGCATTCCGAAGGCATCGCCGATCTTGGCGACCATCAGCGGCGTCAGCCCAGCGCCGAAAAACCCGATCATCGTCATCATTCCAACCGCCGTTGCCCGGGCATGCGGTGGGACGACATCGTGCATCGCGGCATAGATACACCCGTCGAAGAGACCTTTGGCGACGCTCGTCGCGACAAGCACCATGCCGATCCCAAGAGCGGTCCGGACCTCAAGTAGCGGAAGTAGCAGAAGCGCGGCGAGTCCGAGGCCGATCGCAAGCGTCGCGAAGCGTCCTATCGGCGTCCTTTTGGCCAGTGTGTCGGCGAGCAGGCCCCCGAGCGGCACGGACACGAACCCCGCGGTGTTGATCGTGGCGGCACCCACCCAGGCGGAGTCGGCGAGATTCATTCCCAGCTCCTTGTTGACGTAGAAGGGAGCCCAGAACGTGACCCCCGTCGAGGCCCCCGTTGCCAGCGCGAAGATCAGGCACAGGAGCACCGCAGGTGGAATTCGAAGGACGATGCCGATCGGCTCGGCCGGTTTGTCGGCCCCTGCTGCCGTGTGGCGGACTGGTGCATCCTTGAGCATGCGCGAGAGGACCAGCGCGTGCAGCAGCCCAACACTGGCAAAGATTAGGAACGGCGCATGCCAGCTCAGACGCTCGGCGATATAGCCCGTGGCCACTGCGCCGAGGCCGGCGCCGGCGAAAACTGCCGTCTGATGGATCGACAACGCGCGGCTGCGCATTTCCGGCTTGTGCCAATCGCCGATGAGCGCCGTTGCCGTAGGATAGTATGCCGATTCACCCACGGCCACGAAACCGCGCATGGTGAGCAGCAGCGTAAAGCCGGTCGCTAGTGCGGAGGTGCCGGTGGCCAGGCTCCAGAAGATCAGACCGTAAAGGATGACACGTGTACGCCGGACGCTGTCGCCGATGCGTCCGGCGACGAACGCACCGACCGCGTAGACCCAGAAGAAGACGCTGCCGAGCAGTGCAAGCTGGCTGTTGCTGAGTCCGAACTCGGGCTTCAGCTGGGCAAGTACAGCGATCAGAATATTGCGGTCGGCGGCGTTGAGGAACGCGACGAGCCAAAGGAGCGCGATCAGGATCCACGGATACCTCCTGGGATCCGTTGGAAGCCTAGCCATGGCCGTTGCGCTCCTCTCCATTTTTCCCCGGCTGCTAGACGGAAGAAGCGGCGCCGTTGATCAGGATCACCCGAAAATCATTCACGTTGGTTCGCGTCGGACCCGTGACTACCAGATCGCCGAGCGCGGCGAAAAAATCATATGCGGTGTTCGTACGAAGGTGCTCGGCAGGGTCGAGTCCGAGTCGGTTGGCGCGCTCGAGGGTGTCCTCCAGCACGATGGCTCCGGCGGCATCCTCGGTGCCGTCAATCCCGTCGGTGTCGCAGGCAAGCGCGCAGATGCCCGGCGCTGCGTCGAGCGCAATCGCGAGGCCGAGCAGATATTCGAGATTACGGCCGCCGCGCCCTTGGGGGTTCTGGACGTGCACCGTTGTCTCACCGCCGGAGATGATCGCCCGTCGCTTGCCGTCGACCGATAAGCGACGCGCAAGTGCGGCATGGCTGGCGCCAAGATGACGCGCTTCGGCTTGCAGCTGGTCGCCAAGGTCGGTGACTGCATAGCCTGCTTCCGAGGCGGCGCGGGCAGCGGCGCAAAGCGCATCGCGCGCCCGGGCAATCACCATCGTTTCGACTCCCGCAAGGCCGAGGCTGTCAGCCGGAGGAGTCTCATTCGCGGGGTCCTCGAGCGCCCTCAGCACCGCGGTCGGCGTCGGGATTCCATATTTGCGGAGGATCTCGCGAGCCATGAGAAGGGTCGTATGGTCCGGCACCGTAGGTCCCGAAGAAACAAACGAAGGATCGTCGCCCGGGACATCGGAGATGATGAGGGTCGTGACCTTTGCCGGGCCCGCCGCCAGCGCGAGTCTTCCGCCCTTGATACGCGAAAGATGCTTCCTGACGCAGTTGATCTCGGCGATGGTGGCACCGGACTCGAGCAGCGCGCGCGTGGTCGCTTGCTTGTCGGCAAGCGTAATGCCTTCAGCGGGCGCGGCGAGGAGCGCAGATCCCCCTCCTGAAAGCAACACCAGGAGATGATCCTGCGCCTCGAGGCTGCCAGCGATCTCGAGCGCCCGTTCGGCCGCGCGGATGCTCATCGCATCGGGATAGGGATGACCGGCTTCTACGAGCTCAATATCGGATCGGCCGGCCAGCTTGTCTGTCGCATGACCGTGACGTGTGACCACGAGGATAGGAGTGGGCTGCGGGCGCATCCGTTCGAGCACGATCTCGGTCATGGCGGCGGCGGCCTTACCGACCGCGATCAATGCGACCCTCCCGAGCTGAGGCGAAGGCAGAATGCGCGGCATGACACGCGCCGCCGATACCGACCCGACCGCCGTGTCGAAAAGCTTCAGCAGCATTGTGCGTTCGGCAACACTCGTGTCGCTTGCACCGGCCAGGGTCGATCGTGACGTCATTGGCTGTCGTGAATGCCCCCTCGGAATGGCCACTAGGCTGCCCCGAACACCGTGCGCCTCCTAGTCACGATTTAAGGAACGCTGTGTTGCATCCATTGCAACCTAGTGGATTTCCCACGAGAGCTTGTGGCGGAATTGGTCGACCAGGAAGTCGATCAGGGTGCGCACCCGCACCGGAACCGCCTTGGGATCTTCGAACAAGGCGAAAAAGCTCATGTCTTCGGTGCGCCACCCCGGGAGCACTTCGACCAGGCGTCCTTCGACCAAGTCATGCTTGCACAGGAAGGCTGGAAGGTTGGCGATGCCGAGGCCCGAGATCACCGAATGGTGAAGAAGCGTCAGATCGTTGCAAACCAGTTTTGGACTGAACTCGACCGAGACAGAATCGTCGCCCCGGTGCAACGTCCATTTATGCGATCGGTCGTGCGTTCCAGCGGCGAGCAGATCGAAGCGAGGAAGCTCCACATAGTTTTGCGGCATTCCCTTGCGCTCGAAGTATTCAGGAGAGCCGAATGCGCCGCACTCAGTGGTGCCGAGCTTCGCTGCGAAGAGGCCCGAGCTTGCGAGCGGCCCGACGGTCAAGGCCACGTCGAAGCCATTGCGCAGCAGTCCAACGCCATCGTCGCTCAGCACGCTGACCAGCCGCACATCGGGATAGAGCTCGAGGAATGCCGCGAGCAGGGGGCCGACGAGATTATGTCCCAGCACATAGGGTATTGCGATCCGCACCACCCCTTGCGGGTTGCGGTGCAAGGTCTGCAACGCGCGCTCACCGTCGCGCAATACGCCGAGGCTCCGAAGGCAATATTCGAAGAAGAGAGCGCCATCCTGAGTGACTGTCACAGCGCGCGTACTACGTTGCAAGAGCTGGCAGCCGAGATGCTCTTCGAGACGCGAAATACGACGGCTGATTTTCGATTTTGGAAAGCCGAGGAGGTCGCCGGCTTTGGTGAAGCTTTCGGTCTCGACAACCTTGGTGAAAATGACGAGATCGCCGAGATCGAGCATTGAGTGCTTCTCCTAGGGGCGCCACTAACCGCATTGTTGCTGCTGTTGCAACGGTTTGTTCCAATCTTGGTGACTTCTCGGCCAACCGGGCGCCGCGCACCTTCAGCCGTCAGCGCTCGTATGACCAGCCTAACGACAAGCCCCAGGGAGAGTGGGTGTGAGCTGGAGCAGACGAGGGCAGTGACGCCGATCAGGTGTCGCCATCAGGAGGGGGTTATGACTTTCTCGTCACATTCCGCATGGATTCGGTTGGGTCTGCTTTCGACGGCAGCCACCTTGCTCGCTAGCGCGGCGTCGGCTCAACAGGCGCCGGTGCCCGCCGTGCCCACGCCGCCGCCATCGTCGCCGAACGGCGGCGCACCCGCGGAACCTTCGACTGGCAACGCGATCATCATCACCGGCACGAGCGTCGCTCGAAGTCAGCTCAACACCCCGATGCAGGCAACGAGGATCGACGCTGCGCGGCTCGAATTGCTCAACACCAGCAGCCCGGCGGATATCCTCACCACCATTCCGATGCTCAAGGCGGAAGGCGGCGGCGGCGAGGTGGCCTCGAACATCTTCGTCGCCGGCCTTCCCTCCGGGGGCCAGTATCAATTTACGCCCTATGAATTCAACGGCATCCCGGTGATCGGGAGCATCGGACTCAATTCGTCGGCCCCCGATGTCTATTATCGCCCGGACCTCGGAGTCGAACGTCTCGAGTTCGTGCACGGCGGCGTGTCCAACCTCTTCGGCGGTGGTTCGGTCGGAGGTCTCATCAACTTCATCGACAAGACGGGTGGACCGGAAACGCACGGTGACGTCCGCCTTGAGACGGGCCAGCTCGGCCTGGCCCGCGGGGATTTCGCTCTGTCCGGCGCAGTCAATTCGAATGCCGGCGTCTTTTATGCGCTGTCCGGCTACTACCGCTACGACAACGGTCCGTTGAAATCAGGCATGCCGAGCCGCGGATTTCAGGTGCGCGGCAACCTCAAGAAAGAGTGGAATGGCGGTCATTTCACCGTCTTCGGTCAGTACATCGATGATCGGGTGCAATTCTTCGCGGATTACCCGTTGACCGGGGATACGCATCGCCGGCCAAAGGGGAATAACGGCGACACCATCTTCACCACCATGACGGATGCGCTCGAGGATATCGCTTACAACACGCCGGACGGCGAATATCACACCAAGGTCGGTGATGGGGCCTACAGCCGCGGCGGCCAGGTCGGCTTTGAGCTTGCGGACGAGCTTGGCAACGGCTGGGGTGTGAACGCTCATGGCAACATCGGCCATTATTACACGACGTTTGCGCTGTTCGCCGGCGGCGACAACAAGCAGAACCTGCCGACAACGCAGGCTGCCTTCCTCCAAGCCTATGGCTACAACCCGGCGCAATACACCGCGAGCTTCACGTTCGCGAACAATGGCGCGACGGTTCCCGCCAATTATCTCCTTTGGGCCGACCGCGTCATCGATCGTATCCGGCCATTGAGCACGGTGTCCGGAGAGCTCAACATTACTAAGGAGCTGCAGTTCGGCGACTGGAAGCACAATTTCACGCTCGGTGGCTTCGCCGCCCGTACTGCCGCATCAGATATCAATTACGGCTATTCCTATCTCGGCGACTTCGACAACGCGCCGGATCTGGTCAACCTTACCGTTACGAATATTGCCACGGGAGCGCAGACCATCGTCACGCGCAATGGTTTGCTCGACGCTGGCCTCCAGTACACCAACAACTATGCTGAAGCGAAGCGCTACGCCGTTTATGGTGCGGACCAGTCTTCCGTGGGTCGGTGGGAGTTCGACCTCGGCTTCCGGGTGGAAACCCTCAATGGTCATGTCCGGCGCGAGGGCTCGGCGGCAGTCGTCACGGACACCACGCCCAATCTTTCGCCGCTTATCTCGACCGTGCTCTGGGGCAATAAGGTATTCCTCGACGGCAAGGTCCACACGACCGGCTGGGCCGTCGCCGGCAGCGTTTTGTACAAGGTTACCGATAACCTAAGTCTCTTCGCGGACGCGTCGCGCGGCTTCTTCATGCCCCAGCTCAACAGCGTCCAGATTAACACCACTGGTGTACAAACCTACAAGCCCGAGATCATCAAGCTCGCAGAGGGCGGCTTTAAATATGCCGGCGGGCCGCTCAGTGGATCTCTTGCCGCTTATTATACAACTCTCACCAACCGCCAGAATGTGCAGCTACTAAACGGGCCGCCGGGCGGCGGCATCGTCGAGGTCGTCAACCAGGTCGCGACGCGAGCTTACGGATTTGAGGGAAGTATCCATTATCGGATCGTGCCGGGCCTCTCGTTTGAGGGTAACGTTACCTACGACCACGACCGTTATACGAAATATACGCCGGTCGCTGCCTGCACGGATTGCGTCGGCAACCAGCTCGTCCGCCAGCCCGAGTGGATGGCGAATGCAGGCCTTTACTACAACGCCCATGGGTTCGATGCGTCGGTTCTGGACGACTATACCGGGCGCACCTTTACGTCCGACCTCAACAATATTCCGCTCAAGGCTTTCCACGTGATTCGCGTGAATGCCGGTTACACCTTCCATCACCTCGGAGCGGGCGACCTGCGGCTCGGGTTCGACATCTACAATCTGTTCGACACGCAGGCGGTGACTGAGGGTTCGCCACGTCTCGGCACTCTGCAGAATGCGGGCCAGGCCTTCTTCGTCGGCCGGACCGTGCTTCCAAGGCGCTGGAGGGTGCAAGCGTCGTACAAGTTTTAGCGGGGATCGACAGGCCGATCGCTTCCGTTGCCTGCGGTCGGCCTGTCGACTAGCGGTCCTGGAGAGATCAGCTCAATGGGGATCATTGACCGTCAGGCGGCGTGCGACATCCTCCGCAAGAATGATCGCGGCGGCTATACGGTGCCCAACGGCCGCGTTTATCCATTTCAGTGGAACTGGGACTCGGCCTTCGTTGCGCTCGGGTTCGATGCGTTCAATCGCAATCGCGCCTGGACCGAGATCGAGACGCTGTTCAGCGCCCAATGGGACGACGGGTTCCTCCCGCATATCGTCTTCTGGAAGGAGGATCCCGGCTATTTTCCGGGTCCGGCAGTCTGGGCAACGGGGAAGAATCCTGTCACTTCAGGGATCACCCAGCCGCCGGTCGCAGCGACTGTAGTTAGAAAACTCTGGGAAAGCGCCACCGGCGCGGGGACGGCTGAAGACTACCGCCAGCGTCTCCAAATCCTGTTTCCCAAATTGCTCGCCTGGCATCGCTGGTTTCACGATTACCGCGATCCTGATCGCCGAGGTGTGGTCGTTGCGACGCACCCGTGGGAAACGGGGCGCGACAATTCGCCGGAATGGGATGCGCCGGGGGAACCGATCGATGTTTCCAATGTCGGCGATTATGTCCGCCGCGACACCAGCCACCTCGACGCCAAGATGCGGCCAACCAAGCTCGAATATGACCGCTATCTCGCCCTCGTTCAGTTCGGCCGCGCGACCGGCTGGGATCATGGGCGCATATCGGCCGAAAATCCGTTCCGAGTTGCCGATGTCGGCATGAGCATGATTCTGCTCCGCGCCAACCGCGATCTTGCCTGGCTCGCGGACGAGCTCGGAAAAGGCGCCGAGGCAGCCGAGATCCGCAGTTGGATCGAATTAGCCGAACGCGGGATCGGCTGGCTCTGGAATGATGAAGTGCAGGCCTGGTGCTCGCGCGACGTGCTGACAAGACGCTCTTCAAATTTCATCACCAGCGCCTCATTCTTGAGCTTCTATGCCGGCTTGCAAGACGAGCGCCGAGATGATGCGATGCGTGGGCATTTCGACCGGATTGCCGGAATGGTCGAATATATGGTGCCGAGCCTCGATCCCGCCGATCCCGGGTTCCAGATGGTTCGCTACTGGCGAGGGCCCGTCTGGGCCGTCGTCAATTACATGATCGGTACCGGACTGAACGAAGCCGGCGACCAGATGCGTGCTGACAAGGTTCGAGGCGACACGCTCGCACTAATGGAGCGTAATGGCTTTTATGAGGCCTATAGCCCGATCGACGGCTCGGGCAGTGGTGGCGATGATTTTTCATGGACTGCGGCCATCTGGCTCGCCTGGGCAGACCGCTGAAGCAGGTTGTTCTTGGCGCTCTCCTCGCGCTGTCCAGTTCGGTCGCAGCGCAAGCTCCGGCCGCGGAGCGATGCGACGTCACGCATTACGGCGCCAGGTCCGATGGGAAGACGCTGGCAACCTCGGCGATCCAGCGCGCCATCGACGCCTGCGCGATAGCCGGCGGCGGCATCGTCCTGTTGCCGCGCGGCACATTTGTGTCAGGCACTCTTGTGCTCAAGGATGGTATCACCCTTCGCATTGCACCCGGGGCCGTGCTCATGGCGTCTCCGCGGATCAGGGACTTCACTCCCTATCCGCCAGAAGACGTCAGGTTGATTGGAATCGATGGCTCGACGCAGAACAAGGGCAACGGGCCTTATCATCTGGTCCAGGCGTCTGGTGCCCGTCACATCACCATCGACGGCGGCGGCACAATTGACGGCAATGGCCGAACTTATTGGGACAGCGATCCGCAAAAGGTGTTCATCTCGCGCCGCCCGCGGCCGTCACCTTTGATCGAGTTCGTTGGCAGCGCCGACATCCGCATCGACAATGTGACGATCAGGAATGCCGCAGGATGGACGGTCCATCCGTTGGAATCGCGCGGTATCCGCATGAACGGACTGGGAATCGTCAACGATCCGCGAGGACCCAACACCGACGGCATCGACGTGGACTCCAGCCAAGACGTCACCATTCGCGATTCAAATATCGATGCGGGTGACGATTGCGTTGTGCTCAAGACCACTGGCCGGAGGGGAGCTCGGCCCGCTCCCCCGACCCGCAACGTCATCGTATCGGGCCTCACCTGTTCGACTGATGATCAGGGGATCAAGATCGGTACGGAAACCTTGGGCGACATCGGCGACGTGCTGTTCACGGATATCCTGATCTACCGTTCCGAGCGGCAATACCGACGGCCAACGGCGGGCATTTCAATCTCCATGGTCGATGGGTCGGTGCTTCAAAATATCCTTGTATCGAACGTCGTCATCCGTGATGCGGCCACGCCCTTTTTCCTGCGCCTCGGCAATCGCGGCCGCGGCCAGAAGGTGCCCATCCCTGGGCGCGCGACGAACATCATGCTGTCGAACATCGTCGCGACCGGCGGGACGCTCGCTTCATCGATCACCGGCCTTCCCGATTCTCCAATCGAAAATGTAAGCCTCAGCGACATTCAGATCGTTATGGCCGGCGGTGGCAAAAGAGCAGCGATCATCGTGCCCGAAGCAGCCGGCGATTACCCGCAGGCGCCGATGTTCGGTCCGTTGCCTGCGTCAGGGCTATATGCTCGCCACGTCGATGGCCTCGCATTGCGCAACGTCGAGTTCCAGACCGCGAAACCGGACACGAGGCCGCCAGTCGTGCTTGACGATGTCCGGCTCGCTCCCAATCAGGAAATGGGAAGTTCAAGATGAGTATGTACCGCCTCACCGCCGATCAGCACCGCCTCTACGATGAGAACGGCTTCCTGCTGATCAAACAATTCATGACTGCGGCTGAAGCTGCTGCTTTACGTGCCGAAGTTCATGGTATCGCTGCGCGGCAGGGGCCGACCAACGCGACCTGGAGTAGCGTGAGCGGCCAAGGCACGAAGCTTGAACATTCGCACGACGTCCAGTTTCGTTCGGCGGCCTTCAGCCGGCTGCTCGTCGATTCCCGGCTGACGGGCGTCTTCACCAGCCTCATCGGCCCCAACGTCCAGCTCCATCACAACAAGATGTTCATCAAGCCGCCCGAGCGCGGATCGCCGTTCCCGATGCACCAGGACTATGGCTATTTCCCGCATCGCGGGAATTCGATGACCGCGGCAATCCTCCACCTCGACGCCGCTCCCGACATCAAGGGCTGCGTCCGGGTCTACCCGGCATCACACAAGCTCGGCCCGCTTCCCGCGATTGGACAGGACCATCATGTCGACTCAGATCGCTTCCCGCTTTCAGAGGCAACGCCTGTCGAGGCGGAAGCCGGGGACCTGCTGGTTTTCAACTATCTGACCGTGCATGGATCCGGACTGAATACGTCCGACGAGCCGCGCACGACCTGGCTGGTTCAGGTGCGCGATCCCGAAGATGAGCCCATCTCTGAGCAACACCAATCACGCGGTCAGGGCATGATGCTGGCGGGCGTCGATCCGCGCTCGGCGGCGTTTGCATTTGCATGGGAGGCAAAGTCCGCTTGAGACTCGGCCTGCTAGCAAGCATCTTTATTCCCGTCCTTGCAACCGGCCCGGCCACCGAAAGCCTAAACGCTAATGTTGCAACCGCGGCGGATCGATGCGCTCGCCTGGCTTACACGCGATATCCGAATTTAGAGATCCTTTCCGCAAATAAGGTCTCCTCCGGGCCTTACGAGCCGCGACCCGGCACCAGGTTTGAACTGCCGACTTCATGCCGCGTCAGAGGCGTTGCTCGGCCGACTAGAGATTCGCAGATCGGCTTCGAGTTGTGGCTGCCGGATGGGTGGAATGGACGCTTTGTCCAACTCGGCAACGGCGGCTTCGCCGGGAACATCGATCACCCGTCCCTCGCGAACGAGATCCGCCGAGGCAATGCTGCGGCGATGACCGATACGGGTCATAAAGCGAGCGAGTTCGATGCCAGCTGGGCGCTCGGACATCCACAAAAGGTCATCGATTACGGCTATCGATCGATCAAGGTCACCGCGGACACGGCGCGCCTGCTGATCCGCGACTATTACGGTCGAGCCGCACGGCGGCGCTATTTCATTGGCTGCTCCAATGGTGGCCGGCAGGCGCTAATGGCGGCGGAGCGTTATCCAGACGACTGGGATGGAATCCTCGCAGGATCGCCGGCCGTCGAATGGACAAAGCAGCTCGCGAAGTTTGCTGCGATCCAGCACCAGCTTCGCAAGAGTCCGCAGAACTGGATTCCGGCGACCAAATTGCCCGCCATCCAACGCGCGGCAGTCGCTGCTTGCAATTGGAGCGCCGCTCTGGAGCGTACATGCAGAGTGAATGTCCGCAACCTCGTTTGTCGCGGGAAGGAACGTTCCAATTGCCTCACGCCGGCTCAGGCGTCCTCGCTGGATCTCATCCAATCGGGCCCAATGGGCTTCGAGCCGACCGGAGCCGCTGTTCCAAGCAACTGGGATCAGTGGATCCTCAATCCCGACCGCAGCGCGCCAAGCGAGCTCGTGTTCGCGACGCAGGCTTTCCGCTATCTGATGCTCGGCCAGCCTGACTGGCAAGTTGAACGTTTCGATGCTGCGCGCAGTTTCGAACGAGCGTCCAATCGAACAGTCGCCGGTCACCAACTAACGGAGATTCTGGACCCAAACGACCCGGACCTCGGAAGATTCGAGCGCCGCGGAGGGAAACTTATCCTGTACGTAGGCTCGGCTGACGCCGTGATCTCGCCACGTGCCGCCGTTGCATATTATCGAAAGATAGCGCGGTTGCTCGGTGAAGCTCAAACGCGCCATTTCGCTCGTCTCTTCGTCGTCCCCGGAATGCAGCATTGCCAAGGCGGGCTCGCTCCCAATGCCTTCGGCCAGGCGTGGGTTGCCCCCGCGCTGCGACCTGACACAAATCACGACGTTCGCCTGGCCCTCGAAGCGTGGGTCGAGCGCGGTCGGGTGCCGAACGGTCTTATTGCGGCCAAATACGGCGACGATCGACGCGCAGGCGGCTTGATCGCGACCCAGCCGCTTCGGCCGTATCCGATAGCGGCGGACGCAATAAGGAAAGCTCGGCCTTAATGGAATCGCATCGCGCAGGGGATCATTCTGCGCGAGGGCACGGTGGGAGCGACCAGAGATCGGACCCGCCCTCCGGCCGCGACGATTCCGAGAGGGTGTGTCGGCCGAAAATGACCTTCCCACGCTGCAACTGTCCGTGAAGGCGCGGACCGGCCTCGGCAAGGCACTCGGCGCGTTTATCGCAACCTTTGGCCTGATCTTGACGATACTCGGCACCGGTCGTTTTCGCCGCGAGTGGGTCGCGCCCGCTGTCGCGCTCTACATCGTGGCGGCTTACTGGTTTACCTCGTCAACCAGCTTCGCCAACCCCGCGATCACCGTCGCGCGCAACCTGACCAACACGTTCGCCGGGATAGCACCGCAAGACATCCGCTGTTCGTCCTCGCTCAGTTGCTCGGCGGCTTGCGCGGCACTGCTGGCGAGGGTCCTCTTCAATTCGCGCTAATGTCCGCAATGGGTCGAAAGCCGACGTTGGCGCGGTGCGAGACGGGGAAAACCTCCGCGCTCGTCCTCTCATTCAAGGCTGTTGATTTCTCGCGCGCTCAACGGTTTGCAAATGCGCTTTGCAGCTAAGCGATAGTTCTCGACCGAATTGGGATTAGCCGCCACCAGATGCAGCTTGGAGGCCCATTGACTGCCTCGTTCGATGGTCAGCTTGGCTCTGAGATTGCGATACCGCGCCTCTGCGAGGAGCACACTCAGCTCGTGAACGTCGGCAGGCGTGAAGTGGGTGAGTCCTTCGACGAAGCCCATTCGCGCCCAAGCGGTCTCCTCCTGATCTTGTGAGGCCCGGAAATCCTCGGTTGTGAAATACATGTTGCC
>Ga0070664_100003072_pt1 | contig 13492 bp, 12 predicted proteins | sample KBSC73metaG_FD_65863 | JGI IMG/M metagenome (GOLD analysis project Ga0070664, IMG submission 65863) | Corn rhizosphere microbial communities from Kellogg Biological Station, Michigan, USA - KBS C7-3 metaG | ecosystem: Host-associated > Plants > Roots > Rhizosphere > Soil ... | reverse complement strand
GAGAGGAAACGACCACGATGGTCCTTACGCCGGCTGTAGTCAAAGCTGTGAAGATCCCTGTAATGGCAGCTGGCGGGCTGGTGAATGGAAGACAAATGCTGGCTGCAATGGTAATGGGCGCTGAGGGTGTGCAGATGGGTAGCCGGTTTGTGGCAAGTGAAGAAGCATCGTCTCATGCGGAATTTAAAAAGGCCGTGATCCATTCGCAAGAAGGTGATACGATTTTAACTATGAAACAACTAACGCCTGTAAGGATGATGAAAAATAAATTCTTCCAGGAAGTATCACAAGCAGAGTTAAGAGGAGCAACGGTTGATGAATTGAAAACGATACTAGGGAGGGCAAGGGCTAAGAAAGGGATGTTTGAAGGAAATCTTGATGATGGTGAATTGGAGATAGGGCAGGGAAGCGCACTACTACGTGATGTTTTACCGGCGTCTGAGATCGTAAAAAATGTTTGGCAAGAATTCGAGGAAGCCCTGAGCAATCCAATAAAAAAAACTTAGCTTTGTTTGCACATGCGAGTGATTACGTGAAGATTCCATGATCACAAATTAATTCACATGAAACCGAAATTCCTATTGCTGATTTCTTTTTTTGTTCTCGGATCTTTAATTGCCAAAGCTAATACTGATCCCGGTAAGAAGGATGATATTATGGGTAGCGTGATTGGCGCCGAAGGCAAAAAGCCATTGAAGGACGTATGCATCACAGCTTACCTTTGTTCCAAGAAAGAAAAAGTGGTTATTACTGACGGAACTGGCGCTTATTCTTTCGATGATCTGAAGCCTGGTGTCTATAAATTCGTTTTTGAAAAAGAAGGGTATAAAAAAGTTATAAAGGAAAAAGTTACTGTAAAAGTGGACGAAGGCTTTCAACTGGATATCGAAATGCTTCAGGACAATTCAACCGATGTAATGCCGTCAACCTCACATTTTTTGTATAACTAACGATTGCCTAAAATAGTTTTGAATTGGGATGTAAATACTACATCCCAATTTTTTTGATTATGCTTTAGCAACGAAATTCCATTTATCCAGGCAACCGCTTCATAGTTTCTGTCTTTAAACCCCTCCCACGCGGCATGGAACGCTTTTTTGTGTAAATCCCTGGTTGCAATAGTTACGTGAGGGTGAAAAGGACGATCGTCGTTTTTTATCGGGAAACGATCCAGGGCGATTAAATATTCAAGCAACTGACTGTACAAAGCTTGCAAGTGAGGAGTCGATAATACGTCTGCATAAATGACCCTTGGTTTAAAGGCAGCAAAATTCTTCAGAGTTATTTCAAGCGGCACCTGGTGTTGAGAGAACTGACAGATCGCGCCTGTTAATTTATTTTCCAGGTCATCACTCATCCAAAAAGGAGGAACCAGGGTAATATGTGCAGGAGAACGCAGCGCTGTCACACAATCGAAATGGTCTTTCATGAACAGTTTCCATTTCAGAATGTCATCATTGATCTTCTTCGGTAAAACCAGGGCGATGAAATACATGTTGGGCATCGCATAAAATTAAGCCGTCCCGATCCTTCGACAAGCTCAGGATGGGACGGCTTCGCTTTTCATGGCTTCAAGGCAAGCACTGTACGCCGGCAGCAGGCGAGCTTATTGATCATCATTATTATTATAAATATTGAAGTCATCATCCGACTTCTTAATAGTAAATTTTTCGTGTTTTCTTAGGAAGCTTCCATACTTATTGTAAACATCTGCAGGCTGCTTTTTACCATTGATGATCAATTCACCATTTTTATGCTGAATGATATAGGTCTCTTTTTTATTGATCAATCCATCTTTCTCTAATCCATCCAAAAAACTTTTATATTCTTTCATTTGAGCTTTTGCTTTTTCAATACTTGCTTTCGCGTTCTGCATTTCTTTTTCAATTTTTGGTCCCAATCCCTTCATCTCCATTTCCAGCTTTTTCATGTCTGCGTCAAGTTTGCTCATGTCAATATTTTTCAGTCCTTCCATTTGCTTATTCATCTTTTCCCAATCGACGCTTGCAAGGGATTCCTTTAGCTCCTTATCAATTTTGGCGGCATTGATCTCGTTGGTGGCCTTTTCCACTTGTGTTTTTATTTTTTCCATATCTACTTCCTTCAGTGCCTTATTCACATCCATCTGTATTTTGGCCATATCAATTTGTTTCATTGCTTCTTTCAACTGTTCGTTTACCTTGTCCATGTCGATCTTCAGGTCAGCTCTGTCCAATTCATCAAGAACATCATCGAGGTCACGGATCTTTTTTTCCGTTTTATTTTTTGGAACTGTATCATTAAGGCTTTGTTCTGTCTTTTGTTGGTGTGTTTGTTTTTGTCCGCCCCAGGAGAGAAGGATCAGCGAAAAACAAGCTACAAGGCCGACCGGTAAAAAATATTTGAGTGCATTGGGTTTTGAGTTCATACTATTACAGGTTTTAAAAAAAATTACGAGTCTTGAGATTAACGAAGTACTTCGTACCAAATATACGACTGATTTCGTATTTTGTTATCTTATTTTTCGAATAGGGATAATTTTAACAAACGACGATTCAGTCTAGGAAGTACGCCCGAGCCATTTGATCATTTCTTTCCAGGTTACTCTTTTGCCATATAGCAAAATTCCAGTGCGGTAAATTTTTCCGGCAAACCAGGTTGTAACAATAAACCCGCCGATCAGTAATGCCATAGATAGGAATAATTGCCACCATGGAACCGCTTCAGGAACTCCATTCGCAATTCGTCCCATCATAACAATGGGTGAAGTAAAAGGTATCATGCTTGACCAGAAAGCGATCGGAGTATTAGGATGACCGACAGTGGAGCTTAAAATAATAAATGAAAGGATGATGGGCATAGTGATCGGCAGCATCAGTGATTGCGCCTCCTGCGGGTCTTCGTTTACAACGCTCCCTACGGCGGCAAATAGTGCAGCATAAAATAAATAACCACCAAGAAAATAGAAAAGGAAGCAGGCGATAATTAAAGGCCAGTTGGCACCACCGGAAATTTTTGACATCACACTCGAAGCCATTGTTGCATTCTGGCCTACGGCAGGATTGTTTTGAAGATCCTGTATATGATGCACAGCGTCCCCGGGCAGAAATAATGGCAATGCACTAAAGAGAATAAAAAGCAGAATGATCCACATCAGGAATTGCGTTAATCCAACAGCGGCAATGCCAATGATCTTTCCCATCATTAATTGAAAAGGCTTTACTGACGAAACGATCACTTCGGCGATCCGGTTCATCTTCTCTTCCATTACGCCGCGCATCACCATCGCTCCAAAAATGAACATCGTTATGTAAATGAGCAGGCCACTTCCAAAACCAATCCCATAAGCCAAACCGGCATTCGCTTCTTTCTCCTTACCGCTCTCGTCGACGGTGATATTGGATACGCTGATAGCATTAGTTGACGCTGAACTTACCGAGTCAAGGATTGATTTATCAATTCCCTTTTCCTGCAGAAGTTTATCCTCTAAAGCTTTGTTCAGTTGATGTTCAATAGCGTCTTTTGATTCAATTGCAATTTGTTTACGAGAGACAATCGTATAAGTCTTGGCTGAAGACGTATCGCGATTCGGCCTTAGGAAGCCATTGTATCCTTTGTCGCTAAAGTTGGATTGATCGGCAGAAGGATCAAAAACAAAAAGGACTGAAGAAGTATCGCTTTTCAGAGACGATTTGAGAAAACTATCGTTTGGCACCGCAATTTTCACTACTTCTTTTGACTTCACAGCGAGGTACACAGAACCGACGATAAACAGGATCATAACAATTGGGAAAAGAAAGGTCGAGAGGATGAAGGCCCTTCTTCTAACCCTGGTTAAGTATTCTCTTTTTATAATGATCAAGGTCTTATTCATGATAAAAAAATTATGCGGTTGAACTTAGGATTCCTGGCGAACGAATTGTCTCGAAACGGATGTTCCTTCGACTAGTTTAATAAAAATGTCATTTAGTGATGGAAGAATTTCATTGAAAGAGTGGACGTCCGCGTTTTGCTGAATGAAATATTTCAAGACATCGGTTGGTTTATTCCCTTCTTTGATCTTTACGATATACGATTGATCTTTTTGACCGATAACATCAAAGATTGTATTTCCATTTAGTGAAGGCGTATTATCCAGTCCTATACTAAAAAGATTTTCTTTGAAATCCTGTTTTACTTTTTTCACTGAGCCGTCCAGTATTTTTTTACCCTTATTAATGAGGACAATGTGATCACAGATCTCCTCAACCTGCTCCATTCTGTGAGTGCTGAAAATAATTGTACAGCCTTTTTGGGACAGTTTGTAGATCTCTTCTTTAATGATATTGCTATTTACCGGGTCAAGGCCGCTGAAGGGCTCATCAAGGATGATCAGCTTGGGCTCGTGTAGAACTGTTATTACAAATTGCAGTTTTTGAGACATTCCTTTTGAAAGGTCTTCCACTTTTTTATTCCACCAGCTTTGCATTTCAAGTTTCACAAACCATTCTTTGATCTTCGACATTGCTTCAGCGCGGTTCAATCCTTTTAGTTGAGCGAGATATAAAGCCTGCTCCCCGATCTTCATCTTTTTATAAAGACCTCGCTCCTCGGGCATGTACCCGATATTGATGATATCATTTACGGGGTCAAATTTTTTCCCATCAAAAATGATCTCGCCTTCATCGGGAAAAAAGATCCCGGTGATCATCCTTATCAGGGTGGTCTTCCCGGCGCCGTTAGGCCCCAGTAATCCGAAAATGCTACCTTTTTCAATGGAGAAACTGATATCATCCACTGCTTTTTGCGTGGCAAAATATTTCTTAAGATTTCTCAGCTCTGAAATGGCCATGATAAATTTTTATTGAAGTCAAATATAAATACATTCAAGCGTGATTGGATTTCGACATCGCAGCAAATTAAAAGCGGACACCGAAAAAAATGAATGTATTTCGTCAACGGCCAATTTTTTGGGGCGTCTGAACTTAAAATGACTCAAAGTGCCAATAAATAACATAGACTTAAAGTTATCTTGGTATTTTTGACGCGTTCTGATAATTTTCACGCAACATGAGTCCCCTCAAAAAAATCACGCTTTTTATCTCCCTTCTTGCTTTACCGTTTCTTTCGTTTGGCTGGGGTGTATTAGGTCACCGCATTGTAGGGCAAATTGCCGAGAGCTACCTAACACCAAAGGCCAGGAGCGAAATTCAAAAGATCCTCGGCAATGAGTCTGTTGCCATGGCAAGTACCTGGGCGGATTTTGTGAAATCAGATTCTGATTACCAATACCTCTATAACTGGCACTTTATTGACCTCGATTCGGGTTTAACAAAGTCGCAATTGCAGAACTATCTGCAAAAGGACACGGCCAACGATCTGTACACAAAAACAAATTTTGTGATCAGGGAATTAAAGAAGAAACACCTGTCGATCGATAAAAAGAGAATGTACTTAAAATTACTGATCCATTTTGTGGGAGACATTCATCAGCCTTTTCATGTGGGATATCATTCAGACCTGGGAGGGAACAAAATAAAACTCACGTGGTTTTCTACTCAAACAAACCTGCACGCTGTCTGGGATGAGCAGCTTGTAAATTTCCAGCAACTTAGTTATACCGAATACACGACGGCCCTTAATCACACCATGGCGAAGCAAAGGCTTGCGTGGCAGAAACAACCAATAAGCGATTGGATCATCGAATCACATCAAATTGCCGAACGATTGTACAGTGAAGTAAAACCTGATCAAAAATTGAGTTATCGCTACAATTATGACAACATTCAAATACTTAACGAGCGATTGTTGAAAGCAGGTGTTCGTCTTGCCGGTATATTAAATGAATTATTTGGCTAAGGTCTTACTTAAAACCTCGGAGATCTTTTTCGCCACTCTTTCTCCATCCATAGCTGCGCTCACAATACCACCTGCATAACCGGCACCTTCGCCACAGGGATATAGATTTTTTACCTGGACATGTTGCAGGGTTTCCGCATCCCTTGGGATACGAACTGGTGAAGAGGTCCTGGATTCTGTAGCGACTATCACCGCGTCATTTGTAAGATATCCTTTCATTTTTTTTCCAAATTCCTTAAATGCCAACTGAAGTTTTTTATGAATGAATGGAGGCAGGACGTCGCTTAATGAAGTGCTATAAACACCCGGTAAATAGGAACAATTGGGTAAAGACGAAGAAATTTTATTTTCGCAGAAATCAATTAATCGCTGAGCCGGTGCCACAAATCGTCCACCGCCGGCATCGTACGCTTTTCTTTCAACGTACTGTTGAAAATGCATCATGCCAAGTGGCGAACTCGAAACCTTTTGAGGGAATTCTTTCATTTCCCTCGAATCTTTTAAATCTTTTAAATCGTGGTTTTGTATTTGAACAACTATACCGCTATTGGCATAAGGATTATTTCTTTTTGATGGAGACCATCCATTCACGACCAATTCGCCGGGGTTCGTTGACGCGGGGGCAATGATACCGCCGGGACACATGCAAAATGAAAACACACCTGTGCTTCCGATCTGTTGAACCAGGCTATATGAGGCAGGTGGCAAATAAGGGTCGCATGATCCCTTGTCGCAATGGTATTGGACACTATTAATTAACTCCTGGGGATGTTCGGCACGAACACCGAGGGCAAAGGGTTTTGGCTCAATTTTGATCTTTTTATTGTGTAAAAGATAAAATATGTCGCGTGCCGAATGACCCGTTGCGAGAACAACCGCATCGCCAATAAAAGTATTGCCGTCGAGAGTCTTTACCGAGATAATTGTTTCATCTTTCATCACCAGGTCAATCACTTTTTTCTCAAACAAAAATTCACCTCCGGCTTCAACGACCTGCTCTCTTATTGCAGTGATAATGTGTGGCAGTTTATTGGTTCCTATGTGTGGATGTGATTCGTAAAGTATATTTTCGTCAGCACCAAAACGAACGAACAAATTCAAAATACGATCTGTGTCACCTCGTTTTGTACTGCGAGTGTATAATTTGCCATCGCTGTAAGTGCCGGCGCCTCCTTCGCCAAAACAATAGTTGCTTTCGGGATTGATTAGGCCTTCCTTATTAAGTAAAGCAAGATCGCGCCTTCTCGCTCTCACATCTTTCCCCCTTTCCAGGATGATTGGTTTTATGCCTGCCTCGATAAGCCGAAGAGCTGCAAATAAACCCGCCGGACCTGCACCAACAATGATCACGGTATAAATGGCATTGCGGACATCAGGATAATTCACCGAAGTCAGCGCTCGTTTTTGCCACGGTTCATTTATGAACGCAATGAGTGAAAGATTGACCCATGGCTGCTTTCCGCGTGCATCAATCGATTGTTTTTGAAAATTATACCCGCTAACGGATGTTGGTTTTACTGCAGCAGCCTGCGCAATATACTTTTTTAGAATGGTATCGTCTGATGCTTCGGAAGGAAGCAATCGAAAACTGAAGGCTTTTTGCATGGTCAGGTTTTTATCCTGAAATCGCCACAAAGATGTCCAAAGAACCGTTTAGAGCAAACAAAATTTTTTAAAGCTCCTTTGTTTCCGCTATTGAAATCCGAGCAAAAAAAAATTTTCTTTTACGCCGTCAATTTTTTGACAGATTTCATTGCGACAATATAAAAGTTTTATTAACTTCAACTAACTCACAAATCCTTTTCCCTGTATTTACCAGATCCTGTCCATTCAGAAAATCATTTTGGTTTTTAGACTTTAATCAGGAGCACTTATTGAACTTATTGAATTGGACTCCGGATAGTGCAGATTTTCCTGGATTCTATAAGTTACAAAAAAGAAATTGGAGCCGGGTTTTTTTTTAGAAAAATTCACGCAAACGAGCAGTATTTTTTTTTTGAAAAAAACAAACGCAGAAAAATTTTTTTTTAGGAAAGATTTATAGATATTCGTTGCCCTGTGAAAAAAATTTTTGTACTCTGTGTCGCTGGAAAAACTGCGTGAGAATATTTGTTTACTGGATATAAAAACTGCTTTCTTACTGATGGAGAAATCTGCCGAAAAAGTCTGGACAAATTGCTTAAAGATCATCAAGGATATCGTTGAATGGCAACACTACAAAACTTGGTTCGAGCCGATACAGCCTGTTTCAGTCAAAAATAATATTTTAGTTATCCAGGTTCCGAGTCAATTCTTCTTCGAATATTTGGAAGAACATTACGTAAATTTATTAGCAAAGACCTTGAAGCGTGAGATGGGTAAAGAAGCACGTCTCGAATACCGGATCATGGTAGATAGCGGCAATAACAGCAATAAGCCAGTGACAATGGATGTTCCGGGTCAAGGTTATAAAAGTTTTTCAAATAACGAGATGGACTTTCCGCTTGTCATTAATAACCCTGTAAAGAACCCTTTTGTGATCCCGGGTCTGAAGAAGATGCAGATCGACCCGCAGTTAAATCCCATTTACACATTCGATGCTTTTATAGAAGGTGATTGTAACCGTGTTGCCCGGAGAGCCGGCAAAACAGTGGCCGAGAAACCAGGAGCCAACTCATTTAATCCTCTCGTGATCTATGGTGGTGTAGGCCTGGGCAAGACCCATCTTGCACAGGCGATCGGCAACGATGTGAAAAGAAATCATTCTAACAGGGTCGTTCTTTATGTGAGTTCTGAGAAGTTCATCAACCAGTTTATGGACCACAGCCGCAATAATGCGATCAATGACTTTATTCATTTTTATCAATTGATAGATGTGTTGATCATTGATGATGTCCAGTTTTTCAATAAGGCTGAAAAATCACAGGATGCATTGTTTGCCATTTTTAATCATCTCCATCAATCGGGAAAGCAATTAGTACTTACTTCTGATAAATCACCCAAGGATCTTGAAGGTGTACAGGAACGTTTGCTGAGCCGTTTCCGCTGGGGTTTGAGTGCGGATCTCCAGATCCCTGATTATGAAACGCGCATCGAGATACTTGAAAGAAAAATGAAAAATGATGGATTGGAAATGCCAAAAGAAGTGGTCAAATACATTGCATACAATATAAATAGTAATGTGCGTGAGTTGGAGGGTGCTTTAATTTCTTTGTTGGCACAATCTTCGCTCAACAGGAGAGAAATCGATTTAGATCTCGCAAAGAAAGTGTTGCGCAATTTTGTAAAATCCTCGAGCAAAGAAATCACTATCGAAACCATTCAAAGAATGGTTTGTGACTTTTTTGATGTTCCATACGATAAGCTTCTTCAAAAAACCCGGAAAAGAGAAATTGTTCAGGCCAGGCAGATCACTATGTACCTCGCAAAGGCTTTCACAAAAAATTCGCTCAAGACCATTGGTGAGCATTTTGGCGGTCGCGATCATACCACGGTCATTCATTCATGCCAAACAGTAAAAGACTTGATGGACACGGACACCGTGTTTCGTGAAAATGTACTGGAACTTCAGCAGAAGGTACAGTTAGCAGCTATGTAAGTAACTAGACTATGAGATAATGACCCCGCCGAAAGCGGGGTTTTTTATGCGATTGATCTCTTTATGCCTTCGCACAAAACAGAGTTAGGCGTGCATCAAAAGAGCCATGATCAAGGGTTCGCTTCAAAATTACAAAGCGAATAACAGACACATTAGTATTGATCCCCAAGCCGGAAGAAGCAATCAAAACGAATCGAGAGTCCTAGACAGGATGGTTCAGATATTAGAACAACAAAAAAGAACTCATCGCCCTATACCGGCAAACCACAATAAGGATTATTTAACCCGCTACGATGTCATATCTGCGGAATTTCAACAACTCCGTCGGTCAATAGAAGAGCCTCCTGGTCTAACAGGACGCCTTGATTATGCGAAATTGAAGGCCCAGATAGACAACTTTGCCCTGGTCAGGGTGCTACCTGAAAAGACGGCAGCATGGATTATGAAAGATCGTATGGTAAAGATCCCCGAGATATATAGCATTTTATAAGCGTAGCCAATTTACAATTGGTCCGCGAAGAAGAACGCTTTATTATCTGTGCAATCTCATGTGGCTTCTATTTGCAGCTATCTGAAATATTGTCAAAGAATAACTTTGTTTCTCCATTTTTGAAGACAAACCTAACTAGTTCTGTAAAGGTTATTTGTTCACCGCTGTCAGCGGTGAATCTCAATTTATAATTGACGTGGGACCTCGTGTTACCTTCTAGATCCGTCTTTACGGTGGCCTTTTGTTTAATACCACCATGAAAAGCTACCCCGCTTTGTTCGCCAGTGCCGGTTGCTTTTAAATCGATATCATAACTCAGATAATAACCATTATAAAAACTTTCCTTTATGGTATAGGTTACAGTGCCAGTCAGAATAATATTTTCCTTCCGACAGCTATCAAAATAGCTGCCACGGTATTCGTCGGTTATTGTTGACTGGCTATAGACTTTTTTGTTTGTCGATGCCGCTATTTCTCCAACTGGTGTTTTGTCCGACAAGCTTTTTGTACACGAACTCACTGATAGGATTACCAATCCCACTAACAAATTTTTTTTCATTTCTGCATTTGATGTTACAATAATTGATAATGATTAGTATTCCCTAGGAAGGTGGCAACTAACAGCACGCGGCCGGACTGCTATTCAGGTGCAGCTCCGTACCCGTTAATCTGTTTGATATCATTGAAACAACTTTTGTGCAAATCTTTTTTAAAGAACAATTTCATGCTAACCAAAAAGAAATGGGAAAGCATTTCTACAAGCTTCACGTCTTTCAGCTAATCAATTACTATACAGATATCGACGTATCCTGTATTTAGTTTTTGTGCAGGCTAAGCGATTGTTGAGATAAAATGCAACCCAGCGGCGCTTCAATCTTGCAGTCTGGACAGTTCTATTGTTTAGTATCTATGTCTCCCGACAAAACGCGAGTTGTACATCACTGCTCAGGAAGCAAAATTTCCCTACATGCGTTTACTCTGTTGTATGGAACAGCCGTCTGGCTACTTCAGGTTTCAATGCAAGTAAGCCGAAAAATATTCGTGCAGGTAATGGAAAAATTGAGTAAGGAGAAAAGAAGAAGGATCTGAAATCAAATTCAAAACAGAGGGTTGGCTTGACGGTTTAAAAGCCTGGTTATGGTTCCTGGTCCAAGTGGCCACCGTCATTTTACTTCTTCTTTTCTTCATCTCTGGACTTAACCAGAGTTAATCCATATTGATAGTAGAGCTGGAAACTTGCAGGACAATTTCGATACATAATTCATTACAAAAGATAATGGCAAATGACAAAATCCGCCATGGTTAGCGGATTTAATCATTTTGCCTGTCGGGAGGACAGGATTCGAACCTGCGACCCCGTGGTCCCAAACCACGTATTCTACCGGGCTGAACTACCTCCCGAATTTTAAAGGGACGGCAAAGATATAAGCATTCGGCTAATAATCCGAATCAAATAAAAAAATAGAAAAAATCCTTCACGTCTGCTCCGAGCTCTCAACAAGGTTCGCTTCTTTTCTAACGAGTAAGAATCTTTTCAAAAAAATTGATCGTTTTGTTTACGTTCCTGATCCGCGTTACGACAAATGTTTATAGGAACATTACTTTCTTGACAAATGTGTTAGCAGTTTTTTCAAAGGGCAAGCAATCGTTAAAACCTCCTCTGTTTCTACAGTGGAGGTCTTTGTGTTTAATTAAGGGCCCAAATTTTTAATGTAGAAATAAATGTTATGTTCCTATCATCTCTGTATGCTTATCGCCTTGATCATAACCCACGCAGCCTGATTTCAGGAGAGATTTTTTATTTTGCTGAAGAACCACCTTTTGGCTAGTTCAGCAGTAATACTGTACGCGGCAACTATGAGTAACATCCAAAGGAAGAACATTATTGGCAGCTTTGAAAAACCCAGCAGGCCTGAAAACGGCAGATAAGGAAGGATAAAGACAAAAACAACAATAAGGCTGGTAGCAATGGACAAATATTTGCCGGGCAAGCTTTTAAAGAAAGGCAACCGGGTACGGACTACTAAAACTATCAATGTTGCAGAAATGACAGACTCCGTAAACCACCCCGTTTGAAAAACCTTTTCATCCGCGTGCAATAAATATAATAACACGAAAAAGGTTAAATAATCAAATAGAGAGCTGATCAACCCAAAAACAATCATGAAGCGTTGGATGAATTTGATATCCCATTTATGTGGTTTACTAATAACAATCGCATCAACCCGGTCGGTTGCAATCGTCATTTCAGGAAAATCAGTCAATAAATTCGTGAGCAATATTTGTTTGGGAAGCAAAGGAAGAAATGGTAAAAATAATGACGCCCCAGCCATACTGAACATATTGCCAAAGTTGGCGCTGGTAGCAATAAAAATGTACTTCATAGTATTCGTAAAAGTTTTGCGACCGGCAACAATGCCTTTAACGAGTACATCGAGACCCTGATCCAGTAAAACTATATCGGCCGCCTCTTTTGCTACATCAACGGCAGAGTCAACAGAAATGCCCACATCAGCTGCGTGCAATCCGGGTGCATCATTTATGCCATCACCCATAAACCCAACCACATTCCCTGATTTCTTTAAAGATAAAATAATACGGTCCTTTTGATTTGGTTGGCTTTACGACTTTGCCGGATGAAGGTATTTAAAAAGATAAATACTCTAATGCTTACTGATCCCTTTTGTCGCAATCTTTGGATGATGTAATCATATAACAATGGCCGGAAAAAGATTGCTTTCTACTGCCCATTTGATATGTTCGAATTATTATGTTTTGTTCATGGTGCTAACGCAATGTAATCTCACCAGGATCCTGTTGCGATTTTAGCTGATTTTGATCATACGAAAAGCTGATACCAATCATAGTTAAACGGAGTCGGCATAGCGTACCTTACTTTTCGCGGAATATTTTTTATCAGCAATCTAAGTTACATTATTGCCGTCATCCTCATTATCGGATAGGTGGTTGCTTCTTCCCGTTTCACGCCGAATCGCTCATCCACGCTCTGCTTGTTATTGCACTTAAGAATTATTCGCGGTAAAAAACTGTTGTAAAAATTATTTTCTTAACTCTCAAAAAAAATAAAATATGAAAGGATTTAAAATAAATATTGATAAAGCAACAACAAAGAATGATAATTACCGAAAGGTACTATACACTTCGAAACATAGCCAGTTGGTGCTGATGAGTCTTAAACCAAAAGAAGAGATCGGTGAAGAGACTCATCCTGACATTGACCAGTTTTTCCGCTTTGAAACCGGACGTGGAAAATGTGTCATAGATGGCAACGAATACGAAGTAAAAGAGGGTGATGCTGTCGTTATCCCGGCTGGGGCAAAGCACAATATCATAAATACTGATGATATTGCCGGGTTAAAAATGTATACCCTTTATTCGCCACCTCATCACAAGGATGGAGTAGTACGTTCTACCAAAAAGGAATCGGAAGCGAATGGAGAGGAATTTGATGGCGCGACGACAGAGTCATTCAATATAGACGTCATCCAGGATGAATCTTTATTCTCCCATTGAAGTCTTTAACCAATAAAAAACGAATCATAGCGTGAAATGCGTAAATAATGCAATTTTTCTCTGGAATTGTGTAA
>Ga0070664_100003071_pt1 | contig 13498 bp, 10 predicted proteins | sample KBSC73metaG_FD_65863 | JGI IMG/M metagenome (GOLD analysis project Ga0070664, IMG submission 65863) | Corn rhizosphere microbial communities from Kellogg Biological Station, Michigan, USA - KBS C7-3 metaG | ecosystem: Host-associated > Plants > Roots > Rhizosphere > Soil ... | reverse complement strand
CGACGACACGCATGCCGCCGCCAACCGCGCGCTGTACCGCGAAAAATTCGCGCGCGTACTGCCGATACTCGCGCCGGTGCTCGACGTGGCCGAACCCGACGGGGGGTTCTACCTATGGCCCGACGTGCAGCGCGATGACGAAGAATTCACGCGCGGGCTGTTCGCGCAGCAGAACCTCACCATCCTGCCGGGCAGTTACCTGGCGCGCGACACCGCCTCGGGCAATCCCGGCCGGCGCCGCGTACGAATCTCGCTGGTCGCGTCGGTGGACGAATGCGTCACCGCCGCGCAACGCATCCGCACCTTCCTGGAGACCCACTGAGTGACCGACCTGACTACTCTCGCCGCCACCGTCGACGAGGCTTTCGAGCGCCGCGCGGACATCAACGCGAAGAACGCGCCACCGGCCCTGCGCCACGCCATTGAGGAGAGCATCGAGCTGCTCGACAGCGGCCAGGCCCGGGTTGCCGAGAAGAAGGACGGCCGGTGGGTGGTCAACCAGTGGCTCAAGAAAGCCGTGCTGCTGTATTTTCGCACGCACGACAACACGCTGGTCGAGGCCGGCTACACGCGTTTCTTCGACAAGGTGCCGCTCAAGTACGCCGCGCGCTCGCAGGCCGACGACGGCGAGCTGCTGACCTCGGGCAGCACGCGCGTGGTGCCGCCAGCCGTGGCGCGCCGCGGTTCCTACATCGCGCCCAACGTGGTGCTGATGCCGAGCTACGTCAACATCGGCGCGTATGTAGACAGCGGCACCATGGTCGACACCTGGGCCACGGTGGGTTCCTGCGCGCAGATCGGCAAGAACGTGCACCTGTCTGGCGGCGTGGGCATCGGCGGCGTGCTCGAACCGCTGCAGGCCGGCCCGACCATCATCGAAGACAACTGTTTCATCGGCGCGCGCTCAGAGGTGGTCGAAGGCGTGGTCGTCGAGGAAGGTTCGGTGATCTCGATGGGCGTGTTCATCGGCCAGAGCACGAAGATCTATGACCGCACCACCGGCCAGGTCATCCAGGGACGCGTGCCCGCGGGTTCGGTGGTGGTCTCGGGCTCCCTGCCTTCGGCCGACGGCAAGTATTCGCTGTACTGCGCGGTCATCGTAAAACGCGTCGACGCGCAGACACGCCACAAGACCTCGATCAACGAGCTGCTGCGCGCGGACTAGGACCCGCGGCGCCGATGACGCCTGCCGAGCTCCTGCGCCGTCGCCTGGAAAACCAGGCGCTGGTACGCACCGCGTTCCGCTCCCCCGAGGAAGTCGTGGCGTGGTTCGGCGCCGTGCAGGCACAAGACTACCTTGCCTCCTTGTGGGCCCTGGGCCTGCGCACCCGGGAAGCCACCGAAGCCATTGTCGAGGCGGCGGAAACCCGGCGCGCGATCGTGCGCACTTGGCCGATGCGCGGCACGCTGCATTTCGTGGCCGCCGCCGACGTGCGCTGGATGACCCAACTACTCGCACCGCGCGTGCTGGCGCGCAATGCCGCGCGCCTCGAGCGCGAAGTGAACGTCGACGCCGCGGTCATTGCGCGCTGCCGCGAAATCGTCGGGCGCGCACTGGCCGGCGGCAAGCGGCTCGAACGCGCCGCGCTCTACGCGGCGCTGGAGGCGCGACGCATCCGCACGGGCGGTTCGCGCGGCCTGCACATCCTCGGCTGGCTGGCGATGGAGGGCACGATCTGCGTGGCGGGACGCAACGGGAGGCAACACACCTTCGCCTTGCTCGACGAATGGATACCGGCGACTCCGCCACTGGACCGCGAGGCCGCGCTGGCGGAACTCGCCGCGCGCTACTTCACCAGCCACGGACCAGCCACGCTGCGGGACTTCACGTGGTGGGCCGGCATTTCGGCGAAAGATGCGCAAGCCGCCATCGCAGGCGCCGGACCGCGTCTCGTTCACGAAGTCCTGGATCAACGCGCCTATTTTTCCGGCGCGCGCACGCGCAAGCGTTTCCACGGCCCGGCGGCACCGCGCGTCAAACTACTCCCGGGCTTCGACGAATACACGGTTGCGTACCAGGACCGCTCGCTGCTGCTTCGTGATGCGACATCGGTGAACGCCATGCGCCTGCTGAGCCCGGTGGTGGTCGCGGACGGCTACGTCATCGGCTACTGGAAAAGGACCCTGGCGAAGGACGCCGTGCAGGTCGCGGCAAAGCTGCTGCGGCCGCTGACACTCGCCGAGAACGAGGCGCTATACGAGTCCGCGCGGGCGCTGGGTCGCTTCCTCGGCGTGCCGGTCGACCTGAAAATCACCGCGCCGCGCGCCACGCGGGCCAGACGCAAGACGCGTGGCGAATGACGGAACCTCGATCAACGAGTTGCTGCGCGCCGACTGAGCCCGCGCGGGCGCCGCGGTCAGCGGCGGGCATTCGCGGATTCGACCGCGCGAGCCAGGCGGTTGACGCCGTCACGGATCTGCGCGGGCGATACCGCTCCGAAACCCAGCAGCAGTGCGTTCGGGCGGCGCCCGGTGCCGAAGTAGTAAGCCGAGAGCGGCATGGTCTCGACTCCGAGCACGATCGCTTCTTCGTGGACGCGCTCGGCGCTGACTCCTTCCAGCTCCACCACCGCGTGCATGCCAGCATGCACCGGCCGCAGCCGCAGCGGCGCGCCCGAGCGCTCGATGGCGCGTCGCAAACTATCCAGCCGTTCAGCGTAAGCAGCCTGCATGCGACGCAGGTGCCTGTCGAAGTGCCCGCGGCGGATGAAGGCGGCCAGCAGCCTTTGCTCGAACACGGGCGGATGCAGGTCAGTGGCAAGGCGTGCGGCAATGAAGCCGGCCTGCAGATCGCGCGGCACGATGAGGAACCCGAGCCGCAAGGCCGGGAACAGCGTTTTGCTGAACGTACCGACGTAAATCACGCGACCGTCCGGATCCAGCGAGTGCAGGCAGGGCAGCGGCTGCCGGCGGTAACGCAGGTCGCAGTCGTAGTCATCCTCGATGATCCAGGCGCGCGAGGCGCGCGCCCACTGCAACAGCCGCAGCCGACGTTCGAAGCTCAGCGGGACACCGAGCGGGAACTGGCACGACGGCGTCACGTAAACCAGTCGGGCGTTGCGCGCCAACGCGGCGTCGACCACCAGCCCATCGGCGTCGACCGGTCCCGGCAGTACGCTGGCGCCGGCGGCGATCAACGCACCTCGCGCCCCGGTATACCCGGGCTCTTCCATCCATGCCTCGTCGCCCGGATCGAGCAGCATGTGCGCGATCAGGTCGAGTCCGCGCTGCGCGCCCATGACCACTTGAACCTGGTCCGCGTCGCAGCGCGTGCCGCGCGACTGCACTTGCTCGGCGATCGCTTCGCGCAGCTCGCGCAGGCCGGCGAGCGGTGAATAGTCGAGTTGCGCGGGTCTGCTGGTGCGCAGGACTTCGCGCCCGATCTGCGACCACACGCGCTGCGGAAACAGGTCGAGCGCCGGCGTGCCGAGGCGGAACGCGCGGGCCGCCACGCCTGCGCCGCGGCTGTCCGGCGCGCGCATCCGCGAGAGCATGTATCCCCGCCACGAGAATGGCGGACGCATGCCGCACTTTTCCAGGGGTTCGACGGCGGGCGCCACGCCCTCGGGCAGCTGCGGCGCGATGAACATGCCCGACCCGCGCCGCGCCACCACGTAACCTTCGGCGCGTAATTGCTCGAGGGCCAGCAATGTCGTGGTTCGTGATACGCCCAGCTCGGCGGCCAGCGAGCGCGTCGACGGCAGTCGCCGGTCCGCGGTGACCCGCCCGTCGAGGATGGCCTGGCGAATCGAACGGTAGATCTGCTCTTGCAGCGTCCGGCGACCGCGGTCTTCGATGAAAATCGGCAGGCTCGCGGTCCTGGACATCCTGTCTCCCGACGAGCGACGCCCGCTCCGCCGAACGCGGAGCGGGCGTCGTGACTCAGACAACGGCGGCGAGACTATCAGAAGAGCAACGAAAGATTGATCGCGTTCGCCATTGCCTGGTAACCGGCATCGGTCAGGTGAAGGCCATCGAAGTCGTAAGCGGGCAGCAGCCGCGTCGGGTTGGCCGGATCGCGTACTGCGGCGTCGAAGTCGACGATGCCGTCGAAGGCCCCGCTGGTGCGGATCCAGCGATTGATGGCCTGCCGCTTGGCCTCGTTCTCGGGCGTGAAGACGCCGGGCACCGCGCTGGCACCGAGCGGTGTGATGGTCGCGCCGATGATACGGAGGCCCTGCGCGTGGGCGCGCAGGGCCAACTGGTGCAGCCCGACGATGATCTCCTGCGCGCTCACCGCCTCCGGCGCGAACTCCGGATGATCGAAGTTTGGCAGGATCGACGGGATGGTGATGTCGTTGAGCCCGAGATGCACGATCACGTGGCTGGCGCCGGGCACCGTGAGCACGTCGCGCTCGAAGCGCGCGGCGCCGGATGGCCCGCAGAAATCCCACAGCAGCCGGCCGCAGCCCACGCCCTGGTTGACCACCGCGAGTCGTGGCCGCAGCGGATTCGGGTTCAGGCGCACCGACAACCGGTCCGGCCACGTGCGGTACTGGTTTGGCGACGAGCCGAAGCCCTGGGTGATCGAATCACCGAAAGCCACCACGGCGCGGATCGTGTCGGACGGCGACACCTCGACCATCGAGAGGTAGTAAGTGGCGGTGGTTTCCTCGGTCACCGGTACGTCGGTTGCGGCCACGAAATTTCCAGGGCCGGCGATGTACGAGGTGACGCCGGTCTGCTCGTGGTAGGTTGCCGCCTCGGTGACGCTGGGTAGATAGACGCTCACGGCGAGATCAGCGGCACCGGACACCTCCAGGTCCACCGGGTCGCTGACCGCCAGCGCACCCGCGGGCACCAGGATGCTCGCCTGGCCGCTGAACGTCAGGCGGCGCGAGCTGCCCGGGAAGATCGCCGAGCGGCTGCTGCGCAGCGCGACCTGCGCCGCCCCGATGCGCAGTGCCTCGGTGCCAAAGGCGTTCGAAAAGCGTACGCGCACCCGCCGGCCGCCGACGCTGATGTGCACGACGTTGCGCACCGTCTGGTTGTCGAGGATGCGGCTGCGATCACCGCCGAAGAGCGCGTCGATCGTGTTCCGGCCGGGCGCGATCTGCGCGGACGTCCAGCTGGCCAGCCAGCGGCCCGGCGAGCCCGCTGCGCTTTCCACGCCCGCCGACTGCACATCCTGCGCGAACGCCGGCGCCGACAGCGCCAGCACAACGGTCAGCGCGGCCCGCATGACCCTCCATTGTTTCAAACTACCCATGACTACCTCCCTGGCGCGCAACCATTGCGCGACGTGCGACGCCGGAGTCTGGGAATGCGGCCCCAAGCCAGGTAGAACCACTTTCGGGGAATCGGATGTAGCCAGTGACTCGCGTCCCGGGCGTGGGACGCCGTGCCATGGCCGCGACGGCGCGGTGCGGCTGCCCGCTAGTTAGTGCCGCGCGATGTCGTGCGCGCGCTGCCTGCGCCGCGCCGCGGCGCCGAGCAACGCAGCGAGCATGCCCAGCAGCACCCCGTCCAGTGCGCCGCCCCCTGAACGCCCGGAGGACGTCGGTTGAGGCGGTGGCCCCGTCTGCACGACCAGGCTGCCCACACTCGTATCGTTCGAACCATTCGCATCATCCGGCGTGACGACCTGCGCATGCGCGGAAAATGTCCCGGCGGATGCGCTGCGCATGGAAAATTCCAGCTGGACGGAGTCGCCCCCGTTCACTGCCGCCAGATCGCAGGTGGCCAGGCTGGTCTGGACCACACAGGATCCTGTCGCGGCGGTGGCCGAGACCATGGTGAGGGCTGGAGTCATCTCCACCGTGACGCGCGCGTCCGTCGCCATGCGCTCACCACGATTCTGCACCTCGATTCGCCAGCTGACCTCTGCGCCGGTGGCGGCCGCCTGCTCACCGAGACTGGCGGGCAACGCCATGTCGGGCGGCAGCAGCGGTTTCAGGCAGGATGCGTTCGCCACGCGCGGTGCCATCTGTTCGAGACTGCATTGCGAGAACGAGGTCACCTGGGAGTTCAGCACCGGCGCCATGATGAATTGCGATGGCGAGGTGCTGGCGCATTGCCCTTCTCCGTCGTGCGGCGCGCCGAACACATGGCCGATCTCGTGTGCGCTGATGAGACCGTCGATCGCGGCCCGGCCGTGCGCCTGGACCAGGCTCGCGCTGTAGCGCTGGTTGCACAACGTCCCGCTGTACGCGATGCCCACGTTGTCGCCATCGAGATCGCGGCCCGTGAACAGGTGCGTGAGGCCGCGATCGTTGAGCGCCGGCGTCTCCTGTCGCAACCTCCCGAGACTATCGAGCAGAATGGGTGGGTCGGTGGTCGCGTCCAACGAGTCGCTGAGCGCATCGGCCACATCGATCGAAGTCACCTCCACGCCGGCGCCGACCTGCGCGCTGAAAATGCCGTCCACGATGTTCAGGCGGGTCACGATCGCGTCGCGGGCATCCGCCTCACTGGCGTAGCGGGCGCGGAACGTCGCGTCGCCGATGGCCGAGATTTCCAGCTTGTGGTCCGCCGTCACGGCCTGGACGCGCGGTGTGGCGAGCGGTCCGGCCAGCGCCTGGGCACCGGGCGTCGCGTGCACCGAATCTCCCGTCAACGAGACTTCGCGCCCGAGCGACAGATCCGCGAGGCGCGAAATTTCCATCTCCGCGCCATCACCGGGCTCGACCAGCAGCAACTCGCGACCGTCGTAGATCACGCCGCGCAATGATTCGCCCGCGACCGACAACCGCACCCACGAACTGCCAACGCCCTCGAGCTGACCGGTGTACTGATGCCAGCGGGAGCCGGCAGCCCAGCGCGCCAGGCGCGGGTTCGGAGTGAGTCGCAGGCGGAAGTCACGGCCGAGCGCGGCGAAGCTCACCCGCATTCCGTCAGTCGTACCGAGTTTTGCTACCGCGACGTGAACGCGCTCGGATCCATCCGCCAGGCGCGCGTCACCGGAGGCACACGGGAATGCCATGAGCGCGGCGAGTACAGCCAGCGCAGCGGGCACTTGGAAGGGTCGGAACATCCTGCAACCTGGGCCGATTTTGCCCAATCTGGGGCGGCACCCCCGGGTCGCATATAGGACATCCCGCCGATGCGAGTCAGTTCTTGATGGACAGCGAACTCGGTAGCACGCCGGTGGCCGTCGGATCGAGCCCGCCGATGAACCCCACGTGCCGCGCGATGTTGCGGGCGTGGTCGCCGATGCGCTCCAGCGAACGCATGATGAATGCGGCCTCGACCGTAGCCTGCAGCCGACGCGGGTCTTCCATCGCGTGCGTCAACAAGCGACGCAACGCATCGGCGTATTCCGCGTCCATCTCCTTGTCCTGCTGAACTACCGACGCGGCAGCGCCGGCCTCCAGCCGGTCAAACGCTTCGAGCGCGGCGCGGATCATGGTCGCAGCCACGCGTCCCAGCGCGCGCGCCTCGCGCGCGGTCGCGGCGCCCGGACGAAAGCCGCTGGCATCCGATTCTGCCAGCACCGCGAGCGCGAGTTTCTTGGCCTCATCGGCGGCGCGCTCGAGTTCGGTAACCACCTTGTCGATGGCAAACACCGCGCGCAGATCCTGGGCCATGGGCTGGCGCCGGGCGATGAGCTGCAGCGCGGCCTCTTCGATCTGCGCGTCGTACAGATTGATCTTGCGTTCTCGTTCCAGCACCAGCGTGGCCGCGGAGCGATCCCAGTTCGAATAGGCACTGACCGCGAGCTGCACCTGTTCGATGACCAGCGCACCCATTGCCACCGCCTGGATGTGCAGCGATGACAGGTCGCCGTCAAAGGCGCGGGTGGTGTGACCTTCGAGACTCAGGGCCATGGCCTGGAGTATCCCTCAACCAAAACGACCGGTGATGTAGTCCTCGGTCAGGCGGTGACGCGGGTTGGTGAAGATGCGGTCGGTCTCGCCCACCTCGATGAGATCGCCCAGGTGGAAGTAGGCGGTGCGCTGCGACACGCGCGCCGCCTGCTGCATCGAGTGCGTGACGATCACGATGGCGTAACTCTGACGCAGCTCTTCCATGAGGTCCTCGATACGCGCGGTGGCGATCGGGTCGAGGGCCGAGCACGGCTCGTCCATGAGGATCACCTCCGGGTTCACCGCGATGGTGCGTGCGATGCACAAGCGCTGCTGCTGGCCGCCCGACAACGAGGTGCCGGGATGCTGCAGGCGATCCTTCACTTCTTCCCACAGACCTGCGCGTTGCAGCGAATTGTGGACGATCTCATCGAGCTCGACGCGATCGCCGGCCAGTCCGTGGATGCGCGGCCCGTAGGCGACGTTCTCGTAAATGGACTTGGGGAACGGATTTGGCTTCTGGAACACCATGCCGACGCGGGCCCGCAGCTGCACCACGTCCTGCTTCTTGTCATGGATGTCCTTGCCGTCGAGCAGGATGGAGCCGACCACGCGCGCACTGGGAATCGTGTCGTTCATGCGATTCAGGCAGCGCAGGAAGGTCGACTTGCCACAGCCGGACGGACCGATCATCGCCAGCACGGAATTCTTGCCGATGTCGATGCCGACTTTCTTGATGGCGTGTTTCTCGCCGTAGTACACGTCGACGTCGCGGCAGCTGAAGATCGGGTCCTCGACGGTGATGGTGCCCACGGTCTTGCCGGCTTCGATCGGCGCATCCAGCGGGCCCGCCTCGTCTGCCACGCGGCCGCTCGGCTTCTGGTTGATACCTGCTCGTTCCACTGTGACTGCATCCATGAGTTTCACCAACGTCGTTCAAATTTTTTGCGAAGGATGACCGCCGTCGTATTCATGACCACCAGGAAGGCCAGCAACACGATGATGGCGCCGGAGGTCTTCTCGACGAAGCCGCGTTCCGGACTGTCCGACCAGAGGAATACCTGGACCGGCAGCACCGTGGCCGCATCGGTCACGCCCTTCGGCACATCGACGATGAATGCCACCATGCCGATCATCAGCAGCGGCGCCGATTCGCCCAGCGCGCGAGCCATGCCGATGATGGTGCCGGTCAGCATTCCGGGCAGCGCCAGCGGGATCACATGGTGTGTGACCATCTGGATTTTCGAAGCGCCCATGCCGAGTGCCGCCTCGCGGATGGACGGAGGTACTGCTTTCAGCGCCGCGCGCGAGGCGATGATGATGGTGGGCAGCGTCAACAACGTGAGCACCATGGCGCCGACCAGCGGCGCGGAACGCGGCAGGCCGAAGAAGCCGATGAACACCGCCAGGCCCAACAGACCGAACACGATGGAGGGCACGGCCGCGAGGTTGTTGATGTTCACCTCGATGAGATCCGTCCAGCGGTTCTTGCGAGCGAATTCCTCGAGATACACGGCCGAGGCGACGCCGATCGGGAACGACAGCAACAGCGTCAGTACCAGCGTATAGAAGGAGCCGACCACGGCGCCCCAGATGCCGGCATTCTCCGGCTCGCGCGAATCGCCACGCGACAGGAAGGTCTTGTTGAACTTGAGTGCCAGCGAGCCTTCGCTGCTGAGCTGGTCGACCCAACCCAGCTGGCGATCGTTGAGCGGGCGCTCCGCCTCGGCCAACGCACGATCGATGTGGCCCTTCTGCAGCAGGTCGACCGCATCGCTGGCGAGCAGCCACTCGGTGCGTGTCGTGCCGATCAGGCTCGGATCGTCGACGACTTCACGCTGCAGTTCGAACGCGGCGCTGCCACTGACCAGCCGCGAGAGTTCACGTGTCCCCATGCGGCCTTCCACGTCGGGAAACTTTTTCTTGAGCGACGCACGGATCAGCGCCTGGTAGTCAGCCCCGTTCAGATCCTCGGAATTGCGCGTGCCGGCCGGATCGATGACCGCCGGGTCGAAGTAGATGTCCAGCTTCAGTTCCGACTGACGGAAAGCCCCGATGCCATTCGAAAAGATGACGAAGAACAGGTAGACCAGGAAGGTCAGCGCCGCCACGATGGCCGTCAATCCACAGGCGCGGAAGCGGCGCTCGGCCCAGTAACGACGCCGCAGGCTCGCGGTGACGATGGCCTGCGTTTCCTGCGCAGTGCGGCGCGGCTTATTCGTATTGCTCACGATATTTCCTGACGATGTGCAGCGCGAGCACGTTGAGGGCCAGGGTCACGAGGAACAGCACCAGGCCCAGCGCGAAAGCGGCCAGGGTCTTCGGGCTGTCGAACTCCTGGTCACCGACCAGCAAGGTCACGATCTGCACCGTCACGGTGGTCACGGCTTCGAGCGGGTTCGCGGTGAGGTTGGCCGAGAGGCCGGCCGCCATCACCACGATCATGGTTTCGCCGATGGCCCTGGAAACGGCGAGCAGGATGCCGCCGACGATGCCGGGCAGAGCAGCGCGCAGCACCACCTGCTTGATGGTCTCCGAACGTGTCGCGCCGAGCGCGTAGGCGCCGTCGCGCAGCGACTGCGGTACCGCCGAGATCATGTCGTCGGCCAGCGAGGAAACGAACGGGATGATCATGATGCCCATGACGAAGCCCGCGGCCAGCGCACTTTCGGACGCCACATTCAGGCCGAGTCCTTCGCCCCACCCTCGCAACGCCGGACCGATGGTCAGCGCCGCGAAGAAGCCATAGACGACGGTGGGAACACCGGCCAGCACCTCGAGCAATGGCTTCGCCCAGGTGCGGAATCTGGGGTCCGCGTATTCGGCCAGGTAGATAGCCGAGTACAGACCGATGGGCACGGCGATCAGCATGGCAATGAAGGAGATGAGCGCAGTGCCGGCGAACAACGGCACGGCGCCGAAGGAACCGGACGATCCCACCTGGTCCGCGCGGATTGCCATCTGCGGGCTCCACGAAGTGCCAAACAGGAACTCGATCGGGGAGATTTGCTGGAAGAAGCGCAGCGCCTCGAAGGCCACCGAGGCCACGATGCCGATGGTAGTGAACACGGCGATCGTCGAGCAGGCGATCAGCAGCCACTCGACCACCATCTCCACGCGGTTGCGCGCACGCAATTCGGGCGTGATGCGGCTGCGCACCACGAGGATGGTTCCGATGGCCATGAGCATGACCAGCACGGTGAGAGCCATGCGGCTGATGCCACGCAGGCGCAGGTATTCGGCGCTGGCCGCACGGACCGGCTCGCTGACCGAAGCCGCCGGAACATTGCCTGCCACCAGGTTGCGAACGTCATTGAGGACCAGCGAGAGCTCGTTGGCCGGCAGATTGCGCACCCCCGCCGGCAGGTGGTCCGTGACCAGCCAAAGAATGATGGAGTCCTGGAACGCCACCCACACGAGAATGACCGTGAGCGCGGGGAGTGCGCACCAGAGCGCCGTCATCACGCCGTAATGACTCGGGAGCGAATGCAGATTGCGGACACCGCGTCTGCCGCCGACCAGGGCAAGTGAGCGCGATTTACCGATCCAGAAGGCCCCGACTGAAAGCAGTGTGAGGGCTAGAAGTAAGGCCGCCGGTGTCATGGTTTTCTAGGTGTCAGGCCGAGGCCGCTCGACGCGGCCCCCTTGTTTAACGCCGCTTTGTTACAGCTACGTGAAAAGACCGCGCCGCCATCCCTGGCGGCGCTCCTTCGACTTAGAACCTGAAGTTCAGATCCACCTGCAAGCGCTTGTAATCACGATCGAAAACTCCGTTGATCGTGGTGGTGTCCAGCGGCGCCGGTGTTACATCGTTGAACACGACGATGCCGTTCTGCGGCACGTCGTTGGCCAGCTCGTTCAGGAACAGCGTGGCGTTCAGAGTCCAGTTGCGCGCAATCGTATAAGCGCCGCGGAACGCGAAGCCCTTGGTATCGGTGATGCCGTCGCCAAAGTCCGAATCGAGCAGCTGGCCGAACAATGCGTCCTTCTCTACCTGCTGGTAGAGCAGTCCCACTTCCCAGGTGCCCTTGGCGGCTGACGCGGCACCGTACAGCACACCGCCTGCGAAGGCGGAATCGAGCTTCTCGCCCGCAGTCGCGTTCACTTCGGCTTCCTGGTTCTGCGCGTAGTCGATGAAGAAGCGCAGCGGCTTGCCTGCCACCGAGGCCGTGAGGTCGGCCGACCCTTCGATGACGTTGAAGTCCGAAGCAAGGCAGGCCGTGCCCGCCGCCAGCGTGCGACTGCAGATACCGCCGACCACCGTGGTGTTGCCGAACGAATTGCCGCCGAAGAACGGGTTGTAGCCCTGAACGCCGTCGAAGTCGAAGTACGAACCCGCCAGGGTGAGGCGAACCGAATCCGAGAACGGGATGCGGTAGCCGACCTGCGCACCGAACATGATGGAGTCGGTGTTGGTGCCGGTGGTCACGTTGCCGAAGGACAAGGCACGTTCGCCAAGCCAGTCATAGAACGTGGCCGCGAAGAAGTTGCCGGTGGCGTAGTTGACCGCCAGGCCTTCGACATTGACGTCGTTGTCATAAAACAGACTTGGGGTACGCGTCCAGGCGTACGGCTGCTTGCCGGCGGTGATCTTGAGGGTCGAGGTGGGCGCCCAGGTCACGTAGGCCACGTCCAGGTCGAAGTCCTTGCGCTGGTTCTGGTCGGTCAGCGTCTGGTTGGCGGAGCGCGGATCCTGGCCACCCGTCGCGATGCCGAAACGGCCGGTGATCGTATCGTTGACGCGGAAGTTGGCATTGAAACGTGCGCGAATGCGATCGCGCTCACGGTCGCGGTCCACGTACTGCACGTCGAAGAATTCGTAGCGGTAACGCAGGTCACCCGCGAACGACAGCGCGGCCTTGTTCTGCGCCACGGTGTCCGCGGTCTTGTCGGCGGTGGCCTGGGTCTCAGCGACCGTCTTCTTGGTCTCGGTTTGAGCTTTTTCCAGCGCTTCGATCTTGGACGAGAGCGCCGCCAACTGTGCCTTGAGGGCTTCGATTTCGGCGCTCTGCGCCATGGCCGGCGCCGGTGCGAGACCTGCGGCTGCGGCGAGGACGCCGGTCACCGCCAGGGAAACGAGATTGCGTGTCATGTTTGTTCTCTGGTTCTTGAATGACGTTTGTTAGAGCTTGAGCGCCTTGAGTGACTTCGCGTCGGCGCGGATCTTTTCGATCTCGCCCTTGGTGGGCGGGATCAGGCCCTTCTCGGCGAGGTAACCGTCATCGCCCAGTGCCTTCTCGCTGGTGTATTCGGCGATGAACTCGTTGATGCCGGGGATCACGCCGACGTGCGCCTTCTTCACGTAGATGAACAGCGGACGCGACGCGGGGTATTTGCCCGAGGCGACGGACTCGAAGGTCGGCAAAACGCCGTCGACCACGGCGCCCTTCAGCTTGTCGCGATTCTCCTCGAGGAAGCTGTAGCCGAAGATGCCGGCAGCCGTCGGGTTGGCGGCCAGTTTCTGCACGATCAGGTTGTCGTTCTCGCCGGCTTCGATGTAGGCGCCGTCTTCGCGCATGGTGTCGCAGGCGCGCTTGAAGCGCGGCTCGTCCTGCGAACGCAGCGCGTCCAGCCACGCGAAAGTGCGGCAGCCCGCTTCCATGTACAGCTCGGCGAACGAGTCACGCGTGCCCGAGGTGGGCGGCGGACCCAGCACTTCGATCTTCGTGGCGGGCAGCGACTTATTGACGTCCTTCCACGTGGTGTACGGGTTGGCGATCAGCGTGGTCGGGTTCGCCGGATCGGGCACGTTC
>Ga0070664_100003061_pt1 | contig 13518 bp, 10 predicted proteins | sample KBSC73metaG_FD_65863 | JGI IMG/M metagenome (GOLD analysis project Ga0070664, IMG submission 65863) | Corn rhizosphere microbial communities from Kellogg Biological Station, Michigan, USA - KBS C7-3 metaG | ecosystem: Host-associated > Plants > Roots > Rhizosphere > Soil ... | reverse complement strand
CGCCGCGATCGACACGTCGAACACCGAAGGCAGCGGCAGGGCAGCATGAAGGAGTCCGCGATGCGGTTCCAGGACAGGGTCGTGATCGTCACCGGGGCAGGCAGCGGAATCGGGCTCGCGACCGCGCAGCGCTTCGCCGACGAGGGCGCGCACGTCGTCGTCGCCGAGATCGACGAGAAGAAGGCGAGCGAGACGGAGCAGGCGCTGCGCGACGGCGGCGGCGACGCGATCGCGATGCGCTGCGACGTCGCCGTCGAAACCGACGTCGCGCACGTCGTCGACGCCGCGTTCGCGCGCCACGGCCGCCTCGACGTCATCGTCAACAACGCGGGACGGATGATCTTCAAGCCCATCGAGGCGCACGACGAGAGCGATCTGCTCGGCGTGATGCGGGTCGACCTGTTCGGCGCGTTCTGGTTCATCAAGCAGGCGTTCCTGCGCTGCAAGCCGGGCGCGGCGATCGTCAACGTGTCGAGCATCCACGCCGTCGAGACGACTCCGCTGGTCGCCGCCTACGCGGCTGCGAAGGCGGCGCTCGTCTCGCTGACGCGCTCGGCGGCGATCGAGGGCCGACCGAAGGGCATTCGCGTCAACGCCGTGCTGCCGGGAGCGATCGAGACGCCGATGCTGCGCGACAACCCCGAGGTCAAGTCGGGAGTCGAGAAGTTGAAGGCCGGCGACGTCGGGCGCCCCGAGGACGTCGCGCGGGCGATCGCGTACCTCGCCTCCGACGACGCGGCGTTCGTGACCGGCGCTGGATTGCGCGTCGACGGCGGCCGGCTGGCGACGCTCTAGCGCGACGAGTAGCCCGCTTCGCACGAACGCCGCGCCGCCGGTCCGACACCGCGCGTCGGCGGCTGCCTACCGGCGGGCACGGCCACCGCGGCTGGCGACCTTGCGCGGTGGAGGCTGCAATGACCGCATGGAACCGGCCCGCTTCACCGTCGCACGTCGAGCGCTGCGCGCGCTCGTCGCCGCGGGCGCTCTGCTGCTTGCGGCAGCGCCGCCGGCGCTCGCCCAGGTCGGCGCGCTCTACCGCTGCGCGAGCAACGAATACACCAACATGATCACCGCCGAGGACGCCGCGGCGCGCGGCTGCGCGAAGATCGCGAAAGCCGAATGGGTCGCGTCCGGGAGCGACGCGAGCGGAAGGAAGTACGAATACAACGACCGGCGTACCGTGTACCGGGGCGATGGCATCGTCGAGACGTGGCTGCAGGTCGTTCCGGCGGCGCCCGAGGTCATCGCCGGAGAAGACGCCGCGATCGTCAAGACGGTGAGCCGGCAGCTGATCCGCTGCAACCGTCACACGATCGCGTCGGGCGCGACGTACACGTTCGACCCGCGCGACAACTCGGTCGTTCGCGACAGCCGCGAGCAGAGTCCGTTCTTCCCGCCGCCGGGACCCGTCGCCGAAACGCTCATGCGCAATCTCTGCGCCAACGCCGGCGGGCGCTAGCTCGCCCGGCCGCGTCGGAGAAGACGAAGGGCCAGCAGCGTTTGCTGCTGGCCCTTCTGCATCCTGCTCGGAGCGGCCGTATTCGAACTCGGACCTCTCGCACCCGTGCCGTTGTCCATGGAGATTCTCGGGCCGACGCACGCGCAAGCCGAAGCAGTCGACAAGGAGACGCCATGACCCCTTCGCTCTCGATCCGATTCGCAGGCGCCACGCCGCTCGCCGCCCTGGCCACGGCCGCGAAGGCCACGACCCCGGCCGCTCTGGAGGCGTCGTATCGCGCCCTCGCCTGACCCCCGCCGTTCCCGATCGAGGCCAGCACCTGTTCACGAGCCGCCATGGCCCGGTCCGACCTGCTTGGGGGGCTGTCGGTGGACGTCAGGTTCTCGGCCCAACGCCCGCTTCAACCGACTGCAGACGATCGCCCTGTCGGCTTTGACGACGGCATCCCGCAGGGTCGAGGATCGCCGTGACTGCGGTCGGGAAGCCGTCGCCGGCGTCGCAGCGGGCACGCCGGTATCACTGCGCCATGGTCGCCACGGCGGTGCGCCGGCGTGCAAACAGCTTGCTCAACTCGCGCAGCCACAGCACCGAGCTCGCCACGGCTGCGCAAACCAGCCAATCGCGTGCATTCAGCTCGACCGTCGAGAAGGCCTGCTGCAGGAACGGAACGTAAACGACTGCCGCCTGCAGAGCGAGCGACAGCAGAACCGCTGCCCACAGCCACCAGTTGGTGAAGAGCAGTGCGAACGCGCTGCGCTCGTCGGACCGCGCGTTGAAGACCGCAAAGAGCGAAAAGAACACCAGCGTCGTGAAAGCCATCGTCTGCGCGTAACGCATGTCACCCGAGCCTTGGACGATGCCGCCGAGCAGACTCATGTCGAGCACGAGCAGCGTTCCGGCCGCCATGATCACGCCGACTTGCAGGATGCCCCACCACATGCGGCGAGTCACGACGCCTTCACTTCGGAGTCGCGGCGACTGCCGCATGACGTCGGGATCGGCCGGATCCGCGCCAAGCGCGAGCGCCGGCGCGCCGTCCGTCACCAGATTGATCCACAGAATCTGCGTGGCGAGGAGCGGCAGCGCCACGCCACCGCCACCGATCGCGGTCAGCCCGATCCGGTCGGCCAGCAGCACGCCGAAGAACATCGTCAGCACCTCGCCGATATTCGTCGCCAGCAGGTAGCGCAGGAACTTTCTGATGTTCGCGTAAATGGCGCGGCCCTCTTCGACCGCCGCCACGATCGAAGCGAAGTTGTCGTCCGCCAGCACGATGTCAGCCGCTTCCTTCGAGACGTCGGTGCCGACGAGGCCCATTGCGACGCCGATGTCCGCGGTCTTCAGCGCCGGAGCGTCGTTGACTCCGTCGCCGGTCATCGCCACGATGGCGCCTTCGCGCTGCAAGGCCTTCACGATGCGCAGCTTGTGATCGGGATTCACGCGCGCATAGACCGACCGCATGCGTACCGTCTGCTGGAGCAATTCATCGGACATCCTCTCCAGCTCGGCGCCAGTCACGGCTTTCGCGTCGGCGGCGATCCCGAGCTCGGCGGCGATGACGGCCGCAGTGACCGGATGGTCTCCCGTGATCATCATGGGGCGCACCCCGGCCGCCTTCGCGCGGGCAACGGCCTCCTGCGCCTCGGCACGCGGCGGATCGATCATGCCGATCAAACCAGCGAACACCAGGTCCTGCTCGAGGCGCTGGTCGACCTCGTCGACCTCGAAGCCCGCTGACGACAGCGAGCGGTAGGCCACGCCCAGCGTGCGCAAAGCCTCACTGGCGAGAGTCTCGCTAGCGTTCAGGATTTCGGTGCGCCGCACATCGCTCAACGGCCTCGTTTCTGCGCCGACGAGTTCGCGCGAGCAGCGCGCGAGCAGCACGCCGGGCGCCCCCTTGGTGAACGCCAGGATGCGTTCCTTGCGCTGCGCGTCGGTATGAATCGTCGTCATCAACTTGCGTTCGGACGAAAACGGAACTTCCGCGATGCGCTGGAAGCGCGCGTCGAGGGCTACGTCCTCGAGGCCGGCCTTGCGCGCGGCGACGAGCAGCGCGCCTTCGGTCGGATCGCCCTGTATCGCCCAGCGGCCGTCGCGCTGCTGCAGGACCGCATTGTTGGCGCGGTCGCCGACCGTGAGCGTGCGCTCGAGCTCGATTCGCAGGTCGTCGCCCGTCACGCCTCCATCGACGCTCTCGACGTTGCGCTGGCGGCTGATCTCGCCGGTCGGCTCGTATCCCGTGCCGCCAAGGTTCATCCGCCCGCTCGCCGTCACGACGGCACGAACGGTCATCTCGTTCCGTGTCAGCGTGCCCGTCTTGTCCGACGCGATGACGCTCGCCGAGCCCAGGGTTTCGACCGCCGCGAGGTGCCTCACGATGACATTGCGCCTGGCCATGCGCTGCACGCCGAGCGCAAGGACCGCGGTCACCACCGCAGGGAGCCCTTCCGGCACCGCCGCAACCGCGAGCGCGACACCGAGGATCAGCACGTCGAAGAGCGCTGCCAACCCGCGCACGTCCTCGACCAGAATGATCGTCGCGATCATCGCGACGGCGATGACGATGACGATGATTCCCAGCAGCTTGCCGACGTGATTGAGTTCCTTCTGCAGCGGCGTGGCCTCGGTCGGGCGATCCTTCAGCATCCCGGCGATGCGCCCCATCTGGGTCTGCATGCCGGTGGCAACGACCACTGCCTTCCCACGGCCGTAGGACACCGCGGTGCCGGCGAAGGCCATGTTGAAGCGCTCGCCGACGCCCACCTCCTCGGTGACCTCCTCGGTGTCCTTGGATACCGGAAGGCTCTCGCCCGTGAGTCCTGCCTCGATCGTCTGCAGCGCCGTCGCCTCGACGAGCCGCGCATCGGCGGGAACGGTGTCGCCTTCTTCGATGAGGATGACGTCGCCGGGCACCACGTCGACTGAAGCGATGCGCTGCCGTGCGCCGTCTCGAACGACGTTGGCTTGCGCGGCCGACATCCGGCGCAGTGCCGCCAAGGCTTGCTCGGCCCGGGCCTGCTGGACGTAGCCCAGGACCGCGTTCAGCAAGACGACAGCGAAGATGGCGATCGCCTCGTAGGGCAGCGCCGCGTCGCGTTCGTAGAGCCAGAGACCGGCGGAAATCGCAGTGGCGACGAGCAGCAGGACGACCAGCGCATCCTGGAATTGGGCGAGAAATTTCTTCCAGGCCGGGATGGGCTTTTCCGCGCTGAGCTCGTTGCGGCCGTGGCGTTCGAGCCGCGAGCGCGCTTCCTGCCCGCTCAAGCCGCGCTCGGCGTCGGTGCCGAGTGCGGCCAGCACGTTGCCCACCGACTGCCGGTAGGGCGCGCCCTCCGGCTGCGCGCGCGTCGCGTCGCTCATCATCTGGCGTGCCCGCCCCCGACGAGCATGCCACCGCGTGAGACGCTCGGCCTGCCGAGTGGCGCCGGCCCCAGTTGCGCCTGCACCCGCGCTAGGCCTTCCTGGCACGCGTCGAGGTCGCGACGCTCCCTCTCTGGTCCCGCCCGTGACGAGTCCGAGCCGGGGGCTGGTGGGTTTGGGTTTCGCTCATGGTCTGTCTCGATCGTCGAAATGCCCTTCAGGCCTTGCACGCAGACCTGTACGGTGCACGGTACGGCCGGTCCCGCGGCGCGGATTGACCTTCGTCAATCGGGCCGCCGATGCTGACGCACTGCTCCGGTTGAGCTTCGTCAAGACAATCCTGCCGATGAGATGCCAGAGTGGCCCAGACAGAATGAGGAGATCGCCATGTCTGGCTATCAGCGCATGCTTGTTCCGGTCGACGGCAGCCCGACGTCGAATGCGGGAATCGACGAGGCGATCAGGCTCGCCAAGTTGACGGACGGGAGGATTCGGCTCGTTCATGTCCTGGACGGCAACCTGTTCGGCATCGGCTGCGAGACGTACGTCGGCGATGTTCTCGGGATGCTGAGCGAAGCCGGCGCGCAGATCCTGACCGAGGGCAAGGCGCGGGTCGAGTCCAGCGGAGTACCGGTTGACACGTTCATCACCGAAATGTTCGGGGAGCGTGTGTGCGACGTCGTCGCCGACCAAGCCACCGCCTGGAAGGCTGATCTCATCGTCATCGGCACCCATGGCCGGCGTGGTGCGCGACGATGGGTGTTGGGAAGCGATGCCGAGCAGGTCGTTCGCTCGGCGCCCGTGCCCGTGCTCCTGGTGAGGATTCCCGAGGCCAAGGACGTCCTTCCCCTGTCTGGCGACGAGGCGCACGCCCCTGGCCGGAGCGCCCTTGCCGCATGAGGTCCTTCGGTCCGGAGTCATCGACACTCGGCGAATTCGAGGTCGCTTCGCCGCGGCGACGCGCGCCGCTCTTTGACGCTGGCGGCGGCTCTCGGCGCACCGACCGCGTCGCGTGCTGCTCTTCGCATCGCGGCCTCTTCCGCGTCGCCTCGACGTGACTCCGACTCTCCGGTCCTTCCGCCCGCGCCGTCGCCCTCTATTTGTCCGAAGGAAACACGCCCGTGAGCGTCCGCAACCTCGACCGCTTGCTCGAGCCCGAGTCCATCGCCGTCGTCGGTGCATCGGACCGGCCGGGCAGCGTCGGCGCGACCGTTTGGCGCAACCTTCGTTCCGGTCGCTTCGCCGGCCCGATTCATCCAGTCAACCCGAAGCACGCTTCGCTCGACGGCGTTCGATGCTTCGCGGCCCCGGCCGACCTGCCGATGGTTCCGGACCTCGCCATCGTCTGCACGCCACCGCAGACCGTCGCGCCGCTGATCGCTGGATTCGGCGCGCTCGGAACCCGCGCCGCGATCGTCATGACCGCAGGACTGACCGCCGCGCAAAAGCACGAGACGCTCGACGCCGCGCGGCGCACCACGCTGCGTGTGCTCGGCCCGAACTGCATCGGAGTGTTGACGCCGCGACTCGGTCTCAATGCGAGCTTCGCCCACACGGATGCGCTGCGAGGCAACGTCGCGTTCGTCTCTCAATCCGGGGCTCTGGTGACCGCGGTGCTCGACTGGGCGAAGCAGCGCCGAATCGGCTTCTCCACCATGGTCTCCATCGGCGAGCGCGCCGACGTCGACTTCGGCGACCTGCTCGACCACCTGGCGAGCGACGCCGAGACGCGGTCGATCCTGTGCTACATCGAGTCGATCGAGTCGCCGCGCAAGTTCATGTCGGCGGCGCGTGCCGCGGCGCGCAACAAGCCCGTCATCGTCGTCAAGGCGGGGCGCGCCGGCCAGGGCCTGCGAGCGGCGGCATCGCACACCGGCGCCCTCGCCGGCTCGGACATCGTCTTCGAAGCGGCGATCGGGCGCGCGGGCATGCTGCGCGTCGACACCATGCAGGACCTCTTCATGGCGGCGGAGACTCTCGCCCACTTCGGAACGAACCGCGACAAGGCGCTCTTTCTGATGACCAATGGCGGCGGTGCCGGCGTGATGGCGGCAGACGCTGCCGCCATGATGGGCGTGCCGCTGCAGGAGCTGTCCGAGGACACTCGACATCGCCTCGATGCCGCACTGCCGCCGACCTGGTCGCGCAGCAATCCGGTCGACATCATTGGCGACGCACCGGTGCGGCGTTACGTCGAGACGTTGCAGGCGCTTCTCGACGACCCTGCCAGAGGCGCGGTGCTGTTCATGCATGCGCCGACCGCGATCGTGCCCAGCACCGAAATCGCGCGCGCATGCGTGCCGATCCTGCGTGCCGCGCCGGGGCGGGCGATGGCGTGTTGGCTGGGCGACGCCGCGGTCGCGGAGGCCCGAGGCATGTTCGGCGAAGCTGGCGTCGCCGACTACGCGACACCGGAAGAGGCGGTGCGGGCGTTTGCGATGCTCGCGACCTACCGGCGCAACCAGGAGCTGCTGCTCGAAGCACCGACGGCAAGCGAGTGCGGCACGCCTGACGTCGCCACGGCACGCGCGGTGATCGGCCGCGCCCTCGACGCCGGACGAACGATGCTCGATGAGCACGAGGCCAAGGAGGTGCTGCACGCGTACACGATCCCGACGGTGCGCACGCTCGCCGTCGCGGCGACCGCCGAAGCTGCCGTCGTGGCGGCCCGCAAGCTCGGCTATCCGGTCGCGCTGAAGATCGTCTCGCCGGACATCAGCCACAAGTCGGACGCGGGTGGTGTCGCGCTCGACATCGCCGACGAACACTCGCTCCGCAAAGCGGCGCGGCGGATGCTCGAGCAGGTCGCCACGGCACGCCCCGACGCACGCCTGACCGGCTTCACGGTCCAGCAGATGGCGCGCCGGCCGTTCGCGCAGGAGCTGATCGTCGGCGCATCGGTCGATCCGGTGTTCGGCCCGGTGCTGCTGTTCGGCCAAGGCGGCACGGCGGTCGAAGTCGTGGCCGATCGCGCGGTCGCCTTGCCGCCGCTCAACCGCGTCCTCGCCGCCGAGCTCGTCGCACGCACGCGCGTCGCGAGGCTGCTCGCCGGCTTCCGAAACCATCCCCCGGCCAAGCTCGACGCGATCCACGACGTCCTCATCGCGTTGTCGCAGATGCTCGCGGACCTGCCCGAGCTCGCCGAGCTCGACATCAATCCGCTCTGGGCCGACGCCGACGGGGCGATCGCGCTCGATGCGCGCATCCGACTCGACGCCAGCAAGCCGGCGGGCGCGGCGCACTTTGCAATCACGCCGTATCCCGCCGAGCTCGCCGAAACGGTGCGATGGCACGACGAGGAGATCGTCGTTCGGCCCATCCGTCCGGAGGACGGCCCGCAGCACCGTGCATTCGTCGAGAAGCTCGCGCCGGAAGACCTGCGCCTGCGCTTTTTCTACTCGCGGCGCGAGCTGCCGCCGAGCGAGCTCGCCAGGCTGACGCAGATCGACTATGCGCGCGAGATGGCGTTCATCGCCGTGCGGCGGCCTGGCGGCGGCGGAAAGGAAGAAACACTCGGGGTCGTTCGCGCGGTGGCCGACCCCGACAACGTCGAGGCCGAATTCGCGATCGTCGTTCGCTCCGATCTCAAGGGCCGAGGCTTGGGCCACCTCCTGCTCGAGAAGATGATCCAGTACCTCGGCGCTCGCGGGACGGAGCGCATTGTGGGCGTCGTCTTGCGCGAAAACACGCAGATGCGAGATCTCGCTCGTTCGCTCGGTTTCTTCGAAGATCGCAACGCCGCCGCGGACAGCGACGTTCGACTGGCCTTTGCGCTCCGCCCCGAATCTGCGCCGTCAATGCATCAGTAGCACGCACACTGACGTCTTCGCGAACGCCGGCTGTAGCTGACCTTCAGGCGATCGACGGAACCGTCGATCGCGATGCTGTCGGTTCCCAAGATCACGGCGCCGCACAAGCGACAACGGGTCAGCTCGGAAATAAGCTAACTCGGTGTTCTCGTTGGTCGGGACGGCGGGATTCGAACTCGCGACCCCTTGCACCCCATGCAAGTGCGCTACCAGGCTGCGCTACGCCCCGTGCGACGGATTATAGGGAGGGCAGTCTCACGGCCCGAGCAGGCCGCGGATCGAGAGCAGTTCCTGGCGCACCTGCGCCGGCGACCAGACGACGCCGTCGCTCGCGATCGCCTCGGCAGCGTCGCGGCTCGCTCGCGCCGGGTCCGCGTCGACGCCGGCGACGCGTTCATGCGCGGGCTCGGCGGCAGGTTCGTTGCGCCCGCGGCGGCGCGTCGACGTCGTCGCCTCGGCCGCCGCTGCCAACGCGGCAGCGGTCGCGCGCTGCGGCGCCGCGTCGGTGAGCCGGTTGCGCGCGCCGCTGATCGTGAAGCCCTGCTCGTACAGCAGCTCCCGGATGCGACGGATCAGGAGCACCTCGTGGTGCTGGTAATAGCGCCGGTTGCCGCGCCGCTTCATCGGCTTCAGCTGGGTGAACTCCTGCTCCCAGTACCGCAGCACGTACGGCTTGACGCCGCACAGCTCGCTCACCTCACCGATCGTGAAGTAGCGCTTGGCGGGAATCGCCGGGAGGGTTTTCTCCATGAAAATCAAGGAGATCAGCTAATAAAGCTCGACTTTACTCGAAGTCATCGGCGATTGGCGTGTCGCCCTGCACGACTGCCTTGAGTTTGTGGCTCGCGTGAAAAGTCACGACGTGCCGGGCCTTGATCGGGATCGCCTCGCCCGTCCGCGGGTTGCGGCCGGGCCGCGGCGCCTTGCGGCGGATCGTGAAGTTGCCGAAGCCGGACATCTTGACGTCGTCGCCGGACAGCAGCGTCGCGTAGATCAGGTCGAAGAACGCCTCGACCATGTCCTTCGACTCGCGCTTGTTGAGGCCGAGCCGCTCGAACAGGAGCTCGGCGAGCTCCGCCTTCGTCAGCGTCGGCGTGACGAGCGTCGGCAACCGGACGCGCTCAGGGGCGATCGGGGATCGGGCCATCGTTCTCGCTCCCTCTGTGGTCAGTGCCTGAGCTGGGCGCCGAGCCGCCGCTCGAGCGAGCCGACGACGGCGGCGACGATGCCGTCGATCCGCTCGTCGGTGAGCGTGCGCTCGTCGTCGCGCAATTCGAGTCGCACCGCGAGGCTGCGCGCGCCGTCGGCGAAGCCGGCCGTGCCAGGCTTCGGCTCGAAGACATCGAACAGCGTGGCACCGCGCACCGCTGGCTCGCCGGCGGCATCGATTGCCGCCATCAAGGCGTCGTGGCGGACGTCGCGGCCGACGACCACCGCGATGTCGCGCCACGCCGACTGCTGCTTCGGCAGCGGCTCGAACGTCGGCAGCGCGCGGCGCAGCAGCGCTTCGGCGTCGATCTCGAAGACGACGACGGTGCCCGGCAGCTCGTACGCCTGCCGCCAGCGCGGATGGAGCTCGCCGACGACGCCCACGCGCGCGCCGTCGAGCTCGATCGCAGCGCTGCGGCCCGGGTGCAGCGCCGGATGCGGCGCAGCAACGAAACGCGCGACCGCAGGCGCGAAGAGCGCTTCGACGTCACCCTTGACGTCGAAGAAGTCGACCGCTCGCTCTGCCACGCCCCACTGCGCCGGTGACGCGGGGCCCCACGCGAGCCCACCGAGCACGAGCGGCTGGCGGACACCGGCGACACCGAGCGGACCGCTCGACGCGTTCGGGTCGCGAACGAAGACCTTGCCGAGCTCGAACACGCGAACGCGCGGCACCTTGCGCGCGAGGTTGACGCGCAGCACCTCGACGACGCTGCCGATCAGCGTCGAGCGCATGACCGCGTGCGACGCGACGATCGGGTTGAGCACGCGCACCGGCGCGTCGTTGGCGGCGAAGTCGCGCTCCCAGCGTTCGTCGACGAAGCTGAAGTTGATCGTCTCCTGCCACCCGAGCCGCGCCATCGCGTGGCGCAGCGCGGCCGACGTCCGCCGCCGCTCGCTCGGCACGGTCGCATGAACGCTGCCCCGCGCCGGACCCGCCGGCAACGCGTCGTAGCCGACGAGGCGGATCACCTCCTCGATCAGGTCTTCCTCGATCCGCAGGTCGAAGCGCCAGCTCGGCGGCCGCACCTCGATCTCTCCGGGCCGGCTCGTGAACTCGAAACCGAGACGCGCCATCACGCCCTGGCAGTCGGCCTGCGTGACGGGCATGCCGATCACCTTGGCGGCACGCGCGACGCGCAACGTCACCGGCGCGGGATGCGGCAAGGCGACGACGTTGTCGTCGATCGGGCCGCAGCGCGTCGCGGCGCCGCCGCAGATCGAAACGATCAACGACGTCAGCCGCTCGATGTGCTCGACGGTCGTCGCCGGATCGACGCCGCGCTCGAAGCGATGCGCCGCGTCGGTCGAGAAGTGATAGCGCCGGGCGCGGCCGGCGACCGCCTCGGGCCACCAGAACGCGGCCTCGACGTAGACGTTGCGCGTCGCATCCGACACAGCCGTCGCCGCGCCGCCCATGATGCCGGCGAGCGACTCGACGCGGACGTCGTCGGCGATGACGCCCACGGTCGCGTCGACCTCGACCATGCTCCCGTTGAGCAGCTCGAGCGACTCTCCCGCGCGCCCCCAGCGAACGTGGAGGCCGCCCTCGATCTTGTCGAGGTCGAAGATGTGCGAAGGCCGCCCGAACTCGAACATCACGTAGTTCGAGATGTCGACCAGTGCGGTGACACTGCGCTGCCCGCAGCGCGCGAGGCGATCGACCATCCAGCGCGGCGTCTGCGCGGCCGGGTCGACGCCGGTCACGACTCGACCCGAGAAGCGGCCGCACAGATCAGCCGCCTCGACGCGCACCGGCAGCACCTGGTCGGTCGTCGGCGACGTCGTCGCGAACTTCGGTGCGCGCAGCGGCGCGCCGGTGATCGCGGCGACTTCGCGCGCGACGCCGAAGACGCTGAGCGCATGGCCGAGGTTCGGCGTCAGCTTCAGCGTGAAGATCGTGTCGTCGAGACGAAGCTGCTCGCGCACGTCGACGCCGACCCTGGCGTCGTCGTCGAGAACGAGCAGGCCTTCGTGGTCGTCGGAGAGCTTCAGCTCGCGTGCCGAGCAGAGCATGCCGCGGCTCTCGACGCTACGGATCTTGCCGATCTCGATGCGGAACGGTTCGCTCGCGCCTTCCTTCGCCGGCGGCAGCTCGGCACCGACGAGCGCACACGGCGCCTTCATCCCGGCACGCACGTTCGGCGCGCCGCAGACGATCGAGAGCGGCTCGCCGGTGCCGACGTCGACCGAGCAGACACGCAGTCGATCGGCGTTCGGGTGCGGCTCGACCGCAAGCACCTTCGCGACGACGACGCCGCGAAACGGCGGCGCGACCGGCTGCATCGCCTCGACCTCGAGCCCGGCCATCGTCAGCCGCTCGGCGAGCTCGGCGGTGCCGATCGGCGGATCGCAGAACTCGCGCAGCCAGGATTCGGGGAACTGCATCTCGTTATCCGAACTGGCGGAGGAACCGCAGGTCGCCTTCGAAGAAGAGACGGAGGTCGTCGATGCCGTAGCGCAGCATCGCGAGACGGTCGATTCCCGATCCGAACGCGAAGCCGATCACGCGCTCGGGGTCGAAGCCCATGTTGCGGACGACCTGCGGGTGGACCTGCCCGGATCCGGAGACCTCGAGCCAGCGGCCCGCGAGCGGACCCTCGTCGAACATCAGGTCGATCTCCGCGCTCGGCTCGGTGAACGGGAAGTAGCTCGGCCGAAAGCGGATCTTCAGCGCGCTCGTCTCGAAGAACGCCTGCATGAAGTCGAGATAGACCGCCTTCAGGTCGCGAAAGCTCACGTCCTCGCCGAGCCAGAGCCCTTCGACCTGGTGGAACATCGGCGAGTGCGTCGCGTCGCTGTCGACGCGATACGTGCGGCCAGGAGCGATGACGCGAACGTCGGGCATTCGCGCCGCGCCGGCGTATTTCTTCGCGTGCGCCTGCGCATAGCGGATCTGCATCGGCGACGTGTGCGGCCTGAGGTTCAGCCAGCGGCCTTCGTCGTCCTTGAGATCGACGTAGAACGTGTCCTGCATCGATCGCGCAGGATGGTTCTCCGGATTGTTGAGCGCGGTGAAGCTGTACCAGTCGGTCTCGATCTCGGGGCCGTCGGCGATGTCGAAGCCCATCGAGGAGAAGATCGCCTCGATCCGCTCGAGCGCGCGGCTGACTGGATGGATTCCCGCCGCGCCGCGCGATCGCCCGGGCAGCGTGACGTCGAGCGCCTGCGCGGCGAGCTGGCTCTCGAGCTGCGCTTCGGCGAGCGCGGCTCGACGTGCGACGAGCGCGGCGTCGATCGCCTGCTTGGCGGCGTTGATCTCGCCGCCACGCAGCTTCTTCTGCTCGGGTGTGAGCGTGGCGAGCGCCTTCAGACGCTCGGTGACGATTCCGGCCTTGCCCAGGTAGCGCGCCTTCGCGTCCTCGAGCTCGGCGGGCGTGCGCGCCGCGGCGAAGTCCGCAAGGGCGCCGTCGATGACCGGTTGCAGATCCGACATGGTCGCGTGGTCCGGCTCGCGCCGGCGGACGGCCCGGCCGGCACCGATCGGCGCCGGCCGCGGCATGGCAAGTTCAGCTCAGGTGCGGACGCACCTTCTCGACGACGGCGCTGAATCCCGCCGGATCGTGGACGGCCATGTCGGCGAGGACCTTGCGGTCGAGGTCGACGTTGGCCTTCTTCAGGCCGGCCATGAACTTGCTGTACGTCACGCCGAGGCCGCGGGTCGCCGCGTTGATGCGGGCG
>Ga0070664_100003057_pt1 | contig 13530 bp, 12 predicted proteins | sample KBSC73metaG_FD_65863 | JGI IMG/M metagenome (GOLD analysis project Ga0070664, IMG submission 65863) | Corn rhizosphere microbial communities from Kellogg Biological Station, Michigan, USA - KBS C7-3 metaG | ecosystem: Host-associated > Plants > Roots > Rhizosphere > Soil ... | reverse complement strand
GAGGCGCGGCTCCAGTCGCCACCGATCGCCGCGATGTAATAGGCGGAGAGGAGCCCGAGGAATGCCGGTTCCTGCTTCACGCCTTGATGGCCCGGCGGGTAGACGTGAAACGTACGACCCGCTGTGGACGCCTGCGGTTCGGCGCGCGTGCGCAGCGTGACCGATCTCGTCAAACTGCTCTTGCCATCACCCCCTCTGACACCGTCGGGATCGTTCAATGTGAACTGCACCTCGTATTCAGTGCTCTCGACGAGGCCGAAGAGGCTGCCCGCGAACATGTTGGGCGCCGTGTAATCGAGCGCGCCCTCGAAGACCGTGCGCTCGCCGCCGATGCGGAGCAGTGGCAGTCCCTGCCGCCAGGCCGACTCCCCTTTCTGGCGATACGTGACCGCCACTGTCGCGTTGCGGTTGGCGTCGCCCTCGATGCGCCACTCGAATCCGGCCGAGATGAGCGTGGCAGGTTCGACGATGACATCGGCAGCGGGGACGACGGAGTCGACTGTCTGCGCGAGCGGTTTCTGATGGAGGCTCAGACCTCCCGCCGCAAGAATCAGTGTGGCGACGAACACGCGTCCGGGGCGCATAACGGCTCCTTGGAAAGGGAGCCCACAGGATAGCGCGTCGAGCCGACGCGTCTGCTTCGCCGACGTGTCGTGCTAGACTGGAGTGTCCTGGGCGTTCGTATCGGCGCTCTGGATCCTTCCTCGTGCCGGCGTAGCTCAGTTGGTAGAGCAGCTGATTCGTAATCAGCAGGTCACCCGTTCAAGTCGGGTCGCCGGCTCCAGTTCTCATCTACAATACCCCACGCTCCAGCGCTCGATCATTCCCTTCGCGCCCAATGGGTAACACATAGGTAACAACCAGCTCTGACTGGGTGACTTCGCCGGCGAAGCCATCGGTCCTTCTCGGCCACATCCGAGGATGGACGTTTGCAGATTTTGTAAGGTTCTTGATGCTGCTGTCTCTACTTGCTCTCTGGTATCTGGTGTTCGTTGGTTTAGGTGGTGTTTGGGCGTGAATGGCCCGAAGTTTCTCCTTGGTGTTCCAGCCTGGCGGTGACGGTGGGCTCCGTCGGCCAGCGGCACGTCGAGAGTCTCGAAGGTGCGGCGCCGGCCTGAAGGACGACCGACCCGGTTACGCTCGTTCCAACCCGCGCTCGTCACCCGTAGCCGGATCGATTTCTCAACGGAAAGCCGGCACGGTCGAATAGCCTTCGATCCGTAAGCTCGCGCCCTCACCAGAAGTGCGTCGTCTGCAACGTCGGATCGAGTCTTCGGTGGGCCACAGGGTCGAGCAAGACGTCAGTATCGAGCGGCTCCTCAGGCTGTCGACTGGTCACGAAGGCGAGCACGATATGACGATGTGAGGTCACCGGCTCAGTGAGGCACACCGCTGGCCGAGCCTTCTCCGTCGCCAGATCGTCGAATGGAAATGGAACGAGGACGACTTTACCGCGCTCATCGAACGGCTTGCCGTCCCGAAGCGTGTAGCGGTCCTCCTCCGCGGCGTTCAAGAAGTCGAAGGTGCCGCCCTGCCTCGCGGCATGCAGCCATTCCTGCTCGCTCGAGTGGCCGGTGCTTGTTGCGCCACAGCACTCTCGGGCACGAATGCGCCAGCAAGGATCACGAGCATGCTCATTCGAAAAACGGCGCGCGATGTAAGGACCCGATGAACAACGTAGTACATGGCATTTCTCTCCGCTGCAGTTCGTGCGGATTTGTACCTGAGCCCGGCGTCTCCAGGTCGTCGGCGAGGCGTCACGACAGCAGAATCCCATCGCACGCCTCTGGTGCAGAAGCTCGATTTCCGCACCAGAGCGGCCTCTTGCGCTACGCCTTCCTTCTGGGGCTCGTTGAACCGCGAGAGTCCGGCTAAAGCCGGACCCTGCTCTTTACTTGGGACCCTTACCGATTATCACGATCTCTTTCGAGATCTCGTGGATTGGTTCCGCGACGATCTTCGTGGCCGAGATCTTCATGCCCTTCCTCAGCTCCTTGACCGTGGCGGACTTGCCTTCGGCAGTGAGCGTGAACCCGTCGGGAACGGTGTACTCCCGTTGCTGACCATTCTCGAGCGTGATAATCACGTAGTTGCCCTGGACATGCCACACCGTGCCGTTGGTGACGGTCGTCGTGCGGACGGTGATGGGCTGCGTGGTCGTGAGCGCTGTGGCGGTGAGGAATGTGCCGGGCGTAAGGTCGGTCAGACGCTTCGACTTCCCATCGATCATGAACAGCTGGCTAGGTTGGATGTTGAACATGCGGTACTGGCCGCTTGGCTGCATCCTGGCGAGCAGGATGTTGTTATCGACCAGCACCACCTCCCCGGTGATCTGCTCGGTGGTAACTTCGGTCTTGCCGGCTTCCTTCGTCGTCGTGGTGGTCTGGGCTCAGGACGGCTGCCTCACTGCTGCCGGTCTTGAAACGCACGTTCATCCCGAAGCCTTCCCCATACTCGAGCGGCAACGGATCGAGCGAACCAGTTGTTGATGAGCTGCTGACGACGGTCGCCGAGTTCCGAGTAGGCGCCTCCGAAGCGGACCTTTGGCTGCTGGGCGTCACACGCGGAAAAGGCCGAATGAGAGTCACGTCAGCCCACCGTTTTGGCACGTCGCAGCCGCGACATGTCACGGGCTCGGTCAAGCGTTCGTTTGCGCCGCACGAATCCTGAGGTGAGTTCGTTGAAAAAACTCTGTGCCTCGATGGCGAGCAGGATGCGTACGAGCGGTTCAGTCGTGGCGCGACACTTGGCGTGGTGATGAGTGCCGATCTCGGTGGATCGTTTCTCTGCACCGACCAACAGCGTTCGCGTTGTGGTGAGTGCACGAGGCCAGCGCGTCATGCGACTGAGAGAAGTTAACGTGTCATGAGCATCACCGTCCGCGCCGAGCGTGAAGGAGACCGCGCCCGTCTTGTACCTGTCGGCGCGTTCGACGTGGCACATGCGCCAGCAGTGGCACGGGCCGTGGCGCACGTTCAGCCCGATCTCGAGGGGTGCCGCTCCATCGATGTGGACCTGACGCATCTCGATCGCATCGACGGCGCAGGCGCCGTACTGCTCGCAAGGTTTCTCGATCGGCTGGATGCCGATGGGGGCCGCACACGGATGCTGAAAGACAACAACCTGGAAGCCGCACGCCTCATCACTCTCTACCGGCAGAAACGGGCGGAGCAACCGCCTGCCCGAACACAAGCGATGAGCGCACTGGCGACGATCGGCGCGCTCGCGGCCGATCTTCCCGAGAGGGTCACCGACACGCTCGATTTCACCGGTCACTGCGCCGCTGCACTGCCGAAAACGATTGCGTCACCGCGCTCGGTCGACTGGAGTTCGCTGCCGCGGCTGATCCAGCAGATCGGCGCCGACGCGCTGCCGGTGACCAGCGCGGCCAACCTGCTGGTCGGCGTCATCATCGGGTTTCTGGGCGTTTCGCAACTGGGCCGCTTCGGCGCCGTCGTCTATGTGCCCGAGCTGGTCGTCGTCGCACACTTTCGTGAGCTCGGGCCGCTGGTCACCGCGATCGTGGTCGCCGGCAGATCGGGGGCCGGTCTCGCCTCGGAGATCGCCACGATGAAGGTTTCGGAGGAAATCGACGCGTTGCGCTCGATGGGGTTCGATCCCATGAGGTGGCTGGTCGTGCCTCGCTGTGTCGCTCTGGTCCTGGTCGTGCCGCTGCTGACGTGGGTCGGCGACGCGCTCGCCCTCCTCGGGGGCCTGATGGCCACAGTCGGCATCACCGACCTGACGCCTCGCGCCTACGTCCTGGCGACGATGGATGCCATCACCGTGAGCCATTTTGCCGGGGGACTCATCAAGAGCCCGTTCCTGGCGCTCGCGATCGGACTCATCGCCTGCGGTCAAGGACTGGCGACGCAAGGAGGCGCCGCGGCTGTCGGCGCCCGCACGACGACTGCCGTCGTCCTGGCGATTTTCGGAGTGATCGTCATCAACGCTCTGTTCACGCTCCTATACGTGGTGATGGGCGTCTGATCATGCCGTCTTCGAGACCGCACATCATCGTCGAGGACCTGCGCATCGGGTGGGGGACCAGAGTGCTCATGGAGCACGTCACCTTCGATATCGAGCGCGGAACGACGCTCGCAATTCTCGGCGGCTCCGGGAGCGGGAAGAGCACACTGCTGCGATACCTGATCGGGCTCGAGCAGCCAATGGCCGGTCGAATCGATATCGACGGTGTTGGAGAGCCCCACCGATACGAAGGCGTGCCGCCGTTCGGCGTTCTCTTTCAGTCGGGCGCACTCTTCAGCTCCATGACACTGGCAGAAAACCTCGCGCTCCCGTTGACCATGTGGACCCCGATACGCGGCGCCACCGTACGAGATCTCGTTCAGGCGAAGCTCGACCTCGTGGGGCTCGGGCCGTTCGCCGAGCATCTACCTGGGGAGATCTCGGGCGGCATGAAGAAGCGCGCCGGCATTGCGCGGGCCATGATGCTCGAGCCCAGTCTGCTGTTCTTCGACGAGCCGTCCGCCGGACTCGACCCGATCTCCGCGGTCGAGCTCGACGAACTCATCGTCACGCTCAGCCGCGACCTCGGCATCACCATCGTCATCGTGACCCACGAGCTTGCGAGCATCTTTATGGTCGCCAACAGTTGCATCGTCCTGGACAAGACGGCGAAGGGAATCGTGGCACGTGGCGACCCGCGCGCGCTCCGCGACACATCAGAGATCCCATTCGTGCACAACTTCTTCACGCGGTCCTCGCCCGAGGCGTCCGTGAACCAAGGAAGGTGATCGATGGCCGTCGAAAAGAGCTACGCGCGGCTTGGCCTCTTCCTCGTGGTGGTCCTCGTCGTCGTCGTCGCCACAGCTCTTCTGTTCATTCAACGCTGGAGAAGCCGCGCCGTCATCGCGATGGTCACCTACACGAACGAAAACGTCAGCGGGCTGGAGGTCTCGAGCCCGGTTCGCTTTCGAGGAGTGTCGCTTGGCCGCGTCAGCGAGGTGCGGGTAGATCCGCGTGAGGTCATCGTCGAAATCGACTTCGAAATGTTTCCCGATCGCCTCAACACGATTGGCATCAGCACCGAGCGGGTCGGGCAAATTCGCGATCTGCGCGGCATGTTCCCGAATCTTCGCGCCAGCATGGTGAGTAATCCAGTGACGGGGGAAGCGTACTTGCTGCTCGACGTGCCGGAGAATCCGCCGACGCCGATGACGCTCGCGTTCACGCCAGACCGTCCGTACGTCCCGTGGGTGCCCACGACATTGGCGACGGTGCAGGATCGACTGCCGAAAATCCTGGAGCGCGCCGAAGCCGCGCTTCAAACAGTCACGGAGATCGTGAGCAAAGTTCCCGAGAGCCTCGACCGGAGCAATCGATTTTTCACCAACGTCGAGCGCATCTTTCAGGAGAGCGAGCTCCCGGCGTTGAGCGCCGACTCACGGAAGTTCTTCTCCGCGACAAGCGGCCAGATCGACAAGATCGCGACCGACCTCGAGAGGGTGATCGGGACTGACGGGACGTTGGTCACTTTCGTTGAAAATGCGAACGCCGCGATCAAGGCGGCCGACCTCCCCACCACGAACCAGTCGGCGCGTGCGGCGGCGGACCAGACTGCGCTGGCGGCCGACGATTTGCGGCGCACGCTGCCGGCCATTCGCGATTCGCTCGATCAGCTGCGCGATCTCGCAAGGCAATTGCAGGAGCAGCCGGAGTCGGTCGTCTACGGTCCGCGACCTCCGGTAGAGAAACGATGACGTGGGTCATGCGTGGAGGATTGGTGATCTGCGTCCTGCTCGTCTGCCTCGTGGGCGGCGCGTGCCAGCTGAAGCGGCCCGAGACGATACCGGGCCGCATGATCGAGCCGCAACTGCTCGCGCCGCAGGCACCGGCGTCCGCCGGGCCGGGCACGAGGGGACTGACCGCGGCCTCCATCCGGCTGCTCGATACGCAAGCGCGTGGACACATCGGCCGTCGCCTGCTTCACCAACAACCTGATGGCGAGCTCATAGAAGACCCCGTGTGGCGATGGTCATCCGCGCCGGATCGGTACTTGGACACGGCACTCCGCCTCGAATTGACGTCGAGTCCCGTTCTGCGACTGGTCGATGTGGCGAGTGCACCAGCGGTCGCCGCCACGCTTCTGGTCTGGCATCTCGAAACTGGAAGCGGGACACGACTGGTTGGAGCTGTCGAGTTCCAGTTGACGCGCACCGATCACGTGGTCCAGACACAGGTGGTGCAAGCCAGTGAGGCCGTGTCAGCAGATCTGCCCGGCGATCTGGCCGCGGCCGCGGGCCGCCTGTTGCGTCGCCTCGCACTCGAGGGCCTGATGCGTGTGGCGAGCGAACGATGAAGACGGCTCGATTACAACAGCCTATTTCCAGAGGTCGTACTGGATACGGAAGTCGGCCTGGTCGTCGTTGAGCGTGCCGCCGCGCCTGAATGCACCACGCAGTCGGATGCGACCGAGCTGCAGTTGCAGGCCGACCAGCCAGTCGGTCTGACGCTCGCCGCTGCCGTCGGCCAGCCAGCGCCCCCGATCAGGTCAATCTGCGTGTCGATTTCATATGAGACCAGGACCTCGGCGTCGAGTACGAATCCACCGGAAGGAAAGACCACGCCGACGTCGGCTGTCAATGCAGGCCACGAACGGCCAGGGGTCGCCAGCGGCAATCGCCCTCCGAGCATCACGGTGTAGCTGTCGAACGTATTGGTAAAGCCCAGTGAAAGACCGCGCTGACGCTCGACGCTGTCGTTCAACAGGCGACTGACGTTACCGTGGTCGGCGCTCGACGAGGGTCGCCGCAGGGCAGGCGAGCCCCCGTCGTTCTTGCCGAACAGGCGCTTGAACGGATTCACCTGGCCGCGAAATGCCGACTCCTCTTGGGCAGGAGCGAGCGCCAGGCTGCGAAAGGCCGCGTCGACCGAAGTCATCGGAGCGAGCTCGTAGGTTCGATCGCCTTCCGCGCCTGGCGCTCCTGCCGGTATCAAGGTCGTCGAGGCACGCGCGTCTCGACGTTGTGCGTCGTCGGGTGATCGCCACGCCCAGATGCGACCGGTATCGTGCAGGCCCCACGTGATGCGTCTGGGCTCGATATCGAAGTTCGTGCGGACATTTCCATCCCCGTCGACGTCCGGCGCCAGAGAGTGTGAGCCGAGCTCGACGAGGAGCAGGGGCCGCTCCGCGAGGCGCGCGCCCGCATTGATCGGCGTCACGTGGTTCGGAACGCGTCCATCGTGCACGCCGGCGACGATCCGTTCGATGACAAGGCCCGTCGAGGGATCGTCGCTGTCCGAGAAAGAGCCTGCACGCGGCGCCAGAATCAGGAAGACGTGCTCCAAGTCGTTGGGGTGTGAGGTGTCGAACGAGAAGGGGAAGAAGCCGCGCTGAGTGCGATAACGGCTCTCGACGGAGTAGAGCCAGTACTCCGCGACGATCCGTCCGGCCCCCCGGCGCTCATCGCGATAGACATCGTAAAAGATCTTCGCCTTCGCGGCCTTCTCGGCGAGCGTCAGCGCCAGGTAGCGGCGTATGCGATCCACCGGGGCGCCGAGCGCCTGCATGTGATCGACGCGAAAATCCTGAAGCGAATGGACAGCCAGAGGTCGTCCTGCGCAATACACTGCGGTTCTTTCTCAATCCCTCGCGCGGCGCGGCGAATCTTTCCAGAGGCAAGTGGCCCTGGGATCGCACTCGAGACGTCGATCCGGGTCGTCTCGGTCCTGGCGCGCCTTGAGTATCGAGTCCTGAGTTCTTCAGTCGCAGCTCCGGAGTCCTGTTTGTCCAAGGAGAGTGGGCATGCTTCTCATTCGCGACATCATGTACTGCACGCCCGGCAAAGTGCCGACCCATGTCGAGAAGCTCCTCGGCGTATCGAAGCTCGCCCCAGAAGAAGGGGGAAGGGCCCGAACCTCACGCTACCTTCCGCACGCGCAGAACACCCAGCAGCGCGATCACGACGACCACTCCCAGTGTGACCACCGACATTCGGATCAGCGCATAGTAAGCAGTGCGGCCGACGAGATCGAAGAGATGCAAACCGATGGCAGCGATCGCTGCGACCGACAGCAGCCGCAGCGCGCGCGGAAGCCGGTCGATGTAATTGGCGAGACAGACGACGGCCGGCGTGCAGACGACAAGGACGTAGTCCCACCCCTGCGGCGACAGGAGCGGCGTCAGCGCGATCAGGATCCCAGCCTCGAGCCCGTCCGGTTGGGGCACACGTCTTCTGCCAAGGAAGACGGCCGCCGCGAGGCCGAGCAGTGCCACGGCCGTGACGACAGTGAACGTGCTCGCGGTCGCGGTCGCGCCGAACCACTTCACGTACATCGCGGCCAGCGACACGTTGTCGGGATGCGTCGCCACCCCGGCGGTGGTCGCGCTGACGGTTCTCCACCAGTCCAGATGCAGCGCCACGCTTCCCGCCAGGCCGTAGATCGTCGCAGGCAACAGAAACGCCACGGCCATGCCCGCGGCAACGGCCAAAACTGATCGCGTCTGTCCTCGGGCGATGAGCCACGGCACGAGGATGAGGCCGTACGGCTTCACCATGACGGCCAGCGCCACCAGCCATCCGGCCCGAGCCTCGCGGCCCGCCTTCAATGCAAGCATCGCGCTGATGACGATAAGAACGAGCAGCAGGTTGATCTGTCCGAGGACCAGTTCCCTCGCGTAGTACTTGCCGAGGCTCACGATCAGCACGACGAGCAGCACCGCCTCGGGCTTGCGTCGCTCGGGCAGCGTCCTCACGCTCAACCTGAGAACCGCGACGAGTGCCCCCAGCAGGGCGCCAAACCAGACGCCTCTCGCGACGGGGTGCGGCAGTGCGCCGATAGGAATCGCCAGCACCGCGGCTGCAGGGAAATACTTGAACTGATATTCGCCGTCCGTGACGCGGTAGAGCGGCTCCGCGTGCGCGGCCCGCGCCCCCGTCCGCCAGTAGACCTCGAAGTCGGGCATCTTCGCCTTGAAGGTGAACACCCAGACGCCGGCGACGACGATGAGGCCTACGAGAGCGATGCGACGAATCGCCGACGGTCTTCCGAGTTCTTGCCGGTCGACAACGAGCACTTCAGACATCAGTTCGCAGTCGGACTGCGTACGAAGCGGGCAGACACCTCAGTGGGTTGGCCGGTTCTTCAGAGTTCAGTGACTATCCCGGCAGCCGGGAGATGGATGCCACGAAGTATGTCACCGCTTGAAAGGCTGAGATGGAAGGGATGGATGGCGTTCATGCGAGCGCGCGGTACCGCAACCGGACCAGGCTCGCGGCAATCAGCACGGCACCGACGCTCCCGGCGCCCCAGTTCAGCAGGAAGAAGTACAGCGGACGCCGCATGAGATCGTAAACGACAAAACTCGTCAGGATGAATCCGACCATCGCCACGGCCCGCCACGCATGAGACGTTTCGCGCCACCGATCGACCAGGCACATGTACGCGGGTATCGCCAGCAGCAGCAGGTAGTCCCAACCTTGCGGCGAGAGCAGCGGAATGAGGACGAAGAAGTAGGCACCCTCGAGGTAATTCGGCTCGGCGACCACCGCTCGGCGCTGGATCACGAAAAGGCCGGCGCCGACCGTCGCGACCGCCGACCCGAGCGCGAGCAGCGATGCCAACGGACCAGGGTGAAGCCACTTGGCCCACATCGACGCAAGCGAGATGTTCTCGTGAGCCAGCAGGTTCGGAGCTGTCGTGTCCGTGACCGTTCGATACCAGCCCTGAAGCAGCGCGATATTTCCTTCCCACCCGTACGAAACGGCGGGGAGCGCGAGGCCCGCGGTGACCACGATGGCGAACGGCATCAACGGCCGCCACCCCTGGGTCCAGACGAGCCACGGCAGCAGGACCAGCGCGTACGGCTTGATGAATACGCCTGCGGCGATGAGACCGCCGGCTGCAAGTCCGCGCCCGTGCCGGACCGCGATCACGGCGCCCAGAAGCAGCAGGCCGAGCGGCAGGTTGAATTGACCGAACGCCAATTCCTTGACCAGAAACTTGCCATTCAGGAGCAGGGTCAGCCACAACAACGCTGACATCGACATCCGCCGCTCCGGAAGCGTGTGGAGGGCGAGTCGCAGAAATGCCCATGTCATGGCCACTGTCAGGGTGAACCAGGCTGCCTCGGCCACCTGCTTGGGTGGCCACGTGAACGGCACCATGAGGGCCGCGAACGCAGGGAAGTACTTGAACTGGTAGTGACCGTCCTCCGGTCGATACAGCCGCTCGTGGGCCAGAAATCGCATGGCCGCGACGCGCGGGACGGCGAAGTCGATGAGCTCCGCGCGATCGAGTCGCACCGCGGTGTAGCCGGCGACGCCGGCGGCGAGAATGGCAACGAGTGTCCAGAGGACGGGGTTCAGTCGGAACCGCACCGAGGAAGAGTACCGTAATCGGCTCGAGGCCTTGGCTTCTCTCGCGATCAGGCATTCACCGCCTGTTACGTCGCCTCGCACTCGAGGGCCTGATGCGTGTGGCGAACGAACGAACTGCACCTGGGCTCGACGTGGTCGACGGTCTTCCGAGTTCTTGCCTGAAGGTGGACGGCAGGTACATGTCTTGCTCGTGCTCAGAATCGGCCGCACTCAGATCGCAAGTTTCTCAAGAATCTGTGCGCGAGCCGACGTGTCCCCGCCGGCGCATCACTACATGTCGTGGCGGGTTCCAACGTAACGGCACTTAGTCGACCTGCAGTCTCTGACATCGCCGCGTGAATGGGGTTTTCGGTCCTTCACGGAGAAACACATGACACTTACCTGGCTCCTGGCCACAACTTGCAGCATCCTCGCGCTGGGGGGATGTGGGAGAACCGAGTCACCGCCGCCAGCTGGAGGTAACCCGCCGGCTGATACGGCGGGCGCGAAGCCGGCCACCGAAGCGACCCGACCCGCCGACGACGTATTGAAGAGCGCGCCGCCCTCCGACAAGGCCGACGTCAAGGATGCCGAGCCCGGCCCCGTCGCCACATCCGAAACACCGACCATCAAGGACACCAGCGGACCTCTGCTGGTAACTGCACATGAACGCCTGTCGGATGAAGAGCTCAAGGCGCTACTCGAGAGTATCGAGAAGAAGCGCTCGGCGTTCGAAGCCGCTCTTGACGACAAGCTGAAGAACTCGACTATTAAGGGCGCACGCGGTGAGGTCAACACCAACGAGTTCTTTGACGATTTGCAGGATCAGGTTCGGCGTGCCCGTGAGAGATTCTCTCCGAACTACTCGGCCAGCAGTGAGGTGCTGTCGCTTCTACAGTACGCCACGCGGCTCGAATCGTGGGCATCCACGCAACCAGCGGGGTTCCGAGGATCCCGGGAGTGGGGCGTGCTCGCGACCGACTTTCGGCGCCTCTCGGCGGCGTACAACTCGTCCCTGCTCAGGCCCGGACAGAAAGCGCTTGGCGAACAAGCCAGGCGGCTCAACGACGACGAGCTCGTGACCGTCGCAGCAAATGTCGAAAAGAACATGGATGCCTTTCGAAACGCCTACGACAGCGCGCTGGCCGCAAACACCAACCTCACACCCGCGAGCCGTAAGACTGCGATTCAGAACGTCGACACAATGAAGAGCAGCGCGCGGGCGCTCAACGCCGCGCTGGGAAAAAAGCAGAAGGGCGTAGCGGAGGCGAACGCGCTGTTGAAGGGGAGCTCGGTTATGATCGACGCGACGTTGAAGCTCCCACCGAACTCCTCGGCGGCTGCGGCGTGGGCTCCGGTTCGCGAGGAGCTGACAAAAGTCGCGTTGGCCTATGAGGCCACCCCATCGCGTTGACAAAGAGACGACAGGACACGTAGAGCTGTTTCGTGGGTCTTCGTAGTCGACTGAATCGTCGTTATGCGATCAATGACACCACTCCGGCGGTCAGTGTCGCTCCCGGCGTCAGCCTCGTACACGGAAAATGACATGAGTTATGCCTCCGGCGCAGGGGCACGGCTTTGAGCGAACTGGGCCGAGCTCGGGACAAGGCGTCATGGCGCGACACCTTGCTGAGCGTGCTGGCGGCGTGGAACCGCCACCAAGTCTGGAAAATCCTGACCGGCATCGTGGTGATCTGGATCGTCAGCGGCACAGCACTCCACTTCGCGGAGCGTGCCACGAATCCAGAGTACGAGACGATGGGCGAGTCCCTCTGGAACGTCTGGGTCACCCTCTTCAGCGGACTGAACAACGCGCCCAACTCTCCTGTTGGGCGACTCGTGGTTTCCGCCGTGCTTGTCGTCGGTGTCGCCTTGGCCGGTTTGTTCACGGCCAGCGTGGCGTCGATCCTGATCGAACGCGCACTAAGGAGTCGTGAGGTGTCTAATCTTGAAATGTCTGACCATCTGGTGCTGTGCAACTGGTCGCCGCGAGCACTGGACTGGATACGCGAAGTGCACAGCGGTATCGTCACCGACAAGCGGCCAGTCGTGATCATTCACGACACACCCGACGAAGTCGTGCTGCCTGACAAACTGGATGACGCGGCCTTCAACGACGTCTATATCGTCAAAGGTGACCCCGCTAACGAAGTGATCCTGCGCCGCGCCAAGGTTGCGCAAGCGCATTCCGTCGTCATCTTGTCGGATGACCGCCAGGACCAGCACGCCGACGGAAAAACCATCGTGTGCTGCATTGCCGTCAAGAGCGTTTTCGTGCAAGAGCGCCAGCCAAACATCGTGGCCGAGTGCCAGGATCCGAAATACCGGGCGCACATGCGCAAGGCGGGTGCCGATGAAGTCATCTCGTCCGCCGACTTCGGATTGCGGCTGATGGCACGTGCCTCGCTCTTTCATGGCATGACACGCGTTTATCAAGAGCTGTTGTCGGTCCGGCGCGATGCCAACGAGATGTACCTGGTGAAGGCGCCTGCCCAACTTGTCGGGATGGATTTCGTTGCAGCGGCAAACGTGTTCCTGCCCGATCGCACGGATTTGAAGGCGTGCCTTCTCATCGGGCTCTATCGCGGTGAAACAATGATGCTCAACCCGGTTGGCAGAGAAGCGGGACCGTTGCGCGAAGGCGATGAGCTGATCTTGCTGAGCCAGAGTCTGCCGGATCTGTCGCGGCTGCAGCCGCCCGACGCTGCATAATTTTTGCACGTCGCCGTCAATTCGTGGGAGGGGGGCGGCACTGATCCGTCAAAGTCAGGTCGCTGCCGGGCGGGATCCTCAAGCAGTCGTTTCGGCATTGCGTCTCGAAGAGAGCTTCTCTCCTCACTGCTGCCACGAGCTCTTTCGACCCTGCTCCGCACCGCAAGACGGATTGGATAGCCTCGGTGAACGGAATGTCGACGAGATGTACGCGTTCGCGTTTGAGAATGTAGACAGCTCCGGGGAACGGTGTTGGTACTGACGCGCGAACACTGTGAAGCGGCCGTCGTCGAGTTCCTCGACGATGAACGCGGGGACGAGAGCATCCTCGATTTTCGGCGAGCGCCGGCTTCCACATGTTCTGATCACCTCCTCCTGCCAGCCGCTGTGTAAAGCCGCGAAACAGAGCGTAGCCGGGGAGTCTTCCAAAGAACGACGTCTCCATACGCTCTCGGACTACTCGTCCTGCCCGCGTACGCACGGCAGCGCCGACGAC
>Ga0070664_100003056_pt1 | contig 13531 bp, 11 predicted proteins | sample KBSC73metaG_FD_65863 | JGI IMG/M metagenome (GOLD analysis project Ga0070664, IMG submission 65863) | Corn rhizosphere microbial communities from Kellogg Biological Station, Michigan, USA - KBS C7-3 metaG | ecosystem: Host-associated > Plants > Roots > Rhizosphere > Soil ... | reverse complement strand
GAGCCGGCGGTAGACCCGCCAGGCGACCACGGGCCAGCGCACGTTGCGCCACCACGTGCGGCGATAGATCGGTTCGAGCGGGAGGAGCGAGTAACGGAAATCACGGGTGGGAAGGATGTCCGCCTCGACTCCGCGCCGCGCGCCGATCAGCACGGGCTCGAACTCGCTGGTCAGCTCCCGCAGCGTCGCCGCGAGGGCCAGGGCCGGCATCAGGTGCCCTCCGGTCCCACCACCGGCGATCAGGATCGGGCGGCTCACTCCGCCGCCTTCCTCCGGTCTGCCGCCGCGGTGAGCCGGCCGCGCAGGCGACCAATGTTGATCAGGATGCCGGTTCCGAGCAGCGAGATCACGAGGCTGGAGCGGCCGTACGACATGAACGGCAGCGTGAGGCCGGTGGTGGGCATCATGCCGAGCGTCACGGCCATGTGCATGAAGGCGGTCACACCCACCGTGGCCGTGAGCCCGACCGCGAGATACTGGCCGAAGGGGTCCGAAGCGGTCTTCGCGATGCGGAAGCCCAGCCAGCAGAAGAGCGCGTACAGTCCGACGATGACGCAGACGCCGAGGAATCCCCACTCCTCGCCGATGGTGCTGAACAGGAAGTCCGAGGTGGCCTCGGGCAGGTATCCCAGCTTCTGCTGCCCTTCCCCGAACCCGACGCCGAAGATCCGTCCGGATCCGATGCCCACCAGCGAGTTGTGGATCTGGTACAGGGCATCCGACGTGGCGTGCTCGGCGTTCCGGTAGGTGTTGAAGCGGGCCATCCGGTAGGCCGCGCCCTGGATCCGGTTGTACGCCAGCAGCGCGCCGGCCACGCTGAGCAGCACGAAGTGGCCGATGCGGGGGCCGGCCGCAAAGAGGACGATGCCGCCCAGCAGCGCCACCAGCAGCGCCATCGACAGGTTGGGCTCGAGCAGGATGAGGAGCGACACGCCGCCGAGCACCACGATGAAGGGCAGGACGCCACGACGGAACTCGCGAACCTTGCCGCCCTTCTTGGTGGCCAGCATCGCGCACCAGATCACGACCACGAGGCGGGCCAGCTCGGACGGCTGGAAGTTGATCGGCCCCACGTCGATCCAGCGGCGCGCGCCGTTGACCGGCTTCGCGATCGCGGTCGTCCCGGGAAGAATCGGGATGAGCAGCAGGACCACCGTGCCGAGCAGGAGCGGCCAGGCGAGCTGGCGCCACCGGTAGTAGTCGATGCGCGACGCGATCAGGAGGAACACGCCGCCCAGCACCGCCCCGAGCACCTGCCTGAGCGCGAAACCGAGGCCGATGATGTGCCCGCGGCTCTGCATGACGTTCGTGGCGCTGTACGTCGTCACCAGGCCAAGGACCAGGAGGGTGAGGGTGACGACGCCGAGCAGCCGCGTCTCCCAGCGGAGCTCCCCCGGATGCCGCACGCGCCGGAGACTCACATCGCCTCGACGGCGGCGCGGAAGCGCTCGCCGCGCTCTTCGTAGTTCTGGAACATGTCGTAGCTCGAGCACGCCGGCGACAGGAGCACGGCGTCGCCCGGGCGGGCCAGTGCGCGGGCGCGGGCGATCACGTCGTCGAACGACCCCGCTTCCACCAGCGGTACCGCCCCAGCCAGATCGCGCGCCACGATCTCCCGCGCCTCGCCGTAGGCCACGACGGCGCGACAGCGCTCCCGGAGCGCGGGCACGAGCCGCGTGTAGGGCTCACCCTTGTGGCGGCCGCCCAGGAGCAGCACGAACGGCCGGTCCTGCGCGGCGATCGCGACCTCGGTGGACGTCACGTTGGTGGACTTGGAGTCGTTGACCCAGAGGACGCCGTTCACCTCGCGAACCGGTTCCACGCGGTGCGGGATCGACCGGAAGGTCCGGAGCCCTGCGGCCATCCGCTCGGTCACCGCGCCGAGGCTCGACGCCACGAGAATCGCGGTCAGCGCGTTGGCCACGTTGTGGTCGCCCAGGAGATGCAGCTCGTCGCGCGGAAGGACCTCCTCGCCGCCGAGCATCAGCGCGCGCGCGTCGCGGTCGTACCAGGCGTCCACGCGGCCCGCAATCGAGAAGCGCAGGTGCCGGCCCGGCACGCCGGCGACCATCGTCTGCACCGCCGGATCGTCGGCGTTGCTGACGGTGACGGACCGCTCGTCCGCATTCGCGAAGAGGAGCGCCTTGTCGCCGTAGTACTCCGCGAGCGAGTGATAGCGGTCGAGGTGGTTGGGGGCCAGATTCGTGATCACGCCGATCGCGGGCTTCAGGTGCGGCGCGTCGTGCAGCTGGAAGGACGACAACTCGAGCGCGAGCCAGGCCGGTGGGTCGTCCATCCGCGCCACCTCGGAGAGCGCCCGCCCGATGTTCCCCGCCGTTTCGGCCCTGAGGCCGGCCGCCGTCAGCAGGTGCGCGATCATCGAGGTCGTGGTGGTCTTCCCGTTGGTGCCCGTGATGCCGACGCAGCGCGTGCGCGTGAGCGCCGTGAAGCCCAGGTCCACCTCGGCCACGATGGGCACGCCGGCCGTTCGCGCGGCCTCGAGCGCCGGCACGTCCGGCGGCACGCCCGGGGCCACGACCACCGCCACCGCGCGCCCGATCCGCGTGAGGTCGTGCCCGCCGACCTGCACCTCGGCGCCGGCCGCGCGAAGCCGGGCCGCCCACTCATCGAAGCGCGCGCCCGTGCCGCTGTCGGAGGCGTAGACCGGGATCGCGTGGTCGCGGAGGAGGAGCGTCGCCGCGACGCCGCTCCGGCCCAGTCCCACCACGGCGACCTCGCGCCCCGACCCGCCCCATTCGTCCAGCAGCATCAGCGGACCTTGAGGGTCGCGAGCGCGATCAGCGCGCAGAAGAGTCCCAGGATGTAGAAGCGCGTCACCACGGTCGTCTCCGCCCAGCCCAGCTTCTCGAAGTGGTGATGCAGCGGCGCCATCCGGAAGACGCGGTGGCTGTCGGCGTACTCCTTCCCCCGGGTCCGCTTGAGCCACTTGTAGACCGACGTCTGCAGCATCACCGACACCGTTTCCGCCGCGAAGACGCCGCCGATGATGAGGAGGAGGAACTCCGCCTTGAGGAGGATCGCGACGGTCCCGAAGGCACCGCCGATGGCGAGGCTGCCCGTATCGCCCATGAAGACCTGCGCCGGGTGCGCGTTGAACCAGAGGAAGCCGACGCATCCGCCCATGAGCGCCGCGCAGAAGATCGCCAGCTCGCCGGCCCCGGGCAGGTAGAAGAGGTTCAGGTACCCCGTGAGGTCCACCCGCCCGAGGGCGTAGGCAAAGATGGCAAAGGCGAACGCCGCGATCGCGCTGAGGCCCGTGGCCAGCCCGTCGAGGCCGTCGGTGAGGTTGACCGCGTTGCTCGTCCCGATCGACACCGTGGTCACGAAGACGACGTACAGCCACGGCGCGAAGTGGACCACGATGTACTTGAGGAATGGAAGCGTCGTGGCCGTCGCCGGGAGGATGTCCGGATCGACCACCGGCTTGAAGACGAGAAAGAGGCCCAGCAGGAGGCCGAACGAGCACTGGCCGACGAGCTTCCACTTGGCCACGAGCCCGCGGGATTTCCCCTGCACGATCTTCAGGTAGTCGTCGAGGAAGCCGATGCACCCCATCCAGAGCATCGCGAGCAGAGCCACGACGACGAAGCGGTTGTGCAGCTGGGCCCAGAGCAGCGTGGGCAGCACCGTCGCGAGCAGGATGATGAGCCCGCCCATCGTCGGCGTGCCCCGCTTGCTCTGGTGGCTCGCGGGCCCCTCGGCCCGGATCACCTGCCCCACCTTGTGCGCGCGGAGCCGCGCGATGATCGCCGGCCCCACGACGAAGGCGATGAGGAGAGCCGTCACCGTCGCGCCCGCCGCCCGGAAGCTGATGTAGTTGAAGAGGTTGAAGATGATGTACTTCTTGCCCAGCGGAGCCAGCAGATAGTAGAACATCAGGCCTCGGGCGCGATCGTCTGAGGGGGGACGAGGAGCGGAAGTATACGTTCGAGCGCCACGCCACGGGATGCCTTGAGAACGATCAGCTCGTCGCCCTGGAGTCGCGGCGCGATGGCCCGGCCGAGCGCCTCGGGATCGGCGGCCGTGACCAGGCGGTCACCCAGCGCCGCCCCGTGCGCCGCGAGCGCCGGGACGAAGTCCCCCACCGCCCCGAGGACATCGGGCCCGAGCTCCGCCAGCGCCGCCGCGACCTCCGCATGCAGCGCCGGCGCCGCGTCGCCAAGCTCCCGCATCGTGCCGGCCACGAAGACGAGGCGGCGCGCTCCGCGCATGGCGCGCGCCGTGGCGATCGCCGACCGGAAGGACTGGGGATTGGCGTTGTAGCAGTCGTTGAGGATGGTGAGCCCGCCGCGCTGCACGAGCTCGGTCCGCCCGCCCGGCAGGGTGAACCGACCCAGCGCGCGGGCCGCGGAGGGAAGCTCGAGCCCCAGCTCGCGCGCGACGGCCCAGGCCAGCATGGCGTTGGCGGCGAGGTGCCGCCCCGGGTAGGGCAAGGTGATGTCGAGACCGTCCACGCCCAGCCGCGCCCGGCCATCGGCGCCGAGCTCGACCGAGTCGGGCGTGACGTCCGCGGCGTGGAGCCCGCCCGTGACCACCCGGGCGGCCAGGCGACTGGCCCCCTCGGCGAGGGCCGGCGGCTCGGTCCCCACCACCGCGAGCGGCACGTCCCGCGCGAGCGAGAGCTTCTCCGACAGCACGCCCGCCACCGAGCCGAAGCCCTCGAGGTGGCCCGCGCCGACGTTGGTGATGACGGTGATGGTTGGCTCGATGATCTCGCGATACCGGGCGATCTCCCCCGGGAGGTTCGCACCGGCCTCGACCACCAGCGCCTCCGCGTCGCCGGGCGATTCCAGAATGGTGAGGGGGACCCCCACGAGGTTGTTGAGGTTGGCACGCGTGGCGTGGACCCGGAAGCGGGTGCCGAGGACCGCGGCCAGCATCTCCTTCGTGCTGGTCTTCCCGTTGGTGCCGGTCACGGCGACGACCGGCCCGGCAAGCGTCCGCCGGCGCTCGCGCGCCAGGTTCCCGTAGGCGCGCAGCGTGTCGTCCACCTCGATGAGGGGCAGGCCTGCCACGGCCGGCGTCCCGCGCCGGACGACGGCGGCGCGCGCACCCGCGTCCCGTGCCGCCGCCAGGTGGTCGTGCGCGTCGAAGCGCTCACCGGCAAGCGCGACGAAGAGCGCGCCGCGCTCGAGCGTCCGCGTGTCGGTCGAGATCCGCGTGAAGTCAGGCAGCTCGCCGGTGGTGGGCAGCCCCAGGGCGCGGGCCACGAACGCGGCGGTCCAGCGTGTCATCCCTCGAGCATCCCCGCGACGATCTCGCGCTCGTCGAACGGCTGCTTCACGGTCCCGACCACCTGGTACGTCTCATGGCCCTTCCCGGCCAGGAGCACGGTGTCGCCGTGGCGGGCCTCCGCGAGCGCGCGGGCGATGGCGGCCCGGCGGTCGGCGATCCGGAGGAAGTCGCTCGTCCCCATCCCCTGCACCACATCATCGATGATCGCGTCGGGATCTTCCGTGCGCGGATTGTCGGAGCTCACGATCGGAAGGTCCGCGCCGGTCGCGGCGATCCGCCCCATGATGGGTCGCTTGCCCCGGTCACGGTCTCCACCGCACCCGAACACCACGATGAGCCGGCCGGCTGTGAGCGGGCGGAGCGTCGCGAGCGCGCGCTCGAGCGCGTCGGGGGTATGCGCATAGTCGCGGAGCACCACGCAGGGCCGGTCGGCGATCCGTTCCATCCGGCCGGGCACCTGCGGCGCCGCGGCCAGCCGCGTCACCACCTCGTCGAGCTTCCGGCCGAGGGCCAGCGCGACCGCGGCGGCCGCGAGGGCGTTCGGCACGTTGAAGTCACCCAGGAGCGGCAGCCGCGCCTCGGCGGCGCCGAACGGTGTCCGGAGCCGGAAGCTGCTTCCCGCCGCGTCGAGGTGCACCTCGGAGGCCTGCACGTCCGCGGCGGGATCGAGCCCGAAAGTGAGCCGCGGCCCCCGCGGCGGAAGCGCGCGCCACGCGTCGTCGTCCAGGTTCACCACCTCCGTGCCGTCGAGCCGGAGGTAGGTGGAGAGCCGGAGCTTCGCGGTCAGGTAGGCCTCCATCGTGGCGTGATAGTCGAGGTGGTCGCGCGTCAGGTTCGTGTACACGGCGGCGGCGAAGGCGAGCCCGTCCAGCCGTCCCTGGTCCAGGCTGTGCGACGACGCCTCCATCGCCACGAACTCGGTGCCGCGCTCGCGGAGCGCGGCCAGCGTCGCCTGGAGGTCGATGGCGCCGGGCGTGGTGAGCGAGCCCGCCGTGGAGGGCACTTCCCGGCCGCCTCCGTCGAAGGCGCCGAGGGTGCCGATGCTGGCGGACGTGCCCGCGGCGTTGAGCAGGTGACGGACCAGGCCGGCGGTGGTGGTCTTGCCGTTGGTGCCGGTGATGCCGATGAGCGTGAGCGATTGCCCGGGGTCGCCGTACCAGGCCCTCGCGATGGCGAGCGCGGCGGCGCGGCCGTCGCGGACCACGACTTCGGGGACGTCGAGGCCCTGCGGCGTTTCGACGACGAGGGCCGCGGCGCCCGCCGCCGCCGCGTCACGCACGAATCGGTGCCCGTCCGTCGCCGAGCCGCGCACGGCGATGTAGAGTGCCCCGGGGCCGACGCGCCGGCTGTCGGTCGAGATGGCGGAGAGCGCGGGCACCGCCGCGGGCGCGGCCACGAGGAGATCCTCACGGCGGAGCGCGGCGATGAGCGCGGGCAGCGAGTGCCGCTCGGCGCGCTCCGTCACGGCTCGGTCCAGACGGTGACGACGGTCCCGGCCGCGGCGGTGTCGCCGGCGGCCGGCTCGGTGCGCGTGACCGATCCCACCCCGTGGAGGGCCACGCGATATCCGCGGCGGTGGAGCGCGGCCACGGCCGCCCGGACGCTCGCGCCGGTAACATCCGGCACCGGCCCCGAGACCGCCTTCGGGGTGCGCTCGCGGTAGGGCCAGCTCACCGCCACCACCGGCGGGGGCGTGCTCACGCGGCTCGGCACGGCCGGGCCCGCCAGCTCGACACGAGCGGTGTCGCGGCGGCCCGCGAAGAGATTCCGGTTGATCACCCCGCTCGGCGAGGCGAGCGCTTCGTACAGCATCTCCTTGACGAGTGGCGCCGCGGTCTGCCCGCCGTAGTAGCTGCCGCTGCCCGGCGCATCCACCTTCACCACCGCCACGAGCTGCGGCCGGTCGGCCGGAAAGATCGCGGCGAACGATGCGTTGTAGCGGTCCACGTAGCGCCCATTCTCCGTCTGGTGCGACGTCCCCGTCTTGCCGACCAGCCGGTAGTTCTGCAGCTGCGCCTGCTCGCCGGTGCCGCCCTTGGCCACCGCGGCGGCGAGATATCGCCGCAGTGTGGCGGCCACTGCCGGTGAGATGACGCGGCGGACGGGCTCCGGCTGGTGCCGGTAGAGCACCGTACCGTCGGGGCCGCGGATCTCGCGCACGAGCGTCGGTGCCATCAGCACGCCGTCGTTGGCGATCACGCCGTAGGCGGCCGCCAGCTGCATCGCGGTGACGGTGAGCTGGTAGCCCATGGCCCAGCTGCCGGTGACGAAGTCGGGGCTCGAGAGTCCGTCAGGCGGGACGAGCCGGCCGCCCACCTCGCCCGCCACCTCCACACCGGTCGGCGTCCCGAAGCCGAATGCGCGGAGCATCGCGAACTGCTCGTCCGCGGTCAGCCGCTGCGAGAACTTGGCCATGCCGATGTTGCTCGAGACCTCGATCACCCGCGCCAGCGTGAGCGCCTCGTGCTCCGGGTGGGCGTCGCTGATCGTGCGGGTGGTCGCGCGCCGGCCGCGGATCGGCATCTCCCACCGACCGCCCTCCGGATCGATCGTGTCGGTGCTGTCCACCCGGCCCAGCGAGAGCAGGGCGGCGGCGGTGAAGAGCTTGGCCGTCGAGCCCGGCTCGAAGGGGCTCAGGAGCGCGGAATTGCTCACGGCCCCGTCGGCCTGCCGTGACGCGATCGCCAGCACCTCGCCGTTCCGCGGGTCGAGGAACACGGCCTCGGCGCTGCGGGCCTTGAGCTGCTCGATGGCGTGGTCGAGCGCACGTTCGACGATCTCCTGCAGCCCGGCATCGACGGTGAGGATGATGTCGTTGCCCGGGACCGGCTCGCGGATGAGGCGGCGGGGAGAGACGATGAGGCGCCGGCGCGGATCGCGGAGATTCACTTCCTCGCCGGGCACGCCCCGGAGGAGCGAATCGAGCATCCGCTCCATGCCCGAGCGTCCGGTGTCGGCGTCGACCGCCCCGATGGCACCGCGGGCGAGGTCGGGCGCCGGATAGATGCGCTGCGGATTGGTCTCGAGGTGGACACCGCGCCGGGTGCGAAGCTGATCGACCTGGGTCGCGGAGTAGGGGCCCCAGAACGACACGTACGCGTCGCTGGTACGGAGGCGGCGCTCGAGGGCCGCCTGCGTCATGTTGGTCCGGTCCAGCGAGCGCGCGACCAGCGTGGCGATCTCGTGCGGGCTCTCGATCTCGTTCGGCGCGATGCCGACGTGGTAGGACTCCCGGGTGTCGGCGAGGCGCACGCCGGCGCGGTCGGCGATCACGCCGCGCGCCGCGGGCAGCTGCACCCGCTTCGTGCGCTGGCGCACCGCCTCGGCGGCGAGCTTGCGGCCGTCCAGGATCTGCAGCTTCGCGCTCCGGAGCAGCACCGCCGCCACCGCGACCGCGAGCACGGCCTGGATGAACGCGATGCGGGCGGCCGGCCGCGGCATCAGCGCGAATCCCCGCGCGCGGCGGGCAGCGCGATGGCAGCCTCCTCCGCGTCGGTCGGCACGTGCAGCCCGAGCGATTCGGCCCTCGGGAGGAGCACCCGGCGGCTCGAGGCCTCGCTGATGTCGCGCTCGAGCTCGGCCCGCAGCGCCTCGAGCGTGCGGTGGCGGTCGCGCAGCTGGCTCAGCTGCGTCGCCAGTCCGTACGCCTTGAGCTGGCGCGTCGCGACGATGCCGGCCACCACGAGGAAGAGTCCCAGCCAGAGCAGGACCCAGTGCCGCCCCTTAAGAGTGATCATCCCGCCGGAAGATTCGCAGTTTGGCGCTCCGTGCCCGCACGTTGTCGCGTGCCTCGTCCCCGCCCGGCAGCACCGGCTTGCGCGGGTCGGCCTTCCCGTACCGCACCGGCGAGCAGGTGCAGACCGGCTGCCGCGGGGGACAGACGCAGGCTCCCTCCCACTGCCGGTAGAGGTGCTTGACCAGCCGGTCCTCTCCCGAGTGATAACTGATCACGGCGAGGATCCCCCGGGGCGTGAGCGCGTCACGGAACGCCGGGAGCGCGACCGCCAGGCCGCCCAGCTCGTCGTTCACCGCAATGCGGACGGCCTGGAAGAGGCGGGCGAAGTCGCCCGGCCCGGTGGACGGGCCCAGGGCGCCGCGGATGGCGTTCACGAGATCGTCACTGGTCCGGAGCGGCTCGCGCCCGCGCCGCCGGACGACCTCGCGCGCCAGCCGCCGCGAGCGGCGCTCGTCACCATACTCCGCGAAGATCCGCGCGAGCTCGGCCTCGTCGGCGGCCGCCAGGAGGTCGGCGGCCGACACCCCCGCACCCATCCGCATGTCGAGCGGCGCTCCCGGCCGGAAGGTGAACCCGCGCGCCTCGTCGTCGAGCTGCCGCGAGGACACGCCGAGATCGAGGAGGATGAAGTCGGGCGCGAACCGCGCGACGACCTCGAGGGCGGCGGGAGCGGCATAGGGCGACTCGAGGTAGCGGATGCGGTCCTCGCCGAGCCGCGCGCGGGCCCGCGCGATGGCCGACGGGTCCCGATCGATGCCGAGCACCTCCGCGCCGGCCGCGAGGAAGGCCGCGGCGTGGCCGCCGTCCCCGAGCGTCGCGTCCACCACGCGCCGCGCGCCCGCCGCGACGGTCGTGATCTCGCGCAGCAGCACGGGCACGTGGAAGGGCGCGTGGATCTCTGACATTCTGGGCTCGCGGCGGGTCAAAACGCAACACCCCGTCCGGAGGGGACGGGGTGCGGCGGGCGGTGCGACGGGGCTGACGGGGCTCGAACCCGCGACCTCCGCAGTGACAGTGCGGCACTCTAACCAAGCTGAGCTACAGCCCCCGGCAACGGCGCGCAATATAGGCGCGACCGCGCCGGGGAGGAAGCCCTCAGCGGCAGTACGCCTTGAGCAGCGACGCGCTGTGCGGCATGTACTTCGTGATCAAGTCGAGTTTCGCCGCCGAATCGTCGGGCTTGGCGGTCTTGCCGATGTTGAATGCGGCCTGCGCCTCCTTGAGGAGGGCATCCTCCTGCTTCGCGAGGTCGCACGACTTCTGGGCCACCGCCTGCTTGTCGATGTCCGGCACCTGGTAGAACGTCGCGAGCCCGAGCAGGTAGTTCGCAGTGGGGATGAACTGCGCGTTGGGGGCCGCCTTCACCGCCTGGCGCAGGAGGTCGGCCGACGACTTGAAGTCGGGCGGTGTCGCCTGCATCATCGGCAGCGCCGCATTGGTGAGGATCCCGGCCGCCTTGGCCCGGAGGTCGGCCGAATCGGGCGAGGAAGCCGCGCGCCGGAGCGCGAACTCGATGTACGGCTTGGCCTCTGGGAGCCGCTTGGCGGTGACCAGTGCCTGCGCCGCCGCCAGCGCCGGGACGACGTTGTTGCTGTCCACCGCCATGAGGCGGCGGGTTACGGCGAGGCTGCTGTCCACCTGGCCGGAGTAGGAGTACGCCTTGTTGAGGTTCTGCAGCAGCGTGAGGTTGGTCGGGTAGCGATGGGACGCCTTCTGCGCCCAGAGCACGTAGGTCGCGGTGTCGGCGGTGGTAGCCGGCGGCAGCGTGTCGGCGAGCCGCTGCTCGGCCGCCGCCGCGATCTTGGCGAAGAAGAGCGTGTCCGCCCGCGTCGAGTCGGTCTGGTACGCCTTGGCCAGGACTTCCACGGCGCACTTGTAGTTGCTCGCGAAGAGGCAGGCGTTGCTCTTCAGGTCGTACAGGTCCCAGTTGAACGGGTCGAGCGCCAGCCCCTCGTCGGCCACCTGGATGGCGGCGTCGGTGTTGCCCGAGCTCAGGAAGTAGCGGAAGGCGCGCTGGCGCAGCTCCTGGTCGGTCGGCGCGGCGCGGAGGATCTGCTTGAGCGTCGCCACGGCCTTCGCCGTGTCGCCGCGCTGCTCGTACGACTGGGCCAGCATGTTGAGGGCGACGATGCTGAGCGAGTCACCCGCCACCGCGGCCTCGAGGTGCTGGACCTTGTCGCCCTGTGCCTTGTTCGAATCGGCGATGAGCGCGAGACAGAAATGGGCGAGGCCGTTCGTCGGCAGGACCTTGAGCGCCTTGTTGGCCGACTCGGTCGCCTTGCCCTTGCTCGCGATGCGCTGGTCCATGCAGGCGCGCGCGTCCGCCAGCGAGCGAAGGGCGGGCTGGAGCGCGTCGATGGTCTTGGCGCCCAGGTCCTCGAGCGGCTGGCCGGCCGCCTGCGGCATCCGGATCGTGTTCCCGGCGTCGTCGTTGGTGCCGGTGAGCCGGGCGACGATCACCCGGTTGCCGTCGGGCGCCTTGGCCATGGTCGAAGTCACGATCACGCGGGTCGCGAGCGTCTTCGCGAGGGTGCGGACCAGCCCCGCGTTCAGGATGGCGTCCTTGGGGTATCCGAACTGCAGCAGCGCCGTGTTCATGATGGTATCGGGCACCACGGCGTAGGCGGTGCCGGCCGTCCGGTCCATCCGCTTGCGCATCACGTCACCGACATGGACCGCGGTGGCGGAGTCGGTGGCGGCGAACACGTAGGGATTGGCGACGATCAGGCGCTCGCGGTTGGTGACCGCGGTCGAGATGCGGCTGCCGCGCGGGATACCCTGCGCCGACGCCGGGGCTGCGAGGGCGATGCCAAGAGCAGCGAGGGTGACATAACGCAGAACAGGCATTGCAGGTCCTCCAGACAGGATCGGCCGGCAAGCGTCGCGCCCCGCGCGACGATGGGTGTCAAGCAAGGATGGGCGAAGAGGGATTCGAACCCCCGACATCCTGCGTGTAAGGCAGGCGCTCTGAACCAGCTGAGCTATTCGCCCGGTACGCCAGCTGTGCGCCAACCCGCAGCATAGTCCCCCGACGGGGTCCGTGCCGTGCGGTCGGTCACCCGCTACAGCGCGATCCCGATGGGGAGGAGGACGCAGTACCCCACCACCAGCAACACGGCGGCGGCCGTGGCGTGGCCCGCGTCCAGGATCAGGTAGCCGGCCACCAGCGTGAGCACGGCCACGCCGAGCAGCAGCAGGTTCCGGCGCGCGAGGAGCGGTCTCCTGACCGTGGCGGTGGCTTTGGGTTCGGGCATGGCCGTAGAGGCTATCACCGTCCCGGAGTCCGGTCAAGTTCCGGCGCCGTCTCATCTTCCGGCGGCAGAGTCCACCCATCATCGAGGGCCGCGCGGCGGGGACGGTCGGCCCGCCGCCGAACTCCGCCCAGGGCGATCACCAGCGTCGCGATGACGGCCCAGAGTCCGCCGGCAGCCAACCACGAAAACAACCCGTAACGCCGCCGGACGGTTCCCTGCCAGTCCCGCTCGAACTGGCCGAAGTTGAAGCCCGTCGTCTCGCGGACGGCATCGGCGAACGCCATCCCCGCCTGAAGCCGGTCGAGCAGTGGTCCCAGTGAGCGGGTCGGGTTCCGCTCCGCGAGCCGGGCGACCGCGGACATCGCGAGCGCGTAGGCCGGGGCGGCGCCACCGATGCCGCCCCGGAGTGCGCCGTTCAGGTCCTCGAAGTCGGGCACGCCGCCCCTCGCCACCGCGAGGTTGAGCGACAGCGCGGCGATCCGGTCCCACTCCCCCGCGGCATAGGCGGCGTAGCCCTCGTCGAACCAGCGCGGGACCGGCGTTCGGATCGCGTCATGCAGGACCAGGTGGGCCAGCTCGTGCCGCAGGGTGACCGCCAGGTCGCCGGCATCCGCGCGTATCAGGATCGTGTGGGCGCCCGGCACCGCGAGTCCCGCGCCCCACGACGGCGCACGGCCGCCCGTCAGCTGCTGGTAGCGGGCCTCGTCGGGCACGAGGATGAGCCGCAGCGGGCCGGCGGAGCGCCGGCCGAGGCCGGGCCAGCTGGAGGCCTGGTCGGCTTCGTCGGCGAGCGATGCGGCCATGCCGACCTGCGGTGGCCACGCGACCGCGACGACGCGGCCGACCCGGACCGCGCGCGGAGTGCTGTGAGCGGGTGCCTGCAGTGCAAGAAGGGCGACGACTAGGCGAAGCGGCTGCGCGGGATGTCTCCGCCCGATTCCGCCAGGGCGAGCATCTCGCCGCAGCGCCGGGCCCACGGGTTGAACTTGTTGGCGCGCTGGCCGTCGGTCCACGCCTGGATTGCGCCGGCGCGGTCCCCCGCCTGCCATTGCGCGCGGCCGAGCTGGAACCACGCCTCGATCAGGTTCGGTCCCAGCGCGAGGGTCTTCCGGAAGAAGGTCTGGGCATCCTCGTACATCTCGCGCTCGACGTAGACCAGTCCCAGATAATAATGGGCGTACAGCGTCGCCTTGCGATCGTTGTCGAGGCGGATCGCGCGCGAGAGGTGCTCGATCGCCTCGCCGAAGATCCGCTTCTTGAGGCAGATGTAGCCGACGTTGATGCG
>Ga0070664_100003051_pt1 | contig 13541 bp, 9 predicted proteins | sample KBSC73metaG_FD_65863 | JGI IMG/M metagenome (GOLD analysis project Ga0070664, IMG submission 65863) | Corn rhizosphere microbial communities from Kellogg Biological Station, Michigan, USA - KBS C7-3 metaG | ecosystem: Host-associated > Plants > Roots > Rhizosphere > Soil ... | reverse complement strand
AACGCCGCTCGATACGCCAGGTTCGGAATCGCCCCGCCCTGGTCCGTTACCCGGATCAAGGTCTTGTCGTAGGTGTTCTTCTGCAGACCTCCGAACTGGATGTCCGGCCCAAGTCCGAGGCTGGCTTCGAGCAGCAGCCGATTCGAAACAGGCGAAGACCATGTCGCCTGGGCCATCCGCTGCGGGAAGCCCTCGGTCCGGCCGTGCGCTTCAGGCGATTGAATACCGCCGGCGAACACCAGACCCGTTCGTGAGCCACCGCCGATGCAGTGCTGACATACACTCTGCTCGTCCCACCAGACATTGACCTTGTTCCGCGGCGACGCCTGCCAGGTAAGACGCAGCGACCCGTTCTTCCATGTACCGTCATCGACGGCTTGACGGCTGCTATCCGGATCGTAGGTCCACTTCGTCGGATCGCCCGCGTTCCTGTTCTCGAACATGCCGGCAACGAGCTGCCGATTGCCTTGATGACGGAACGTCCCATAGAACCAGAGACGATCCCGCGTGATCGGGCCACCGAACGCTGGGTTGACCTCCCATAGCTTCTGCAGCTCGTTACGCCCGGTGAGACCAGCGTCCCGGATCTCTTGTGTGATGTTGTCTCCCTGCATCGCTCCGTTCGCGCCAGTCACGAACACACTGCCGCTGAACACGTTGCCGCCCGTGCGCGGGACGATGTTCATCTGTGGACCGCCGGTGGGCGCCTCGCCGAGGCCGCCCGACAGACTGAAGGTGACCTCCTGCGCGGTGCCTACCTCGGGCACATAGAAGGACACGCCCATGCCCTGGAACCCCATGCTCAGTCCATCGACGAGAACCTGTCCCTCGTTGCGCCGGCCGCCATGGATCTGGAACACGCTGAAGATCGGCCCCGATGCGCCGCCGATGTCATTCCCCTGGATATTGAGCGCTGGTACCAACGTGGTCAGGCCGAAGTACTGGCGGCTCGACGGAATGGCGGCGATCACGTCGCCGCTGATCGTCTGCTGCCTCCTCGCGCTCGTCACGTCTACGATGGGCGCCTCCCCGCTCACAGTGATGGTTTCGGTAACCTCTCCGACACGCATCTCGACGCTCACGCTTGCGACGAAATTGCCCGTCAGCTCGATCCCCTCGCGTTTGACTGCGTTGAAGCCGGGCAAGGTAAAGGTCACCGTGTAGGTGCCCGGCCTCAGGTCGACGATCGCGTATTGGCCGGTTCCGCTGGTGACGACCGAGCGCGTCTTCTCGATGAGTGCCGGGCTCGACGCTTCGACGGTGACACCCGGTATCACCGCCCCTGAATTGTCCCTGACCGAACCCACAATCGACGCCTGGGCATAGGCGGCTATAGGCACGAAAGCGAGCGACACGAACACAACGTTCGCGATCAGATATCGGCGCATGGTGGCCCTCCGCGAATAGACGAACCTCCGTTTGTTGGATGCTTCTCCTCGGTTCCGCCGCACTCAGGATGCCGACCTTTCCGGTTTACCAGGGATCGGTGCGCTTGGTAAACGCGCGGCCTTTGTCGGCGGCCGGTGAGTCTCCGCCCGTGCAGATCATCACTCCTTCCTTTAACTGGTCGATCACAGTGTTCTCGTTGCAGGCATTGAGGAATTTGATGCCGGCGGCCTTGGTGGCGTTGAGAACCCGGCGCCGCACCGCGGCCATTTGAGGTGATGTTTCGCCGCCGTCTTTATACGTTCCGGGACGACCCATCACGTAGAAGCCGTGATCGCCGGGGCCCCATTCCGCGAAGGCGATACCCGGTACGCGGACCGACGTCTCGACATTCGCGTCAGCCCGGGGATTCTCGATCTTGAGACCGAACAGTAGCTCGCCGTCAGGGTTCAGCGGCCAGGGTTCAGCGATCCGCATGTATTCCTCGGCAGTGACGCCCCACATGCGCGAGGCATAGGCCTGCGAGCCGTTGCCTCGAGTGCCCTGCGCCAACCCGTCAACCCGCGGGGCGAACGGATATCGGGCGGCTTCGATCATCAGGCGGGCGGCCTCGGGACTCTCGGCATTGCACAGAAGGATGCCGTGTACGCCGGCGGCCAGCGCCTGCTGGATCATCCAGGCGTTGGCGCGCAAGGCATCGGTCGTTCCGGGGATAGGTAAGGTGACGATCACCGCGGGAGTCTTGTGGCCGGTGCGGGTCGGCCCCGCCTCGAGAAGGCCGCGCATGAATTCGCGCAGTTCTTTGAAGTCGAGCGGGCCATGCTCCATTTCATAGGTGATGTAGTCGGCCTTGGTCGCCGCCATCTGCTTGCCCTGCTCGTAGCCGCCGCCGCTAATCTGCGAGTAGTAGACAGGCTGCCCCTTGAGCCACATGTCGATGATGCGGTTGACGCGCTTGCCGGTGCGTGTCGCCTCCTTGGGCATTGCCGGCACCGGGGCATTTTCGGGAGGTACCGCCTGCTGGGCGATGGCCGTCATCGTCATCGTTGTCAGCATGACCAAAGCCACCAGCATGAGCGCTTTCTTCATCATGGGATCCTCCGACTGGATCATTGTTTGCCCCGATCGAGTGTCAAGACTCAATCAGACGGCGCTTGGAAGGCGATCGGATAGCGACTCGTGAAGTCCGTGATGGTGTGCGGATAGTACTGCCGATTGCCACGAAACGACAGCCTGGTCGGCAGGTCAGCGGAAGAATTCGCGTCGCTGAAAGGGAGTGGCGATGCGGAAGATTCCGGCGCGACGCGCGAAAACACCCGCGGGCGTCGCGATATTGTCCAACTCCGAGCGATAACGCACGCATCTTGGCCCAGGTGAGTGGGTACGGCAGTTGCCCGCTTCCTCGGAAGGAGATTCACCAATGGCCAAGACGATGAAAGCGGCAGTGGTTCGCGAATTCGGCGCCCCGCTCGCGATTGACGATGTTCCAATTCCCGATCCGGGACCTGGCGAGGTGCTCGTCAAGCTCATGGCGAGCGGCGTCTGTCACACGGATGTCCACGCGGCGGATGGCGATTGGCCGGTCAGGCCGAATCTGTCGTTCATTCCCGGTCACGAAGGCGCTGGCGTCATCGTCGCACTTGGTCGGGGTGTCAGGGGACTCAAGGAAGGCGATCGCGTTGGCATTGCCTGGTTGCACGACGCATGTGGCACTTGCGAGTACTGCGTGACGGGCTGGGAGACGTTGTGCGAATCCCAGCACAACAGCGGATACAGCGTGAACGGCAGCTTCGCCGAATACGCGGTCGGTTCGGCGGACTATGTCGCGCGCCTGCCGAGAGGACTCGCCTTCGTCGATGTCGCGCCGATCCTGTGTGCCGGCGTCACTACCTACAAGGGCATCAAGGAGACTGAAGTTCGTCCCGGCGAGTGGATCGTGATCTCAGGCGTGGGTGGGCTCGGCCACATTGCCGTGCAGTACGCCAAGGCGATGGGATTGCACGTGGCCGCCATCGATGTCAGCGACGAGAAGCTGGCGCTTGCGCGCACATTCGGTGCCGACATCGCCGTCGACGGCCGGCAGCCAGACGCTGTGCCCCACGTGATGAAGGCCACGAATGGCGGGGCGCAAGGCGTCCTCGTAACGGCGGTCTCCGTACCGGCGTTTGCTCAGGCGCTCCGAATGGTTCGCCGCAAGGGAACGGTCTCGCTCGTCGGCCTGCCGCCCGGCGAGTTCCCGGCGCCGATCTTCGATGTCGTGTTGAAGCGAATCACGATTCGCGGGTCGATCGTCGGGACGCGCAAGGACCTGGCGGAAGCGCTAGAGTTCGCAGCTGAAGGGAAGGTCAGGGCGCATATTCATACCAAAGCACTCGAGGACATCAATGACGTCTTCGCGGCACTGAAGCAAGGGGCCGTCGATGGCCGCATCGTGCTCGACTACACGGCGCCAGCGTCGACGACCGGCAACCGCACCGACGTCATCGCGATCGGGGCTTAGGCGTTCGTGGGCTCTTCCGGTTGGCACCAGCTCACGAGAGGAGACCGTCATGGCCACAGCGACGGAATGTTCCGCATCCGAGCGCCTGGACGGTGTGTCGTACACGGGTGATGCCGTCCGTGCCTACCTTGTCCAGATCGGGCGGGTGCCGTTGTTGACCGCTTCAGAAGAGCGGCTGCTGTGCCAACAGATCGAAGAGGCACAGGCCGCGCTTGCGGCCGTGTTGCTGGCAGAGCCAGGGTCGGCCCGTCGCCTCACTAAGATGTCGGCGGCGGTGGCCTGTGGCTCTGTGCCTCCCGACGAGTTGCTGCTCTCACCCGACGGCGGTTCATTGACCGCCGGTGAAGTGCAGGAGGCGGTGCTCGTTCTGGGCCGCGAGTCGCGGCGCGTCATCCAGCTCGCGCGACTGGACGAGGCGCTCGCCAGCCGGCGCCTGTCCGCGTCGTGCCGCCAGGAACTCCGGCGTCGTGCAGATCGCTTTCTCAACGCGATCGGTCAACGGTTGAAGCACGTTCCGCTTCGTCCAGCGCTGCTCGAGGCGCTGGCGAACGCAGCCTGGGGCAATGCGGAAGCGTGTCATCGCATCACGATTCGGTTTGAGGCACTGCGCGCACTGAAGCGACGGTTGATCGAGGCCAATCTGCGCCTCGTCGTCTCGGTCGCCAGGCGATATCGACACACAGACATGCCCCTCCTCGATTTGGTGCAGGAAGGCAATCTCGGCCTCCTGAAAGCGGTCGATCGATTCCAGTATCGTCGCGGGTTCAAGTTCTCCACGTACGCGACGTGGTGGATTCGCCAGGCGATCACCCGAGCCATCACGCAATCGGGACGGCTGGTCCGGCTGCCGGTGCCTACCGTCGAAGCGCTCAATCGGATCGAGACGTCGCGACGCACGCTGCTTGAAGAGCTCGGGCGGGAGCCGACGGTTGATGAAATTGCGAGCCACGTTTCCCTGCCGCCGGTCAAAGTGACTCGACTGTTGCAGTCTGGCGCCCCGCTCGCGTCTCTCGACACGCCGCTGGGGGGAGAAACTCCCTTCGGCGACTTCATCGCCGACGTCGGTGCATCATCCCCCGACGCCCATCTGATTGAGGAGGACGTGCTGCGTCAGGCCGGTGCTGCGCTCGATTTACTGCCATTACGGGAACGTCGCGTGCTCGAACTGCGGTACGGCATCACGAACAGTCGCGAGCACACATTCGAGGAAATCGCCGCTCGGCTCAAATGCACGCGCGAAGCGGTCCGCCAGATCGAAAGGCGAGCGTTCAACCGGTTGCGCCGTCGCCGGCGGTGGATGCGGACATCCCGCGTCGGCGGTATCGCAGCATAGCGGCCACGCTCGGTTGCTCAGCCGTCCCCTGCAGCGAGGACGTGCTCACACGGCATGTCCTTGCTGCTGCTTTCAGTGTCCTTCACTTATGCGACGAGCAACTCCCATGGCAGAAACTCGTGAGTTCATCATTCCGTACCCCGCGCAGTATGAATCCGACGTGGTATTGCGCGACGGGTCAACCCTTCGTTTCCGGCCCATTCGTCCAGATGATGCCGAGGCGTTGTTGGCGCTGCACGATCGGCTGTCACGGCAAAGTCAGAAATTTCGGTTTTTCGGTCTGGCTGCGTCATACGCCGGCGAAGTGTCGAGGCTGCTGCGGGCCGATCATGACAGTGAGTTCGTCCTCGTCGCCGAGGCAGGGAAGCGCTTAATAGGCGCGGCGACCTATGTCCGTGATCCGGCGCAGGTGGAGCGGGCCGAAGTGAGCTTTGCCATCGCCGATGCCTTGCAGGGACGCGGTGTAGGCACCCGAATGCTCGAGATGCTTGCCTCTATCGCGCGCGATCACCACATCCAGACATTCGAGGCGTATGTCTTGTCCGACAACGATCGGATGATGCGCGTCTTCCTCGACTCGGGATTCGAGGTCCAACGTCGACTCGAGGGGGGCATTTTTCACGTGGTGTTGTCGCTCGTGCCAACCGCGCGTTACGAAGATACAGCCGCTGCACGATCGCACGCGGCGGCCACGGCCTCGATGAAGACCTTCTTCGAACCGCGTACCGTTGCCGTCATTGGTGCGAATCGTGAGCGCGGAAAGATCGGTTCGGAGATCCTGCACAACCTCGTCGTCGGCGGCTTCTCCGGCCAGCTGTTTGTCGTTCACCCGACCGCCTCATCGGTGGAGGGCGTGCCGGCATTTCCGACGGTGACCGCGGTCCCGAGCGACGTCGATTTGGCGATCATTTGCGTTCCGTGCGCGAGTGTGAGCGCAACGGTGGACGAGTGCATCGCGAAAGGCGTGAAGGCCCTGGTCGTCATAAGCGCCGGATTCGCGGAAACCGGGGCATCCGGGCGGGCGCTCGAAGCCGCCATTCTCGATAGCGTTCGCGCCGCCGGTATTCGCATGATCGGGCCGAACTGCATGGGCATCATCAACACCGACCCGGCCATCCGGTTGAATGCGACCTTTTCTCCGATGACACCGCCCGACGGTCGCGTCGCATTCCTGACGCAGAGTGGCGCACTCGGTCTGGCGATCCTGGAACAGGTTCAGGAGCTCGATCTGGGCCTGTCGACGTTCGTGTCCGTGGGTAACAAGGCCGACGTCTCGGGAAACGACTTGCTCCAGTACTGGGCTGACGATCCGCGCACCGACGTCATCCTCCTGTATCTCGAGAGCTTTGGAAACCCGCGCCGGTTTGCGCAGATCGCCCGACGCGTCGCCGACCGCAAGCCGGTTGTGGCGGTGAAGTCCGGCCGGTCGCGCTCCGGTGCCAGGGCCGCCGCTTCCCACACCGGCGCCCTGGCCACCAACGATGTGGTTGTCGATGCGCTGTTCCATCAGGCCGGCGTCATCCGTACGGGCACGGTTGAGGAGCTCTTCGACGTCGCGACGTTGCTCGCGCATCAACCCATTCCAGCCGGCCCGCGCGTGGCCGTGCTCTCGAATGCAGGTGGGCCGGCGATTCTGGCGGCAGACGCGTGTGAAGGACACGGGTTGCAGCTCGCGGCGCTCAGCGATGCGACGGTCCGCCGGTTGCGCCTGTTGTTGCCGGCGGCCGCAAGTGTCAGCGATCCTGTGGATATGCTGGCCTCCGCGACACCGGAGCACTATCGGTGCGCAACCCGGCTTCTCCTTGCCGATGAGCAGGTAGACAGCTTGCTGGTGATCTTCATCCCGCCATTGGTGACGCAGGCCACCGAGGTGGCCACCGCGGTTTCTTCGGGATCGGTGCTCACAACGAAACCAGTGATCGCAACGTTCATGGGGAGTCAAGACGTACGCGACGAGCTGGGCCGAATCCCTTCGTATCGTTTTCCCGAATCCGCCGTGATGGCGCTTGCGCGAACCACCGCGTATGGGGCGTGGCGCCGGCGCCCGCGCGGCTCGTTCAAACAGTTCGCGGACATCCGGCCCGATATCATCAGGCGCGTGGTTGACGACGCGCTGGCTCGAGGCCAGACATGGCTGACGCCCGCAGAGGCAAAGACGCTCGCGGAAGGAACCGGGTTGTCAATCGCGTCGACTCTCGTGGCCACCACCGCCGGGGAGGTTGTCGTAGCCGCACAGCAGATCGGTTATCCCGTTGCACTCAAGGCCATCGGACCTGAGATCGTGCACAAGAGCGAGGTTGGCGGCGTCATGCTCGGCATCCCCGACGAGAGGAGTCTCTGTGGCGCGTTCGCGGCGCTCAAGACGCGGCTGGGCGACACGATGACAGGGGCAGTCGTCCAGCAAATGGTTCCTGGCGGAGTAGAGCTGCTGGTCGGTGCGGTCGTCGACCCGGTATTTGGACCACTTGTCGCGTGCGGGAGCGGTGGCGTGCTCGTCGACCTCCTTGGTGATACGACCTTCCGCCTCCACCCGGTCACCGATGTGGAAGCCGCCGACATGATCGGTGCCCTGAAGAGCTCCGCACTCCTCCGGGGCTATCGAGGTCAGGCACCGTGCGACGAAGCCGCGGCAATCGATGCCGTGCTGCGCGTATCGATGTTGCTGGAGCTCTGCCCTGAGATTCAGGAGCTCGAGTTGAATCCTCTCAAAGTCCTGCCGCAGGGGGCACGGGCAGTCGACATTCGTGTGCGGGTTGGACACGCACCGTTGCGTGCCGGCAGTCGGCGTATTTCCTACTAGCGGGCCTGGTCCCGTAAGGTATCCATGCTCGTCGGATGGGTACACACTGGTGACTGGATCACCACAACGCGCGCACCGGCGAGATCGGTCGCTGGCCGACCTCGGCACTTTCGCGCACACCAGGCGAGAATGACCGCCGAATAGAGCCATTGCCGGACGGCGCTTTCCGCCTCTCGATCGAGCAGCGAAATTTCGCGAAGCTCAGGAGTCTCACCTCCATCACGGCACCACCCTCACCGACCTGTTGCTTCCAGGATGACGACACCCTGGCTATATCACCGAGAGGCGTTGCCGTCGTCGATGGTCCCGGCGCCTGCCGCCGAAATTGTTCCCAGAGCGGTACTCGTCCGCCGCAACACCTTGATTACCTATGCGGAGAGCGATGCGTCGCCATGCAGCCTGTGGACATAGTGAAACCGAGCCTCGATTTCAGTTAGTCTTGTGCTCGCATAGCGCGATGCCGCCGCCAGCAGATTTCGCGCGCCGCCATCTGTGCGCGTGCGCAGGTCGTGAAGATCCTCGCCGGCTCTGGCGACGTAGCTCGCGATGAGATCACGCTCGAGTGCTGCCAGGGGTTCTTCGATGGGCACGATATCCGTGAGTCTGGTCGTCATGATGCCCTCCCGTCCGCCACTGCTCAAGTGGCAGTCCTGTCGGCGCGACGCGTGATCCTGTTGGGGCGAGTGTTGACGTCAACTCGCCACCCCCGCGTCTCGTGCCCGCACGTCATGCATTGAAGAAAGATCCGGTGATCGCCGGAGCGCATGTAGTACTCATGACCGCCGAGCCCGCACATGGCCTGACGCAGACTCACGATCGCCGATCGCAGCGCCGCACCGGCATCGAACTCAGGCCCGCGAAAGACAAGCCAGGAATGGCGGTGCGTCCACAGCGCGAGTCCTCTATTCAGTGTCATGTGCACCCTCCGCCGGCGTCCCTAGTCGCATTCAGCAACTGACGTGCCTCGCCGAGGTGCTTCTGCGCCAATGAGCAACGGGATTCGATTTGCCGGGAGTGCCCGGGAGATGGGGATTAGTTCGCAGATCGCCGGTGCTAACGCGCACTCCAACTGTCGGTCGCACCAAGTTGCTTCTGGAGGGCAGTGCAGGGCAGTTATACGGCCTGGCACTCGTCTTGCCCCCTCGTCGGTGGAGGCTGTGGGGCCAATGAGGGCCGGTCACGGTTGGTTAATTCGATTGGTACGGAGCGCTCCCAGACAACGACATCTCCTCGTCGGTGCGACCAGCGGGCTGGGGTTGTTCGAGTACTGCCGGATACCGGTCAGCGACCGTGCCAGCGCAGTCAATGCGACCGCTGCAGGTGCGCCGGTCGAAGGCGGTTCGCTGCTGTGTCTCGCGCTCGCCGCCCCGCGTTTGCCGGGACGATTGGGATCGGCGAACAAAGGCGGAATCGCTTCGGTGGCGTTTCATCTGGTTGTCTTCTCGATTGTCGTTTCAGTGGCTGCCTGGCCGCGATCCACACCGCGGAGCGTCTTGGATCCGTCCACGCAAACAACGCAAGTGCCGAGGCTCGTATTCCTGCTGCCACCTGGTCCTGGCGGCGGTGGCGGTGGTGGCGGCGGCAAGCAACCGCTCGAGCCATCAGACGGGAAAGCGATCGGACACGATCGGCTCACCGTTCCGGTGGCCAGGAGTGTCGTCGTGCCACAACCAACACCCGACGTGTCGTGGCCGCCGCCACAAGTGCTCCTTGACGCAAAGCCGTTGGCATTGGGCACGACAGTGATGAAGGGGCTTCTCGAGTCGTCTCCATCGCTGCTCTCGCGCGGACCAGGCAGCGGCAGCGGCGTGGGTACGGGAATGGGCGCTGGCATCGGATCGGGAACCGGGTCGGGCGTTGGCGCCGGATCGGGCGGGGGATTCGGTGGCGGCGTTTACCGTCTGGGTAGCGGCGTCGTGCCGCCGACGGTTCTGAAGCAGGTAACGCCACGGTACACAGCGGACGCGATGCGGCAACGGATCCAGGGCATGGTGGCGCTCGAGGTCGTCGTCAACCGTGAAGGCGTTCCTGTGGAGTTTCGCGTGACGCGTTCGCTTGACCCGGGGCTCGATAACGAAGCCATCGCTGCGGCACGCGGATGGCGGTTTGCGCCCGCCCGCGTGGGGAACACTCCCGTCGACGTGCTCGTGACCATCCTCCTGGACTTCAATATCCGGTGAGGCGTCAGCCTGGATAACGGCGATGCTGATTCACCAGCTCCCTCTGGACGTGGCCTTTGCAACGCTTCGCAGTGCGCCGGAGGGCCTCTCGCCGGAAGAAGTTGCGAAACGGCGGGTCGAGTTCGGGCCCAACCGCATCGAGCGACTTCCCGCAACGCCCGTAGCAATTCGCCTCGTCCGGCAGTTCACGCATTTCTTCGCCGTTCTCCTGTGGGTGGCGGCGCTTCTCGCCCTGGTTGCGGACTGGTGGATGCCCGGGCAGGGCATGGCCACACTCGCCATCGCGATCGTTACCGTGATCCTGATCAACGGCGCGTTTTCCTTCTGGCAGGAGTATCAGGCTGAAGAAACCATGGCGGCTCTGCAGCGCCTGCTTCCGCACCATGTGAGAGTGCTGCGGGATACCACCACGGCGGTGGCTCCATCAGACGATCTCGTTCCGGGCGACGTGATCTTTCTCGCGGCTGGCGATGATGTGCCGGCGGACTGTCGCCTGATCGAGGCGTTCGGCGCGCGGGTCAACAACGCCACGATCACCGGCGAAGCGCGGCCGGTGTCACGAGACACCAAGCCATCAACGGAATCCGACCTGTTGAGAAGCCGAAACGTCTTGCTCGCGGGTACGTCCGTCACGAGTGGCGAAGCCAGGGCGCTCGTCTTCGCGACGGGTATGAACACCGCGTTCGGCAGGATCGCACACCTGACCCAGACCACCGCTGCCATTGCGTCACCCCTTCAGCAGGAGATCGCAACCCTCAGTCGCCTCATTGCCGCTTTGGCTGTCGCGATCGGCGCAGTGGTATTCGTGATCGGCCGATTTATCGGTCTCCCCACCTCCGCCAGTTTTGTTTTTGCGATCGGAATTATTGTCGCGAACGTGCCGGAAGGACTGTTGCCTACGGTCACCCTGGCGATGGCGATGGCAGCGCGTCGCATGGCCAGGCGCAACACGCTGGTGCGCCAGTTGCCTCGAGTCGAAACGCTCGGCTCGGCCTCCGTGATCTGCACGGACAAGACCGGCACGCTGACGCAGAATCGCATGCAGATTCGGTCTCTGTACGTGGACGGTGCGTTCCTCGATCCCGCAGCCGCGCACACGGGCGCGTTCGCAACCAGCCACCGACGCTTCCTGGAGTGCGCATCGTGCTGTCATGACCTGAAGTACGCCGGCGACAAGGGCCGCGGGGAGTGGATTGGCGACCCGATGGAGCTTCAGCTGACTCGAATGGCAAGAGCGGCACTGGGTGAGGCCGCGGCCGACGAGCGCATCGACGAGATTCCATTCGAGCCGGAGCGCAAGCGACTCGTAACCGTCCACCGCGTGGCGGGCGAGCTCGTGTTGTTCGTGAAGGGCGCCCCGGAAGAGCTGTTGCCGCGAGCCCGCTTCGTCGACGTTCAAGGACATCCGGAGACGCTCACGGCTGACAAGGTCAGCGCATTTGCCAGCGCCGCCACCGAGATGGCCGACCGAGGGCTGCGCGTGCTGGCCTTCGCGTACCGCGTCCTTCCGCAGCCCTATACCCTGGTGGATGCCGAGGAGGATCTGGCGCTGACGGCGCTCGTCGGCTTCGAGGATCCACCGCGGCCGGAAGTGCCGGCGGCGGTGCGCCGCTGCCGTGAGGCCGGTATCAAGATCATCATGGTCACTGGTGATCATCCCCATACAGCCTTGGCCGTTGCCCGCGAGATTGGATTGGTGACGAGTCCGCGAGCTGTGCTTCTGACTGGTGACGATCTCTCTCGAATGTCCGACACGCAGATTCAGCTCGCACTCGATGCACCCGAACTCGTGTGTGCACGGGTGACTGCCGATCAGAAGTTGCGGATCGTGACGGCGCTCCAGCGGAAGCGATGCATCGTGGCCGTCACCGGTGACGGGGTCAACGATGCACCGGCCCTGCGTGCCGCGGATGTCGGCATCGCGATGGGCGTCTCCGGCACCGATGTCGCGCGTGAAGCATCGGATCTCATCCTGCTCGACGACAACTTCGCCAGCATCGTCAACGCCGTCGAGGAAGGGCGCGCGGTCTTCGAAAACATCCGAAAGTTTCTCACCTACATCCTGACGTCCAATGTGCCCGAGCTCGTCCCCTATCTTGCGTACGCATTCGGGGGCGTGCCGCTGGCGCTGACCGTGATTCAGATTCTGGCCGTCGATCTCGGTACGGACATGGTTCCGGCCCTCGGCCTCGGCGCCGAGCCACCGGATTCCGGAGTCATGCATCGGCCGCCTCGCGCCTGGCACGATCGCCTGTTGACGCCAGGGCTGCTCGTTCGCGCGTATCTGTTCCTGGGCGGGCTCGAAGCGGCGGCGGCGATGGGCGCTTTCTTCTTCGTCCTCAGTGGAGCCGGGTGGGCGTGGGGTTCACCACTCACGGCGATCGACGCGCTGTACCGTCAAGCAACGACCGCATGTCTGACCGCGATCGTGTTGATGCAGGTGGTCAACGTGCATCTCTGCCGGAGTCGCCGGCGGTCGATCTTCTCTCGAGCGTTGTTCTCGAATCGCCTGATTACGATAGGCATCTCCGCGGAGGTCGCGTTGATTCTGCTGATCGACTACACGCCGGTCGGCAACGTGCTCTTCGGAACCGCCCCGATGGGGTACAGCGTCTGGGTGCTCCTCGCACCGCTTGCGCTGACCATGCTGTTGCTCGAGGAGGCACGCAAGGCGATCGTCCGGTCGCAGGAAGGCCACGCACTCGATGTGCAAACCGAGATGTTACCGAGACGCAGTATCGAGGAACGGTCACGCTGACAACGACGGAGGTGTAGCCATGTCGTCTTCTGACACGATCCAAACCATCGTCTCGTGACCGCCGTCCAAGTCAATAGCGGGCTCGGGACCGGCACGAGTGCGAAGGACGTCGGTGCGCAAGTCGGCTACTTCAAGTGGATGGCGTATGGCCCGTGGTGACCCGATGCCGATTTCGAGGCGATATGCTCACGTCCGTGTGGCGCTCTGCCTCATCCTCGCGGGGTTGGTTCCTCAGTCGGGACGAGCCGCGCAACAGGCAACCACGGATCTCTCAGGTACCTGGTCAATCGACACGTACTTGAGCGATCACGCTGAACAGATTGCGCGTGCGATCGAGTTCGACAGTGGCGAGTTCAGACATGAAGCCTATACGGACCGACCGGCGCGCGGGGGTGCGGGAACGCCTGCACACGGTGATCCCGCGCACAGAGGTCCGGGCCGCGCCGGTCGCGGGGGAGCCGTTGACCGCCTGAGCGAAACGGATCGTAAAGTCCTGGCGGAATTGATCCGCCCGGTGCGATTTCCGCCTTTGACGCTGAAGATCTCGCAGTCGGATCAGACCTTAACGATTGTTGGCGACCGTG
>Ga0070664_100003046_pt1 | contig 13551 bp, 10 predicted proteins | sample KBSC73metaG_FD_65863 | JGI IMG/M metagenome (GOLD analysis project Ga0070664, IMG submission 65863) | Corn rhizosphere microbial communities from Kellogg Biological Station, Michigan, USA - KBS C7-3 metaG | ecosystem: Host-associated > Plants > Roots > Rhizosphere > Soil ... | reverse complement strand
CCTGGAGCGGATTCGCGCATGCCCTGGCCGGATTCGTCGCAAATCGGTGCAATCTGACGTCCGCGCATGTAGCGTGCGCCGTGCCGGCTCGAATTAAGCCGGCATTGCCGTCACAAACCGGAGGGAAGCGCCATGTCATCGATCCGATCGAAGTGGTGTCGCATCGTCTTCGCAGCGGTCGCGGGCTGCCTGTCCAGCATTGCCGCGGCTGCACCGCAACTCCAATTGAGCCGCACGTCGGTCGACTTCGGGCTGATCGGCGCCGGCGTGCGAAGCAGCCCGCAGCCGGTGTTCCTGATGAACACGGGAGACGCCTCATTCGTGGTTTCCGCGATCGCGCTGTCGGGCGCACAAGCGTCCGATTTCCACGTCGACACCACTTGCTCTCCTCCGGTCACGCTTCCTCCTGGAGCGCGGTGTCGGCTCGACCTTGCAGTCCAATTGGGCTCGCGGAATTCCCTGACGCGCGCGGCGACGCTTTCCATCCAGTCGGACGCGCTGCCGATGGCGACCATCGGCTTGCGCGCGACCTACGAAAGCGAAATTTCGCGTGGCTTCGTGCCCACACCGGCCTTTGTAGACTTTCTCGACGTGCCGGTGGGCGCAACCGCAAGTGCAACGCTCGTCGTAACGAACCCGGAACCCGGTTTGGTCATCATCGAGAGCGTTCTACTGGCCCAGGGTGACGTGCAGGATTTCGCGGTAACGTCGGATTGCCGAAGGACCGCGAGCGGTAACGGCTCGACATGCGCATCGACGATCGTCTTTACACCAACGGCCGCGGGACCCCGGTCCACGACGATCGAGTTCCATTTCCACCCGCAAGTCGCACCGACTGCGCACCTGGTCTATCGTTATTCGATCACCGGAATCGCCACGAACGGTAACAACGCAGGCGTCGTCAACGCGGATCAGCAGGGCGTCACCGGTTCGTGGTTTCAGCCGACGACCGATAGGCAGGGTGTCGAGCTCGAGGTCTTCGAGGATCTCGTTGCGCCTGGCGTCGGCGTGATGCAGGGAAGCTGGTTCACGTTCGACGCTGCAGCCGGCGGCGCGGACCATAACCGCTGGTACACGTTCGGGGGGGCCGTGCAGGCCGGCACGAACACGGTGGCGTTGCCCCTGTACGAGAACACCGGGGGTAACTTCAACGCGCTCCCGGTCACGTCCCCGGTGCAGGTGGGCACGGTCAGCTTCACGTTCATCGACTGCGCCACCGCACGCATGTCTTATGCATTCACCGATATGGGCCGGCCTGATCCTGTTGGCACGGAGTCGCTCGTGCGTCTCACGCCCAACGTGCTGTGTACGGCCACGGGAAGCCTCGCAGGGCCGTCGGATTTTGGATTGTCCGGCAACTGGTATGACGCCGCCACGTCGGGGCAAGGGGTCGTGATCGAAGTGAATCCGCTCGTGCCGGCCGTGTTCATGGCCTGGTACACGTATGCGCCCGGCGGCAACGCCCAAGGCGCGGCGGGTCAGCGCTGGTACACGGCGCTTGCAAGCTACGCGCCGGGAGCGCGCACGATTCCACTCGTGCTCTATGAGACGACGGGCGGGGTCCGCAACAGTCCTACCCCGTCGCCTTCCAGCGCGCAGGTCGGCACGGCGACGATCTCATTCAGCAGTTGTTCCGTCGCGCGGCTTACCTATTCATTCTCTGCCGGGTCGAACGCCGGACATGCGGGCACGATCGACCTTGCGCGGGTAGGGCCGGTACCTAAAAGCTGCGCCACGTAGCTGGATCGCTGAATTCCCCGCGCACCCGTGCAGAGAAGGCGCGGGTTCGCAATCTTGGCACGCGCTCGCCTTTGAGGTATGAAGGCGAAAAAGGGAGGCGATGGTCAGCACGCCGAAAGCGGTGATCGCCGAGGACGAGCCCGTGCTGCGCGCCGAGCTGCGCGAAACGCTCGCCGTGGTTTGGCCCGAGCTCACGATATGCGCTGAAGCCGAGAACGGCGTCGACGCATTGCACGCACTCGCAGCTCACGCGCCCGATGTCTTGTTCCTGGACATCGAAATGCCCGGCATGTCAGGGCTCGACGTGGCAGAGCAGGCCAGCGGCAGATGTCATGTCGTGTTCGTGACCGCATACGACAAGTACGCGGTGGCTGCATTCGAGCAGGGGGCCATCGATTACGTGATGAAACCCTTCTCGCCTGCGCGGCTCGCGACGACCGTCGCGCGCCTGCAGCAGAAGACCGGCACGCCACCACCGAGTCTCGACAAGCTCATCACGGCGCTGGCCGACATTGCCGAGCGCAATCGCGAGCACTTGCGCTGGATCACCGTCTCGCAGGGTGCGGAGTTGCGCCTCATCACCGTCGACGAAATCTGCTACTTCCAGTCCGACAACAAGTACACGCTCGTCGTGACCGCCGACACGCAGTCATTGATTCGACGTCCGATAAGGGAGCTGGAGGAGGAGCTCGATCCGCGGCTTTTCTGGCAGATCCATCGAGGCACGCTCGTCAACGTCAATGCCATTGCTGGCGTCACGCGCGATATCGGTGGACATCTGCGCGTGAAGCTCAAGGAGCGCAGGGAAACGCTTCGGGTGAGCGAGCCCTACGTCCATCTGTTCAAGCAGATGTAGCGCGCGCGAAGCGGATGGGCGTCGTCAATCCACGCTGGTTCGACGGATTTAGTGCAAAGGCGTTGTTGCTCATCGCGGTGTTGACGCTGCTGCACGCATTGCGCCGGACCACTGCGCTGATCTTCGAAGAAACGTGGGGGCGGTGGCTCCACGACGTCGGCATGACTTTCATCACCGGCTTCATCGTACTGCTGCTCGTGATGCTGACGGTCGTCGCCGCTTACAACCGCGTGCCGAACGGACGTTGGCGGAATGTGGCAATCGTCATTGCGGTCGTGGTCGCCAGCGTGTGCGGCACGCTGATCCTCTTCGCCATCGAAACCCGTGGCACGTTCATTTTCGAGGAGGAACAGGGCGGACCGTTATGGGTATTCGTCGCGAGCTGGCCGCGCTACGCGCTGCTGGGCTTCCTGCTGGCGGCGGTCTTCGTGTATTTCCGGACCGCGGAGGAAAGTGAGAGGACCACTCGCAAGGCCGAGCTCGATCGGGCGAACTTCGCGCGACAGATGGACGAAGCACACCTTCATGTGCTGCAGGCGCAGATCGAGCCGCACTTCCTCTTCAATACGCTCGCGACGGTTCGCCGCATGTATCAAACCGATCACGCAGCCGGCGAGTCGATGCTCGAGAACCTGATGCGCTATCTGGCAGTCGCACTGCCGCACATGCGATCGACCGATTCGACCCTCGGCCGCGAGACGGAGCTCGTCGAAGCGTACCTCGGCATCCAGAAGATCCGGATGGGTCGTCGCTTGACGTATGCGATCGACGTTCCTGCGCAACTGCGCGGCGCGCACCTGCCACCCATGATGCTGCTGACACTCGCTGAAAATGCCATCAAGCATGGCCTCGGCCCACTGCCCGAGGGTGGATTCATCGCCGTCACGGCGCGCGTGGAACGCGGTCAGCTTCGACTGGAACTCGCCGATTCCGGTCAAGGCTTCGCACGAACCTCCGGGGGTGGGACCGGGCTTGCGAACATCCGCGCGCGGCTTGGCGCGATGCACGGCCGTGCTGCGCAGTTGAGTCTCGCAGCCAACCGTCCGCGCGGCGTGACCGCGACAATTCAGCTTCCTTACGCGACGGTGGCGCCGGCGGTGGCGGCTGCATGACGCCGTACGATTACGCGTCACACGAGTCGCCGGGGCGAACCGACGTCCTGCACAGCGCGTGGTCCGCGTGGTGTGGCATCACCCGCTTGCAGGTGAAGGCAGCGTTCTTCTTCGGCTGTGCCGCGAGTTTCTTCCATGTCATCGTATGGTCGCGAGACATGTTGAGCTCGCCCGCCCTGTTCTATCCACTGATCGCAACGGTCGTGAACGATCAGATCGGGGCGTTCTCGCTGATGCTCGCGATCGTTATCGTCGATGGCGTCGCTGTCGACCAGAGGGCGCGCCGAGCCCCCTATGTCATCGCAGTTGTCATCAGCGCAGCGATCTCCACGCCGATCCAGTCCATCCTGGGTTCGTGGCTCGTCGAGCCGGTATTTTCCTGGAAAGAGGTGCTGCGATTCACGCTGTACGGCTTTTTCGACTGGCTCGTGCTGGCGGGCACTGCGACATTCGTCTACGTCGACCGGCGGCGAGCCCGTGCCGCGCTCGCGCGCATGCACGCGGCGCAAATCGAGCGCGCCCAAAGCGCGCGGCGAACGCTCGAATCGCGGCTGCAGGCGATGCAGGCGCGCGTGGAGCCAAGCTTCTTGTTCAACACGCTGGCGCGCGTGCGAGACCTCTATCGAAACGACGTCGACCGCGGCCAGGCCATGCTCGACGAGTTGATCGCGTACCTGCGGGCTGCGATGCCGCGCATGCGCGACACGTCGTCGACGGTGACACGCGAACTGGAGCTCGCTCGGGCTTATCTCGGCATCGAGCGCCTGCGATCCGGAGCGGGGCTCGTCGTCTACGTTGAGGCCGACCCGGAAATCGTCGACGCGCGAATCCCACCGATGATGCTGCTCCCGCTGATCGACTACGCGCTCGCGCACGATGGCGGCGAATCGACGGCTCGCACGCTGCTGCGAATCCGCGCGACCTCGGCGGGCGGCAAGGTCCGCGTCGCACTGACGTGCAGCGAGCGCGCCTTGCGTCCGCTCGACGCAAAAGACCCGCTTCCCGGTATACGCGAACGACTGGCGGCGCTCTACGGGAGTGCCGCGGAGGTCGTCGTGCGCGCGCGGGATGACCGCTGCTCGGAAACAGTGCTCGCAATACCACGTGACGCTGCGATTGCGATGGTACAGGATGATGTAATGGCCGCGCAGTTCATTCCGGGCGCGCTGTCGACCTCACGTTGACCGATCAGGCGTTTACCTGCGCTCGATCCACCACAGCATTCCCATCGCGAGCGCCGTGAAGAGCGCGAGCGGGAAGACGGCGGAAAAGAGCGGCGGCCAGTCGTTGAGTACGCCCAGATTCGAAAACAGCCGGCCGAGCAGGAAGAACGACAACCCGATCATCGTGCCCGCGAAGATGCGAAACCCGACGCCGCCCTGGCGGCGCTGGAAATGCGCGAACGGCAAGGCGAGCACCATCATCACCAGCACGGCAAGCGGATAGAACACCTTGTTCCAGAACGCGATCTCGAAGCGCGACGTCTTCTGCGCGTTGTTGCCGAGCACGCGGATGTTGTCGTAGAGCGTGCCGAGCTCGAGACGTTCGGGCGTCACCTGGTAGACGTTGAGGATCGACGGGCGCAGGACCGTTGCCCACATGAATACCGGCGCCGTCGTCACGCGCGTCGAATCGGCGCCGATCTCCGTCGAGCGAACGTTCTCGAGCCGCCACTGGCCGTTGCCGGCGAACTTGCCCGATTGCGCGACGCGAACGACCTTGAGCCGCAGGTCGTCGCCGAACTCGTACATGCGAACGCCGGACAACGTCATGTCCGCGAGCACCGTCCGGATGTTGACGAACGTCAGGTCCTGCTTGAACCAGAAGCCTGATTCGAATTGCTGTGCGACGACACGCGCTGCTGCATCGCCGGATGAGCGCACCGTCTGCGCGATCCGTTCGGCCGGCGGCGCAACGTACTCGCCGGCGAGGAATGTCGCGGCTGCGAGCGGAATACCGACGCGCAACACCGACCATGCGACGCGACCAAGCGACATCCCCGACGCGCGCATAACCGTGTATTCGGAATTCGCAACGAGTTGCGACACGGCGAACAGCGTCCCGATCAGCGCAGCGACGGGAAAGAGCTCGTACAGCCGCGACGGCAGGTTCAGGGTGACGAACAGGAGCGCGCGGCTGATCGTGTAGTCGCCACGTCCGACATCGCCGAGCTCGTGGATCAGGTCGAAAAAGGCGAACAACGCGAGCAGCGCGCAAAAAATCAGCATCGTCGCGAACAGCACGTCGCGGCCGATGTAGCGTTGCAGCGTTTTCATTGCGATCGAAGCGTGCGGTTGCGTGACACGCGGGCGTCAGGCCGGCGCGGGGCCCCGCAGCGCTGGCAAAAGGCCCGTCATCGAGATCTGCTTACGGAAGAGCAGCACGACGACCAGCAGCGCCGTCAGATGCGGCAGCAACAGGCCCGACCATAGATCGAGCTTGCCCTGTGCAATCAGGCTCTGGACGATATTGAGGCAGTTGCTGTAGAGCATGTACAGGAACGCCGCGGCGACGAGATTGAACGAGCGCCCCATTCTCGGATTGACGTAGGCGAGTGGCACCGCCAGCAGCGTCAGCATCAACGCGGAGATCGGCACCGAGATTCGCCAGAAAAGCTCGGCGCGCTCGATTCGGCCGTCGGCGATGAGCAGCGCAGCCGTCGGGATGGCCTTGGATGACGTCGGCAGCGCGCGAACCTCGTTGGGCTCGATCCGCCGGCCGAGGCGCTCGAACTCGACGACACGGTAGTCGGCCATGCCCGGCGTCCCCTGGTAACGGCGGCCATGCTCGAGCACGATGAAACGGTCGCCGTTCGGCATCTCCTCGAGCCTGCCGCGTGCCGCAACCGTCGTCGCGTCCTGTTTGTCTTCGACCGAGTGCAGGAAGACGTTCTGGACGGTGCTCGTCAGCGGATTGATGCTTTCGACAAACACGACGAGATTGGCGCGCGAGAACTCGCGAAACAGGCCCGGCGTGACCACGGCAATATCGTCGCGCGACTCGAGCTGGCGCTCGAACTCGATCTTGCGCAGTTCGGCCCAAGGCGACAGAAAAAGCGACAACGCGACGATCGCTACCAGAAACGGGGCGGCAAACAACAGGATCGGCGTGAGACAGGCGGTCAACGACTGACCTGATGTGAACCATACAATCATCTCGCTATCGCGATACCAGCGCGAAAGCGTCAGCAGCACGGTGAGAAACAGCGCCACCGACAGCAGGATATTGAAGTAAAACAGCGCGTTGAAGCCGAGGAGCGCAAGGATGCCGTCCGGCGCAACCGTTCCGCCGGCCGCGCGGGCCAGAAGCCGCAACACCAGGTTCGTGAAGAGAATCGCGAGGAGGACGAGGAACAGCGCGACGGCCGTAGCCGTCAACTCACGGACCAGGCTGCGCCGGAAAATCATGACGGCGGGAAAATTTTGACTTTTATACGACGATTTGCCAATAATGGGCGGTACCAATGCCTTTGCGGCAAAAAAACGTCAGGTACCGAACCCGAGGAGCCCGATGGAATTTACCATAAAAAGCGGCAGCCCCGAGAAGCAGCGCAGCGCGTGCGTCGTCGTCGGCGTCTTCGATAACCGGAAGCTTTCGCTGTCCGCCGAATTGATCGACCGCGCGTCGAACGGATATATCAGTGAAATCATCCGTCGCGGCGACATGGAGGGAAAGCTTGGCGCGACCCTGCTTCTGCACAGCGTCCGGGGGACGCTCGCCGATCGCGTCCTGTTGATTGGTCTTGGCAAGGAGCGCGATTTCCGCGACAAGGAGTTCCGCCAGGCGATCCGCAGTGCCGTCAAGCTTTTGAACGAGACCGGCTCGTACGAGGCGGTGCTGTACCTGACCGAGGAAAAGGTCAAGCGCCGCGAGGTCGCGTGGCGGGTCGAGCATGCCGTGCTTGTCGCGATGGACGCCGTCTACCGGTTCGAGCAAATGAAAAGCGAGCCGACGGAGGTCCGGCGACCGCTTCGCAAGCTGACGCTGTCCGTGCCGCAGCGCTCCGACCTCACGGCGGGCGAGGCGGCTTCGGCGCGCGGGCTCGCCATTGCCCACGGGATGGATCTCGCGAAGGACCTCGGGAACCTGCCGGGCAACGTGTGCACGCCGCGCTATCTCGCCGAGCGCGCGCAGGAGCTCGGCAAGGAATTCCCGGACATCAACGTCACCGTGATGGAGCGGCCGCAGATCGAGGCGCTCGGCATGGGCTCGTTCCTGTCGGTGACCAACGGCAGCGACGAGCCGCCGCGGTTCATCGTGCTCGAATACGACCAGTCGGCGAAGAAGCAGAAGCCGCTCGTGCTGGTCGGCAAAGGCATCACGTTCGACACCGGCGGCATCTCGATCAAGCCGGCCACCGACATGGATCAGATGAAGTTCGACATGTGCGGCGCCGCGTCGGTGCTAGGCACGTTTCGGACGATCGCTGAGCTGCGGTCCAAGCTGCACGTCGTCGGCCTGATCCCGACGTGCGAGAACATGCCATCGGGACGTGCGACGAAGCCTGGCGACATCGTCAAGTCGATGTCCGGCCAGACGATCGAAGTGCTGAACACCGATGCCGAAGGCCGGCTGATCCTCGCCGATGCATTGACGTACGCGGAGCGCTACGAACCGCAGGCCGTCGTCGACATCGCCACACTCACGGGCGCGATGGTGATTGCGCTCGGCCACGTCGCAAGCGGCATCTTCAGCAACAGCGATCCGCTGGCGCGCGCGTTGATCGCCGCTGGCGACGACGCGTACGACCGAGGCTGGCAGATGCCGCTCTGGGACGATTACCAGGAAGGGCTCGCCAGCAATTTCGCCGATTTCGCGAACGTCGCCGGCCGCGCCGGCGGCAGCATCACGGCTGCGTGCTTCCTGTCGCGTTTCACGCGCAAATACGACTGGGCACACATCGACATCGCCGGCACCGCATGGAAGGAAGGCAAGAACAAGGGTGCGTCGGGCCGCCCGGTGCCGATGCTCGCGACGTGGCTGCTCGCGAACGAGCAGGTCGCGTAAGCGCTGCCGATGACGCAGATCGATTTCTACACCCACGTCGCGCAGCCGTTGAAGCTCGCGGTGAAGATCATCGCGAAGGCATACCGGGTGCACGGCAGCGTACGCGTGCTGACGCCCGACGCCGACACCACGCAAGCGCTCGATCGATTGCTGTGGCTCGATCCGCCGCTGTCGTTTCTGCCCCATTGCCGGATGGACAGCACCCTCGCGGCCGAGACGCCGATCTGGATCGACGAGCGCCTCGAGCACTCGGGCAAAGCGGCGGTCCTGCTGAATCTGCACGCCGAGCCGCCGCCTTTTTTCAGTCGCTTCGAGCGTCTCGCTGAAGTCGTCGGCGCCGATGAACGCAATGTCGTCGCGGGGCGCGCGCGGTTTCGCTTCTACCGCGAGCGGGGCTACGACTTGCGGCAGCACGATTGGTCGTCGCGTGACTGAGCGCGGCCGATCACACGTGGCCTGATCGATGCCGAGCGCGCGGCAATTGCTGGAGCAAGCGGATGCACTGATGCGGCGCAACCGCAAACGCGGCAAAGGAAAGGGCAACGGGCCGCCGACACTGACCGATGCGCTGACGAGCGAGCGCACGGGAACGCTCGCACCGACGATCATCCTTCCCGAGGCTGCGTCGTCCGCGGATCCGATCGTGCCCGGCTCGCCGCCGCCGGCCGATCCGATTGCACTCGACACGTTGTCGGATGTGCCGGTGTTGACTGACGTCGTCGATACGTGGGAGACGCAAGCCGAAGTGTGGCCACCGGTCGTCCCCGATCCGGAGGCAAGCGCCTTGGCCGAAGCGCTCGACGACGCGCTCGCGACACCTGAAGTCACGAACGACGGGGCCACTGCGACGGCGGAGGGTGATGCTGAAGAGACGGATGTCGAATCTGGGCCATCCGAAGCAGTCGACGTTGACGTCGCTGCTGCCGCGGACGCCGAGCTTGCGACCGCCGCCGCCGGGACTGCGGTCGAGCCCGTTGCCAGCGACGTGCCGAGGACAAGCATCGAAGACGGCGACGAAGCGACACCGCCCGCAACGCTCGATCGAATCCAATCGGACACGTCTGCGGCAATCGTGTCGACGATTGCCGCAGCGATGGGCCTCGAGCGCACTTCGAATAGCGTGCGCGAAACACCGCCGCATCCAGTTCATGACGAGGAATTCATCCTCGACATTCCACCCGCCACGGAGCCGTTGCCCGCAGCCAACGATGACGCGCGCCCGCCGAGTGCAGCGCCGGTTGCCGCAATTCCGCAGTTCGTGCCCGGCAGCGCCGCATGGGAGGCAATGGCCGAAGAGATCCGCATGCAGGTGCTGCAGCGGCTCGATCTTTTCACCGATACCGGCATGCGCGACCAGCTTGGCGCCCGACTGCAGCCGATCGTCGCGCGCGCAAGCGCCGAGCTCGTCGAGACGATCAATCACGCGCTCGGCGAGCTCGTGCGGGGCTACGTCGCGGAAGCGATCGAGCGCGAGATCGAGTCGTGGCGCAAGCGCGATGGCTGATCGTCGGATCGCGTGCTAGACTCGGCGCGATGATCGAACGTTGCACCGTTGCAATGCGTGAGGCGCCGGCCGGCAACGGCTGGCATGCGTTCGCCTATGTTTATTTTGCGGGTTGCACCGAGGGTCGCACTCGATCGTAACGGCAACAACGAAGTCATCGAATCGAAGCGGGCGGCCCACCTAAGGCCGCCCGTTTTGTTTTTCAAGGTCCCATCGAGGAGAACGCCATGATCATCGTCATGCATCCCGACGCCGGCGAAGCTGAAATCGCTGCCGTCGAAGCCAAGATTCGCACGCACGGACTGGATGTTCACATTTCACGCGGCACCGAGCGCACGCTGATTGGCGCGATCGGCGATGAGCGGAAGCTCGATCCCGAGATGTTCGACCCGCTGCCGGGCGTCGAGCGCTCGCTGCACATCCTGAAGCCGTACAAGCTCGTCGCGCGCGAGTGGCACAAGGCGAGCACGACGATCGACGTCGACGGCGCGCTCATCGGCGGCCGTGACATGCAGGTGATCGCAGGACCCTGTTCGGTTGAAACCGTGCCGCAGATGGACGCTGCGGCCGCGGGCGTTGCGGCGGGCGGCGCACGACTGATGCGCGGCGGCGCGTTCAAACCGCGGACGAGCCCCTACGCATTCCAGGGCAAGGGAGTCGAAGGCTTGACGATGCTGAAGAACGCCGCATCGCGACACGGGCTGCCCGTCGTCACCGAGTTGATGGATGTCCGCATGCTCGACACGTTCCTCGCGCACGATGTCGACGTGATCCAGATTGGCACGCGCAACATGCAGAACTTCGATCTCCTGAAGGAGGTGGGCAGGGTGAACGTGCCGGTGATCCTGAAGCGCGGCATGAGTGCGACGATCGGCGAGTGGCTGATGGCGGCCGAGTACATCGCGGCCGGAGGCAATCATCAGATCATGCTGTGCGAGCGCGGTATCCGCACGTTCGAGACGGCTTATCGGAACGTGCTCGACGTGACCGCGGTCGCCGTGCTGAAAAAGGAAACGCACTTGCCGGTGATCGTCGATCCATCGCATGCAGGCGGCAAGGCGTGGATGGTGCCGGCTTTGTCGTGTGCGGCGGTCGCGGCCGGCGCAGATGCGCTGTTGATCGAGGTGCATCCATGTCCGGCGGATGCGTGGTGCGATGCCGATCAGGCGCTGTCGATTCCCGAGTTCGCTGGCCTGATGCGGCAACTCGGCGCACTCGCCAATGCGATGGGACGAACGCTGGCGCCGGCGCGCGCCAGCATGCCGAACGAGCCCGCACTCGCCGTGTAAACTTCGAGGTTTTTTCCACGCGATTGCGATCGGCACCGACGCATCATTTGCGTCGTTAGCCATCGTATGAACAGGCGCTAGATGGAACTTGCGAAAAGCTTCGAGCCTCACGCCATCGAAGCGAAATGGTATCCGCTGTGGGAGTCGCGCGGGTATTTCAAGCCGAGTTACGCAGCAGGTGCTGCGCCGTATTGCATCCAGCTGCCGCCGCCGAACGTAACCGGCACGCTGCACATGGGGCACGCGTTCCAGCAGACGCTGATGGACGTGCTGATCCGCTATCACCGGATGCGCGGCTACAACACGCTGTGGCAGGTTGGCACCGATCACGCGGGGATTGCGACGCAGATCGTCGTCGAGCAGCAGTTGAAGGCGGCAGGACAGACGCGTCACGATCTCGGTCGCGAAGCGTTCATCGAGCGTGTATGGCAATGGAAGGAAGCGTCGGGGTCGACGATCACGCACCAGATGCGTCGGCTCGGCGCTGCTGCCGACTGGTCGCGCGAGCGCTTCACGATGGACGAAGGTTTGTCGGCGGCCGTGCGCGAGACGTTCGTTCGTCTGTACGAAGACGGGCTCATCTACCGCGGCAAGCGACTCGTCAATTGGGATCCAAAGCTGATGACGGCGGTGTCCGACCTCGAAGTCGACAACGACGAGGAGCAGGGCAGGATCTGGGAGATCGCTTACCCACTTGCCGACGGCTCTGCGTCGCTCGTCGTCGCGACGACGCGACCCGAGACGATGCTCGGCGACACCGCCGTCGCCGTGCATCCGGACGACGAGCGCTATCGCGAGTTCATCGGCAGGCACGTTCGACTGCCGCTGGCCGGCCGCGAAATCCCGATCATTGCCGACGACTACGTCGATCGCGAGTTCGGCACCGGCGTGGTCAAGATCACGCCGGCGCACGACTTCAACGACTGGGCCGTCGGTCAACGTCATCAGCTTCCAGCGCTGTCGATCTTCAATCTCGACGCGACGATCAACGACAACGCGCCGGCCCCGTATCGCGGGCTCGACCGTTACGCCGCGCGCAAGGCCGTCGTTGCCGATCTCGCGGCCGCGGGTCTCGTCGTTGCTGAAAAAGCGCACCGTATGATCGTGCCGCGTTGCGGACGCACCGGTGAGATTGTCGAGCCCATGTTGACCGATCAGTGGTACGTGGCGATGCGCACACCTGCGCCGGCGTCGCATCCACTGTGGCCGGGCAAGACGATTCAGCAGCTATGTCTCGATGCCGTGAGCGACGGCGGCATCGTCGATCCGCAAAGCGATGATGTTGGTCGCGTCCGTTTCGTGCCGGGCGAATGGATCTCGACGTACCTGCACTGGATCAACAACATCCAGGACTGGTGCATCTCGCGGCAGCTCTGGTGGGGGCACCAGATTCCCGCGTGGTACGACGAGAGCGGCAACGTGTACGTCGCGCGAACCGAAGCGGACGCGCTCGCACAGGCGACAAGTGCACTCGGTCGCGCGCCGGCGACTTTCCGCCGCGACGACGACGTGCTCGACACGTGGTTCAGCTCGGCACTGTGGTGCCACTCGACGCTCGGATGGCCGGCCGACACGCGCGAATTGCGTACGTTCCTGCCGTCGTCGACGCTCGTCACCGGCTTCGACATCATCTTCTTCTGGGTCGCCCGGATGATCATGACGACGACCCTCTTCACCGGCAAGGTGCCGTTTCGCGACGTGTACATCAACGCGATCGTTCGCGACGCCGAAGGCCAGAAGATGTCGAAGTCGAAGGGCAACGTCCTCGATCCGCTCGACCTGATCGACGGCATCGGCGGCGATGCGCTCGTTGCGAAGAGTGTCGCGAACATGATGGACCCGCGGCAGGCCGACAAGGTCGCGAAACGGACGCGGCAGCACTATCCGAACGGCATCCCATCGTTTGGCGCCGACGCGCTGCGGTTCACGTTCGCATCGCTCGCGACGTTCAATCGCACGCTGAACTTCGACCTCAATCGCTGCGAAGGCTATCGCAATTTCTGTAACAAGCTGTGGAACGCGACGCGTTTCGTGCTGATGAAC
>Ga0070664_100003040_pt1 | contig 13569 bp, 12 predicted proteins | sample KBSC73metaG_FD_65863 | JGI IMG/M metagenome (GOLD analysis project Ga0070664, IMG submission 65863) | Corn rhizosphere microbial communities from Kellogg Biological Station, Michigan, USA - KBS C7-3 metaG | ecosystem: Host-associated > Plants > Roots > Rhizosphere > Soil ... | reverse complement strand
CGGCGCGCCACTTCCATGTAGACCACCGACATCGTGATCGGGATGCCGGTGCGGCGCTCGAGCACCTCGTTGAGGCAGCTGTTGCGCGGGTCCTCGTACTGCTTGCGGTTGCCGGTGAACCCGAGCTCGTCGAACAGGTAGCGGTTGAGCGCCTGCACGCACACCGACGGGGTGGCGCTGCCGCTGTACTCGGAGTGATGCTCGATGTGCTTGCGCGCGGCGTCGCCCATGGCGTCGAGCATGGCCAGGTACGGCTCCGGATCCAGGCGCGGATACTCCACGCGCGCGATCACGAGCGCGGCCTGCGCCAGGCTGCCGCCTGGTGCGTTGGCCGCAGCGGTGATGGCTTCCACAAGGTCCACTCGCATCACCTTACTCTGGGCCGGCGGCGCCGGGGCCGCACAACCGATCGAGCGCGTCGAGCGTCAGCGCCTGCAGGCTGCTGACGACCAGCTCGGCGCCTGTCAGCTCATCGGCCGGATAACTGTTGGTCACTCCTACACAGCGTAACCCGGCACCCCGGGCGGATTCGAGCCCCCAGCGCGAGTCCTCGATCGCCACGCAGCGCCGAGGATCGAGGGCGGCACCGGTGGCGTCCTGCAGGCGCTCGAAGGCCAGGCGATACGGGTCGGGCGACGGCTTGCTCTGCGGCGTGTCGCCGGAGGCGACGATGGCGGCAAACAGATGCGCGACGCCCGCCGCCTCGATCACCTCTTGGATCTCATGGCGCAGCGCGCCGGAGGCGATGGCGATCGGCACGGCGCTCGCCGCCGCGCGCACGAAATCGATGGCGCCGGGAAACAGCACCGAGCCCGCGCTCAGCATCGCCTGCAGCTTGACACCCTTGCGCGACACGAGCGCCGCCACGCGCGCGGAGTCCATCGGCAGACCGTGATCCTCGCCGAACGCCTGGAACATTCCCACGTCGTCGTAGCCGAGATACCGCGCGTAGTACTCGTTGGGCGCCAGCTCGAGCCCGTCTTCCGCCAGCGCCTGCTGAAAGGCGCGGAAGTGCAGCGGCTCGCTGTCGGCTATCACCCCGTCGAAGTCGAAGATGACGGCTTGGAGGGCGGCGGTCACGTGCCCGGGGCCTTTTCGCCGGCGCGGATCTCGACCTTCAAGCGGTTCGAGGCCGGTGGATACGGGCAGTCGTACGACGCGTTATAGGCGCACGTCGGGTTGTACGCCATGTTGAAGTCGACGGTGTAGAAGCCGGTGGACGTAGGCCGGATGTCGAGGTAGCGCCCGGCGGGATAGGTCTCCTTTCCGGTCGTCAGATCGGCGAACGGCACGAACAGGTTCTCGAGCGGCTGCCCTTCTTCGACGAACGCGGCGAGGCTCATCGGCTGGCCACGGAGGAGGAACTCCAGGACGCCCACGCGCTCCATCCGCCGCAGCTTGCCGGTGGACGTGGGCATTTCGAACACCGGCCGCTCGTTGGCGAGCTTCAGCTCCGCCGGCGCCGCGTAGGACGGATCCGGCGGGAAATAGCGCAGCGGCAACAGGGCGTCGCGCTTGTCCGCCGGAATCGGTTCGGGTTCCTCGCGGAACGCCTTGTCCTTCACCGCCCGGGCTTCGGTGATCGTCTTCGCGTACGCCTGCGGGTCCACCGGCGCCGACGGACCGGAGGTGCAGGCCGCGGCGAATACCAGCGCCGCGACCGTCGCGGCGAAAAGGGCCGAGCGCATCAACTGAAAATATACCCGCGTTCGGTCACCGCCTCGGCAAGCTGCCGTCGCAGGCGCACCGTGTTGACCGGGCCGGGCTTGAGCACCCGACGGAGCGCCGCCAGCAGCGTGCGCAGCGTGTCGCCCTCCACCGTGGCCGCGAGCGCACTCTTGGCGGCGGCGTCTACCCGTCCCGCGGCCTCGGCCACGAACACGCGCGCCGCGGCTTCGTGCAGCGCGGCCACCGGATGCCGCTCCCGCACGGCGGCCGACGCCCGGGCCACCGCGCTCTCCGCCGCGTAGGTGTCGATGAGCACGTCGGCCGCGAAGCTCAAGACCTCCTGTTCCGTCTCGAGGCGGTCGCCAAAAGTCTGCAGCGCCGTGCCGATCACCATCAGCGCGACCTTCTTGAACGACGCCACCAGGCGCGCTTCCTCCGCGAGCGGTGCGTCGTCGTCGCTGACGGCCGGCATCGACGGTGACAGCACCTCGTCCTGCAGCCGCCGCGCCGCCGCGACGAGCGGCAGCTCACCCTTGAGACCGCGGCGCACCAGCATGCCGGGGATGAGCATGCGGTTGATCTCGTTGGTGCCCTCGAAGATGCGGTTCACGCGCGCGTCTCGGAAGTAGCGCTCGGCCATGTAGTCGGCCACGAAGCCGTTGCCGCCGTGGATCTGCACGTTCTCGTCGAGCACGTAGTCGAGCGTCTCGGTGCCCATCACCTTGCAGATGGACGCCTCGATGGCGACCTCCTCGAACGCTCTGGCAATCGACGCGCCGTCGTGCGCCGACTGTGCGATGGCCGCGTCGATCAGGCCGGCGGTGCGGTAGGCCAGGCTTTCGGCGGCGTAGGTGCGCGCGGTCATCTCGCCCAGCTTGTGCTTGATCGCCCCGAAGGATGCGATCGGCTGCCCGAACTGCTTGCGGCTCGCGGCGTACCTGGCCGCGTCGCCGATGGCGGTGCGGCTCCCGCCGGCGCACATCGCGCCCAGGCTGAAGCGGCCGTAGTTGAGCGTGTTGAGGGCCACCTTGTGGCCGCGGCCGATCTCGCCGAGAACGTTCCCGGCCGGCACCGGCACGTCCTGCAGGAGGATCGTCGTCGTGGACGAGCCGTGGAGGCCCATCTTGTGCTCTTCCTTGCCCGAGGTGAGTCCGCCGAACGCGCGCTCGACGATGAACGCCGTGAACTGCTCGCCGTCCACCTTGGCGAACACGATGAACAGATCCGCGAAGCCGCCGTTCGAGATCCACATCTTTTCGCCCGACAGCCGCCAGCTGCCGTCGGCCTGCCTGGTGGCGCGCGTCCTGGCCGCGAGCGCGTCGGAGCCCGAGCCGGATTCGCTGAGCGCGTAGGCGCCGATGATCTCGCCGGCGATGAGCGGCGGCAAATACCTGGCCTTCTGCGCCTCGGTGCCGAAGAGCACGATCGGCAGCACCGACAGGTTGGCCTGGCCGCCGAACGTGGTGGCAAACGAGGCCGACCGCGCGACGCGCTCGACCACCACGAGCGACGACACTTTGTCGAGATCGAGGCCGCCGTACTGCTCCGGTGCGCCGAGGCCCAGCAGCCCCAGCTCGCCGCACTTCTTGATCAACGTGCGCGACAGCGCCCAGTCCTTGGCTTCGAGCCTCGGCAGCGCCGGCATGATTTCGGCCTCGACGAATTCAGCCGTCGTCTGCGCCATCAGCCGGTGCTCTTCGGAGAGCTTCTCCGGGGTGAACGTGTCGGTGGGCTCCTCGAAGAGCCACGATCCGCCGCGAATTGTCTGAGCCGTAGTCGCCATGCCTTTCCCTTCTCCGCCTTCTCTGCCTACTCCGCCCACTCTGCCTACACTCTTTCGAGTATGCCGGCCGCGCCCATGCCGCCGCCGACGCACATCGAGACCAGCCCGTATCTGGCGTTCCGCCGCTGCATCTCGTAGAGCAGCGTCGTCGTCAGTTTCGCGCCGGTGCAGCCGAGCGGATGGCCGAGCGCCACCGCGCCGCCGTTCACGTTGAGCCGATCGGGATCGATCGGCAGATCCCGCAGGCAGGCCAGCACCTGCGCCGCGAAGGCTTCGTTCAGCTCCACCAGGTCCATCTGGTCGAGGCTCAGGCCGGCCAGCGTCAGCGCCTTCCGGATGGCCGGGACCGGCCCGATGCCGAACCGTTCCGGCTCGACGCCCGCGGTTGCATAGGTGACGAAGCGCGCGAGCGGTGTGAGGCCGTGCTCCTTGGCAAAGGCCGCCGACGTGACGAGCACGGCGGCGGCGCCGTCGCTCGTCTGCGACGAGTTGCCGGCCGTCACGCTGCCGCTGGCGTGAAATGCCGGCCGCAGCTTCGCCAGCGCGTCCAGCGACGTGTCGCGGCGCGGACCTTCGTCCTGCGTGAACGTCACATCGCGCACCGGCGCATTCCCGGTCCCGTTGCCGGGCGATGCGACGCGGTAGGCGAGCGGCACGATTTCGTCGGTGAAGCGGCCGGCGTCGATCGCGGCCACGGCGCGCTGATGACTGCGCAGCGCAAAGGCGTCCTGCTCCTCACGGCTGATGCCGTAGTCGCGGACGTGGTTCTCGGCCACGAGCCCGGTCGTCAGGTAGACATCCGGATAGCTGTCCACGAGTGCCGGGTTGGGCGACACCTTGTTGCCGCCCATCGGCACCAGGCTCATCGATTCGGTGCCACCGGCCACAATGGCGCTCGCCCAGCCGCACATGATGCGCTCGGCCGCGAAGGCGATGGCCTGGAGCCCCGACGAGCAGAACCGGTTGATGGTGACCGCCGACGCTTCCACCGGCACGCCCGCCCGGAGACTGGCGATGCGGGCGACGTTGAGCCCCTGTTCCGCCTCGGGCATGGCGCAGCCCAGGATCACGTCCTCGATCTCGCGCGGGTTCACGCCCGGCGCCCGGCGCAAGCAGTCGGCAATGACGGTGGCCGCCATCTCGTCGGGGCGCACGGTACTCAGCGCGCCCTTCGGCGCCTTGCCAACGGCGGTGCGGACGGCGGCAACGATTACGGCGTCGTGCATGAGAAATCCGCCAGCAGGCCGCGCAGCACGTCGCCCACCTCGCCGGCCTGCCCGTCGAACAGGTGGTTGGCGCTGTCGATCTCCACGAGCTCCTTCGGGTCCTTGAGCTGGGCGTAGAACTGCCGCACCAGCTTGAGCGGGATCAGCTCGTCCATCTCGCCGTGAATCACGAATTTCGGCTTCGTGGACAGCTTCACCGAGCCGAACTCGTAGCGGTCCACCGGCGGCGCAATGCCGATCATGGCGCAGATCCGGTCGTCGTCGCAGGCGCTGGTCATGGCGATGTACGAGCCGAACGAGAATCCGGCGGCCCAGAGGGCGAGGCCCGAATGCGCGGCGGCCATGTAGTCCACCGCCCTGCGGTAATCGTCCATCTCGCCGCGCCCCTCGTCCCACGCGCCTTCGCTGCGGCCGACGCCGCGGAAGTTGAAGCGCAGCACCACGCAGCCGATGTCCGCCAGCGCCTTGGCGGCCTGATACACGACCTTGGTGTGCATCGTGCCGCCTTCGATCGGCAGCGGGTGGGCGAACACCACTGCCGCCCGTGGCGTGATCTTCGGGCGATCGATCAGGCATTCGAGCGGTCCGACGGCTCCAGGAATCTCTCGAACGATCTCAGCCAACCCGTCTCTCCGATGTCTCCCGTGCGTAGCTGCGGGTCTTTAGACCGGCCGCGAACCCGACGATGATGTCGGCGAATTCGCCGGGCCGCGTGACCAGGCCGAGGTGGCCTGTGCGCGCCAGCGTCACAGCCGTTGCGTGCGGCCAGATGCGCATGTACTCCCCGGTGAGCGGGGTCGGCACCACGCGGTCCAGTCCGGTTTCGCCGGTGACGACCAGCACCGGAACCTGCAGCGAGGCCAGGCCCTCCACCGGTGCGTCGGCCGCGATGCGTGCGCGCCGCGCCATCCGTTCCGGCGCGGGAAAGTGCAACAGCGATCGCGCGCCCTGACGCACCGCCGCGGACATGCCGCGCCACCAGCCGTCGCTGGCGGCGGCGATCTCTGGATACAACCGCAGCGACCCCAGCAGGAAGAGCGGCAGCAGCAGGTTGGGGCTCCGCATGAAGAACAGCGCCCGCGAGTCGGGGCGCCACGACGGCGGGATGGCCGACACGAGCGCCAGCCCCGCGACGCGCTCTGGAGCGCGGCGCGCGAACGCCGCCGCCACCAGGCCGCCGTACGACACGCCGCAGACGACCGCGCGCTCGAGCCCGGAGGCGTCGAGCGCCTGTCCGACCTGATCCACGTAGGCGGCGAAGCCGTCGCTCCCCGCCGGCCACTCCGCGGTGGGCTCGTCGGCGAGCGAGAACGTGATCACCCGGCAGCGCGACGCGAGGGCGTCGACGGCGGGCGCCATCCACTCCCAGCGCCCTTGGATGCCGGGCACGACGACGACGGGTATCCCGCTTCCGCGGTCCACGATCCTCATGACTAATTCCGGAGCGGCTTGCCGGTCTTGAGCGTGTGCTGGATCCGCTCTTGCGTCTTCCGCTCGCCGAGCAGGCTCAGAAACGCCTCGCGTTCGAGGTCGAGCAGGTGCTGCTCGCTCACCGTGGTCGGATGCGGTAGCGCCCCTCCTGCCATGATCGTCGCGAGCTTCCGGCCGATCAAGGCGTCGTGGTCGCTGATGCGCGCGGCCCGCCAGGCCAGGTGGATGCCGAGCTTGAGCGGCGCCAGCACCGCATCGCCGCCAACGGGGATGGCGCTGCGCGGCACCGGCCGCTGGTAGCCGTCCGCCACCCGCTGCAGCGCGTGGGCCTTGGCGTCGGCGATCAGCCGCTCGCGGTTCATCGTGATCGCGTCCGACGAGCGCAGGTAGCCCAGGCGCATCGCCTCGGGGCCGCTGGTGGACGTTCGGGCAAAGCCGATGGTTTCGAACGCCTTCTGGATCGGCGGCATCAGGTCCGACCCGGGCGCGACGCCTTCCGCGGCGCGCGCGGTCATCTCCTTGGTCCCGCCGCCGGCGGGGATGAGGCCGACGCCCACTTCTACCAGGCCGATGTAGGTTTCCGCGGCCGCCTGCACGCGGTCGCCGTGCAGCGCGATCTCGCACCCGCCGCCGAGGGCCAGCCCCGCGGGCGCCACGATCACCGGCACGTCGGCGTAGCGCAGCCCCATCGTCGCGCCCTGGAACGCGCGCACCATCAGGTCCAGCTCGTCCCAGTTCTCGTCCTGCGCTTCGAGCAGGACCAGCATCAGGTTGGCGCCGGCGGAGAAGTGCAGCCCCTCGTTGCCCACGACCAGCGCCTTGAAGTTCTTTGCCGCCTCGCGCACGCCGGCCTGCAGCATCTGCACGGAGTCGGCGCCGATGGCGTTCATCTTCGAGTGGAACTCGACGCACAGCACTCCGTCGCCGAGATCCACGAGGCTGGCGCCCGGGTTCGATTTGACGATCGCCGAGCGGTCGCGCGCACTGCGCAACAGCTGCAGGCCGGGCGCCGCGGGCGGCACGAGACCGTCGCGGACCCGCGGCCCGGTGCCGATGGCGTCGAGAATCTCGAACGGACCCAGCTCCCAGCCGAAGCCCCAGCGCATCACGCGGTCCACGTCGTCCGGCGAGTACGCAATCGCCGGCGTCACCGTCTTCGTGTAGTCGAGCGTCGGTCCCAGCGTCTGCCGCAGAAAGTCGCCGACGCGGTCGGTGCCCTTGAACAGCTTCGCGATGCGCTCGCCTGTGTCGGTGACGGACTCGGCGGCGGCAAGCGCCCCCAGCTTCGGCCGTGTCTGCGGGTGGTATTCCAGCGTCGCCGGATCGATGACCAGGATCTGCGACTCGCCGTCGGGCCCTTTGACGCGCTTGTAGAACCCCTGCCCGGCCTTCTCACCCGTCCACCCGCGGGCCAGCATCTGCTCCACGAATGGCGGCAGGACGAACGTGGCTCGAGCGGCCGGATCCGTCAGCCGCTCGGCGAGGTTGCGGACCACGTGAGCCAGGATGTCGATGCCAGCCAGATCGAGCGTGCGGAAGGTGGCGCTCTTCGGCCGGCCGATCGGCGGGCCGGTGATCGCGTCGATCTCCTCGATCGAGTAAGTGCCGGCCGCCACCAGCGCAAGCGCGCGCACTACGTCGAACAGCGCCAGGTGGTTGCCGATGAAGTTGGGCGAGTCCTTCGCCACCACCACGCCCTTGCCGAGGTGAAGGTCGGCAAACGCGGCCACGCCGTCGAGCACCGCGCGATCGGTGTCGGGCGTGGGAATCAGCTCGAGCAGCCGCAGGTAGCGCGGTGGATTGAAGAAGTGCGTGCCCAGCCAGTGGCGGCGGAAGTCGGCGCTGCGGCCTTCGGCCAGCACGCCGATCGGGATCCCCGACGTGTTCGAGCTGACGACGCTGCCGGGCCGTCGCCCGCGGTCCACGCGTTCGAGCAGCGCGCGCTTGACGTCGAGCTGCTCGACCACGCACTCGATGATCCAGTCGGCCTCGGCGAGCCGGGACATGCCGTCGTCGAGCGAGGCGGTGGTGACGAGCTTCCAGCCGTCGGGCAGGAAAAAGGGATCGGGCTTGAGCCCGCGGGCGCGCTTGAGCCCCTGCGCCGCGGCCTCGGCCGTGACGTCGAGGAGGAGCGACGGCACGCCGGCGTTGGCGAAATGCGCGGCGATCTGGGAGCCCATGACGCCGGCGCCCAGCACGGCTACGGAACGGATGACCATGAATCAGCGAGGGCGTCGAGTCTGAAGACCGGAAGCCACGTAGGTTCGGTACACAGCATAGCCCGCGACGAGCACGCCGACCCCGATCGCCGCGTCCCGCGGCGCCCCGGCAACGACACCCGCGAAAATGGCGACGTAGCCGGCGATCACCAGCAGAACCGTCCAGGGCGCGCCCCACACGCGGAACGGACGGGGCAGATCGGGCTCGCGCCGGCGCAGCACGAGCAGCGATACGAGGGCGCTCAGATAGCCCGTGAACATGAACACCGAGGCCACCGTGGCCACCGATTCGAATCCCCCCAGCTGCACGAGGGCGAGTGCTGCGGCGGTGGAGCATACGAGGCCGGCCAGCGGCGTGCCCAGCCGGTCGGCGCGCCCAAGCGCCGCGGGCAGCACGCCGTCGCGGCCCATGGCGTGGAGGATGCGCGTCAGGCAGAGCAGGGTGGCGCTCATGATCGTCAACGGCGACCAGATCGCGATCAGCGTCACGGCGCTGGACCCGCGTCCGCCCAGGACCTGTGAGGCCGCGTCGGAAATCGGCAATGGCGATCCGGCAATCGTGGCGGCGGGCAGGACGTGCTGGACGGCCGCGTTGAGGAGTACGTAGACCGCCATCACGATGGCCGTCCCGCCGATGAACGCCCGTGGCAGGTTGCGGCCCGGGTTCAGGTCTTCGCCCGCGAAATAGCTTCCGCTCTGCCATCCGTCGTAGGCGCCGATTGCCAGCTGCAACGAGAGTGCGAATCCGACGATCGGGAAGGAAGGTGGTCTGGTCTGCTGCAGCGCCGGTCCCGCCACGGGAGCCGCGGCGAACAGTGCGACGACGAGTGCCGTAAATGCCACGGCTTTGATCAGGCTCATGGCTTCCTGAATCCGGCCGCTGGCGCGCGTGCCCGCGAGCTGGAGCACGGCGATCGCGACGATCGACGTGGAGGCCACCAGCGGCTGGTGGGATGCCAGCTGCGGCTGCAGGATGCCGATGTATTCGGCCGCCGCCACTGCCACGTAGGCGACCGCGGCGCAATTGGCGAGCCAGTCGGCCGATCCGGCGACGAAACCGAAGCCGTCGCCGAGCGCCCGCTGCGCGAACACGTAGAACCCGCCGGACTTGGGCACGGCGGCCGCGAGCTCGGCCAGGGAGGCCGCCGCCGCCATCGCGAACAGCCCTGCGACGACCCACACCATGATCGCCAGCGTTGGGGATCCGACGTGGGCCATGACCAGGCCGGGCGTGCGCAGGATGCCGGCGCCAATCGTGCCGCCAATCACGATCGCCACGCCGAACCAGACGCCGAGAACCCGGAGAAGCGGCATCGAGCGGCGCTAGCGGGCGCGCACGAGCGGGCGGGTCAGACAGGTGGGGCCGCCGGCGCCCTTCACGCTGATCTCGGCGCCGCGGTACTCCACGACCGTCGCGCCGGCGCGTTCGAGCCCGGCACGGGTGCGCGGGTTGCCCGACAGCATCACGCACTGCCGCGGCGCCAGCGCGAGCACGTTGGTGCCCATCGAGTCGAACTCCTCGTCGGGCGTGTCGACGAGGCTGATGCGGCGAGCCGTGAGCTGTTCGTGGAAGGGCACCGGGAGGAGCGGCGAGTATACGACGGCCAGATCGCGATCCACCGGGCTGATGAGCGACATCAGGTGCATCACGTCGCCGGGCCCCTTCCAGTGCGGCAGCGGCACCTCGATCACCTCGACGTCCGATCCGAGGATCGAGGCGAACTGGCGAATGCCCTCCGCGTTGGTGCGATAGCCACGGCCCACGGCCACCGTCCGGTCGTCGAGCCACACCACGTCGCCGCCCTCGATGCGGCCCGGCGGTTCGATCGTGCCCGCAATCGTCGTCCAGCGCCGGGCTGCCGCCGCGAACGCGCGCCCCTGGGCCGCCGGCTCGCCATGCCGTGCCGGCTTGCCCATCGCACACAGGACGACGCCGCGCGGTGTGACCAGCGAGGCGTCTCTCGCGTAGATCGAATCGATGGTGGTGCCGGCGTCGGCCGGCAGGAACGTCAGCTCGGCACCATGGGCGGCGAGAATTTCGAGAAACGCGTCGTGCTCGCGGCAGGCCGCGGTGAAGTCGGGCGCGGCCGTGAACCCGTGCGAGGCCCACTGCCGGGCCAGCACACCGGCGCTGACGAACGCGTCGCGCGCATGCTTCACCGCCACGTGCGTCAGGCGGTCGAACTCGTTGAGCGTCACTTCCATCGGGTCAGGATTGTCTCGCGATCGAAGAGTGACACGCCCAGGCGCATCAATCCGACATTCACCACCGCCAGCACTCCGGTGATCAGCAGGATGACCGGGATCGTGACCACGAAGCCGGCCCCGATCTGGGCGATGAGGAGCCCGGTGATCGGCAGTACCACCAGCACCGCGAGCTGCTGCGCGCTGCGTGCGTCGTTGACGCGCGACGACACGCACACGGCCAGCGACAGTGCCGTCAGCGACGCCATCGGCCCCATCAGGAACAGCACGCCGAGCGGCCGCGGCGTCAGCAGCGACCGCGCCACGCCGGGCTCGGCGAAGACCGCGGCCACCGTCAGGTCCACCACGAAGCACACCAACGAGAGCGCAAGCGCCGGTAGAAACGCGCCGAGCGTCTTTGCCAGCAGCAGCTCGAAGGTGGTGAGGGGGGTGGCGAGCAGCGGCTCCAGCGTGCGCGCCTGCTTCTCGCCGATCACGCTGTAGGCGGCAATCGACATTGCCGCCGCCACTGGCGAGAGCACCAGCAGCACCAGGAACTGCTGGAAGAGCGACGCCTGGATGGCGGCCTCGGGACCGAGCGCCCGCGCTCCCGGCTGCTGGCGATAGAGCTCGAGGGCAATCTTCAGGTCGGCCGAATCCGCGAGGCGCTCGCCGGTGAAAGCCGGTACCAGCAACGCCACGAACACCGGCAGCAGGATGGCGATGGCACCGGTGAACAGCCCGGGAAAGAAGATGCCGGGCCGTCCGCGCAGGTCGGCGAGCTCCTTGCCGAGCAATGCCATGACGCGCGACCAGCTCACGACGCACCGCCTCTCAACAAGCGCAGGTAGACCTGCTCGAGCGACGGCTCCTCGGGCTCGACCGCCTCGATGGCGGCCCCGGCGGCGACGAGGCGGCGCACGATGTCCGGCGTCTGCAGCCCGGCCCCATCGAGGCCGATCGACAGCGTGTCGCCATCGGCCCTGACGTCGGTGAGCCCGGCCTCGCCCAGCGTCCGCGCATGCCCGTCCGCGGGGCCGGCGAACCGCACGCGCACGCGCGCGGGAAACGCGCGCGCCCGCAGCGACTGTGGCGTATCGAGCGCCACCAGGCGCGTGTTCAGCAGCGCCACCCGATCGGCCAGGCGGTCCACCTCGTCGAGGTTGTGCGTCGAGATGAGCACCGCGCGCCGCTCGTGCCGCAGCCGCAGGATCAGCTCCCGCACGTCGCGGGCGCTTTCCGGATCGAGCCCCGACGTCGGCTCGTCGAGCAGCACGGCGCCCGGGTCGTGCAGGAGCGCCCGCGCCAGCGCCACCCGCTGCCGCAGCCCTTTCGAGAGCACCGCCGCATACTCGGCGGCGCGATCGGTCACGCCGAAGAGATCCATCGCGGCGTCCACCGCGCGATCGGGCCGCGGCAGCCCGTGCAGCCTGGCGTGGACCTTCAGATTCTGGCGCACCGTCAGGCGGTCCCACAGCCCCGGCGCCTCGGTGAGGAACCCGATGCCGGCACGCAGCGTGGTCTCGATGCCCGCGGTTGGCTGCCCGCGAAACCGTACCCCACCCGACGACGGCCGGATCAGGCCGGCGAGCATGCGGAGCGTGGTCGTCTTGCCGGCCCCGTTCGGTCCCACGAGCGCGAAGATCTCGCCCGCGCGCACGTCGAACGACACGTGCTCCACGGCCGTGCGCGGCCCGAACGTCTTGCTCAGCGACTCGGCCTCGAGCATGAAGGCGGTCAGCCCGGGAACTCGTAGCAGCCGGGCGTGACCAGCACCGTCCCGCTGCGGCTGAACGCCAGGCTCGTCGGGCCCAGGAGGCCGGCGCCGTAGAACTGAAGCGTGCGGGTCTTGTCGCCCAGACGATCGTAGACGTAGGTATAGGGCACCGCCATCGAGATCCACAGCTCGCCCTTCGGGCTCACCGCGGCAGCGCGAATCACCGGCGCCACGAACGGCACCTCACGATCGTCCGCCCGGCGCCGCGGCCACACCGTCGGTTGGGCCTCCAGCAGCGTGTCGATCTCCGCGCCTTCGATGTGGCGCTCGAAGACGAGCATGCCGGCGGCGTCGTATTTGCGGAACATCGGCCGTCCGGTGAGGAACACGAAGAAGAAGCCGCCGGCGGGATCGGCAAGCGGCAACCCGGCGTTGTGCGCGAGGTGCAGCTCGCGGTCCGACTCGAATCCGGTCACCCGCAGCCGGCCGAAGGTCAGCGTCGGGTAGCCGCCCGGCGAGTACGCCGTGACGAGCGCGCCGCTCTCCGGATGGCTGAGGAGCAGCTGCGTGCCCGCCCAGTGCACCGCCCCCGTGCCGTTGAGCATCAGGTTGTCCACCACGATTTGCGCGGCCGGCTGCCCTGGCAGATAGAACCCCGCCTGCCGCGCGCCGGCGGCGTCGAACACCTGGATGCGATGGCGGTTGCGCGGCGCGTCGGCGACCACGAGGCGTCCGTCGGATGCGATGTCGAACCCCTTCGGCTGGATCAGGCGCCCCTCTTCCTGCCCGATGGTCATGAGCGTACGCACGGCGGTCCGTGCTTGGTTCACCGCGAACACCGCGTGGGCGCGCCGATCGAAGACGTAATAGGTGCCGTCGGGCCCCTGCTGAAAGCCGACCGCCTCGCTGAAGCCGCCGGCAATATGCGGCGGCAGGCCGCCGATCGAGCGCAGCATCTCGACCCGCAGCGCCTGGCTGCGGACGCCGGCCAGGATCGCCAGCGCCAGGGTCAGCGTGACGCGGGCACGGCTCATCGCGGGAACACCCGCTCGGCGAAGAACGCGCTCAGGTTGCGCCCGCTGGATGCTTCGAACGCGCGCTGCAGGTCAGGCGACGTCACGTCGCGGCCGGCATGCTCGCGGGTGTAGGCGCGGACGGCCGTCCAGAACGGCGCGTCGCCCAGCAGCTCCCGCAGCTCGTGCAGCACCAGCGCCCCCTTCTGGTACACCACGGCCCGATCGTCGGGGGTGGGACGAATCCAGTCGGGAAAGACGAGCGGGCGGTCGTGACCAGCGGCGCGCAGCTGGTCCACCCGGCGCCGCCATCCGTCGACGTCGTTCA
>Ga0070664_100003037_pt1 | contig 13576 bp, 13 predicted proteins | sample KBSC73metaG_FD_65863 | JGI IMG/M metagenome (GOLD analysis project Ga0070664, IMG submission 65863) | Corn rhizosphere microbial communities from Kellogg Biological Station, Michigan, USA - KBS C7-3 metaG | ecosystem: Host-associated > Plants > Roots > Rhizosphere > Soil ... | reverse complement strand
GAGGCGCAGCGCCAGAAGAAGTTCGCCGACGGCTTCGGCGTCTGCATGGACGGGCGCGGCTATTCTGTCTCTGCCAAGTGATCGATCCGTCACGCGCGCTGGCGTTCTGAAGTTCTGCCAAGGGCATAGGTCTGATCGCCCCGAGAGTCGAGCAAGAAGAAAGACGGCACGCCGGGAGCCTAGGCGTGCCGTTTTGAACGTGCAGCGAAGAAAAGCCGTCCACGTACGGCGCAAGGAACGGGTCGCGACTCACCCCCAGAACTTGGCGAGCCGCTCGATCAGCCAGGAGCTCGCGAGCGCGCCGATGAGATACGCCCATCGCCGACGGCCCAGCGGGGCGACGTTGGTTCGGGAGCCGACGCTCGGTTTGCGTGGCCGGCCGGACTACGTGCTCGAATACGGTGCACCTAACGAGCGTCGCCTGCACCCACTCGAGGTCAAACCAACTCGGCGCAGTCAGCGCGTCTACGAGAGCGACGAGCTGCAGGTCGGCGCTTACCTCATCGCCCTTCGAGGTACCGTGGGCGCGCGAGCCGGATCGACGGGATATGTGCGCTACGCCGCGGGCACCCGTGTCGATCCCCCGGTGCTCGAGCGTCGTGTGAGGGATACGATAGCGCTCATCCGACGGGGCCGGCGGGCACCGCAACCACGCCGTACGCGCACGGTGCGCTGGTTGCGCGATGCGCGATCACGGCGACGAGCGCTCAGTCCAAGAAGGTACGTCTCACCGTGCCGCTATCGTTTCGCCTGCCTAACAAAGCCTTCGCGGGTAAGGTTTTCGTCGACGCGACCGACGCGCCGCGGCACTTCTTGCCGACGTGAGGGAGAGCTCTACATGGTCCCGCTGCATTGATCAGCCACCGGGTGGTTCAGCCCCGTCGTTCCCGCGCTCGAGTTGGTGAGGCGGGACCGCGCCTTGATCGCGTGGCAGCGTCACGCTCCTGATCCGAGGGTCGATGGCGGTGAGCAGACCCGACACCGCCGCCACCTCGTCCAGACACCGGCGTCGCCTCGGTCGCGACTCTGACGGCGAAACGTATCCCGGGATCCCGTTCACCAAGCCCGGGATGAGGGCAAGCAATCTGTCGGCCGTGGTGCCTAGAATCTCATCGAAACGAGCAAACTCGAGTCGAAGTTCAACGGTTGTTGCCTTGAGATCCCACGCGGTCCGTGACCCCCGGTACTCGGCGAGCGTTTGCGATAGCCACTGGTCGAGCGCGCGTTCAGCCTCTCGTCCGGCGATGATCGCGACTTCCAGCATGACCACTCGCTCGTGCTCCTGCCTTGGATCATCGAGTCGAATGCTCGACGCGACCGCGAGTATCGAGAGCGGGTGAGGAGGAAGCGACTCGTCATCCAACCGCGTCGCGGCCGGCGTATCCGTTGGGTCTGAGTCGCGTACTCCCGACCGTCCGCGGGAAATAGCGAGTCGGTCCGTGCTCATCTCAACCTCCCTCGAGTGATTCGTTTGTCGTCGTCGGTCACTGCTCCGCTCAGCTCGACGTCGTAGGTGATGATGCACCCCTGGGGGTCATCTCCTTCTCAGACGACACTCACAAGTGCAGCTGACTTATGCGGCCTTCACTCGTGGCGTGTCGCTCAAAGATCTTGGGTCGTTCTGAGCCAATTTGAGCTTCGTTTGAGGTACGTCTGAGTCTGGCCTGAGCACGGCGGCCTAGTCTCCAGAGAACCCAGACGTCACTTGATTCGGAGATCGCCATGACCCAAATGCGCCGTGCCGCTGCCCCACTCCTGCTCATTCTATTGGCGGCCGTCGGCTGTTCGCAGAAGCGGGTTTTGCCGATACCGGCCCCCGTCGATCGCGCGGCCGGTGAGGACGAAGCACGGCTCGGCTCGATCGCACGTGCGGAAGCGGCTCGCCAGGATTCGCTCGCGAGGGAGGCGAGCCTTCGCTCGGCACGGGAGAAACAGCTCGCAGAGGCCAGGGCGACAATCGCCTCACCAGTGTACTTCGGGTATGACCGGTATGATCCCTCACCGGAAGCGCGCGAAAAACTCGACCGCAAGGGGTCGATCCTGAACCGCAGCCCGTCGCTCCGCCTGCGCCTTTCCGGACACGCCACGATCGCGGCTCCGATGAATACAACCTCGCGCTCGGCCAGCGGCGTGCGGCAAGCGCTCTGGAATACTTGACCGCGCTCGGTATTCCGGCGGCGCGTTTGGACATCACGAGCTTTGGCGAGGAAAAGCCGGTGTGCCAGGAATCGCTCGAGTCCTGCTGGTCACGAAACCGCCGCGTTGAGTTCGAGATCATCGGGGGTGGTGATCTTATCGTAGTCCGGTGACCGCGATTGTCTTGGCCGGTTATAACCAAGGCGAGGCCGACGGCCGCCACGTTAGGTGACACGAGCTCAATGCAATTCTCGCGTCACGCAGGGTGTCCGCGCCGACTCGACAGGCATCCCCGTTGCTCGATCGCTCATCCCGTACGTGGAAACACGGACTATGTTCGGATCGTGCTAACGGACCATGAAGTGTATCGGCGCCTCTATGAACACTGAGCTTGCCGCGGAGACCCTCGCGCCGGGGCCAGGCGCGCCGCTCGTCGATCGTGTCCTCGCGCCGTTTCGGCGGTTCGCACGCACCGCATCCGCCAGCGGAATCGTGCTGCTCGCCGCCACGGCGATCGCGCTCGGGTGGGCCAATTCGCCATGGGCGGATAGCTACCATCATCTCTGGGGGCTGCCGATCGGCGGCACGTTAGGCGCGGCGTCGTTTCGTACGACGCTCCATCACGTGATCAACGACGGCCTCATGGCCGTCTTCTTCTTCGTCGTCGGCCTCGAGATCAAGCGGGAGATTCTGGCTGGCGAGCTCGCCTCGGTGAAGACCGCGGCGCTACCGATGATTGCGGCGCTGGGCGGAATGGTCGTCCCGGCGGCAATCTACGCCCTCATCAACGCCGGCGGTCCCGGCAGTCCTGGCTGGGGCGTGCCGATGGCGACCGACATCGCATTCGCACTTGGCGTGCTGGCGCTCCTCGGCGATCGCGTGCCGACCGCGCTTAAGGTCTTCCTCGCCGCGCTCGCGATCGTGGATGACATCGGAGCCGTGCTGGTGATAGCCGTCTTCTACTCGTCAGGCGTCGCGTGGGGACCGCTGGCCACCGCAGCGGGACTCTTGGCGCTGGCGGTTGCGCTCAATCGCGCCGGCGCTCGTCGCCCGTGGACGTACGGCGCGATCGGGCTTGCTCTTTGGGGTACGGTGCTGCTCTCCGGTATTCACGCCACGGTCGCCGGCGTGCTGCTGGCATTCGCGATCCCGGTGCGCACGCGTCTCGACGAGCGCGAGTTTCTCGCGGAGGCGGGTCGGGCGCTCAAGAATTTCGATCGCGCCGCGACGGTGACGGCTGAGGACCCGAACATGACCACTCTGTCCAACGTCGAACATCACACGTCGCTGGAAGAGCTCGAAACGCTCTGCCAGCACGCCCAACCGCCGCTCATCCGCCTCGAGCACGCGCTGCACGGCGTTGTCGCCTTCGGCATCATGCCGCTGTTCGCGCTCGCGAACGCCGGCGTGACGCTGGACACCGCGACGGTAGGTTCCGCCATGGGCCATCCGGTGACCCTCGGGGCGATGCTGGGCCTCCTGCTCGGAAAACCGTTAGGCATCGCTGGCTTCTCTTGGGTCGCCGTCCGCCTCGGCGTCGCCGCGCTGCCGCGGGGCGCGAGCTGGACAGCGCTGTCAGCGGTCGCGGTGCTCGGCGGGATTGGCTTCACAATGGCTCTGTTCGTTGCCGGTCTCGCGTTCCCCGCCGGCTCACCGCGCGGTGAGCTGCTCGACGCCGCCAAGCTCGGCATCCTCGGCGCCTCGGCTCTGGCTGGTCTCATTGGAAGCCTCGTCCTGAGGCGGGCTCTCAAGCCGGCATCAGGATCCGCTCGCGACGACTCCGCTGCATTAACTATCGGCTGAACTGGAGCCGAAAGTTGGCCCGCTTCTGGCTCGCGTGGGTTCCGTGAACCGGCGCTACATTGCGGCCCTGGCGGTCGCGGCACTCTTGACACTGGTCGCAGGCCTGTTCGTTAGGCAGCAGCTGCAGCCGGCGACGCCCGCGCCGGTGGCCCCGCCGAGCGAGGCGTCCGCGTTCCAGCAACTCTCCGAAGAGGCCCAGGCTCGTCGCCTGTCATCGTTTCTCAGCGAACGCGCTACCGACGTGGCGGCTCTCGTTGAGTATGTGAATCTCGCCAACGCTTCGGGAATCCGGTGGCGCACCGGCGATACGCTGATAACGTCCGCGATCAGCCCGTGGTCGCGTTTCGCATCGCGCGCGTCGTGTCGCCGCGCGCGCCGTCCTTCTCGGCATCCGACTCGCTCCACGGAGCGTGGGTGCTCGTCGTCGCCCGTCGAGATGACGGCGGCTTCGTCTCGACGCCAGCGATGATCGGAGGACGCATCGTGAGCCGATGTGCGGACCGCGATGTCCGAGAATACGTGCTCGACGCGAGTGTGCCCGAGGCGTTCGCCGGCGCCGGCGTCTTCGACCTGTCCGGTCGCGTGGTGGGTTTCGTGGCGCGGTGCGATAGCCGGCTGGTAGCGCTGCCCGTGGCGGAGGTCGCCAGGCTGATGGCCACGCGTGATTCATCAGCTGTCGTGCTGTGGGAACGCCTCGGTGTCGAGGCGCGACCGCTGAACGCGGCGGTTCGGGCATACTTCGGCGTGGACACTGGTCTACTCGTGACCGCGGTGCGCGACGGTGCCCCGGTGGATCATGCGGGATTGGGCCCCGGCGATATCGTCGCCGAAATCGACGGTGTTCCGGTAGACAGCGCGCTGCCCCCTGCGGTTTTCGGTTCGCTGGCAACCGCCGATTCGCACACCCTCATGATCCGTCGCGCGACGTCGCGACGAACGACCCGTTTGTCGATCTCCACACAAACGTCGGGTCTTGCGGAATCACAGACGAGCTTCGGCATCCAGCTCGGCGGAGCCACCGCAGGCGTGGAGATCGGTCGTGTGCAGCCAGGTTCGTTGGCCAGCCGAGCCGGCGTCCGACCCGGCGATCGTCTGCTTCGCGTCGGACGTGTACCCGTCATGTCAGCGACCGCGGGTCGGCGTGCCCTCGCCGGGCTGGACGTAACTGATAGCCTAACGTTTATCGTCTTGGCGCGAAAACTCAAGGCCGCACGGCTCACGTTCGCGACATCTGGTTCGAGCCCGCGAAACCGCGTCTGCTGAACGGCCTTGAACAGTGCTGCGAAACTGACGAATGCCGCGCGTGCCTGCACCGCGCGTTCGCGCGGCCGCGGGTCCCGATCGATGCGCTTTGCGAGCTCACGAATCGCGTCGAGCTGGGCATCGACGTTCATCCCTGCGGAGTTGGCAACAGATCCGAGGGCCACAGCAACGTATCTCACGCCGGCCGCTACAAACTCGTGGCCACGGGCCGTGCCTCCGTGCGCCGTCATGCTGTCGACGAAGTTCAGAAGCCCTTGTACCTCATCTGGCACATACTCGCCCGTGGGGTCAGTGGTCGGGATCGAACTGGCTGCGTCGCGATGATCGGAATTCATCGAGTAAATGGCGATCGTGAGCACGACGATCGCCAGAGCATTCATCAACCATCCGGCCGGCCGATTGTCGCCTGCACGCATTCCCATTGCCGAGCTACCTCCGGTTGATGACCCGGTAACGACAGGGCCGAATTAACACGACTCGTTGACGGCTCATGCCAAAAGGTCCGACGTTCTGGCTTGGCCAAAGCCGTTGCGAACACGGATCTCCGTCGCGCTTCGCCCGTAGTCCCCGGTTCCGTGCTTGCTTACCGCGAGCAAATGCGTCGCCGCGACGAGCGCGCAGTAGTCCAGCAGGAGCACGCGACATTCCGCACACACACGGAGGTGGTCTTCGAGCTGGCGAGCTACGGCCGGCGGAAGGTCTCCGTCAACGTATTCGGAGATGAGTTGCTCGACACACGTGATCATTGATTCACCTCCGTCAAATTCGGATGCCCGGTTGCATCCCGTTCGGTCGACGCGGCCCGGCGGCGGAGCGTCGGGCGGCTGCCGACGCTCATTGTTGTGTCGCTCCCGTGCCGATAATGTTTTCTTCCGCCAACCGCGCCGCGACGTCCAGGCCGCCGGCACGGCAGCCGCCACTCCGACGAGTGCCAAGCCAAATCCGGTCAGCATCGGTCGCATCGCTAACCACGCCACGCCGAGAGCGATCCCGACGACGACACTCTGGGCGCGACGTGGGCGGGGCGTTGGCGCGCCGTGGTCCGCGCTGACGTTAGGCGCCGCCAACATGAGTCGCCGAGGGTTCATCCGCGGCCAGCGCGCCAAGAACGGAATCCGCCCACCGGTAAACATCGTGATCGGTGACACGCAGACGCATATGCCGCATACGGACCCTGCGCTCGGCGGGGAGCATGTTCAGCGCGGCCACATACGCATCGGCGAGGGCGCGCTCGTCCGTCGGGTCTACGAGGAGAGCCGTCCGCAGCTCAGCCGCGGCGCCAGCGCGTTCGCTCAGGATCAGGACCCCGTCGTTGTCGATCCGCGAGGCGACGAATTCTTTGGCGACGAGGTTCAAACCGTCGCGAATGGGGGTCACGAGCATGACGTCCGCGGCGCGATACAGCGCCACCAGTGCGGTCTGGTCGACGGACGTGTAGCGATAATCGACGGGTGACCAGTCCGCACAAGCCCAACGCTCGTTGATTCGCCGAACGGTTTCCTCCACCTCGGCTCGGACACGCTGATACGCGCTCACCGCCTCACGCGACGGCACGGCGATCTGGAGGAGCCGCGACCGCCCAACCAGTGCGGGATCACACTCGAGTAACCGCCCGAACGCGCGTAACCGCTCGGGAATGCCCTTGGTATAGTCGAGTCGATCGATCCCGACGAACAGCGGACCGGTCCCGCGCAGCCGCAGTGCTTCCGCCTTGACGCCGGTCTGTCCTGCAGCCGCAGCGAATTCCGCGGTGTCAATGCTCATTGGCGATGCGGATACCACAACGGGGCGGCGACGGTCGTGAATGACGTGGTGGTGCGTTCGGTGCAGACGAGTCGCATCGACCGCCGCGATGAAATGTTGGACGTATTCGTCGGTGTGCACCCCAATGGCGTCCGCTCCTACCAATCCGTCAATGAGAACGGCAGCCTGCGGTAATCGTCGCCACGAGGCCGGCTCGGGAAACGGAGTATGAAGAAAGAACCCGATTCGGGCCCCCGGGCATTGCTCGCGAACGAGCCGCGGAACGAGCATCAAGTGGTAGTCGTGAACCCACACGACATCACCCGGATTGAGCTCGCGCAACACTGCATCGGCGAAACGCGCGTTGACGCTCCGATACGTCTCCCAGTCGCAGGCGTCGTGTGGTGCGGGGTCGACCTCGTGGAGGAGCGGCCAGAGCACCCCGTTGGAAAAGCCATGGTAGAAGCGCGTGACGTCGCGCCGCGTTAGGTGAACCGGAATCATCTGCCGCGCCCGCAGCCGCCTGTCGATGTCATTCTGTAGCGGCGGGCGAGGCGCATCCGACAGTCCGGTCCATCCAATCCACGTCGCGTCGTTCCGGCGCTGGACATGAGTCAGTCCGGTCGCCAGGCCGCCGGTACTCCGCCCCACACAAACGCGATCGCCATTCTCGACCAGCGTTACGGGCAATCGGTTCGACACAATGAGCAACCGTCCACGGCGAGTGTCGTGCGCAGCTGGGCGCACGCGTGACGAGAAGGTTGGCGTGCGCTCATACGTCATCGGGCATCACGCGGCGTCCGGAGCATCGCTCGAAATGCTTCGGCAAGGGATCGAACTTCTCTCGCGAACCCATCGAGCGCGTCCTGAAGAGCGACGGTGTCGTCGCGCAGGCCTCCATTCCCCGGGTGTCGGCCGGCGTACACCAACACACGGTGTGTGTAGGTCGAGACGGCGTAGTTGAGGTCCGCACTCGCGTCGAGGAGCCGGCGTACACGCGCCGCGCGATCCGCCTCGGCGGCGCCAGGCGCCAGCCGCAGCGCAATGAGCTGTCCAGCAAGCTCGAGGTCTTCGGACGTCAGGGCGAAAGTGCTGCTGGTCGTTGCTTCAGTCATGCCTGTCACGAGGGTGGTGCGCCAGTTGCGGCATGGAGAGAGAGTTCCAGCGGTTCGCTCGGTCGCGGCGGGGACTCCTGTTGTGTCTCCAATGCCAACCATATGTGTGGGGCGCGCTGGCCGCGGTTGCGCAAGCGGGGTTGCATTCAGTGGTATGCCAAGTACCTCTAACAGGTGAGAAGTGACTCGCTTGGAGCCCCGTGAAACGGCCCAGCCCGTCCGACGGATTTCTCGCCAGCGACTTACCCCACACGAGGCACACTAGCCCGCGCGCATCAGTCAACCCTCAGACGGACCTCAGCCAGTCCTCAAGAGCATTGCCAGATCTCAGGTTGCAAACACTCGGTGCTGCGGTCGTGACGCGTATCACAGGCGAGCCTTTGGGAGGCGCCGCCACGCAGCGACGTACTGTCGCGCTGCTCGCGGCGCTCGCTGTGGCCGGCGAGGCTGGACTGAGCCGCGACAAGTTGATTGGGTTGTTCTGGCCCGAAGTCGACTCGGACCGAGCAAGGCACTCGCTGACGCAGGCGCTCTACGCTGCGCGAAGAGCGCTCGACGTTGACGACCTGTTCGGCGTGGGAACTGAAATCCGACTCAACGAAGAGCGTATCGCGAGTGACGTCAGAGAGTTCGAGACGGCCCTTCGCTCCGGCGACCTGCGGCACGCGGTAGAGCTCTATCGAGGTCCGTTTCTCGACGGCTTTTTCGTTCCGGATAACCCGGAGTTCGAGCACTGGAGCAGTGCGCAACGGGAACGTTTGCAGACCAAGGTGGCCGGCGCACTCGAACAGATCGCCGGCGCATCCGAGGCTGAAGGCGACTACCGCTCGGCAGTCCAATGGCGAAAACAGTTAGCCGGTCTTTTTCCGTTCGATGCGGCCGCCGCGGTGAACTTGATGACGGCATTGGCCCGCTCGGGCGACCGCGCGGTGGCGCTCCAGCATGCCCAGCTGCATGCAACTCTCCTCAGAGAAGAGCTCGAGCTGGATCCCGACCCGGTTGTCGAGGCGCTGGCCGCGAAGCTCAAAGAGCCGGTCGAGTGGATACCTAACGACAACGGGCGCGTCGCTGCAGGCGCCGCGTCGGATGACTTCGCACTTTTACCACAGGACTCGGCCGGGGGAGAGCTGTCCCATGAGTCAGTCCAGCCGGATCGCTTGAGGCCGACACCGACATCGCGCCCAGTGGCCATCGGCGTTTGGCAACCCGTCTCGCGCTCCCGTCCTTGGCTCCGATTGGGAATCGTCGCTGTGTTGGCGACATCGCTCGTCGGCGCTGGCGTGTTGCTCGGGCGTGGGAGCCGAGCCACGACGTCCTACCGCGATCTCACACTGCGTCAACGTGTCGTGGTGGCTCCGTTCCGTGTCGGCGGAGCCGCCCCCAGCCTTGGCTACCTGCGCGACGGCATCGTCGAGCTTCTGTCGACTCGCCTCGCAGACGATACCGCCGCACGATCGGTCGACGCCGGCGGCGTCCTGGCGGCGTGGAGAGCCACTGGCCTAACGTCTACCGCGGCAGTGCCACGTGACACCATCGTCGCGCTCGCGGCGAGACTCGGGGCAGAGCGGGTGGTACTTGGCGGCGTTGTCGGCGACCCAACCAGGCTTGTCATTACAGCCAGGGTCATTTCCGTCCCGGCCGGTATCGATCGCGGCGAGGCATCTGTGTCCGGGCCTGTCGATAGTCTCACGGCGCTCATTGATCAACTCGCCGCGCGGCTGCTGGTGGCGGACGCCGGCGAAGACGAACAACTCGCTGCCTACACGACGGCCTCGCTTCCCGCGCTGCGGGCCTTTCTGGCGGGGCAAGCCGCTTTCCGGCGAAACGACTTCGGCCGCGCGTTGACACAATATGACGTGGCGCTTCGGCGAGATTCGTCATTCGCACTCGCGGCGTTGTATCGGGCGCTCGCCGCGGACGAGCTGAACGACGATTCCCAGCTCCAGCATTCCATCGCACTCGCATGGCCGGGCAGATCCTCGCTCAACGACCGCGATCGTTCGGTGCTGACGGCGTTCACTGGTCCCCGTTACCCGGCAGCCTCGACGGCGAACGAGCTCTCCGCTGCGTGGCGGCGAGTTGTCGACCTTGGAATCACGAGCGCGGAAGCGTGGTCCGTTTTCGGTGCGCGCCTCGCGCATGACGGCGCGTCGGCGGGCCTCGCGAACTCGTTAGACCTGGCTGCGAGCGCGTATCAGCGTGCGCTCGCGCTGAACCCGGAATACGTGTCAGCATGGCGAGCACTCGCGCGGCTCGGCGGCCCGTCCGACTCGTTACTTGCCGCACCAGACGGCGCCGACTCCACCGTGGCACAGCGCGAAGCTGTATCCAGAATCACCCCGTTCATTCGATGGCGCACCGCGATCGCGACCGATGACACCGCGTCACTCCGGCGATTCCGCGATAGTCTTCCCTTGCTCGGTCCCGTCACACTTCGTGCGATCGCCCGTGGGAGTCAGTTCGACGCGATCGGGATCGCGGATGGCGTTAAGGCACTCGCCGAGTTGCGGCAGCGAGCAACGCGGATGTCTGACGTCGCGGCGGTCGCACTGGCTGAGCATAGTCTCGCCATGAACCGCGGCCGTCCTCGAGAGGCACTCGCCGCCACGTCCCGACTTCGACGAGCGTTACCGAGCTCTCACGCGTGGCTCCGACTCAGAATTCTCGACGCGTTATACGGAGACGGTGATACTACCGCCGCGAAAGGGGCGGCAACCGATCTGAGCGAGTTGGCCGGCCCCGGACTGTCGCATTCGACGACGAGCTCGGCGACCTGGCTTTCCGATGTGTGTGTGCTCGCCCAGTGGCGTCTGGCACACGGCGATACGGCTGGCGTTCGGGAATCGATCAAAGCGCTCGTCTCCGCTCCTTCCACAATCCCGTCACCATTTCCAGTGAGCCCAGCGCCTAACGCGTGCGCCGGACTGGTCGACGCGTCGTTGGCGGTCGTCCGTGGGCTTCCCGACGCCGCTTTGCGTCTGCGGCGGATCGACTCGTTGGTGTTTACTCCACAGGTGACTGGCGACGTCATCGCATACGCCCCGTTGCTCCTGGCACGCTTGCACGAGCGCCGTGGCGACACGGCGCTCGCATTGCAGGCGCTTCGGCGCCGGACCTACATGTCAGGCTGGCCACGGTATCTGGCGAACACGTGGCTCGAGGAAGCGCGCCTTGCGAAGCTGGTCGGCGACAGCACCGGCGCGCACATCGCGTATCGTCGGTTCCTCGCGCTTCGTAGCGACCCCGAGAAAGACCTCGTGCCGGAGGTCGAGGCCGTCAAGGCATTGATTGAGCCACACGTCGCGGGCTCGGACACCGCGATGCAGCACGAACGTTAGGCATTGCCTTGCTCTTCCTACGCCCCGCGTGGAACTGCTAGCGACTCTTGGTCACCGTGCTGGTGTCCCGTGCTTCTTGCACCGGGTCGGACGAACACACAAACGGGACGCCCAGCATCCTCAACGACGGAAGAGCGCGTGCGGTACGGGACCAGCATCAGGTGGTAATCGTGGACCCAGACCAAACCGCCGGCGCGTAGCTCACGGAGAACCGCCGCGGCGTATCGCTCATTAACGGCGCGGTACGTGTCCCAGTCGCCGTCGAGCACAGGTTTGGCGGTTAGCCCATGTAGCGCCGAATACAAAAGCTGGTTCGAATAGCGGTCGTAGAACGCTTTCACCTCGTTCTGCGACAATCGCACATCGATATTGTTTGGCCGTCGCCGATTTTCGGGAGTCGATGGTACGCGAACCGAAACGATGACCACGCCCGCCACTCTTGACTGAGGTGAAAGCGGACTGGAGAAGCGGGGTGAGATCATTGGCATGCTCGTAGTTGAATGCTGAAGCGTGTGTCGCCGATAACGGATCACGCTCACACCAGTAGTTTGGAGCCAAACAGTCAGCCAGGTCTCAGCTAACGCTCAGCCGACGTTCAGATCGACATTGCCGGCCGAGCGGTTACTTTGGTTACGTTTCCCATATCGACGCCCCGGGCCCGCCACGCGGTGAGCGTTGTTGGACGCTGCGATTCTTTCCCGTCTTCGCCTGCGCGAGACCATCGGGGTTCCTCTCGCCCTGGTCGCGATCGCGACCGCGCTGACGTCCCTCGCACGTGACTTCGCCGAGCACACCCTCTTCGTTTTCTTCGTAGCGGCGGTCGCGCTCTCGACGTGGAGGGGACGTTGCCAGGCCGGCCTGATCGCCGGACTCCGCTCTTGTCTTCGTTGTGGACTTCGCTTTCACTGAGCCGAGAGGTACGGTCAGCCTCGCGACGACGGCTGCCGGCGTTCGGATGTTCAGCTTCGTCGTCGCAGCGTGCGTGGCCACGTTGACCGAGGCTCTCTGTCGCGCCCGGGAGAACGCCGAGTCGCTCGCGCATGACGCAGAGGAGGCCCGCGCCATCGCCGAGCGGGCGAGCGCCGCCAAGTCCGAGTTTCTGTCTACAATGTCTCATGAAATTCGCACGCCCATCAATGCGCTCATCGGCTATGCCGATCTCCTCGGCACCGGACTGGCTGGGCCCATCACCGACATACAACGCGACTACCTCGTGCGTCAGCGTGCTGCCGCACGTCATCTTCTCAGTTTGGTGAACGATGTCCTCGATGTCGCGAGGGCAGAGGCGGGGCGATTATCGGTGAACTTCTCCGCCGAAAAGCTCGCGGTACCCGTGGACGACAGTGTTTCGCTTGTGCTTCCACAGGCGCGTCTCAAGGGCGTCACGGTCCGAGTCGACGCTGGCGACCCAGCGATCGAGTACTGCGGGGACAGGGATCGCGTCCATCAGATCCTTGAATCTCTTGGCGAATGCGGTGCGCTTTACGCCATATCGCGCCCGAGGACCAGGCACGCATCTTCGAGCCATTCTAGCAAGTCGAAATGCGACTCGCGCGCACGCACGGGGGGACAGGCCTCGGATTGGCGATCAGCCGGCGCCTGGCGCTGCTGATGGGCGGTGAACTCACCGTCGAGAGCGCGCTCGCTCGCGGCTCGCCGTTCACGCTCTGGTTGCAATGCCCGTCGAGCGGCAGTCCGCTCGGCGCGGCGATCGCTGCCGTCTGAACGTTCCTCGTCGACCTCCTACGGGCCATACCTAACGCCGGCTGTTGATGGTACCGTACCGGGTGGAGGCAACCACACGCACGTCGCTGACGACGCAGGAGAGGACCACGGACGTTCTCGCCTGTTCAAGCCCGCTGCCGACAGTCCCTCGCAGTCGCCAGCAACTGCGTCGCTTACTTTGGCTTGTTTGGCCGACGGGTGGTAAACCGACGCGTCCTCGGCCAAGCAGCTTAACGAAAGCGGGCGCGAAGCTCAGCGCGTCGGAGAGTCCCACGACTCGTCCCACGACAGCCCTCGCGCCCGTGGATCGTGAGGCGGTCCTAAGTTGTTGCGCTGCTTGAATGGCTAGGGACGGAATCGAACCGCCGACACGCGGATTTTCAGTCCGACTTCGGTCGCGACGGCGGCCATCGTGAGACAACGCCACAGAGCCACGAGGTGCACGTGAACTGA
>Ga0070664_100003028_pt1 | contig 13590 bp, 13 predicted proteins | sample KBSC73metaG_FD_65863 | JGI IMG/M metagenome (GOLD analysis project Ga0070664, IMG submission 65863) | Corn rhizosphere microbial communities from Kellogg Biological Station, Michigan, USA - KBS C7-3 metaG | ecosystem: Host-associated > Plants > Roots > Rhizosphere > Soil ... | reverse complement strand
ATGACTCCAGGTCCCATTATGATTGTTGGAACATTCGTGTCGTAGGCGTAGGGCGAACCATGGGTTGCCGTAATGGTTTCTGCCAGGTATTTGTATGGCTCCGCCAGTAGGATCACATCGCCGCTTCTGTTCGGATAGAAGCCATGCAGGACGCGGCGTTCGATTGGATCTGTAAAAGATGCTTCACCTTTTAAAAGCTGACTCCGAGTAAAGAATCGCGCTACTCCGGGAACGGTTAACGCAGTTCGTCCGATTACTTGTTCGATTTCGTCGCTCGGGACGCCGTCCCGTTTTAGAGCATCATAGTTTAGATAGATTGACCCGTTAATTAACGTGTCGCGCCACCCTCCCTGCATATCGTCTCTGAAAATGTAGTCGAGCGTTGGGTCGGGAGACTTATTTTGACTGTTGTAGCGGGCCGTGAGCGCAGCACGAATAGGGCCCATAATGTCTTCACGTTTGATTCTGCTACCTCCCAAACCAAGCGCGGCAGCGTGTTCCGGGATTGGCGAGACGCCGTGATCGGCGGTCATCGCCACCACCGTGTTCGAAAGTCCCACTTTCGTCTGAACGAAATCCAGCAAAGTGCCAATTTGAGCATCGACACGCAGGGTGATATCCATTGCCTCCTGGCTGTATGGACCAAAGCGGTGACCTACGTAGTCGTCAGCTGAAAAACTCACCGTCAGCACGTCAGTATCTTCGTCCTGTCCCAGGTTTTCATTCACTATGGCTTGTTGCGCAAATGACAGCAGCAAGTCATTCGAAAAAGGTGAGTATTCGAGCGCACTATAGAAGACAGGACCAGGCTGCGAGGCGCCGCCCGTTATCACGTGCGGAAAAGAGTTTGTGTCTCCCGTGCCCTTGGCGACGACTTCCCAGGGCGGGGAATCGGCCCCGGCGCGCTTTTGATATTCAGCGCCACTTAGAAGTCTATCCCACTTGGCGCCAAAGAATTTATCGGCAGGGCGTGCATTATTGAAGTTCGTAACCCATTGCGGCAGCTGATTGAAATAGTAAGTGGACGAAACCATGTTACCGGCGGTCGTACTGAACCAGTATGCAGCATTTGCATGACGACCCGCCGGTAAGATTGCTGAACGATCTTTAACGGAGATTCCAATGATCTTGGACCGGTCATTGGTCACCAGTCTTAATTCGTCACCAACCGTCGAAGACATCAAGCGCCTTGGGCTCGATCCCATCTCATTTGGACCACCACCGAGCAACTTCACACTTTCATCTGAAACACTGGTCACTCTCTTACCAGTTGTTCGGTCGAGCCACTCATTCCCGATAACGCCTGATTCAGCCGGATAGGCTCCGGTCATCATTGTCGCGTGCCCTGGAGCGGTATAAGTAGGGAAGTGATCGTAGTTCGATTGAGTCCACGATGCGCCGTCTTTCATAAGTCGACGGAATCCGTTTGGGCCAAACAGATCCGCGAATCGCTCAAGATAGTCGTAGCGAAATTGGTCAACTGCGATCAGGAGAACGAGTCGTGGTCGCTTTGTTCGTAAATTATTTTGGGTGCTCTCGCTGCGACGTGATTGAGCGAGTTGGCAGCTGACGATACAGAGTATCAGTGCGAGCGTGACAAAGAAGTTCACGCCGGGGAGCCGTTTGCGAAGGTTCATGGGCGCATCTCAACCAGAGATATGTTTTAAGACGATAACGCGTTATTCGAGTACGGAATGCATAAAGCAGGCAATGTTAGCCGGACTTACTCGGTACAACCGTTGTTGCTTCTGCTCGAGTAGCTTTCTCGGTGCGACCTTTTGTGTTCTTCTTAGGTGGGTCTCTCAGTTCTTAACACCAACCACCACGGAGACACCAAGAACACAAAGGTTGCACCGAGAATCCACTGGATAAGGCTTCGTCTAATCTCTACCTGATCCGCGAGTTACTCGTAACGCAGTGCATCGATAGGATCGAGTGCTGCTGCTTTTCGCGCCGGATAATACCCAAAGAAGATTCCGACCGCAGCCGAGAATACCACTGAACCTACTATGGCTGCAGTCGATACGAGAGTCGGCCATCCCAGAACTTTTGGAATTACGAGTGACGCAATTATACCAAGGATTATCCCAATGATGCCGCCGGTTAAGCTGAGGACAATCGACTCAATCAGAAACTGTGTGCGGACTGCCGAGGATCGCGCACCAATAGCCATGCGAATACCTATTTCCCGTGTCCTCTCAGTTACCGATACCAGCATAATGTTCATGATTCCAATGCCGCCCACCAGCAAAGAGACACCGGCAATGCTGCCTAACAGCCATGTCATAATGCTATTCGTTTCGTTAGCAGCTTCGGCCACGTCCGACATGTTTCTTACGGTAAAGTCGTCTGGCTGGCCGCCCGATAACTTGTGACGCTGACGCAGCAGGTCTGTTATCTGCAACTGAGCTGTGTAGGTAGCGTCGGACGAAATTGCCGACACATAGGCCACCTGGATCCGAGTCGTTCCGAGTAATTTCTTTTGTACTGTGGTGTAAGGTGCAAACGCAATATCATCCTGATCGCGTCCCTGGGCATCCTGTCCTTTGCGTCCTAAAACTCCCACTACACGGAAGGGTAACTCCATGACACGAATATATTGACCGACCGGATCAGTTCCATAAAAAAGATTGTCAACAATGGTTTGGCCCACCACGATTACCCGAGCCGCAGACCGTACGTCCGCATCGGTAAAGAACTCTCCGCTGTCGATGGTCCACTTCCTGATGGCAGGTAATTGTTCGCTGACGCCCTGGATCGATGTATTCCAGTTTTGATTGCCAACAACTAATTGCGAACGCGAGTTGATCATCGGACTCAGCGCTGACACGCTGGGAACCTCACGCTGGATGGCCTGCAAGTCATCTTCAGTCAACGTATTGGTTCCGCTATCTCCAGTGCCGCTACGAACACCACCTACGTTTTGTGCGCCCGCGCTGACAAACAACAGGTTGGTACCAAAACTCGAGATCTGCGCTTGTACTGATGCCTGAGCGCCCTGTCCGATACTGACCATGGCAATCACTGAGCCGACGCCAATAATGACGCCGAGCATCGTAAGCGCCGCTCGCATTTTGTTTCGAGCTAGTGCGCGATAAGCAATTCGAACGATCATCAAGAAGCTCATATTATTCTCCTACCCGCAGTTCGAAACTATTCGTCGTCGTCATCATCCTCTTCAACTGCAGGGAGATTCCTTAACTCCTCTGCGGCGTCACGTGAGTGCTCAACCACAGAGTCTTTCTTTATCTTGCCATCTTTGAAAACCACTACACGTTTGGCGTACTCAGCAATATCAGTTTCGTGAGTCACGAGCACGAGCGTTATTCCTTGCTCGCGATTCAAACGTTGAAATATCTCCATCACCTCGATTGACGTCCGCGAGTCGAGGTTACCGGTCGGCTCGTCCGCCAGGATCAACGCCGGGTGATTAACCAGTGCGCGGGCGATCGCGACACGTTGTTGCTGACCACCTGACAACTGGTTAGGGTGGTTCTGCTCACGTCCGGCAAGACCCACTGCTGTCAGTGCCTCAGAAGCTCTTTTATGACGCTCCTGGGTATCCAGTCCCGCGTAAAGCATTGGCAGTTCAACGTTCTCCATTGCCGAAGTGCGCGATAATAAGTTGAAGCCCTGGAATACAAATCCCAATTTTTGACTTCGGACGTCAGCGCGCTCGTCCTTGGTCATTTCGGAAACATCCTGTCCATCCAGGATATACGTTCCGCGAGTAGGCCGGTCGAGACACCCGATAATATTCATCGTTGTCGATTTGCCCGAGCCCGACGCACCCATGATCGCGACAAACTCTCCCTCTTTAATAGTCAGGGAGACTCCGCGCAAGGCATGCACCTCCACATCGCCCATCGTGTAGGTCTTGTGAATGTGGTCCAACTCGATCACTGTTCGAGGTTCGGTTGTCTTCCTGACCTTCAGTTCATCAGTTGGTTCTGCAACCGGTTGTTCTAGTATTGCCGCCATAGTTACCCTTTACTCAAGTTAGTCTGAGTCGTCCACCAGTTTCGCTGCTCGAGAGGAAAGGCGACTGTTCGCAGTTCCTCTCGAGAGCTCAAGTTATCGCCTTGGCGCGCCGCCCAGACCACCACCTCTTTGGCCACCAAAACCAGGAGCGCTTTGAGTTGTTTGCGGCCGGCTATCACCAGAGATGTTCTCGCCAATAATCACTACTTCACCTTCCTGTAAATTTCCGGACACAACCTCGGTTGCCGAGCCATCGCTAAGACCCACAACGATTCTTCTGGGCTGCGGTTTTTTATCTGTTCCAAGCACCCAGATCATTCGTGTCTGTCCTGCCAGCACAGGCGAAGCTGACGGAGTGACCTGCTGTCCCTGTCCATCGCCGGCTGAGTTATTTTGGCCCTGCTGACGGCGCTGTCCTCGAGCAGCCTGGTTTCCGGCAGTTCCGCTTTGAGTGTTGGTACTCTGCGGTCGAAACCTCAAAGCAGCGTTTGGCACCTTGAGCACGTTGTTGCGCTCGTCGATCGTAATCGTAAGATTTGCCGTCATACCTGGCTTTAACTTTTGCTCAGGATTATCGACATTGAACACAACGTTATAGGTAACGACGTTCTGCACGTTCTGTGGGTTGAGTCTCAATTCCTGGATCATCCCTTTAAACTCTTTGCTGGGAAAGGCATCAACTGTGAATGTCGCAGCCTTAGCTTGTTCGACCAGTCCGATATCTGCCTGGTCTATGTTTGCTATTACCTGCATCTTTGTTAAATCGTTTGCAATCGTAAACAGAGTAGGCGCCGACAAACTTGCCGCGACGGTTTGGCCCACATTGACGTCACGCGAGACCACTATTCCGTCGATCGGCGACGTAATTGTCGTATGACTGAGATTTACTTGTGCAAGATTCAAAGCTGCCTGTGCTTGTTGTACCTGCGCTTCAGCCTGTTGCACCTGCGCCTGGGCTTGTTGAACCTGGGCCTGTGACTGCTCAAGTTGAGCGTCAGCCTGGGCCTGGCCCGCGCCGGCCGAAGATTGCTCACTGACCTGGGCCTGATTTAGTTGGGCCGTCGCCTGGTTGTATCGAGCATCCGCTGTACGGTAAGCAGTTTGAGCAACCTCGTAGTCGCGTTTTGCAATTACACCGGCAGTAACAAGCGCTTCCTGTTGCTTTAGATTGCTGAGAGCGTCGTCGCGCTCGGCTTTAAGTACCGCCAGATTCGCCTGGGCGCCTGAGACGCCCGCTTGCTGGTTTTGAACCGTAGATCTTGCTGCTAGCTGTTTTGCCTTGGCATCAGCAGTGCCCGCGCGAGCCTGCACTACAGCAGCTCGGGCCTGGACCAAACTGGCCTTTGCGTTCTCGAGATTGGCTTTCGATTGTTGCACTTGTGCCTGTGCCTGAGCCGGATCAAGCTGAGCCACAACCTGTCCCTTTTTCACTTGCGAGTTGAAGTCTGCATAAAGAGCCGAGATCGTTCCCGAAGCCTGACTACCAACTTGTACTGTTGTAACTGCTTGAAGAGCGCCAGTGGCCGTCACCGTGTTGCGCAAGTTGCCGCGTTCGGCTTTAGCCGTCATGTACTCAGCAGCACTAGCGCGGTTGCTCCAAAAAGCAAATCCGGCAAACGCCACGATTAAAAGAACTCCAAGGCCGATTACCAGGCGAGTCTTTTTACCAGGATTCAGGTTTCGTACCTTACGGACAAAACTTAGTTGTGTTAGCTTCATTTGCCTTACCGCCGATTGAAAACCGGGCGTTCCTCACTGTTTAAGATCATTTCCAATAAGTACATGCAACTGCGTCGCCAGAAGATGCAATTGCGTTAGTGACAACATGCTAGACACCACCCGTGACGTTTCGGTTACAGTCAACGTAAAGAAATGCAAAGGAAAGGTGTGGGATTTGTTCGTAGTCCGTTGTCCGTAGTCCGTAGTCCGTAGTCCGTTGCCCGTGGTCAGTAGTCAGTAGTCCGCAGTGAAGTGTCCGTTACTTGTCACGGGATACGGACAACGGACAACGGACAACGGATGACGGACAACGGATTTATTTTTTAGAGAGTTGTAACCATCACTCCTGCCGCGGTGTCTTACTCGACGTAAGGCTCCCCAAATTTCGGTAAAGAACCAGGAGTAAATTAGAAACAATGAACAAACCACGGTTTAAGACACTGGCAATAGCTACTCTCTCAGCAATTGCTTTGGCTGCCTCAATCGCAGTGGCCCAGTCAGTATCGACTGACAAGGATAAGGGTCAGGGAACTCACCGCGAGTGGCGAGGTCGAGGTAAACAACATGGCTGGGGAGGAATGGGAAGCTTCCGTCAGCTAAATCTAACTGATGACCAGAAGGCTAAGATGAAGCAGATTCGCGAGAGCTTTGCACAGAGCAACAAACCGTTGCGAGAGCAGCTTAGAGCCAAGCGCCAGGAGTTGCGCCAGGCGAGCGAAGGCGGTACGTTCAACGAAGCGCTGGCTACTCAGAAATTGACGGACATGGCTAGTCTTGAAGCGAAAGCGATGGGTGAACGCTTCAAACTCCACCAGGAGATGTTATCCGTCTTAACGCCTGAGCAGAAGGCGCAGCTCGAACAACAGAAAGCGCAGTTCAAAGCTCGTCGCGGCGAAATGCGCAAGACTGAGTAAGCGTCTTCCCCACGGATCTGGCGGACTCGATGCGCCATAAAAGAGTCCGCCAGCCGTTAGCCGATGAGGATCGCATCTGACGGATGGTCTTGAACACGCCCTGGACTTCGAACTGGCGCAACAAGCGCAGGGCGGCGACGAGTCTGCCTTTGCAGAGATTGTTCGACGATACAGTCCAAGAGTTTTCAGTGTGGCAAACAGATTTTTCAGACAGCGAGCGCTCGTCGAAGAAGCAGCTCAAGAGGTTTTTCTGAAGGCCTTCACTCAACTTGATAGTTATGAGGGCCGCGGTTCGATGGAAGGTTGGCTGACGCGCATAGCAACGAACACATGTTTGAACATGGTCCGCAGCGCTAAGAGGCGACCTGAATTGGCAGTCGCGGATTTGACCGATGACGAGAATCACTGGCTTGATACCAACGCGGGACATACTGGCGATGAACCTCAGTCAGTAGAGGACAAGGTTGTTGCTTCGGACTTAGCCGATCGATTGCTCGGCACATTGCCGGCGGAAGATCAGGTTGCATTGTTGATGATTGATGGCGAGAACGCCTCGGTGAAAGAAGTGGCTGAAGCGACTGGATGGTCCGAATCGAAGGTTAAAGTTAGAGCTTTTCGAGCGAGGCGGAAGCTTCGCGAAACGATGGAAAAGCTGTTGGGCTCAAAGGCAGGCAGAAGAGAAGGGAAACTCGCGTAATGAAAAACAAGCACATCATCGAGATCCTCGAGAACTCGCCGTTGCCGGCTCTTTCTGACAGCGACCTGGCGACGATCACCAGTCACGCAAAAGAGTGTGAATCGTGTGAGCGCGCTTACCAGGCGGCGCGATTGTCAGCAATTATCTTAAGCGAACGAGTTAGCGTGCCGGTTGAACCATCGCCGTTTTTCCAGACTCGCGTGCTGGCAGCCTGGAGAGAAAAGCAGTCAATTGAGAATGTTCCGGCGTGGTCACGTCTTTGGAAGTCAACGCGAGCATTGGTTTCGTCAATGGCCCTAACAACGGCGGCTCTGGGTGTGTTGAGTTTCTTCGCGCCAGGTGTTCCGTCCGCTGGTGAGGACACGGCTTCTGCTTATTCCGCAGAAGCTGTGCTGATGGACCAGCAAAGCGATGACCAGATGAGCTACGAACAAGTGCTCAGCACAATCTATAACGATGAAAATGATGACGACGTGAGGTAGTCAATGAACAATATTGCTAAGAACAGGTGGCAAGTTCGGGTCGCGGCCGGCATTATCTTTGTCCTCGGGTTCGTGTCCGGAATTCTAGCCTTAAATGTTTACCGGGCCTGGGCCAGGAACTCGATGACACCGGGCGACAGATTCGAAGAGATGTCGCAGCAACTGCAATTGAACGAAGATCAAAAAACCAAGGTGAAACAGATCTTCAACGACACGCGCGAACAGTTGCGCGCCCTCCGCCAGGAAGCTGCACCAAAGGTAATCGACATTCGCAAACAAGCAGATGAGCGTTTGGTCCAGGTGCTGACTGCGGAGCAATGGAAGAAATTCCAGGTGCTGCGCGACGATAATCGCCAGCGCCGCCCACGTCGCCCGCGAGATAATTGAGAACAGGCCCTCACTTGAATCCTCGCGGCGTTATATGTATAAGGTCAGTCCCAACTCTTTCACACCTCGAAAAAGGACGGATCAGAATCAGTGCCGCAAAGTCGTCAAAGGAAGATAAATAAGGCCAAGAAACGACCTCGAGTCCCTCGTGCCGGAACCGAAGCATCGAACTCCGGAGCAAGCAATAATCTAAAACTTGCCGCGATTGTAATTGTCGCTGCAGTCGTTCTGGGTGGCGTCGTTTACTTTCTGTGGCAACGCAATCGCGTCAGCGCTGCCGAAGTAACTACTCCCTCAGGACTGAAGTATGTCGATAAGGTCGTTGGTACCGGCGAGAGTCCGCAGGTTGGTCAGGAAGTAACTGTTAACTATACGGGCACGCTTGAGGACGGCACTAAATTCGACAGTTCGCTGGACAGAGGTCAACCATTTACGTTTCGCTTCGGCCGGACCCCCATGATCAAAGGATGGGATGAAGGAATTTCGACTATGAAGGTTGGCGGCACCCGCCGCCTCATTGTTCCCAGTAGGCTCGGTTATGGCGCCCAGGCAAAGGACAAAATACCGGCGAATTCAACTCTGGTCTTCGATATTGATTTAATCGGCGTCAAGTAATCAGTCGGAAATCACTGCGCTCCTGGGTGGTCTATACAACGCGGCAATAACAAGACCAAGCACGATCTTGTCGATCGCTTCCATGATGATCTGTTTTGCAAGCAGGAGCGCCGGGATCGGCTGTACGGCGTAAGTAATAAAAAACCAGGGCACCGATAAAATTAGCCACAACACGATCCCAAACCTCAGGCCCTGGCCCAACCAGGGTTTATTCTCGACCCCATGCGCGTAGGCCCAGACTGACCCGATGGCAAAAGCAAGGTAGGCCAGGACTATAAAGGCCATTTTTTCCTGACCTTCGGGCCGGTAAAGGTTAGCAATCGGCATGTAATCCTGTTTCAGCCAGATCGCATGGATGAAGAATCCCGTGAAGTTAGCAACGATAAACACCACCACGATTGTTAGTACAAGCCTGAATTTATTCATTAGCTAAGTCTTCTTTCGACGAGTGATTAAAATTCCACGTCTGAGTCGGGCAAGGAAATCCTGGTACATTACTCCGGACCAACCAGTCTGAGATTCCGCTGGGGTAAGCCAAGGGGCTTTCCGCGGAAAATGAATGAACGCGTGTTCCAGTAAGGGCTTGATTCTAACTGGCAAATGCGAAAAAAGTGAATGCTTTTGGTGCGGCCGGGGTCTGAAGGGGGCCTGTTGCAATCCGATTGTAATTTCGGGTTCATGGTTTTCAGGGCCCAAGGCTCGGACTAGAATGGATGCCGCACTCGCAGTCGCGTGGTGGAGCACGGTCAAGTTGCAAACCCATGTCTCGTTTGTTAGTTAGGCTGCGCTGAAACTCTTCCCTGGTTTGGTCCAGATCTAATTTGCGAGTGGCAGAGATATTTCAAACTCAATTTTAGGGGGAGGTATCGATGAAACCTAAAGCTTATGAAACGTTTGTGGCGGTTGCAGTCCTGCTGATGTTTAGTTTGAGCATATCCGTATTGGGCCAGGGTCGCGGCCATGGCAATGCTGGAAACGCCGGCGGTGGTCGAGGCGGTTCAAGTATGGGTGGTCCAGGTGGGCCACCGTCGGGTGTTGGCGTAGATCGGGGGTTGGGAAATGCTTCTGAGCGTTCAAATGGTAGATCAGACTCTGGACTCGCAAACGCATCTGACAGGTCGAATGGAAGATCTGATGCCGGCCTTGAAAGAGCAAGGATGGCGAGTGACAATTTGAATCGCGCTGATAATGACCTTCGCGATCATCCTGGCGTTCCGAGGCTGCTGAGGACCAACGCCAATGGTCTTCGTGATGGTTATAGACTCGCGCTAAGTCAGGATCCCGGATTGAAGTTTGGTCAGTACGTATCGGCAACTCGAGTGAGTCAGAACCTCGGGGGGCGTTTCCCCAATGTTACCAGGAGCAACATCCTTTCAGGGTTAGCGTCCGGCCGTAGTCTGGGCCAGACATTGCAGGATCTTGGAGTGAGTGAACGCGACGCCAAAGAGGCGAAGAAGCAGGCGGAGCGGGAAATCAAAGACGCTCGTCGCAACTGATTCATTCCAACTTCGACGAAGATACCACCGGCTTCTGCCGCGTGGTCGTTTCAGTTTCAACCTAACCCATACCAGCGAAGACGGCGCGGATACCACCGGCTTCAGCCGTGTGGTCGTTTCAGTTTCAACCTAATGGCCAACACCCATAACTCGAATAGGTGAAAGTTGAAGGACCACGCGGCTGAATGCCGGTGGTGTCCGGAGGCGTATCGGCGTTGCCGCTTGAGAAGTCGGAGATGCATAGGCTAATCTGCTCACATAACCATGAAAAGTCCTATCAGACTCGAAGGAAGACTACGATGAGCGGAAACTCTCTCAGCATCACAGACAATCGCACGGGTAAGCAATACGAGGTTCAAATCGAAAACGGTACGATCAGGGCGATGGACCTTCGTCAAATTAAGGTCGGCGACGACGATTTTGGCTTGATGACCTACGATCCCGCCTTCATGAACACCGCCTCGTGCAAGAGCCGAATTACGTTCATTGATGGCGACAAGGGCATCCTCGAATATCGCGGTTATCCAATCGATCAACTTGCAGAAAAGAGCAACTATCTCGAAGTTGCTTATCTCTTGCTGAACGGGGAATTGCCAAATCAGTCTGAACTCGAGAGCTGGACCAAGAACATCACCTACCACACCTTCATCAACGAGAATATCAAGAAGGTGATCGACGGCTTTCATTATAATGCGCATCCGATGGGAATGTTTGAGGCCACGCTTGGCGCGTTGTCGACTTTCTATCCGGACGCGAAGGACATTTTTAATGAGGAGTGTCGCTGGAAACAGATCTACCGGCTGATTGCCAAGGTTCCGACCATCGCCGCCTTCGCGTTTCGCCACCGGATCGGAATGCAGTATTCGTATCCAGACAATGATCTGAGTTACGAAGGAAATTTCCTCAACATGATGTTTAAGACTACGGAACTCAAGTACCAACCAAACCCGGTGCTGGAACGAGCATTGACTGTGCTTTACATCCTGCATGCTGACCACGAGCAGAATTGCAGCACGAATGCGATGCGCAGTATTGGCAGTGCTCACACCGATCCTTTCTCGGCGCTCGCCGGCGCTGCCGCCGCGCTCTATGGACCACTTCACGGTGGCGCGAACGAAATGGTTTTGCGAATGTTGAAAGAGATTGGCTCAGTCCAGAACGTTCCGGAATACATCAAGCGCGTCAAGGCAGGCGAATTCCGGCTGATGGGTTTTGGACATCGCGTGTACAAGAACTATGACCCGCGTGCGCGCATCATCAAGCAAGTTGCGTATGAAGTGTTCGAGGTGACCGGAAAAGATCCGCTGCTCGATATCGCGCTGGAACTTGAGCGAATTGCGTTGGAAGATGATTACTTCGTGAAGCGACGGCTTTATCCAAACGTGGACTTCTATTCCGGAATCATTTATCAGGCAATGCGTTTTCCGGTTGATATGTTTCCAGTAATGTTTGCGATTCCTCGCACTTCAGGCTGGTTGGCCCAATGGGTCGAGTTATTACAGGATGAGGACCAGAAGATCGCGCGCCCCCGGCAAGTCTATCTCGGAGATCGCACCCGCGACTACGTGCCAATCGCCGCCCGCTCTAAATAGGGGACAGGGACCCCCGATCCCTATTCCATCATTCGCGCGGCCAGCTCTTTCAACAGTTTGGCACAGACAGTTCCGGTGACATGAAGCGGATCCATGCGTGGGTTGAATTCCACGATGTCAGCGCCTACTACGTTTCCTTTTAACCTCTGAATCAAGTCGATGGCCTGGCGCGTGGATAGACCACCGGGTTCGCGATGAGACACGCCGGGGGCAAAAGCCGGATCCAGCACATCCACATCAAAAGAGATATAAACCGGAGAATCAAACTCTAATTGCAGGCCATCTCGAACGTCGCGCATCTCTATAGTTTCGACGTTGAACTTTCGAGCCTGCTCTTTCTGGTGCGAGTTGATGGTCCTGATGCCAACCTGAACAAGTCGCTTCGCCAGTTTGTTCTCCATGATGCGCGCGAATGGACTGGCGTGCGAATACTTGTTGCCCTGGTAACTGTCGTAAAGGTCGGGATGCGCATCGAAATGGAGGATGCTCAAGTCGCGATACTTTCTAGCAAACGCGCGAACGATGGGGTAAGTGATCGAGTGATCGCCGCCGAGGGAAATTGGTTTGAGTCCATCGTTCAGCAGTGTGACCATGGAATTCTCGACCAACGACAACATATCAGTTCCGGGTACCGCTTCGACGTCGCCCGCATCAAAGAAGATTGTCTCGCCTGACAGATCCGTTCCTGACTCGCTGGTCATGTTCCAGGCTTCGGAACGCAACGCTGCTCTAATTTGTGGCGGAGCTTCGGAAGCTCCTTTCATAAACGAAGAGTTTTCGTCGTAGCGAAAGCCCACCAATGCAAGATTGGTGTTTTCGTGCTCGGGAGCTTTAGACATGTGTCGTCCTTTAAAGGCAAAAAGTATGAAAAGGAAAATTCAGAGGGGGCCCTCGAATGGAATTTGGTGCACCCGGCAGGGCTCGAACCTGCGACCTTCTGATTCGAAGTCAGACGCTCTATCCAACTGAGCTACGAGTGCACTTTGGTGAATATAGATGCTTATGCGGGAATCGTAAAGCTGGGGCGCGAGGTTATGAAATGAGGCCGAAAATTCTATTGCTCATTGGCCATTGATCATCCTATTGTTCATTGGCCATTTTCATTTCGATCCCTTGGCGACGGGCATCATCACATCTTTTTCACCGCGAAATGACAAATGACCAATGAGAAACGACCAATGATCAATAGATCCGACCGATTATTTCCCCTGAAATTCTTTCCTGATCAACTTCACCAAATCGGCAATCTCCTGAGTTTTTAACTTGTCCTTAAACGCCGGCATCTCTTCTTCGCCGTCAGTTATTGTTTCGGTCAGACGCTGATCGTCATGCTTCATCGCTCGCTCAGATTTCAGTGACGGAACCTTGATCTGCTTGTTGTTTACTTTTGCTGTTCCGCCTTCAGCCGTACCACCATGACATCCGGCGCAGTTCTTTTCAAACATGACCCTGGCTGCAGCCAACTCGGAATTGGGCGCGGCCGCACTTGTTCCTGCGGAATTTGTAGGTGCCGGACTCTTAGCCACAGAGTTCGGATCGGTATTACAAGCCAAAAAAGTGAGCGCCAGTAAAGTGCATCCAAATCCAATTGCGATCGGTTTCATCAACATTCTCTCCGTGATAGAGCCTTATTCAAAAACAGCCGTGGGAGTATAGCAAGAGAAAATCAGAGTGGCATCTTGCAATAAATCAGATGCCCCTGAACGC
>Ga0070664_100003026_pt1 | contig 13593 bp, 17 predicted proteins | sample KBSC73metaG_FD_65863 | JGI IMG/M metagenome (GOLD analysis project Ga0070664, IMG submission 65863) | Corn rhizosphere microbial communities from Kellogg Biological Station, Michigan, USA - KBS C7-3 metaG | ecosystem: Host-associated > Plants > Roots > Rhizosphere > Soil ... | reverse complement strand
GAGGCTCCTGTTCGGCCGCCTGGTCGGCATGATTTTCGAAGGCGTATTCACCTGGGTGATGCTCTCGCTCGGCGGAGTGCCCATGGCCGCGCTGCTCGGCCTCGTCACGGGCGTCCTCGCCTTCATTCCCAACATCGGCGCCATCACCAGCGGCGTGCTGATGGTCGCCGTTGGTTTTTCCGCCGGGCCGCATCAGGGACTCTACGCGATATTCGTCTATTTCTTCGTGCAGAACATCGACGGCTATCTGGTCGTGCCATACATCGCGCGGCGCACCGTCGATCTCGCGCCGGCGATCGTGCTTGGAATGCAGCTACTGATGGGCGCGCTCTTCGGAATCCTCGGCGTGCTCTTTGCCGATCCGGTCCTCGCGACGCTGAAAGTGGTGCTGGTCGACGTCAGCCGCCGCGAAGCGCAAAAAAAGGGTGACGAGCCGGAGGTCGTTGCAGACTGAGCGGCTTATTGCTGTTGCGGAGCGCCTTGTTGCATCATCGCCGCGCCTCCGCGGACGATCTTGCGAACCCGCACCTCGAAGGTCAACGGACTGCCTTTAGGCCAGCCCTGAGGCGCGCCGTTGGTGAAGGCCAGATCCTCCGGCATGGTGAAGCGGTACTGCCCGCCTTCCTGCATCCGCTTCATCGCCTCAGCGAACCCCGGGAAGACCTGATCCATGGCGAAGGGCTGGGCTCCGCCGTGATTCTCGCTGCTGTCGAACACCGTGCCGTCATTGGCCGTGAGGATATAATCCATCAGCGCGGCGTCCGCGGGCCCGATCGGCTCGCCCGAGCCTGCCTTCACCGTGCGAAACTCGAGACCGCTGGAGGTCACGTCCGGGCGTAGGGATCCTGCGCCATACCAGGCGAGGCCGATCCCAGCGCCAATGATGATGAGGAAAGCCAGCCATAGCTTCACCGCCCGGCCGGTATTGGCGGGTCGGTGGGCGGCTTCGGCGACGGACACTTGGCTTCGGCTAAGGCTTAGCGGGAGCCTTCGCGCTCGGCGCGCTTGCGCTCGAGCTTGCGCGCGCGGCGGATCGCAGCCGCACGTTCGCGGGCACGCTTCTCCGACGGCTTTTCGTAATGGCGGCGCAGCTTCATCTCGCGGTAGACGCCCTCGCGCTGCAGCTTCTTCTTGAGCGCGCGCAGCGCCTGCTCGACGTTATTGTCGCGAACGATGATCTGCATAAAAGCCGTCAAAACCTTCCAAGCAATAGATTAGCGGCCGTCAGAGGAGCCCCTCGGCGGCCGGCGCGCCTTAGCAGGGGCGTTCGAAGGCTTCAACCCGTTGCAAAATCATGACCTCTGCGACGAGTCGAGAGGTTGCAGCGATAGGCCGAGAAACATGAGCGTTTAGGTTATCGGCCGTTAACCCGTTGAATGATAAACAGTCCGCTTCAACCAGAGGGGTGGGGAATGTCGTTGAATCGGAGAGAAATGTTGCGTCTCGGGGCCATGGGTGCTGCCGGTGCGATTCTCTCTTCAGCAGCCAGCTCGAGCACGGTGCCGTCGCTTTTGATGCCGACGGCGCCGCTTCCTGCCGCGCCAAGGCCGACCCCGCTGATCCAGCCGCAAGCGCCTTCCTCGCCAATCGGAATCGATCCGCAGCTCTTCGCTCGCGCGAAGGCCGCGCTCGACAGCCACAAGATCTGGCCGCGCGATACGATGGCCGTCGTCGATTTCTCGCAGCCTTCGAGCGATCCGCGTTTCCACGTGGTCGATCTCGCCAGCGGCGCGGTCGAAAGCTATCGCGTTGCTCACGGCCGCGGCTCCGACCCTGATCACTCGGGCTTCGTCGAGCGCTTCTCGAACGACTTCGGCTCCTATGCCAGTTCGAACGGCGCCTACGCCACGGGCGACTATTACGAGGGCAAGTACGGGCTTTCGATGAAGGTCCGCGGTCTCGACTGGTCGAACTACAACGCCGAGCCGCGCGCCATCGTCATCCACAACGCCTGGTATGCCGAGGATGACATGATCTCGGTGCACGGGAAGCTCGGCCGGTCCGAAGGCTGCTTCGCCATGAGCCGCGAGAATCAATACAAGGTAATGCGGAAGCTCGCCGGCGGCCGGATGATCTACGCCGACAAGCTGGCGTAAACTCCGACACTCTGCCAGCGCTGCGCCGCATGCGCGTCCTGGCCATCACCGAGACCTGCGATCTCGGCTCCCTCTATCAGCGGCTCATCGGCGGCGGCCACCAGGTCAAAGTCACGATCAGCGAGCCGCTTGCGAATGGCACGATGGCCGGCCTCGTACCGCAGGTTGCCGATTGGCGGAGCGAGCTTCCATGGATTCGCGAGGCGGGCGCCGAGGGAATCATCATGTTCGAAGCCGTCGGCTTCGGCGAGCTTCAGGATGAGCTGAGAGGCCAGGGATTCAACGTCGTCGGGGGCAGCGCATTCGGGGATCGCCTGGAGCGCGATCGCGCCTACGCGTTCGAAATCCTCGCCAAGAACGGGCTAAGGCTTGCTCCAGTTGTCGAGCTTGCTCGAGCGGACGAAGCAATCGACGACTTAAGCGCCAGGCCACGCCGTTGCGTCTTCAAGCTTTGCGAATCCGAAGGCCAGACCTTCGTCGGCACGTTCCCCGACGGGAGCGATATCGCGGCGATGCTGAAGGTTCACCCTCCAAAGAGCGGGCAGCCTTTCATCCTGATGGACCATGTGGACGGCGTTGAGACCGGCGTCGGCGCTTTCTTCAACGGCGAGCGCTTCCTTCGTCCGGCGTGCATCGACTGGGAACATAAGCACCTATTCGCGGGCAATATGGGCGAGTTGACGGGCGAGATGGGCACGGTGGCGAGCTTCACCGGCTCCGACAGATTGTTCGAGCTCGCTCTCGAGCCGCTCGAACCGCTCTTCCGCGAAGCGGGTCACGTCGGCTGGGTCAATTTGAACACGATCATCAACAAAGACGGAGTGTGGCCGCTCGAGTTCACCTGCCGCTTTGGCTACCCCGGCTTCGCCGTCCTCGAGCCGCTGCAGACGCCGGATTGGGCTGAGATGCTCCGCAGCATGACAACAAGCGAGTGCTGCACATTCGAAGCTTGTCCCGGTTACTCCGTGGCCATCGTGCTCACCACCCCGCCCATGCCGCATTCGCGCAAGCAGGTGAAAGCGCCGGTCGGGCTTCCGCTACTAACGGGGGATATAGAGCCGAGGCACCTCCATCTCGGTGAAGTGGGCATGCGCGATGGCACGTTGGTGACCAGCGGCCTGTACGGATGGACGGCAGTAGTCACGGGCGTCGGCCCTACGATCATCGATGCGCGCGGCGAAGCCTATGCCAACGCCCGCAAGGTGAGCACGCCCAACCTTCGTTACAGGCTCGATATCGGCGATTCGCTCATCAACGGGGACTTCGAGCGATTGTTGAGATGGGGCTGGGTGAACTGAAGGCCGCCTAAGCGCATCGCGTCGCAAATCGTCCGATAATCGCTCGTCAGCTCGGCCCCTGCATTGAGGTCGTAGGCCGCCACGTCGTCGCCGAAAGCAATGCCGAGGGATCGCGTGTTCGGCGTCTCGGAATGGTTGAAGTGGCGGCCATTGTCACCGCAGAGAACCCAAAGCTGCAGATCGCGATGAAGCGTCGAGTAAGTGTGCAGATATTGTTGCAGACGCTCAGGCATCTCGCGGATCTCCGCATCGGAGAAGACGCGATCGATCCGGCTGTCGAAGCGCCAGATGAGCTGGCCCGCGCGCACAGGCTCCAACAGGAAGACGCCGATTCCATGGATCGAGCTCGCCCGAAGCTCGGTTTCAACCATCATCATCTGCGCCCAACTCCTACCAGCCCAGAGCGCGCAACGATCCTTGTCTGGAAAAGCTTCGTCTCAGCGAACGGCCGCGACCTCATTCGGCTTCGGCTTGGGCTGGACCAGGCTCGCGCCGCCGTCCTTCATATTCAGCGCCGCCATGGCCTTCGCGTCGCGGCCGTAGAGGTCCTTGTAATCGACGATCGATCCGTCGATCAGCGCGGCCGCGCTGAAATAGACGATATAGACCGGCAACGGCTTCACAAAATTGGCCTGCACCGTTTTCTTGCTCGCCAGGGTCGTCTTGATCTTGTCGTCTGTCCACTCCCCGCCGTCATCGCCGAGCAGTTCCGCCGCTAGGTCGAGGATATGCTGGGTGCGCACGCAGCCATGGCTGAGCGCGCGCGTGGAATCGTTAAACCGGCTTCGAGCATTGGTGTCGTGAAGGTAAATCGCTTTAGAGTTTGGCATCACGAACTTCACCTGGCCGAGGGCGTTCGTGGGTCCCGGCGGCTGACGCCAGCGCTGGATCTTGCCGTCCGCACCTTTGACGGGCACGAAACCCTTTTTGCCGGCCGCCTCCTTCTCGATGCTCTTGGGCACCTCCCACCAAGGGTTCAGGATCACGCCCACAGCAGTCGCATTAAGCTGCGGCGTGGGCGTTGACAGCTTGCCGGCGATCGCCCGCTGCTTCCAGCGGTTGACGCCATTCTCGACCAGCGTCGCGTGGAAGCCCGGCACGTTGACGATGATATATTTCTGACCGAGGTCCCGTGGCAGCCAGCGCCACCGGTCCATGTTGAGCCGGATACGGTTCAGCTTCGTCAACTGCTTTGGCGAGGTCTGCGCCAGCGCCGCCTTCAGCGCCGCATATTGCGGGTGCGTCGGAAGCAGGCTGTTGAGCGCATCGCTGATCTGGTGGGTCGCGAGCGCGCTCCGCAGCAGCGCGTCCTGACGCGCGGCATCGAGATCCTTGTCGACGACGAACCAGTCGATCCGCTGCGAGCGCTTGACGTGGCCGAACGCGAGGTCCGACGAAACGCGGTTGAAGCGGTCGGTCGCGACTTGGGACATGAGCGCCGGATCGCCCGACTGCATTGCCGCGGCCAGCCCCGCCGGGTCATAATCCGCGGGATTCAACCCCTCGGTCCCGACTTGCTGAATATAGGCGAGCAGATCCTGCGCACTTGCGACATCCCAGATCGCCGGCGGCAAGGGCGGCGGAACGGGCACTGCGGATGGAGTCTGCACGATTTCCGGCGCGAAGTCGGGGTTGCCGGGTACGGGAGCTCCGGGCTGCATGGCTGCCGGGCCGCTCGGCTTGGGTGCTGGAGTTGTCGCCGGCCGGGCTGTCGCCGGCGCCGCAAGAACCGGCCGCGGTGAAGCCATGCGCGGCACCGCCGGCGCCTGAGCCAGAGCTGGAAACCCAACCGCCGCAAGCGTTGCTGTCGCCACTGTCCAGGTAGTCGCCCGAGCGCCCACCGGCACCTTCAACCTGCTCATTTTAAACGGATACCTCAAGAGTCTCGCGATATTACACACGTTCCTGACACCCCGCCAGTCGCCCCCAAGCAACAGTCGGGCAAGTTCGTCACAGGGCGTTCCTTGCAAACCAATCCTTAAGCGGCGCTGGCTAAGGTCGCGTTAGCCTTGTGGGAGCTGGTAGGGACGTGGCGTCCGGTTACTTTCTCGACGGCGGGATGATCCCGCGAAGCGAAAAGCGAACGATCGACGAACGCACCGAACTGCGGCGTCCGTCGTTGTCGAGCACCGCAGTGCTCGAATTCCGCGGGCGCAAGCATGTCGTGCGGCTAATCAACGTCTCCTCGTCGGGCGCGATGGTGATTTTCCCGCACGTTCCTATTATCGGCGAGCAGCTTCCGCTCCACCTTCTTGACCAGGGCCTTGTGACGGCACAGGTGAGATGGGTTAAGGACGGCCGCGTCGGTTTGTCGTTTAATGGCCCGCTGGAGTAATCGGCGGATGGAGATGAGTTTCGTGACCATCAAGGCCCGCATTGCAGAGGACGAGCGCGACCGGCGCCGCTCCTTGCGGGTACCCGTTGAGCTGGAGGCCAAAGTCCGCGAGCTGGGTGCGAGCGGTGTAGAAGCCCGTGTGCTCAATATTTCGGAAAGCGGCTTCATGGCCGTTGCCGAAGGCCAGTTCGAGGTCGGCTCGCGCGTCTGGCTGATGCTGCCGGGGCGGGAACGCGCCAACGCGGTCGTCAAATGGACCGCGGGCGACAAACTCGGCGCGGAGTTCGCCGAGCGCATCTCACTCGAAGGGCTCAAAGGCTAGCCCGTTTCGGCTCGCCCTGAACGAGCCTCGCCTCACCTTGGCACAACAGCGCACCGGCTACCGACGCGTGCAACCGCCCCGGGCTTTGGTCGTTTGGCCGGGCGAAAGGAAGGTTCGATGCCAACGACCTTGGGCGCCAACGATGTCCGCAGACTGTACGAGCGCGGCTATCACGCCGTTTACCGTGAGCATGAAGTCAATCATTGCCCCGGATGCGGCCGCACCCATTGGCTGATCGGGCGCGTCTCGGCCGAGTGCGCGTTTTGTACGACCGCGTTACCACTCGCCGAGGCGAGTATGCGCTCGCATAACGGGCCGGTGGTCATCCAGCACAAGAACCGCGACGCCCACGCTTGGGCCGCCTGAGCGCTCAGACTTTCCGCCGCACGGGCACCTGCACATTACACAGGTCTACGCCGCCTGCGGGCCGGACGTAGAAATCGTCGTTACGATTGGCGCGAACACGCAAATAGTTGGCGAAGGTCACACTCCCCGTATCCATCACCTCGAACGATGGCCGCTCTGCGGCAGGAATGTCGCTCGCAAGACGGATGCTCGCGATCGGCACATATTGGGCCTTGTCCTTGTAGAAGCCGAGCGCCTCGGTGCCGCGGGGGAGCGAGCTTAAGCGGTCGATGCCTTCCACGACGCGGCCGACGATCGCGATGTTGCGGTCGAGCTGACGCGGCGCATGGCCGATGACCGCATAAAGCTCCCCACCGCTCCCCGTGTCCGGCGAGAGATCGCGGCCGACGCCGACCGTGCCGTAGCAATGCACGAGGTCGGCCCAACCGGACTTGCGATTGAACGCGACCGGCCAGCCGTCGAAAAAGCCGGCGCCGGGCGCATAGGGATCGGGCGAGCCCAGCGCCTTGATGGTGAGGCCGTTCAGCGGCCGCGTATATTCCGCTGGCGGCTTGGCGACGACGCCGGTCGGGAAGCCCTTGTCGCTATCGTTCAGCCCCCATTGCGCGACATAATTGTCCTGCAGCCGGTAAATGGTCGCTCCGTTCCAATAGCTGCCCCGGGCAAGCGCGCGGATATTGGCGACGTGGACCGGTGCGAACCTGGGCGCCAGCTGGATGACCACGCGGCCTCCCCCGGCAAGGTCCATCACCAACAGGTCGTCGGGGGCGATCGTTTTCCATGCGCCAGCCGGAGATTTTGCGACGATATCGTTCGGGGTGATTTTAGGTGAGGCCGCGCCCATCAGCATGGCGGCGGCAAGCAAGAGAACAGCTCGCATCGTTTCCCTCCCGTTCGTCCCGGTCTAGCCGAGCATTCCTGCCGCCGCTATCGCCGAGCCATGTTCACCGCCACCCTGATGTTGCTCGGCGCCGGCGAATTGGGCCGCGAGTTCACGATCGCGGCCAAGCGCCTCGGCTGCCGGATGATCGCCTGCGACCGTTACCCCAACGCGCCTGCGATGCAGGTCGCGGACGCCTATGAGGTCTTCCCGATGCTCGACGGCAAAGCGCTTCGCGGCGCGGTCGAGAAGCACAGGCCCGACGTTATCGTGCCTGAGATTGAGGCGATCGACACGGAAACGCTCGCCGACCTCGAGAAGGAGGGTTGGCGCGTCGCCCCGTCGGCAAGGGCAGTGCAGCTGACGATGAACCGGGACGGCATACGCGATTTTGCCGCGGCTGAGCTTGGTCTGGTGACGTCAAAGTACCGGTTTGCGGAGAGCCGCGAGGAGGCGGTCGCCGCGGCGCAGGAGGTGGGCCTCCCTTGCGTAGTCAAGCCGGTGATGTCGAGTTCGGGCAAGGGACAGAGCACCGCCAAGACGGCTGCCGAGATCGGCAAGGCTTGGGATTATGCGGTCGAAAAGATGCGCGGCGACCGGCCGCGCGTGATCGTAGAGGAATTCATCGAGTTCGACAGCGAGATCACCCTGCTGACCATCGCCACCAAGGACGGAATCCTGTTCTGCCCGCCGGTCGGGCACCGGCAGGATCTCGGCGATTATCGCGAAAGCTGGCAGCCAGCAGCCTTGTCCGAAGGTGCTTTACTGTCCGCACGCCACCAGGCGCGAAAGGTCGTCGAGGCGCTTGGCGGCCACGGGATCTTCGGCGTCGAATTTTTCATCTGCGGCGAGAAGGCGATCTTCTCCGAACTTAGCCCGCGGCCGCACGACACCGGCATGGTTACCCTCATTTCTCAATTCCCGAACGAGTTCGAGCTGCACCTCCGCGCGATCCTCGGCCTGCCGATCCCGTCCATTGAGCTTTTGGGGCCATCCGCTTCGGCGGTGATCCTGGCGGATCGCGAAAGCGATAACTTCTCTTTCGACGGCGTAGCGGCCGCGCTTGCGCTCGGCGCGCCGCGCAATCCGGTGGACATTCGCATTTTCGCCAAGCCGGCGACGCTCAAGAATCGCCGCATGGGCGTGGCCTTGGCCCGCGGAGCATCCGCCGAGGACGCAGTCGAACGCGCCAAGTCCGCAGCTTCCCGCGTCGAGATTCGTTATTCGAAGTGAAGGAGCGTCCGATGCACGCGAAACTGCCGATCGTAATCGTCACTGCCATCGCTTTGGCGGCCTGCAACGAACAGCAAGCCCCCCAGAACCAGCGGCCGATCAAGGTCCGCAGCGCCGAGCAGGATCGCCTTCACCAGCTTGATGCCTTCAACCTCGCCGTCGGCCTCAAGCATGCAATCTACGACGCGGGCTACAGCTGCAAGCGGATCGATAACGCCGGCTTCGTTGGGGAATATAAGAACCTCGACATGTGGACCGCCCATTGCGTCTACGACAATGGCTCCGCTCGCGACTGGGCGATCTTCGCCGGCCCGGATGGGAGTGCGCAGGTGCGCGACTGCAAGGATATGGCCGGCACCGGCCTGCCGGAATGCGTGATCAAGGTGAAGCCGAAAGGCAGCTTCAGCGAAGCGAAGTAAAGCCGCCGCTTATTTCGGATCGCACTGGCGAGTTTCCTTATACTCGCCGCTCGCCGACTTTTCCTTGATGGTGACGCAATTGCCCTGGCGGACTTCCTCACGCCAGCTGCCGTCCGCATTGGTGACGCGATTGCCCTTGGGGACGCGCTTTCCGTCCTTGATCTCGTAGCTCCAGCTCTTGGGCGTTCTCTGATCCTGGGCGGACGCAATCGTCGCGAAACCCGCGGCTGCCACGAGGGCAACCCCGCCGAGCACCAGCATTCTCTTGCTGATACGCATGTTCACACGACTCCTCATGGTTCCTTCTAGCTCCAGCGACGTGAACCGTACCTTACGCCAATTCATCCCGTCCATTCAGGTCGATTGACCCGAATCTCATGACTTATCTTGGATGCGGATGACCGAATCGCAATGGATGAGCGTACTTTCGCGATGCGCGATCACCAGTGCGGCGGGCCGCGGGGCGAGAGCTCTTAATTCCTTGAGCAACTCGGCTTCGCCGTCTGCATCCAACGCTGCAGTCGCCTCGTCGAGGATCAACAAGGAAGGGCGGCGCAAGAGCCCGCGCGCGATGACCAGCCTTTGACGCTCCCCTCCGGAAAGCTGGCTGCCGCGGTCGCCTACTTCCTGATCCAATCCGTTCGGGAAGGCCCGTACCCGGCCCAACAATCCGACGCGCTCGAGCACTTGCCATAGATCTTCATCCGATGCGGGCGACGTCCCGCCGGCACCGAGATTGCCGCGCACGGTGTCATTGAACACGATCCCGTCCTGCCCGACATAAGCGAGCCCGGCGCGCCATTGCCGGATCAGTCCCCCATCCAAGCTCCGCCCGTCGATTACGATTTCTCCCTCTGCCGGCTCGAGCAGACCGGCGACGAGATCGATCAGCGTCGTCTTTCCCGCCCCGGACGCGCCGGAGAGGCCGATCCATTCTCCGCTATGAACGACGAGCGACGTTTTCCTCAGGCCAAGTCCGGGCTGATGCTGGTAGGCCACGCGATCCAACCGTAGCTCCTTCCAGGGCAACGGAACGGCCGGCGATTCCTCTGACGCCGGCGGCTGAAGAGTACCCAGACGACGCCTGATCGCACTGAACGATTGTGCGTAGGCCGCGAGATGCTGCGCCGACTGCTGCAGCGACTGCGCTGGCGCCACCATTCGCGCGAATAGAGCCAAGCTCGCGATCAGGACCGGAAAGGACAGTTCAAATACCCGCAACCCGGCGAAAAGCAGCAACGCAGCGGCCAATGCCGCGGCAAGAGCGGCAAGCTGGCGCGAGGAATTGAGATCGCGGGAATAGCGCACCCACTCCTTGGTCGCGCGCGACAAGGTTGCGGAATACTCTTCGAGGAATTGCGGCACGCTTCCCTGGGCAATCGCCGATTTGAGGCCGGCATGAAGGCGAAAGCCCGAGCTGGTACTTTGTTCGGATCGCTCAACCAGCGCGATGCCGCTCGCAACGCCCCGCCTTGTCCACCGCGCGGCGACTAACGAGCCAAGCACGATGATCGCAAGAGCGATCAGGGCAAGCGCGGGCGCCAACAACAGCGTCAGGATTAACTGAACGATCAACATGATGGCGGCGACCGCGAAGAGCTGTGCCGAATTTACGGCCTGGGACGCGCGCGAGACATCCGTCAGAAGCAGCGCCTGCATTTCCGCCTGGCCCATGCGGCTGGCGAACGGCCAACCGCGTTGCGCCAGGGTGGACGCAGCACGCAGTCGCAACGAAGCCTCGTAACCCGATTGGAGCCGAGTAAGTGCGAGTTCGCGCGCATAGAGCAGAATCGAACGCGCCGTCATAAAGGCCACGAACAAGCCGAGGGCGACGATCAGCCTGTGGCGGACGGGGATGGGGCCGAAGGAGAAATTGAACCGGCCGAGCGTCCCGGCATTGTCTCCCATCGCGATCGACGCGAGCGGAACAATCATCAACAGCCCAAAACCCTCGGCGATCGCGCCGAGCAACATCAACGCGAGCGCCGCCCACAGCCTCGGCCCCGCATATTCGCGATAGTCATTGAGGAGAGCGGCAACGCCGCTACCTTCAGCCCGGCTCATGACCGGGCGAATAGCAGATTTAGCCCTGCCTCGCTTTGAAGCGGCGGTTCGTCTTGTTGATGACGTACGTGCGACCACGGCGGCGGATCACGCGGCAGTCCCGGTGGCGCGACTTCAGCGACTTCAAGGAATTGCGAATCTTCATGGCCGGGCGCCTGCTCGTCTCTACAAAGCTAAGTTGTTGGAAGGTTCTTTGAAACCAGCGGCGCACCTAGAGAGGGGCCCTTCCCAAGTCAAGACAAAGCGCGGGTTTCTCTCATTTCCGCCCGGGTTGCGGCCGTTGGGCGTGATCGTTTCGGAACCACAAGCGTCGCATCCGGGTTCTTGGCGCGTCCCTTCGGGCGAGCGGGAGGGCCTTGGAACAGGAGGCCTTCTATGAACCGGCTTTGGCTTGTCCCCATCTTGGGGACTACTGCCGCTCTGGCTGCGTGCGCGACCGTTCCGCCCGCAACGCCGGTGGCGGCCGCAAACAGTGTCTGTGGCAGCTACGGCTACATCGACATCAACAATGACGGCTTCATCAGCGGCGACGAGTGGAACACATTTCACACCCGCACTTATGCCGACTGGGACGTGGACCATGATGGACGCGTCAGCCGTAGCGAGTTCGAGAATTGCTATCGGGCAGGTGGCTTCTATCGCGCCGATTATTACAATCCTGACTATTGGACCAATTACTGGGGCGCGTTCGACGCCAACGGCGATGGCTATCTGGACGCCAACGAATATTGGTCGGCATCGACCTGGTCGCGCATCGACCGCAACGGCAACGGCCGTATCGATGCAAATGAATGGGTTTGGTGGACACCATAAGAACGATTGGGAGAGGCCCGGGACTGCCCGGGCCTCTCCTCATTTAGGCGCCGGCTTCGGCGGGAGTGCGCGCTGCCAGCTTCCGTTCCCATGCTAGCGCGTCACCGACAATCGCGTCGATGTCATCGTGCTCCGGCCGCCAATCGAGAGTCTCGAGCATCCTTGCGTTGGAAGCGACTAGCTGGGGCGGATCGCCCGCCCGGCGTCCGCCTATGACGCGCTTCACTGCTGTGCCGCTCGCGCGGTCGACGGCGTCGAGGACCTCCAGGACTGAAAGGCCCCGTCCGTAACCGCAGTTGAGGACCAGGTTCTCCTGCTCATTCGCGATCAAATGTTCGAGCGCTGCAACGTGCGCGGCGGCGAGGTCGCTGACGTGGATATAGTCGCGGATGCAGGTCCCGTCGGGCGTCGGATAATCGTCTCCGTAGACCGCGATCTGATCGCGCTTACCTACCGCCGCCTCGACCGCGACCTTGATAAGGTGGGTTGAACCCATTCCCATCTGGCCTGCCCGGCCTTGCGGATCAGCGCCGGCCACGTTGAAGTAACGAAGGGCCCCGTAATTGAAGCCGTGCGCAACGGACGCATCCTCGAGCATGCGCTCCGTCATCAGCTTTGACGCACCGTAGGGGTTTATCGGAACTTTCGGGTCTTCCTCCTCGACAGGCACCCGCTCCGGCGCGCCGTAAACGGCCGCGGTCGAAGAAAAGAGGATATGCCTGAGTCCGGCGTCCACGGCAGCGTCGATCAGTGCGTGGGAAGCAAGCGTGTTGTTCGCATAGTATTGCAGCGGTTTCTCGACCGATTCCGGCACGACGATGGATCCCGCGAAATGCATGATCGCCCCGATTTGCTGATCTTTGAAAATCCGCTGCACTAGCCCGCGATCCGCGACACTGCCTTCAAAGAAGGAGACGTCATCCGGAACGAGCTCGCGCGCGCCGTTCGAGAGGTCGTCAATGACGGCCACCCGCCAACCCGCGTCCTTAAGGGCAAGCACCGCGTGGCTACCAATATAACCGGCGCCGCCGGTAACGAGCACGGAGAGTTTGGTCATGACGGAGCGCTAGCGGAGGCGCAGGTGCGGCGCCAGCGTCCGGCGGTCAATCATGCTCTTCTTCCTCCTCCGCTTCGCCCTGGGCCTTGATGTCCGCGGTGCCTGGTTCGACCGAAGGCTCAGGCCGCCGCTCGACCGGCCGCAAGCGCGCCAGCACCAACAGACGATTGAATTCCGTCAAGTCCGTCGCGAGCAGTGCCTTAAGCGCGCCAAGCTCGGCATCGAGGCGGCGCTTTAGATCGGCATGAACGGCGATCGCCTGCGCGGTCGGTGCACCGGCGCCATATTCGACCACTGAGCCGAGCGCAGCCAGCTTGTTGTTCAGCATGATCGGATAATTCAGCGGATCCTGCTCCGACCGGTTCTTGACCTGGTAGAGACGGCCCTCGATCGCGGCGAGCCGGACATCGAGTGATTGGCCGGCCGCGGTCACAGGCTGTTCCTTAGCCTTGATCAGCCGATCGGCGATTTGCGCCCGGACGCCGCGGATCAGCAGCACCGCTTCATTGGCCTTGGATACATCGCTCTCGATGGCGCTGGCGAGCTCGAATTGTTGCTTCAGATCCGCTTCGGGAACCGCGCCGGCGCGCGGATCGAGGCGGATCTCAGCCGGCTGCACGAGCGGCTTGCCGTCCACGGTGAGGCGGACCCGATAAGCGCCCGGCAGCGCCTGCGGTCCCTTATTCTCGGCCGCCCATAGAATCATGTCC
>Ga0070664_100003025_pt1 | contig 13593 bp, 9 predicted proteins | sample KBSC73metaG_FD_65863 | JGI IMG/M metagenome (GOLD analysis project Ga0070664, IMG submission 65863) | Corn rhizosphere microbial communities from Kellogg Biological Station, Michigan, USA - KBS C7-3 metaG | ecosystem: Host-associated > Plants > Roots > Rhizosphere > Soil ... | reverse complement strand
CAACCATCAGGGCAGCCTCGACAAGGCGCGCGAGTTGTTCCGTGAAGCGAAACTCGCGGGTGCCCATGCCGTCAAGCTCCAGAAGCGCGACAACCGTGGCCTCTACACCCGCGCCGCGTACAACAAGCCGTACGACAACGAGAACAGCTTCGGTTCGACCTATGGTGAGCACCGCGAATTCCTCGAGTTCGGCCTCAAGGAGTACCGTGAGCTGCAGAAATTCGCCGCGGAGCTCGGTATCGACTTTTTCGCCACAGCATTCGACCTCGCTAGCGCCGACTTTCTGCATGATCTCGATATCCCCGCGTACAAGATTGCGTCCGGCGATCTGAAGAGCACGCCGCTGCTGAAGTACGTCGCCAGCTTCGGTAAACCTGTCGTCATTTCCACCGGCGGCGCCCTCGTCGACGACGTGCAGCGCGCCTACGACACGATCATGCCGATCAACCCGCAGCTGGCCATCCTGCAGTGCACGGCGGGGTACCCAGCGGCCTTCGAGGAACTCGATCTGCGGGTCATCAGCACGTTCCGCGAGCGCTTTTCGGACGCGGTCATCGGCTTCTCGAGCCATGACAACGGCATCTCCATGCCCGTTGCTGCCTACATGCTGGGCGCACGAATCGTGGAGAAGCACTTCACGCTGAACCGCGCGAGCAAGGGCACCGACCACGCCTTCTCACTGGAGCCTGTTGGCTTGCGCAAGATGGTTCGGGATCTCGAGCGCACACACAAGGCGCTCGGCAACGGCGTCAAGAAGATCTACGACAGCGAAAGGGCTCCCATCACCAAGATGGGCAAGAGCCTTGTCGTCGCTCGCGACTTGCCGAGCGGGCATCTGCTCGGCCCGGGCGACATCGTCATGAAGTCGCCTGGCGGCGGCATTCCGCCGTACGAGCTCGAAAACGTCCTCGGCCGGGTGACGCTGCGGCCGCTGATGGCCGACGATTTCCTCACGTTCGAGGTACTGAGCAAGCCGGACGTCGAGCTCGCTCGTTCGTGATAGAGCGGTTTCGCCTCGACGGCCAGATCGCAGTCGTGACCGGCGCCTGCGGCAAGCTCGGTCCGATCTGGATCGAGGCGCTCGTCGACGCCGGCGCGCAGGTCGCCGCCCTGGAGCTGCCCGGGGCGCCCGCCTCTCCCGCATTTCGCGCGCTCGAGCAGCGTGCGTCTCGTCAGGTCCAGCGCTTCGACTGCGACGTTACGAATCGACAATCCATCATGGCAGCGGCCGCGGCCGTTCACGAACGGATCGGCCCGGCGACGGTGCTCGTCAACAATGCAGGAGTGGATCAACCGCCGGATTCCGCCGGGGCGCGCGCCCGCATCGAAGACCTGCCGATCGATCAGTTCTCCCGGATGCTCGACGTGAACCTGATAGGGACATTTCAGGTCACGCAGGTGTTCGGTTCCGCAATGGCGCAGCGTCGCCGCGGTTCGGTCATCAACATTGGCTCGCTCTACGCATCGGTGTCTCCCGATCAACGCTTCTACGATCATCTCCCGGGCGACCTCCCATTTCTCAAATCGCCTGCGTATGGCGCGTCGAAGGCGGCCGTCGTCAACATGACGAAGTATTTTTCGACGCTGTGGGGTGCAGACGGCGTCCGCGTGAACACACTTTCGCCGGGAGGCGTTGCGGGCGGTCAGGACGACGCATTCAAGCAGAAATATGGGTCACGCGTGCCGCTCGGCCGCATGGCCGAGGCCGAAGACCTCACGGGGCCGCTGGTTTTCCTTGCCTCCGCGGCATCCTCTTACGTCACCGGTCACGAACTGCGCGTCGACGGAGGATTTACGGCCTGGTAGCTGCACGCCCCCGCGTCGCCTTCATTGGCAGCAAGCGGATGGGCCTCCGATGCCTGACCGCTATGCACGCGACGGGCAGCAGCGACATCGTCCGCATCATCACTTTCGACGACACGTCGGACAGCAGGCACGTCTTTCGCGAGCTCCATTGCTTCGGCGAGCAGCATGGGATTGGCGTCAGCGTCACTCGCAGCAGCGCCGATTTGAACGCTGCCGTCCGCGCCGCTGAACCGGAACTGGCGATCGTCTGCGGGTGGTATTCGATGATCGCCGCGGACACACGTGCCGCTGTCGGCCGCGGGCTTATCGGCGTCCACAATTCGTTGCTGCCCAGATACCGGGGGGCAGCGCCGCTGGTGTGGGCGATGCTGCGCGACGAACGCGAAGTCGGCCTCTCGATGTACACGTTGACGAGCGGCATGGATGATGGCGACATCTGGGCGCAGACATCGACGCCGCTCGGCCCAGACGACTACATTGGCGACGTGCTTGGTCGTCTGGAAGAGGCGTGCGACGAAATGATTCGCCGTGTCTATCCGCGCATACTCAACGACGAGGTGGCGCCGGTGAGGCAGGATCCGTCGCAAGCGACCTACGGCACACTTCGCAGCCGTGACCACGGCCGTATTCAATGGCACGAACCGGTGGACCGTATCTACCGCTGGATTCGCGCCCAATCGAAACCGTACCCAGGCGCGTTCACATCGTGCGACGGCCGGCGCCTGACGATCTGGCGGGCGCACCCGTTTGCCTCACCGTACTACGGACGGCCAGGCGAAGTGGTGAAGGGTCCGTCGGGCGAGATGATGGTGATCTGCGGCGACGATCGCGCGCTCGTCATCGATGCGATGCAGTTCGACGATGGCGCGATCGATGCCGGTCGGGATTCGCTGCGGGTGCGGACCGTACTCGGAGGGAGCGCCGACTGACGTGAAGGCCTCGACGGCGCGGAGCATCGATGCGGCCGTCGCGCTGGCTGTAGCGGTCTTGACGTTCGCATATCGGTATCTGTCGTTCGAGCGATTCCCGAACGACCACTTCGTTGTGCTCTCGCGCGCCCAGCAAGTGTTGATGGGGGCGTTGCCAGTCAGGGATTACTCGGAATATCAGGCCCCGCTTGCTGTGATGGCGTCAGCATGGGCTCAGATCGCATTCGGGCCGGGACTGCACTCAGAGCTCTTGCTCGTGTGCGGAGCCTTTGCCGTGGCGTCGGCAGTCGCATATCTCGTGACGGCGTCCGTCAGCGGATCCGTCGGTATCGGGATTGTGAGCGCCGTCATCCTGACGGCCGCCACCCCTGTCACCTACGCATACCCGAAGGTTCTGCCGTACGTGCTCACGTTCGGCGCAGCATGGCTGTACGCGAGGAAGCCAGGGTTCGGGCGATTGTGGCTGCTGGCAGCCGCCGTCGTCTTCGGTGGTCTGCTTCGTCACGATCACGCGATTGTGCTCGGTGCAGGGGCGGGGGTGGCGGCGTTTGTCGCACATCCGGCGACGATGCCACGCCTGAGAGCGGTCGCGCACCTTGCGCTCGCCGGATTGGCACTCGCGGCGCCGTACATCGTCTGGGTGCAGCGCTACGAGGGTGTCGCCAACTATGTCGCCGCCAACGTCGACGCGGCCAGCACCGAAGGAAGAAATACTGCATGGTCGCCCGTTTCTCTGGAAACAGACGAATCGCGGCCGCATTGGGTCCAGCTCGCCGACCCGCAGGAAGCCATCGTATACGTTCGGTGGCGTTCAAATGTCCCGGACGATACGCGGCGTCGCGTCGAGGCTGAGCATCGCCTGCGGCTCATCGGGGAAATCGAAAACGACGCCGGCAAGTATGACGCGAGCGGCGCCGATGCGCGTGCATTGGGCGGGCTGGTGCGCGATCCGGCGGTGCAGGAAACCTCTGGGATCAACCTTCGCACCGGCGAACTGCTGGATCGACGCCCCTGGATCGCGCACGTCTTGCAGTATGTCGTTTTGCCCGGCGATGGTCTGCGGCCGGTGTTCGTCGGCTTGTTGTACTACGTCTTGTGGCTGTTGCCGGTTGTCGCCGCATGCTTCGTGGCGCTGCGGTGGAAGCATCTCGCGCCGCCGATTCGATCCATCGCCGTCATGGCGATTGCGGTCGAATTAGTCATGTGCTCGGAGATGCTACGGGACCCGCTTGCCACGCGTGTTCGGGACATCGTCGCGCCGCTGGTCCTGGTGCTCGCGTCCATGTCAGCGGTCATGCGGACGCTCCCGGCCGGCAGATCTGCTCAATGGGGCGCACGCGCAGCGCTCGGAGCGCTGTTTCTCGCCGTCGGCGTGGCGGTCGCGGGTGCGGGATCGTTCGGCGCAAATCTACGGGAAACCGGCGCACCGCGGGGCTGGCAGGGGATTGCGGACCGTGTTGGAGAAATCCGTGCGCGATACGCCATCCCGTATGAGCGGATTGGTTTCAGACCGGACCGCATGATCGAATACCTGATGACGTGCACCGCTCCGCAATCGCGCATTCTTGCCATCGCCGTCGTGCAGCAGTTGTTCTTCTACACAAACAGGGGCTTTGCAGGTGGGCATGACGCACTTTCCGGCTTCTATACGAGCGACAGGCAGGCGACGCAGATTCTCCAGCGGCTGTCGCGCGAAGACGTTCCGCTGGTAGTCTTGGATAACCAGTTCGCTGGTTCGATGACGCGGACCTATCCGCGGATTGGACGGTACGTGACCGAGCACTACCACGAGATCGGCCGTTTTGACTATAACGAGGACAAGGCGTACATCCTGCTCGCGGAAAACGGTCGCATCCCGGTTCGATCGTTCGGCAACCTTCCGTGCTTCGCGTCACCGGAACAAGTACAACTCTCCCGGAGTCAATGAGCATCACGAACGTTTCAGCGGCGACCCCCTCCGTAAGCGACCTGTCGGCCGTCCCTCCGCGGATTCCGAATCAGATCGGTCATCTGGACACGATGGCCGATGGTGGCCAGTCGTTCACGAAAATGAATCCGGCGACCGGCCAACCGCTGTGCGACGTTGCACGATCCGCGCGCGCGGACGTCGAGATGGCGGTGAGGAAAGCGAAAGCGGCACAGCCCGCGTGGGCGGCGATGACCGTGGTTCGACGCGGGGACATCCTCAGGCAGATCGCGCTCCTGATGCGTGAGCGTCGCGACGAGATTGCCAGGCTCGTCTCGCTGGAGACAGGCAAGTCCAGAAAAGACGCGCTCGGCGAGACCGATGCCGCGATCGAGATGGGCTTCTTTGTGGCGGGTGAAGGCCGCCGGTTCTACGGCCAGACGACGACTAGCGCGGTGCCAAACAAGTCGGCGATGATCGTCCGACAGCCACTCGGTGTCGCGGGACTCATCATCGCGGCGAACACGCCGATTGCCAATGTGGCGTGGAAAGCATTTCCCGCGTTGCTGTGTGGCAACGCCGCGATCCTCAAGGCCGCGGAGGATACGCCGCTCTCGGCGTGGGCGTTCGGTTTGCTGGCCCGCCAGGCCGGCGTCCCTGACGGCGTCTATACAACGCTTCATGGCTTCGGCGAAGAAGCAGGGGCGCCGCTCGTCGAGCATCCCGACGTGGCAATCGTCAGCTTCACGGGGTCGTGCGAAGTCGGACGATGGATTGCGGAAACCGCCGGCCGGAGGTTGGCGAAAGTCTGCCTCGAACTCGGCGGCAAAAATCCATTGATTGTCTGTGACGACGCGGATTTGGCCAATGCGGTGACGTGGGCGGTCGGCTCCGCGTTCAGCAATGCGGGTCAACGCTGCGCCGCTGGCAGCCGCATCATCGTCTTTGACAGTGTCTACGACCGGTTCAAGTCGATGCTCGTCGAAGCGACAAGGAAGTTGAAGGTCGGCACCGCTGATACCGACGATTACGGGCCGGTCATCAACGAAGAGCAGATGCGCAACATGCTGGCGGCCGTCGGGCGGGCGAAGGAGACCGGCGCCGCCGTGCTCACGGGCGGCGAGCGGCTGACCGGATCCGCCTATGGTGACGGATACTTCGTTTCACCGACGATTGTCGAGCACGTCGGACCGAATGACGAAATTACGCGCAGCGAGCTGTTCGGCCCTATTACCTGCCTCTACCGCGTGCGGGATTTCGAGGAGGCGATCGCGTTGGCGAACGATTCACCGTTCGGTCTCACCGCGGCCATTCACACACAGAATATTCACCGCGCGATGAGCTTCATCGGACGTATCCAGGCCGGCGTCGCGTCGGTCAACGGCGGCACGTACGGCAGCGAACCGCACATGCCGTTTGGCGGTCTGCGTCAATCGGGCAACGGATGGCGCGAGGCCGGCACGCAGGCGCTCGATGTGTACTCCGATTTGAAGACCGTTTACATCACTCACAATCCCAGTCAGGTGTAGGGCGTGCGTTACGGCGCGCCGGAACGTCAATGCCATCGGCCGTTGCACTGATCCCCGCTCGCCAAGGCTCCAAACGAGTACCTGGCAAGAACATCCGTTTCTTGAACGGCCACCCCATGCTGGCGTACACGATTGCGCCGGCATTGGACAGTGGCGTGTTCGAGTCGGTGATCGTGTCGACCGATTCGGAAGAGACAGCGGCTATCGCGCGTCACTACGGCGCGGAAGTGCCGTTCTTTCGGCCAGCTGCGTTTGCGAGCGATACCTCGCCTGATATCGAATGGGTGGACTACACGCTGCGGGAGCTCGGCCGGCGGGGTCGGCAGTGGGACGCATTTTCGCTTCTGCGGCCGACAAGTCCGTTCCGCACGGCCGAGACGATTCGTCGCGCCTGGCAGTCGTTCACGTCACAAGCAGGGGTCGATTCGTTGCGCGCGGTGGAGTTGTGCGCACAGCACCCGGGCAAGATGTGGGTCATCGAGGGAAGCCGCATGCGGCCGCTGCTCGACCAGCCTGAGCCGCGGACGCAGCCGTGGCACAGCACGCCGTATCAGGCCTTGCCTCGCGTATATGTGCAGAACGCCTCGCTCGAAATCGCGTGGACTCGCGTAGTGTTGGAGAAGCGAACGATCGCCGGTGACGTGCTGATGCCGTTCATTACCGAACGGTACGAGGGGTTCGATATCAACGATCCGCATGACTGGATGATCGCGGAGCGTCTGCTCGCGGACGGGGCCGTGCGCCTGCCGCCTCTCACACACGACGCGTACGGCGCGGTGCGCGCGTAGCGGGTTTCGGGGTTTGGGGTTCGGGATTCGGATTCGATAACCACATGGGTGATTTACAGACAGACCAGGGCGAGAGCTTAGAGCTTCGGTACATACCGGCGCTGGAGTTTGCGCGGGTGGTGAACGCAAACGCCGATCCGGTATCGAAGGCCGCTGCGTTCGCGGCGCTGGCGCGCATCAACGCGCTCTACATGATTGCCGGCGCATGGTCCGGACACATCGGCACGAGCTTCAGCTCGCTGGAGATCATGAGCTGGGTGTTCCTCAACGAGCTGCGCGATCTCGAGAAGGGTGCCGACGCATCCGACATCTTCTTTTCGTCGAAGGGGCACGATGCCCCGGCGCTCTATTCCGTCCTCATCGGACTTGGCTTGCTGCCCGCCGACACGCTTCACCGGCTTCGGCGTATCGGTGGTTTACCAGGACACCCGCATGTCGAAACCCCATATATCCAGGCCAATACCGGTTCACTCGGGATGGGGATCTCCAAGGCGAAGGGCATGGCGCTGGCCAATCGTCTCGCGCATCGCGAGCGCCGCATCTTCGTCCTGACCGGGGACGGCGAGCTTCAGGAAGGGCAGTTCTGGGAATCGCTCGGTTCGGCCGTGAACCTACAGCTTGGCGAGATTGTGGCGATCGTGGACCACAACAAGATCCAGTCGGATACGTGGGTACGCAAGGTCAGCGATCTCGGAGACCTCGAAGCCAAGCTTCGAGCGTTCGGCTGGCACGTGTCGCGTTGCGACGGTCACGACGCGGCCGCGCTTCAGCGCACGTTCCGTTCGCTGGATGGGATCACGGATCGGCCGAAGGTGATCGTCGCGGACACGACAAAAGGACGCGGTGTCTCGTTCATGGAAGGCCCGACGGCCCTCAACAACGACGGCGATTTGTATCTCTTCCACTCGGGCGCACCGCCGGAGCAGCAGTACATCGACGGGCTATCGGAGTTGCTCGGCGCAGCCCGGCAGGCATTCGCCGCGCTCGGACTCGGTGAGCTGGCGACCGAGACCCGCATCCGTAACCCGCGCCGGGAACCGCGCGAGACGCACAATCTGGTCGCCGCCTACGGAAAGGCGCTGGTGCAGCAGGCGGACAAGCATCCGCATCTGATGGTGCTCGACGCCGATCTCATCAAGGACTGCGGCCTTCTGGATTTCGCAGCGAAGTACCCGCAGCGGTTTGTGGAATGCGGTATCGCGGAACAGGACATGGTGTCGATGGCGGGCGGAATCGCGCGTCGTGGTGCTCTCCCCGTTGTGCATTCGTTCGCCTGCTTTCTGTCCACGCGCCCGAACGAGCAGATTTACAACCAGTGCAGCGAAGGTTCAAAGGTGATCTATGTGGGATCACTCGCCGGGCTCCTGCCGGGCGGGCCGGGGCACTCTCACCAGTCGGTGCGCGACATCAGTGCGCTGAGCGCGGTCCCGAATCTTGTTTTGGCCGAGCCGTCGGCGGAGCCAGAGACGCACGCGCTGCTCGATTACCTCGTGAATCACACGAGCGCCAGCGGCTATCTCCGACTGGTGTCGGTGAAGTGGCCGCTACCGTTTGAATGCCCGTCGAATATCCGAGTTCAGCCGGGCAAGGGTTGGGCCGTGCGTGCCGGCACGGATGCGGTCGTGTTTGGCTACGGCCCCTGGCTGCTGTCGAACGCGTGGCACGCGGCCGAAGAACTTCAGCGCACGACGGGAGCCAGTATCCGGGTTGTCAATCTGCCGTGGCTCAATCGTGTTGACCCAGGATGGCTCCGACAGACCATTGGCGAGAGCCGTACGGTGATGACGCTGGACAACCATTACCTTCAGGGAGGGCAGGGCGAGATGATCGCAGCCGCAATTGCGGAGCTCGGACTGACTCCGACGGTGCGTGTGTCTCGAATCGGCGTGACCGAACTGCCTGAGTGCGGGACCAACGATGAGGTCCTCGCACATCACCGTCTCGACGTACCTGGCCTTGTCGAGCAGTTCCGCCGCGTGCTCGCTCACTCCATTCCTCAAATCGCATGACGATTCTGTTCTGGGACATCGACGGTACGCTGCTTACCACCGGCAAGGCTGGCGTGCCGGCATGGGAAACCGCAGTGCGGGAGACGACCGGGAAGGATTTTCAGCTGTCCTCGATTCGGGTGCCCGGGTTGACGGACTTTCAGATTGCCGCCAGGACGTTCGAGTTGCTCGGTGTGCAGCCTGGAAACGGGCTGCTCGAACGGATGGTGACGCGTTACGAGGACCTGCTGCCGTCGATGCTGCCGCTCAAGCAGGGACACGTGATGCCGAACGTGCGGGAGATTCTCGAGTCGCTTCGGGCGCGGAATGACGTTCGATCGTATCTGCTGACCGGCAACACCCGTCGCGGTGCTCGCGCCAAGCTGACCCACTACGACCTGTTCAAGTATTTTTCCGATGGCGCGTTCGCTGAAGATCAGGGTGTCCGCGCGTCGATCGCGACGCGCGCTCTCGAGCTGGCGCGCCGCAACGGCCCGGTCAGCGAAGAGCAGCTGTTCGTCATCGGGGACACGCCGTACGACATCGAAGGCGCGGCTGCAATCACGGCACGCACGATTGCGGTTGCGACCGGCGGTTATTCGATCGACGAGCTGTCGGCCCATCGACCGTGGCGTGTGTTCGAACTGTTGCCGCCGCCGGCCGAATTTCTGGACTTGATCGGGTTGGATCAATTGCAGGCGACCCCAACCACGGCGTGAAACATTTCATTCGCAAATTTCCGTCGCTGTGGCGAGCCACACGGCTCGCACGCCGCTGGTATCACGCCCGGCGCGAGGCATACCCCGACTGGGGCGTCGCCCTTGGTGCCGATCCGGCGCTCTGGAACTCAGCGCGGAATTCTGCGCAGGGAGGCCCGCGCGTGCTGATGGCGACCGCTATCGGCTCCTATGCGCACGCGGTCACACTGGAAAGTGCGCTGGCCGCCGCCTTGACGTTCCGCGGTGCCGAGGTGCACGCGCTGTTGTGCGACGGGACGATGAGCGCGTGCGCCGAGTGCGAGGCCTCGATCTATCCCGACCTTCGGCGTTTCGTTCAACATGGCCCCTCGCGCGATCTCTGCCGCGATTGCAGCTGGCCCGCGGAAGCCGTCTACAATCGGCTCGGTCTCAAGGTCCATCGCATGAGCGAATGGCTGACGCCCGCCGATCGGGGGGAAGCGAGGCGCGTCGGTTCGACATTGCCGCTGGATCAAATCGAACACTTCGTATACGACGGCCTCAATATCGGGGAACACGCGCACGCCGGTGCGCTCCGCTTTTTTGCCACCGGCACTCTGCATGACGAGCCGTTGGCGGAACCGATCCTCCGCAGGTACCTCGAGTCTGCCCTGCTCACAGCGTTCGCATCACGCAACCTGATACGAACCATCGGATTTCAATCCGCCGTCTTCACGCATGGCATTTATGTTCCGTGGGGAATCGTGGGCGAGGTGGCACGCCAGGAACGGGTCCAGGTGTCGAACTGGAACGTTGCCTACCGCAAGCGCCGCTTCATCTTCAGCCACGACGACACGTATCACCACACCTTGCTCAGCGAGCCTCGGGATCACTGGGAGCGGCTGGAGCTCTCGGCTGCGCAGGAACGCGAGCTCCTGCACTATCTGGGCAGCCGGCGTGAAGGCATGTTCGACTGGATCGTGTTCCACCGGCCGACGAGTCAGGATCCGGCTGCGATCGCAAAACAGATCGGCCTCGATCCATCCAAGCCGGTGATCGGGCTCTTGACCAACGTGTCGTGGGATGCGCAGCTGCATTATCCGGCGAACGCATTTCCGAACATGCTCGAGTGGCTTGTGCAGACATGCGAGTACTTTGCCACCCGGCCGGACTTGCAGTTGCTGATTCGCGTCCATCCGGCGGAGATCAGCGGTTTTCCGCCGTCTCGCCAGCCGATTCTGACCGAGCTGCGAAAGCGGCTGCCGCGACTCGCCGCCAACATCATCGTCGTTCCGCCGGAGAGCGGCCTCAGCACCTACGCGCTGATGTCATTGTGCAATTCCGCCATCATCTACGGTACGAAAATGGGCGTCGAGCTGACGAGCGTCGGGTTACCCGTGATCGTGGCTGGCGAGGCTTGGATTCGCAATAAGGGCATCACGCTCGATGCCAGTTCGCCTGAAGAGTACTTCCGGTTGCTGGCGCAGCTCCCGATACCCGAGCGGCTCGCGCCGCCGCAGCTGGCACGCGCGCGGCGGTACGCGTATCACTTTTTCTTCAACCGGATGATTCCGCTTCCGTTCATCGAACCGAAGGCGGGATATCCGATTTACCGTCTCAAACTCGATCGCTTCCAACAGCTGATGCCAGGGGCATCGCCCGGGCTCGACACGATATGCGAAGGCATCCTGTCGAAAGCGCCGTTCGTGCTGCGCGACAGGCATGTGCGGCTGAAGCAGGACACGGCCGAAGAGCGTCCCACCGTCGATGATCGGATGGCGCGTGCTCATCAGCCGGCGTCCGGCGGTTAAGAGTGATTTACCTTCCACTCGCGTGGCTGGTCTCGCTGCTCGCATCGGTAGCACTGTGCGCGCTGGTGCGGCGAGGTGCACCGGCGATTGGGGCTGTCGTGCCGCCCCGGCCGGATCGATGGCACAGCGAGCCCACCCCAACGATGGGCGGCGTCGCTATCGCCGCCGCGACGGTCCTCGGCTTTGCGCTGTTCGTGGCGCGGGTCAACCCGGGCGTGATGCCGTCCACATGGCTGGCGATTCCGCTCGCGGGCATGGCGATGTTCGTCGTGGGCGTCCTCGATGACCGTCTTCAGCTCACGCCTCTGGCGAAGCTGGTGTCGTCGCTCATCATCGGAGCGTTCCTCGTGTTCTCACTGGCGAGGCTGCGGCCGGACAACGTGCTGCCGCTCACGCACACCCTCGTCGCGACGATCTGGTTCGCCGGCGTCGGCCACGCCTTCAACCTGCTCGACAACATGGACGGTCTCGCGGCCGGTGTTGCTGTGGTGGCTGCCGGCTTTCTTGCCTGGCTGCTCGGCCCGGCTCTCGGGGCGCCGATCGTGGTGCTGCTCGTCGCCTTGTGCGGCGCGCTGATGGGTTTTCTGTATTGGAACCGGCCGCCCGCGCGGTTGTTCATGGGTGATTGCGGCAGCCTCTTCATCGGTGCCGTCCTCGCGGGTGCTTCACTCGTGCCGGTCCTGCAGGAACGGACCCCATTCCCGTGGACGTCAATTCTGGTCGTCGCCATCCTGGTTGTCCCACTGTTTGACACCGGCTTCGTCCTCGTACTCAGGCGCTTTGCGGGACGCAGCGCGACGCGCGGCGGCACCGACCACGTGTCGCATCGCCTGGTGTCACTGGGCTTCTCAGAGCGCAGCGCCGTGCGCATTCTTTACCTGCTCGGCATCGTCGGCGGGCTGACCGCCTTGGCCCTCGTGAGCGGCGGCATTGAGCAGATGAGTCCGGTCGCCGCCCTGTTCGCGGTGCTCGTGACGCTCGTCGGCATTTACCTGGCACGGGTTCCTGCGTACAACGACGCTCAGGATTTCAAAGCGCTCGAGCGGTCGGCCTTTGCGCCGTTGCTGAAGGACCTGACGTTCAAATGGCACGCGGGCGAGGTGATGCTGGATCTGATTCTCATCACGGCGTGCTACTACTTCGCTTACCGGTTGCGGTTCGAGGGGGAAGACCTCAATCATTTCCTGCCCTATTTCACCGCATCGCTCCCGGTCGTGCTCGGCTGCAAGCTCGCGTCACTGTACGGTTCCGGTCTGTATCAACGGTCGTGGCACACATTCAGTCTGCGTGACATCGCCGTCGTCGTCCGCGGCGTGTTCATGGGCTCGCTGTTGTCGGTGCTCGCCGCCGCCTACTTCTATCGACTCGAAGGCTTCTCACGCGTCGTCTTCATCATCGACGGTCTGCTGCTCCTCATCGCGATCGTCGCGACGCGCGCTTCGTTCCGCAGCATGAGTCTCGTCGCGGCTGCGCGCAGCAAGCGCAGCCGGCGCGTACTCGTGTACGGTGCCGGCGCTTTCGGTCAGCTGATCGTCCGAGAGATGCGCGCGAACCCTCACTGGCTGATGAATCCGGTTGTGTTCATCGACGATGACCCAATGAAAACGCACCGGTGGATTATGGGAGTCCCGGTTCGCGGCGCCCTCGATCAGCTCGAGGCGGCAATGCGGAAATACAAGGTGGACGAAGTGATTCTGAGCAGTCCGTCGATCAACGGCAGCATCGAGCGCACCATCCGCCAGGTCTGCGCATCGCGTGAATGCCCGGTGAGACGGCTGCACATGAGCATCTCGTAAATGCAACATTCACAATGCAAAACAAGAACGCGGGCCACAGAGCCTCAGAGACACAGAGAGCGTAAATTCCCTTCCAGTCTCTCTCTCTCTGCGGCTTGTGTTTGTGACGACAAGTTCAACAGTTTTTCAGGTTGCATCCTGCATTTTGAATTTTGAATTCCCGCACACTCCGAGTCGGCTTCGACGGCCACGCCTTCACCTCTCCCGCTGCGGGCATACGCCGGTACTCAACCGAACTGGTCTCGGCACTGAGCTCGCTCGGCGAGCCGCTGGAGGTTGTTGCCCTCGGCGGTGACGCCGATGCCATTCCCGCAGGCATCGAACGCATACCCGAGTCGACGCACCCGCCAAGCAACGCGGGCT
>Ga0070664_100003024_pt1 | contig 13598 bp, 15 predicted proteins | sample KBSC73metaG_FD_65863 | JGI IMG/M metagenome (GOLD analysis project Ga0070664, IMG submission 65863) | Corn rhizosphere microbial communities from Kellogg Biological Station, Michigan, USA - KBS C7-3 metaG | ecosystem: Host-associated > Plants > Roots > Rhizosphere > Soil ... | reverse complement strand
TCGAGCTCGGCCTGGTCGACGAAGCGACCTTCGACCGAGTCGTAAAAGCGGATAATATGGTCGGGCGTTAAAGCCCGAGGTTCAGCCGCACGCCGAAATTGTCGATGCCGGGGTTCTGGCGGCCGAACAATTGCGCGTGGCTCATGTGTATCCAGCTCGCCTCGACGCTCAGGCGCGGATTGATCTGCGCCCCGACCCCCAGCTCGGGCTCGAAGAGGATGCGGCTGCCGAAATCGATCTTGCCGTTGGTCGGGTCTTCGAAATTCTTCGCCGACCCCGTGTGGACCGCAAGACCGACGCCAGGCCGGATGTAGACGGAGTTGCCGAACTTCGCGGAGAGACCGATCGCCGCATAGCTGGTGTCGCCAGCGGTGTTCAGCGCGCCGAAGGCATAGGGCTGAAGCGGCGTATGGCCGATCGGGCCGCCGCGATAGCCCAGCATGACGTCCGCGCCGTCTTCGATGCCGCTCTTGTCGAGCGGTGTCTTGACGTCATGGGCGTAGAGGCCGCCGAAGACTTCCCCGGCGTTGGCCGCAGCGGGGGCGGCAAAGAGCAATGCGGCACAAGGCCAAAGGAAATATCTCATGGCCGCATCAATGCTTTAGCTTGGGATTAGTGCCCCGCCTGCCACGCCGCCACGGCCGCGTTCGGAGCGAGCAGGTTCCAGACGTTGAGCGCCAGATTATCGCGGATCACGAACAGCGGCACGAGCTCCAGAACGACCAAGAGCAGAACTGCGACCCACAGCGGAAGTTTTCGTGCAGCGAGAAAGCCGACGCACATCATCAGGATGTCGGACAGCGAATTGATCACGCTGTCGCCAGTGTAACCGAGTGCCGCCGTCGTCTCGCGGTAGCGGTCGATGACGAAGGGCGTGTTCTCGATGACCTCCCATGCGCTCTCGATCAGCAATGCGGCGAGGAACCGCCATTCGGTCGGCCAACGCCGCGCGACGAGCCATAGCGCCGCGTAGAAGAGCAGCCCGTGGACGGCGTGGCTGGGGCTGTACCAGTCGGTGAGCATCTGACTGGTTTTCGGACTGTCGCGCATACCAACCCACAGCTCCACCGTGCCGCAGGTGCAGATGGAGTTACGGCCCATCGCGAGCAGGATCGCGGCGGCGGCCATGATGATTAGGAGGGCCGCAAGCGCGGCGCGGGAGCGCGAGGTCATTCGAAGGCAAGGCTTAGCAGAGCCGTACCGCTTGCAAAGCGCGGCCGTTCATTGGACATGTCCCGGCTCTCTTTGGTGGGAGGCTTGGAGCCTAAATGCTGCGCACCTACGGCCCCGGCTGCGACGGAACCATCGTCGACCCGAAGATCGCGAAGATCCCGGAGGAAGCGACGTGGATCGACCTCGAAGAGCCGACGACGGAAGAGGAAAAGCTCGTCGAGCGCTGCATCGGGCTCAATGTCCCAACGCAGCAGGAAATGGCCGAGATCGAACCGTCGAGCCGGCTTTACGAGCGCGACGGGGTGCTGTTCATGACGGTCAGCGTTCTCTTCGGCGTCGTCGACGGACAGCCGTCCACCACACCGGTCGGCTTCGTACTCGCCAAGGACCGGCTGGTGACGATCCGATATGCGACCCCAAAGCCGGTGCTGGCTTTTTCCGACCACGTAAGACGCGAGCCCGAGCTGGCGCGGGACGCAACGACCGTCCTCATCCGCCTGCTCGACGCGATCATCGACCGCCTCGCCGACGAGCTCGAGAATACCGCAACCGAGATCGAGGCGATCTCCTCGCACATCTTCGCGCGCGACCTGGAAGCACGTCGGATTCCCGCGACCAGGCTAACCGCGCTGCTGACGCGCATCGGCCGCGTGCAGACGCTGCTCGCCAAAATTCGCTATTCCGGGGTCAGCACGAGCCGGATGCTGAGTTTCCTCGCCGGCTCGAACCGGCTCCACGACCCCGCGGCCGTCGACGCCCGCCATCACCTCACCAGCCTCACCACGGATATCGTGTCGCTGAGCGAGCATTCGAGCTTCCTGTCGGACAATCTGACCTTCCTGCTCGATGCCTCGCTGGGGCTTATCAGCATCGAGCAGAATGCGGCGATGAAGCTCTTCTCCTGGGCCGCGGTGGTGTTCCTGCCGCCGACTCTCGTCGCGGGGATCTTCGGCATGAACTTCCACTATATGCCCGAGCTCGACTGGCGCTGGGGCTATCCTGCCTCGCTGGTCGTCATGCTCGCGAGCATGATTCTCCCTTACCTCTACTTCAAGCGCCGCGGCTGGATCTGAGCCGGGCGGTTTGCCGCCCGCACTGGCGATTGCTAAGGGCTCGCTCGCCCCCACCTAGGGTGCGACCCCACTCCGCACCCGCGACAACAAAGGACCGCGATGATCCCCTCCGGCCAGGACAGCCTCGATACCCGTTCCACTCTCGAGGCAGGGGGCAAGACCTACGCTTATTACTCGCTCGCGAAGGCGGCTGAGGCGCTCGGCGACATTTCGCGCCTCCCCTTCTCGATGAAAGTGCTGCTCGAAAACCTCCTGCGCTTTGAGGACGGCCAGACGGTCACCCGCGACGACCTCCAGGCAATGGTCGACTGGCAGAAGGAGCGGAAGATCGCCCGCGAGATCCAGTATCGGCCGGCGCGCGTGCTGATGCAGGATTTCACCGGCGTTCCGGCCGTCGTCGACCTCGCCGCCATGCGCGATGCGATGAGCAGCCTTGGCGGCGATGCGCAGAAGATCAATCCGCTGGTCCCCGTGCACCTGATCATCGACCACAGCGTCATGGTCGACGAATTCGGCACGCCGCGCTCCTTCGAGAAGAATGTCGAGCTGGAATATCAGCGCAACAGCGAACGCTACGAGTTCCTGAAGTGGGGCAGCCAGGGGTTCGACAATTTCCAGGTCGTGCCGCCGGGCACCGGCATCTGCCATCAGGTGAACCTCGAATATATCGCGCAGTGCGTGTGGACCGGCGAGGATCAGAGCAGCGACACCCTCGCCTATCCGGACACGCTGGTCGGGACCGACAGCCACACGACGATGGTCAACGGTCTCGGCGTTCTCGGCTGGGGCGTTGGCGGGATCGAGGCCGAGGCCGCGATGCTCGGCCAGCCGGTCAGCATGCTGATTCCTGAAGTGGTCGGATTCCGGCTCGACGGCGAGCTTAAGGAAGGCATTACCGCGACCGACCTCGTTCTGACGGTCACGCAGATGCTTCGGCAGAAGGGCGTCGTCGGCCGCTTCGTCGAATTCTACGGCCCCGGGCTCGACGCGCTGACCCTCGCCGACCGCGCGACCATTGCCAACATGGCGCCGGAATATGGCGCGACCTGCGGTTTCTTCCCGATCGACCAGCGGACGATCGACTATCTCGAGCTGACCGGGCGAAGCGCGGAGCGGATCGAACTCGTCAAAGGCTATGCCCAGGCGCAGGGTCTATGGCGCGACGCGAACACGCCCGAGGCGCTGTTCACCGACACGCTCGAGCTCGACATGGCGTCGATCGAGCCGTCGCTAGCGGGCCCCAAGCGTCCGCAGGACAAGGTGCTGCTGAGCGAGGTCGACGACCAGTTCAACGCGGAGCTCGAGCAGACCTACAAGAAGCACAACGACCCGCGGGTAAAGGTCGACGGCGCCGATTACGACGTCGGCAACGGCGACGTCGTCATCGCCGCCATCACCAGCTGCACCAACACCTCCAACCCGTCCGTGCTGGTCGCTGCAGGCCTCGTCGCGCGCAAGGCCCGAGAGAAAGGGCTGACGACCAAACCGTGGGTCAAGACCAGCCTCGCGCCCGGCAGCCAGGTCGTGACCGACTATTTGAAGGCGAGCGGCCTTGCCGAGGATCTCGACGCCCTCGGCTTCGACCTGGTGGGCTACGGCTGCACGACGTGCATCGGCAACTCCGGTCCGCTTGCTGAGCCGATCAGCAAGGCGATCAACGAGGAGGACCTGGTGGCGGTCAGCGTTCTCTCCGGCAATCGCAACTTCGAAGGCCGCGTCTCGCCGGACTGCCGCGCCAATTATCTGGCTTCGCCACCGCTGGTGGTCGCCTACGCGCTAAAAGGAACCGTGCGGTCGGACATGACCTCCGACCCGATCGGCACGGCCCGCAACGGAGAGCCTGTGTTCCTGAGGGACATCTGGCCGTCGAACGAGGAAGTGCGCGCGCTGGTCGATGCCCACGTCCATTCGGACATGTTCCGCAGCCGCTACGCCGACGTCTATCGCGGCGACGAGCGCTGGCGCGGAATCGATGTGACGGGCGGCGCAACATACAGCTGGCCGGCGCTTTCGACCTATATCCAGAATCCGCCTTACTTCACCGGCATCACGATGACCGCCACACCGCTGCAGGACATTGTCGATGCGCGGGCGCTGGCGGTCTTCGGAGATTCGATCACGACCGATCACATCTCGCCAGCGGGCGCGATCAAGCCGGACAGCCCAGCCGGCCGTTATCTTCTCGATAAGGGCGTGCCGCGCGCCGAGTTCAACAGTTACGGCGCGCGCCGCGGCAACCATGAAGTCATGATGCGCGGCACCTTCGCCAATATCCGCATCCGCAACCGGATGCTCGACAATGTCGAGGGCGGCTTCACCCGCTACGCCCCGACCGGCGAGACCCTGCCAATCTACGATGCGGCGATGGCCTACAAATATGATGGCACGCCGCTCGTCGTGCTCGCGGGCAAGGAATATGGCACCGGCAGCTCGCGTGATTGGGCGGCCAAGGGCACCGTGCTCCTAGGCGTCCGTGCCGTCATCGCCGACAGCTTCGAGCGCATCCACCGCTCGAACCTCGTCGGCATGGGAGTGCTTCCGCTCAACTTCATGCCGGGCGAGAATGCCGAGACTTTGGGTCTCGACGGCTCCGAGAAGTTCACCGTCTTAGGCGTAGCGGACATCCAGCCTCGCCAGGACGTCGAGGTGAAAGCGACGCGCGAGGATGGCGCGGAAGTGACCTTCACCGCCCGCTGCCGCATCGATACCTACAACGAGCTCGAATATTTCCGGTCCGGCGGAATTCTCCACTACGTGCTGCGAAAGCTTGCGGCCTGATGGAGCAAGGCGCGGGGTTGACCGGCCACTGCCATTGCGGCGCGGTCACTATCCGCATTCCGCGCAAGCCCGACTATGTGAACCAGTGCAATTGCAGCCTGTGCACTCGGACGGGCTTTCGGGGTATCTACTTCGGGTCCGAGGAACTCCACATCGACGGCCCGCTCCACGAATATATCCGGTCGGACATGAGCGAACCGATGCTGAAGCAATTGCGCTGTGCGCATTGCGGCACCCCAACGCATTGGGAGCCGCTGACTCCCCCGCCGCACGAACGGATGGGCGTCAACGCCAATCTCTTCGATGCGAGCGTTCTGGAAGGCGTGGAGCTGAAGGCGGTCGACGGCCGCAGCTGGCCATTGTGACTCCCATCGAGATCCTCGTTGAAGCGGTCGGCTGGGCGGGCGCGCTCCTGATCCTCGCCGCTTATGCGCTGCTCTCGTCCGGCAAGCTCGACGGACAGTCGCGACTCTACCAATGGATGAACGTATTTGGAGCCGTGGGCTTCGTCATCAACGGCTGGTGGCACCGCGCGCTGCCATCGACCGCATTGAATGTTGTCTGGATGCTGATCGGGGGGGTTGCATTATGGCGGATCGCACGGAGATCATCGACCTCAGCCACGTGATCGAGGCGGGCATGACCACCTACAAAGGTCTGCCGGGGCCGCACATTTGCGACTTTTGGGAGCGGGAAAGCACAGCCGCCAATTACGACGACGGGTCGACCTTCCAGATCGGGCGGATCGACATGGTGGCCAATACCGGCACCTATCTCGACAGTCCGTTCCATCGCTACGCCGACGGCGCCGATCTGGCCGAGCTTAAGCTCGGCTCTCTTGCCGATCTGCCCGGCATCGTCGTGCGGCGACCCTGGGAGAACGGCATCGTCATCGACGCGGAGGCGTTCGACGGGCGCGATGTTAGCGGCAGGGCCGTGCTCGTCCACACCGGCTGGGACCGGCACTGGCAGACCGACGGCTATTTCGGCGAGCATCCTTACCTCACAGCCGAAGCCGCGGATTGGCTGGCGGGAAATGGCGCGGCGCTTGTCGGCATCGACAGCTGCAACATCGATAATATGCACGTCCGCGCTCGGCCGGTGCACACGCGGCTGCTCGGCGCCGAGATTCCCATCTGCGAGCATATGACCAGCCTGGGCAGCCTGCCGGACGAGGGATTCCGTTTTGCGGCGGTGCCCCCAAAGATCAAGGGCATGGGGACCTTCCCTGTTCGGGCCTATGCCGTGCTCGGCTAACGGTTCAGCGCTGCGTCAGTTTCGCCGGCGTACCGACCTCTTCAGGAGGTGCCCATGAGCCGCGCTTTCTTGATCGCCTTGCTACTGGCCGCAGCTGCCCCCGCCACTGCCGCGCCCGCCCCGATCCCGACCGTCGATTACCCGGCCTTCCAGAGGCTGACCCGCGACGTCCGCGACTATCGCGCCCGTCGGCTCGTCACCTGGACCCGGTTCGAGGCGCTGGCCAAGCGAAAGGATACTTTGGTCCTCGATGCGCGATCCGCCGATGCATTCGCTGCCGGCCACATCCGCGGCGCCGTCAACCTGCCATTCACCGATTTTACCGCGGCGAGCCTGGCGCAGGTCATCGGCCGGCGCGGCCGCCCGATCCTCATTTACTGCAACAACAATTTCGCCAACGACCGGGCGCCGGTCCCGCTAAAGAGGGCGGAGCTCGCGCTCAACATCCAGACCTTCATCAATCTCGTCGGCTACGGCTATCGTAACGTCTACGAGCTGGGCGAAGTCATCGATTTCAATGATGCCAAGGTGGGGTGGGTCAGCGGGCCGCCGCCTTTAGCCAGGGCGGGACGATAGCAGCTCCAAGATCGTCGACGCGACGATGTTCGACGGCAAGGCCGAGCTCAGGATAATTGATCCTTGTGCGCGGGCCTGGGGTCTCGGTTTCGATCACGACTAGTCGGCGATTGATCTTCTGACGCCAATTCATCCGCGCGGTATTCTCCTGGCCGACGAAGCAGCCCTTGGAAAAGCTCACGCCGTTAAGTTCGGCTGCATTGCATTCGAGCCAAAGCAGGTCGCCGACCTCGGCGCGCCCTTCGCAAACGCCCAGACGCAGACGATGCTCGAGCCAGCCGGTGGCGGCCCCATCGGGCGAACCAAGCCAGCGCTTCCCGAGCTCCGGCAGCCGGGGATCGGGCGAGCCTTCAGTCCCTCCCGTGGTCCAATGCACGGCGAGGGAGTCGTCTCGCGCGATCGCGATCCGCCTGCGAAGCCGATAGATCGACAGCCGCTTGATCAGATCGTCCGCAGCCTCCGCTTCGCAGTCGAGCAGGAAATCGTCTCCGTCCCGCCAGACGATAAAGTCGAACAGGCATTTGCCCTGCGGCGTCAGCAACCCCGCCCACACCGGTAGCTCACCCGCAACATCGCTGGTGACCAGGCCCTGAAGAAAGCCGCGGACATCCTCGCCCGACAGGCGAATGAGCGCTCGATCCGTCAGGGTGGTCGCAGGCATGCCCTTCAGTTAGGGAGCGGCCCGTGGCTTCGCAAACGCTGACCATCCGCCGCCCCGACGATTGGCATGTGCATTTGCGCGACGGCGAGATGCTTGAAGGCGTCGTGCCTTATACCGCCCGGCAATTCGCGCGTGCGATCGTCATGCCCAACCTGGTCCCGCCGATCACCACGGTTGACGCCGCCAGCGCTTATCGCGACCGGATCGCCGCAGCCGCCGGGCCAGGCTTCACTCCGCTGATGACCTGCTATTTGACCGACTCGATCAGCCCGGACGAGATCGCTCGCGGCTTTGAGCAGGGCGTGTGGATCGCGGCCAAGCTCTACCCGGCCGGTGCGACCACCAACAGCGCCAGCGGGGTTACCGACATCCGCAACATCTATCGAGTGCTCGAGCGCATGCAGGCGATCGGCATGGTCCTGTGCGTCCACGGCGAGGTCACCGATCCGAAAGTCGATGTCTTCGATCGTGAGGCCGTGTTCATCGATCGCGTGCTGACGGGCGTCATGCGGGACTTCCCCGGCCTGAGGATCGTCTTCGAGCACATCACCACTCGCGACGCGGTGGAATTCGTCCGCGACCGCGCGAACATCGCGGCCACGGTCACGCCGCAGCATCTGATCATCAACCGCAATGCGATCTTCGCGGGCGGATTGAGGCCCCACGCTTATTGCCTGCCCGTGGCCAAACGGGAGGAGCATCGCCTGGCGGTGCGTAAGGCCGCGACCTCGGCATGGAGTAATGTCTTCCTTGGCACCGACAGCGCGCCGCACAGTCGGGCAGCCAAGGAAAGCGCCTGCGGCTGCGCGGGCATCTTCAACGCTCCCTTCGCGCTCGAAAGCTACGCCAGCGTGTTCGAAGAAGAGGGCGCGCTCGACAATCTCGAGGGATTCGCGTCAGTCAACGGGCCGGAGTTCTACGGACTGCCGCTGAACGATGGCAGCGTCACGCTCGAGAAAAGCGAGGTGCTGGTGCCTGAAGAGATCGCAGGCGTCGTTCCCTTCCACGCCGGCGAAAGCTTGTCATGGAGGCTTGTCGGCTAAGCGCCGCTCGCGCCGGTTCCGCTGGCCCCGATCACTGCGTCGAAATGATCTTCCAGCCGCTGGTAGCATTCGCAGCTCCGCCGTAGGAGGCCGCCGCGATCGACGACACGGATGACGCCGCGCCCCGATGCGATCAGCCGTTCCTGTTCAAGCGACTGGAGAACGCCGTTGACGGTGGTGCGCTGCACTCCGAGCAAATCGGCGAGCGCCTGCTGCGTCAGCTCGATACGGTCGCCCGTGCGATCCTGGGCATGCAGCAGCCAGCGCGATGCCCGCTCCGGGATCGGGTGAAAGGCGTTGCACGCCACCGATTGCATGACCTGCGAGAGCAAATAATCGGAAAAGCGGCAGAACAGATTGGCGATGAAGGGCGACTTTTGCTTCGCTTCTTCGAGCGCCTTCATCGGGACTCGAAGGGCTGGCCCTCCGACGAGCACCCGCGCGCGTGCGAATGCGGGCGCGTGCCCGCAGCTGACGATTCCGCCGACCGCGCCACGCAAGCCTACCAGGGCGACCTCGACGGTTCGCCCGCCCGAAAGCTCCACCGCCATCGAGATCATCGTCGAGTCCATCGGGAACAGCGTGGACTCGACCTGGTCGCCGCGATTCAGCGCAACCTGATCGGAAGAAAGCTCGACCAGCGTGCCGAACGGCTCGATCAATGCCCGCGCCTCGGGCGAGAAGGTCGAAAGCAGCTGATTGCCGATGAAGGCGTTGTCGGTCCGGCTCAATTCGTCGGCCATGATCCCGGCCATCGTTTTCTCCGATCGCGCCCCGGGGGTCATTACGCGCGCGGACGGATCGCGTTCCACGGCACGATCTGCATCAATTCTACGGGTTAAACAGGCTCTACTTCCCTACGCCGGGCGACCAGCAGGCAGTCGGCGACGAGACGCAAAGGCGCGACATCGACCAGGCTATGCCGCTGATCGATCAGGTCGACGAACTTGTTGTAGATGTCCGCATACTCGCCCACACCTTGGTCTTCGATCGCCTCGCCGCCGGCGACCAGTTTCGATCCGCCATTTTCCACCCGGATCGTCTCGCCGTCGCTCGTCTCGACCGCGATCGTCCACTCTTCGCCCTCGCTGCGTCTCCAGTCGAGACTGGCAGTGAGCGGTCCCTCCGCCTCGGGGCTGGAGAAGAGAATATCTGCCGCAATCGGGGTTTGCGCATTGCTGGGGACGCTAAGCTCGGCGGATCGGACGAACAGGCTGCCCGGAAAGATCTTGGTCGCGATCGAGAAGGCGTTGATGCCCGGATCGAAGACGCCGAAGCCGCCGGGCTCCCAAATCCACTGCTGCCCGGGATGCCATTTCCTGACGTCTTCGTGCCAATGAATGGTCAGCGATTTGATCCGCTTTCCGGCCAATAGCTGCGCCGCCCTGTCGACGGTGTCGTGATGCTGCGCGTGCCAGGTCGTGAACAAGGTGCGCTGCTGCGCCTGAGCCAGACAGTCCAGATCGGCGATCTCCGCGGTTCCCGTCGTCGGCGGCTTTTCGAGCAGGCAATGAAGGCCCCTGAGAAGGCATTCGCGAGCGATCTCGTAGCGAGGTTCCGGCGGCGTGGTGATCGCTATCGCTTCGAGACCTTCCACGCTCCGAACGAGCTCGCGCCAGTCGGTGAACGTCTGCGCGACGCCTTGGCCCGACCGGCTGGAGGTCGCGACAAGCTCGAACCTGGGATTGCCCTGGATTGCCGGGACATGCTGATCCGCCGCGATCTTGCCGAAGCCGATGATCGCAATGCGGATCGGCTTCACTGGGCCCGCACCGCCGCGACGTAAGCCCGGGCCTTTGCGGCGGTTTCCGCAGCGGGTTGGCCGGGCTTGTAGAGGCCCGAACCGAGCCCGAAGCCATTCGCGCCGACGTCGGTCCAAGCTTGCATCAGGTCGGGCTGTACGCCGCCCACGACGATGACGGGCACGTGCCTCGGCAGCACCGCCTTCTGCGCCTTGAGGAAGGCGGGGCTGGCGCCCTCGGCAGGGAAGAGCTTGAGGCCGTGCGCGCCCGCGCGGATCGCCGCGAAGCCTTCCGACGGGGTGAAATATCCGGGACAAGAGACCAGGCCGGCTCCAGCGGCGGCTGCAACCACCTCAATGTTCGTATCCGGCGAAACGATGATCCGGCCGCCGACATCCTTGATTCGGCTCACCTCCGCCGGGTCGAGCACCGTGCCCGCTCCGACCAGCGCCCGGTCGCCGAAGCGGCGCGCGATGACTTCGATGCTCCTGAGCGGCTCCGGCGAATTCAGCGGCACCTCGATGATCCGTATCCCGGCATCGTAGATCGCCTCGGCCGTCGCTTCCGCATCGGCGGGAGTGACTCCGCGGAGGACCGCGACGAGCGGGCATTCGCCAAGAAAATGGTCGAGGGTTTCCTTGGGACTCATTGCATTGCCTCCGCGATCTTTACGACGCCCGCGAGGAAGCATCGTTCCCCGTCGACCTCCGTCGCCGTTCGGTTCGCCGCCGCGATCGCAGCCGAATAGAGGCTCGTCAGATCCGGGCGGCCCATGACGGTGATCTGTGCCGAAGTCGGATATGAAAGGCCGATGCGGACGTCCGTGCCGATCAGAAGGCCGCTGGCGAAGGAAGCCGCATTCTCTCGGCTGGCCTTGCCGAGCAGGACCCGCGCGCGAACTGAGAACAGCTCGGCAGGCAGGTCCTGGCTGGATAGCCCCACCCCCACGCCCTCACGGAAGGCATCCCCTAACTCGACCTCGCCGCCGAGAAGATCGGAGAGGATGCTGTGAGCCTTCAACAGGCTGAACAGCTCGCCGGTCATGACGGTGCGGAAGGACTCGATGCGGCCGTTGCGCACGACCACCCATTTGTTGTGTGTGCCGGGGTGGCAGACCAGCGCGTCGGGATCGACTTGTCCCGACGCGATCGCTCCCAGCAGCTGCACTTCCTCGCCGCGCATCACGTCGGCGCGGCCATTCGCATCGTCCTTCACACCGGGAACGATCACCTCGCGGTCGCTCGGCCCGGCAAGGCCGCTGACCAGTTCTTCGATGCCTGCGGGGCAGGCAACATAGGGCGCCTCCACCCAGCCGCGGTTCGATCCCACCATGCCGGCGAGCAGCAGCGGTTTGTCACCCAGCCGCTCGCGGATTTCCGCCACCGCCGCGAGGAAGCCGCCGGAGGGCACGGACAGCACGCCTTTGGCGTCCTCGAACTCCTGCGTGCACTTGCTCGAACCGTCGACCAGATAGGCGCGACGGTTGGTGGTGCCCCAGTCGACCGCGATGAATCCGTCCGTCCAGCGCATGGCGTGCCCATAGCGAAAAACCGCCGTGAGGCGAGGCGGCTCCCGGTTTTCTTTTGCTCCGATGCGATTATCCCCGCGCGGGATGACTGCCGAATCGAGCGTGCACTGCGTCGCCGACGTCCATGCCGTGCTGGGCGAGGGACCGGTGTGGGTGGCGCGCGAAGCGGCGCTGTACTGGCTGGACATCAAGGGCCGCAAAATCTTCCGCCTCGACGAGAGCATGAACTTCACCCACTGGCCAACGCCGATTCGAATCGGGTCGCTCGCTCCACGCAAGAGCGGTGGGTTCATCGCCGGCACCGAGGATGGGATCGCGATCGTCGATCCGGCCGCCGACCGCTTCGAAATCGTCGCGAAGCCGGAGGAACAACTTCCGGATAATCGATTCAACGACGGAAAGGTCGATCGCCGCGGAAGGTTCTGGGCCGGCACAATGGACGACCGCGAGCAGGCCGCCACTGGGACTCTCTATTGTGTCGGCCGCAACCTCGAGTGGTCGGCGATCGACAAGAACTACAAGGTCACCAACGGTCCCGCGTTCAGCCCTGCCGGCGATGTCATGTACCACAATGATTCGGCGCGGCAGGTCACGTTCGCCTTCGATCTGAACGCGGACGGCACCGCAACGAACCGCCGTACGTTTCTGCAATTCGGACCGGGCGACGGCTATCCCGACGGAATGACGGTCGACGGCGAGGGCTGCCTGTGGATCGCCTTTTGGAATGGCTGGTGCATCCGACGCTATTCGCCTTCGGGCGACTGGATCGAGACCGTCAAGATGCCCGTCCAACGCCCGACTAGCTTGGCGTTCGGGGGGCGGGATCTCGACAAGCTTTACGTAACTTCGGCGAGTATCGACCTGGACGATGAGGCGCTTCAAATGCAACCAAAGGCCGGGGGGTTGTTTATGTTCACTCCAGGGGTGAGGGGACTGGCCGACGTCCCCTATGACGGCTGACGAGACTTCAGGAGACTAGGTCATCGCCAACTTCATGTTCGCGACCGGGATCGAGAACAGCATCCCGACGATCAATCACGGCAAAACTCGCGTCGACGAGATGGACGTCTGCGGTCACTACGAACGCTGGCGCGAGGACTTCGACTGCGTCCAGGAAATCGGCATCAATTTCCTCCGCTACGGGCCGCCAATCCACAAGACCTATCTCGGGCCAGGCAAGTTCGACTGGGAATTCGCCGATCTCACCTTCGCCGACCTGAAGCGTCGAGAGATCACCCCCATCGTCGACCTTTGCCATTTCGGCGTTCCCGACTGGCTGGGCAATTTCCAGAATCCGGACTTCCCGCGGCTGTTCGCCGATTATGCCGGCGCCTTCGCCGAGCGCTATCCTTGGGTGCAGCTATTCACGCCGATCAACGAGATGTTCATTTGCGCGGTCTTCTCCGCGAAATACGGCTGGTGGAACGAGCAGAAGAAGGACGATCGCTCGTTCGTCACCGCCATCAAGCATCTCGTGAAAGCGAACGTCATGGGGATGATCGAGATCCTCAAGCGCCGCCACGACGCAATCTTCATCCAGTCGGAATCGTCGGAATATTATCACGCCGATTCCCCCGCGGCGATCGGCCGCGCCGAAGTCCTGAACCAGTTGCGGTTCCTCTCGCTTGACCTGAACTACGGACGGCGGGTCGACAGCGGCATGTACCAATATCTGATGGATAGCGGGATGACCCGCGAGGAATATGAGTGGTTCCTCGACCATCGGCTGAAGCAGCACTGCATCCTCGGCAACGACTATTACCAATT
>Ga0070664_100003021_pt1 | contig 13602 bp, 12 predicted proteins | sample KBSC73metaG_FD_65863 | JGI IMG/M metagenome (GOLD analysis project Ga0070664, IMG submission 65863) | Corn rhizosphere microbial communities from Kellogg Biological Station, Michigan, USA - KBS C7-3 metaG | ecosystem: Host-associated > Plants > Roots > Rhizosphere > Soil ... | reverse complement strand
CGGTATCGACGCGCCCGTAGCTCAGTTGGATAGAGTATTGGTTTCCGAAGCCAAGGGTCACAGGTTCGAATCCTGTCGGGCGCGCCACTGCCGACAACACGCGCCGTGTTCCCGCGCCGACTTTTCCTCATCCTGGGGCTTCTGTCCCCGCTGATCGCTGCGCGCGCCGCCGCCGACGAGCCGTCCGCGCCCGCGCCCGCCGAGGAAGATCCGAAAGCGCGCCGCATGGTCGAGGACGCCGATCGCATCCGGTTTCCCGGCGAAGGCTTTCAGGTCGACGTGGCCATCGTCACGACAGGAAAGGATCGCGAGCCCGATGAACGCAAGTATCGAGTGCTCTCCAAGGGGAACGACAATACGGTCGTCATGATCACGGAGCCCGCCTCGGAGCGTGGGCAGATCCTGCTCATGAAGGGGCATGAACTCTGGGTTTTCCTGCCGAGCGTCTCGCAGCCTGTGCGGCTTTCACTTGCGCAGAGGCTGACCGGCCAGGTCGCCAACGGCGATCTCGCGCGCGCCAATTTCGCGGGCGATTACCACGCAAAGTTGCTTCGAAGCGAGACGATCGACGGCGAGAGGTACAACGTCCTTGAGCTTGCAGCGGTCGATCGCAGCATCACGTATCAGCGAGTTCTCTACTGGGTGCGCGAATCGGACGCTGCGCCGCGGAAGGCAGAGTTTTATTCGCTTTCGAATCGTCTGCTCAAGTCCTGCACGTACGAGCGATACGAAAAGATTCTCGGCAGCCTCCGGCCGACGAGACTGGTCATGGAGGACGCGCAGAAGAGCGGTGAACGGTCGGTACTCGAGTACAGCGCGATGAAGCTGCGCGACCTCCCGGATAAGGTGTTCACGAAAGACTACCTGAAGAGGCTCGAATGAGCCGCGCGGACGACACGCATTGCCGCCCAATGCGCTGATGTACCCATTGAACCTGCGGACTCACCCGCCTAGGTTTTCGTGACCGCATTCGACTACGACACCGCCTTTTCGCGCAACATCGGCTGGCTCACGGAGGCGGAGCAAGAACGTCTGCGGCACAAACGAATCGCGATTGCCGGACTTGGCGGTGTCGGCGGCGTGCATCTGATGACGCTGACGAGGCTCGGCATCGGCCGGTTTCGCATCGCGGACGGTGACACGTTCGACCTCGTCAACTTCAACCGGCAGGCAGGCGCCACGCTCGACACCGTGGGTCGCCGGAAGGCCGAAGTCATGGCCGATATGGCGCGCCGGGTCAATCCCGAACTCGAGATCCACACATTCTCCGAGGGAGTGACTCCGGGAAACCTCGACGCATTCCTCGATAACGTCGACGTCTACGTGGACGGGCTCGACTTCTTCGCGTTCGACATCCGCGAGCGGACCTTCGCTGCGTGCTACGCAAAGGGAATTCCTGCCGTCACCGTTGCGCCCATTGGAATGGGGGCCGCGATGCTCAATTTTCTGCCCGGGCGAATGTCGTTCGAGCAATACTTCGGATTCGAGGGCGCAAGCGAACCGGAAAAGGCGCTTCGATTTCTGCTCGGTGTGGCCCCGGCGATGCTCCACCGCCGCTACCTGGTCGATAAAACCCGGGTCAATTTTGACAAGCAGTATGGTCCGTCTACCCCAATGGCCTGCGAGCTATGCGCCGGCGTAGCGGCCACTCAGGTGCTGAAGCTGCTGTTAGGCCGAGGCAAGATCCTAGCCGCGCCGCGCGGAGCGCATTTCGACGCTTATACGCACCGGTTCGTCAGGACCTTTCGCAGGCGGGGCAACAACGGCTTGTACCAGCGTCTCGCGCTGGCGATCGCTCGTCGCCAGTTCCGGCGGCTCAAAGCGTGAGAGTTCTTCCCGCCGCACCGGGTCAGCCCATGGACCGCAGGCGCGCTTCGATGCCGCGCTCTTCATCGATTGAGAAAAACAGCGGGTAAAGCAGACGATACGTCTCGGCCCATTCCGCATGTCCTCCGAGCCTGGCAATTTCGGCTTCGGCGTGAGCCAACGAGAGGCGCAGCAGCAGCGCCGGAGCGCCGACCCTGTCATCGATACGCTCCTGTCCGAAGATTTCGAATCCCAGCATCGATCGATAGAACCGCACGTGCCGTGGGTTGACCTCGACCAGCAGGTCGGTACATCCGCTGATGCGGTGGGCATAGATGTAGGCGATGTGGAAAATCGCTGCCAGAACGGCCTTCGAGCGGACCATATGCTCGACGGCCAGCCGCGTAAATTCACATAGTCGCAGGCCGTTGCGGCGCAGCTCGTCGACCTCTTCGGGATACAGCGCCTCGACCCCAAGCCCGGCGGGAGAATCGACGCCTACCGTAATCGTGGCGATCGTCTGCTCGTTGTCGAAGGCGGCGAGCGTAATGCGGTTGGCGGGCTGCCCGGACAGATTCGATACGGTATATCCGCGCCAGGCGAAGCGATTCCTGATTAGATAACTCGCGTGACTTCGGCGCCCTTCGGTATTCGCAAGCCGGATCTTGAACTGTTTTTCCTTGACGGGCTCCCCAATCGGCAGCTCGCCCGGATCGTGGGTGAGCGGCTGCAGTTCAGCATGCCGTGGAAGCGCGACGATCGTGTCGCCCGACTGCGTATGATCCATCATGCCTTTTCAGGATGCATCAGGCGGGGCGGGAAGGGACGGATGCATGCAACCGACATATTGACATGGCGCATGCCGGTCAACCATTCAATGGGCATATGGTGGACTGGCATATGCGCCTTCGCAAGCTTCGACACTTTGCGGGGCTTCACCTGCTCCTAATGTGACGCGGCGACCTCAACCCCACATACACTGACGCGGCATGGGCTATCCGGGTCGTCAAGACGTACTGGCGTTGATCGAGGCTGGAATACGGGCGCCGTCGGCCGATAATCGCCATCGCATCTGGTTTGAAGCACGTCCGGACGGCTTGTCCATCAGGACCGATCGTGCATTTCTGGAGTGCGATCAGCGCCACCGGACGATCCTGTCGTTGATCAGCGTCGGCGCCGTGGTCGAGAACATCCTGATCCGGGCGTCCGCGCTCGGTTTTTCCGGCCGCGTGAAATTCGCGAGCGATTGGCGGTCCACGACCGTGATCGCCGACATCAGCTGGACGGGTGCCGCCGTCGAACGCGATCCGCTGTCTGACGCGATCGACTCCCGCCATACGAATCGGCGGTTCTTCCATGGCACCGCTCTCGACCCTCGCGAGCGACGGCTGCTGGATGCGCAGACAGACAACATGCAACCCGTGAATTGGATCTGGTTCGAGGGCGATCGACGGGCAGCGGTCCTCCGATTGATTGCGGCTGCCGAATCCTCGCGGTTCGCGCACGAGCCTCTCCACCAGGAATTGTTCGAGGCAATCCGGTTCGACGTAGGTTGGCGCGATACATGCGACTTGGGACTACCTCCGGGTGCGCTTGAAGTCGAGCCATTCCTCCGGCAGGCGTTCGCGATGCTGAGGCACTGGAACGTCATGAGGAGGCTGAAGACAATGGGCGTTCACCGGCTGCTCGGCGTTCGAGCCGGGTACCTTCCCTGTCGACTGTCTCACCACCTCTGCGGTATCACGGTTGTCGGGGAGCCGGAATTGGGTGCGCCAGCGGCGGGCCGAGCCCTGCAGCGGTTCTGGCTGGAGGCCACTCGGCTGGGTTTGGCCCTGCAACCGCTGGCTGCAGCGACGGTACTGGCGTGGGGGCCAGAGGCGGCGCTTGCGACGACCCTTCGGGGCCAGTGGGGCAGGATCGCGCCTGGCTTGACGCCCTTGCTGCTGTTAAGGCTCGGGCGCGCGCCCGCGCCGTCGGTCGTGACGAGCCGGCCGCCGGCAGAAACGTATTTTCGTTCATAGTGTGCCACCACGGACATCCCACACGGCCCGGTGTCAGCATTCTTGACACTGCTCGTGGCACGGACGGCAGGGCCATTCGCTCGCTCGGCCTCCGAGGAACCCATCATGGATCGAAATAATTTCTTCTCGGCCGGATTGGGGCCATGGCGGGAGCGAAACTCGATAGTCGAGCATTTTTACACCTGGAGGGGCGTCAGTGATTGGATCCCGGAAAGGGTCGAGTGAAACCGACGACAAATTCCTTTTTTATCAATGTGTTATAAGCACACCACCAACCCTTGGCACGCTCCATGCGAGAGGAAGCGCGATCCAGCGCTTTTGGCGACTGTTTCGCCGAGCGCTCTTGCTAAGTAACACCCGTGAACGAAAGGACGCATATGAACTTCAAGAAACTCGCGGTCGGACTGGGAGTCGGCCTGGCGCTTGGTTGCGCAGCGGCGCAGGCGCAGACAATTGCCTTTCAGGACGACGATATCGATTTCCTGTTGACCAGCAGCTTGCAGCCGAAGACAAGCGGGGCGTTCGCGGTGGGTGACGTCCTGGTGAGCGTGTTCGAGATGCCGACTTACACGATTGGTGGCGTAGATGCAATTCCCGCGGGTCAGGAGTTGACGGGCATAGCCGCCATACAGATCACGAGCATCTCTGGCACGGGAGTCGGCACCGTGATCACCTTCTCGGCGTACAGCGGCGGCTTCAACGCGATTTCGCCGGTCGACGTCGCGGACGGCGATGCCGGCGAGGGTGCGACCGTCGCTATGTGGCTGAATGACACGGGCACGTTCGATTTGAATCTGGTATTTGGGACTACGATCGGAACGCCGACGAACTGCACGAGCTTAATTCAGTGCATGACCGAAGCCTCGAGCGGTTCCTTGGTGCAGGTGGACGGGTTCGCCGGTGATGCTGACGAATTCTGGACCTCCGTCATTTCCGTGCCGGGAGGCGCCGACCCCGCAACCGTCAGAGGCATATCAGGCGCAACGGGCGTCGCCCAGTTCAACGCGGCTCAGACAACATTCTTTAACGTCACCGGGCCGATCGGCTTCCAAGACATTTCTGGCAGCGCCTGTCCAACGGGTTCGATGGCTGCTGACGGTTGTGTGGCAGGACCGGCGATTACTGGCCCGATCTTGGGTGGCGCAGGACTCAACGCAGCAATAGTTGCAGACGGCGCGTTTGCTCGCAGCGACATCGATGCATCGAAGCTGCTGGCGACGCCGGTACCGGAGCCCGCAACGCTTGCGCTGCTCGGAGTCAGTCTGCTCGGTTTCGCCGCGACCCGCAGGCGCAGCAAGTAAGCTTCAGTCAGTAGAGAAACGCAGGCCCATGCGGCCTGCGTTTTTTTTGGCGCCATGGTTGCCGTTTGCGAGCCGGGCTCCTTCCACATTCAGCAGCGCGCGCTACTTCCCGCCCTGTCTCGCAAAGTAATTCTTCGCGGTAGTGTCGTCCGGATTCGCCTTGAGCCATTGCTGCAGCTTGGCGTCCGCTTCCTTCCGATTTCCCGCCTTGGATTCCGCGGCGTGCAGCTTGATCGCGCCGACGCCGGTCTGCTGGACGGCAAACGCGCGCTGGTAGACCTTGAGGGCGTCGCTGTATCGGCCCTGGCGCATCAACACGTCGCCTTCGAGCGTGAGTCCCGCAGGCGAACTGGGCGCCGCGTTCTGCAGGCCCCTTGCAAGCTTTATAGCGTCGTCCATTCGCCCGTCTTTCACACTGAGCTCGGCGAGGGCGACAGTGGCCTCGACGTAGTCGGGTCGAAGTTGAACGGCCTTTCGGAGGCTGCGCGCACCATCGGATGCATCCTTGTTCTCGATTTGCGCAACACCCAGCCGGTAATGGGCGACCGCCCAGTCGGGTTGCAGTGATACGAGCCGTCTGAAAGTCGCGACCGCGACGCTCTTCTGGCCGACGGCCATCTGCGCGGTGCCGAGCAAGCTCAGGACTTCCGGATTGTTGGAGTCGAGCCGTTGCGCCTCCTCGAGTTCGGCAAGCGCCGCCGAGTTATCGTGCAGTCGAAGATAATGCGCGCCGAGCGCGAGCCGTGGCACGACCGCACGAGGATCGGCGCTCTTGGCCTTTTCCAGCCACGCACGACTCTCGCGATCGTTCTTGCTTACGTCTTCGATGCTGGACAGCCCGATCATTGCAGGGATGTATCTGTCGTCGATGCCGAGGATCGTCTGGTATCGCTTGCGGGCGCTCGCGAGCTGGTTGTCGCGTAAGTCGAGTTGCGCGAGATTCATCAGCGTAGGAATATCGTTCGGGCGAGTGGCAATGGCCGTTTCGAAGCTCTTGCGTGCCTTCGCCCAGTCCAGCTTGCCCGCGTAGGCCGCTCCCTCGATGTTGTAACCATCCGGGTCTTTCGGATCGGCGGCAATGAGCTTTGCAGCGAGCTCCAGGGCTTGGTCGAATTGCCTGTTTCTCAGACGTTCCTGCGCCAGATCGATGGCGGGATCCCGTTGGGTCGAACCAGGGCCCACTCGCGGATTGATCAGGTCGGCCACATGCCAGGGCACCTGCCTGCTCGCGTGCGCGTCGTGGTGCCACTCGGATCCGGGCCCAACCTGTTTTAGCGGATCGCGCGACGCATCGATAGGAGAGGAACCGATCAGCGCCAGGACCAGGATCCCGCCTTGAATGGGATTGAATCGCGGCTCGAACGCGCACGAGCGCGCGCGGGTCATTGAACGTCTCCTCGGATCTTCGGGCATTCGACGGGTCCTTTGCGGATAGAGGGTCCCGACGATTCTAACCCGCGCTCCCGCAGGCGGTAGGCGCCGGTCGGTATGCTGCGGATGGCCGAGGGGCCAAGGATCGCTGCATCGTCACCCCGTTCCGCCGGGTTCCCGTGACCGTGTTGTCGCAAACACCCAGTTTTCGCCGACGCGGATCCCCAGGCGGACGACCTCGCCGTCCTCGAGATCGACCCGACGATCCGCCATGTCGAGCACCTTCTGATCGTGTGTCGAGAAGACGAACGTCGTGCCGGTACGGCGGTTGATGCTTCTCATCAGCCGCAGGATCCGCTTGCCGGTCTTGTGGTCGAGATTCGCAGTCGGCTCGTCGGCCAGCACGATTCGTGGATGGTTTGCCAGCGCACGAGCAATCGCGACGCGTTGACGTTGGCCTCCGGAAAGCTGATTCGGCCTATGCGTTCCGAATTTTCCAAGCCCGACCATCGCCAGGTAACGCTCGACACGTCGTCTCCGTTCTTCAGCCATGATGTCGTTTCGCCGCAAAAGCGGATATTCGACGTTCTCTGCAGCCGTCAGCACGGGAAACAGGTTGAACGTCTGGAAGATGAAGCCAATGGATCGTCTGCGCAGCCCAGCCAACTGGTCGGGCGTGCGCGATGCTATGTCCTCGCCGTCGATCAGCAGTCGGCCGGAGCTGGGTGTGTCGATGCAGCCGATCATGTTGAGCAGCGTCGATTTGCCACTGCCCGAGGGACCGGCGATAGCCAGGAAGACGCCCTCGTCGATTCGGAGATCGACCTTCTGGAGCGCGCTGACGGTTTGCGTTCCCAGGCGGTATGTCTTCGTAACCGATTCGGCCTGTACCACCGGCGGCCTGGTGGGTCGCGAGGCGGCCGGGGAATCGTCGGTTGCGGCGCGGTCCGCATCCTGGTGGATTGTGTTCGGCGTCAGGGCGTTCACCTTGGCTCCTTCCCGGCCGCACGGTGTGAACACGCTGTTCCGAAGTCGCGCGCATCACGTGGCCAACGAGGAGAGGTCATAAGGCCCTTCCCAGCGCTTCCACGGGGCTCGTGCGAGCAATTTTCATCGCAGGTGCAAGCCCCCCGAGCGTCGCCGCGACGCTTCCTACAAAGACTCCGGCCAGCAAAACGACGGGAACGATCTGGATCCGCGCCACGTAGCCGACCTCGGTGTTGGGCGGCGGTGGCATCTCGATGCCAATGGCCGAAATCGATAGTGCAAGCGCGATACCCGCGCAAACGCCGATCACGCTACCTAGAATGCCGAGGATGACGCATTCGGTGACGATCAGTTGCGACACGTCGCGCCGGGTGTCCCCGAGAGCGATCATCGTTCCGAATTCAGGCAACCGCTCGAAGGTCGACGCATTGATCGTGCTCGACACCGATAGCGCGATCAGTAATAGCAGCAGCCCCTGCAGGAAACCGAACTGGCGGTCGAAGAGTTGGATTGTCTTGCCATAGAAGTCGGCCAGCTCGCGCCAGGTTCTGACCTCGTAATCTTCGGGACCCAGCGCGGCCAATGCTTCTGCGGCGGTGATCTCCGTGGCGCGGGTGTCGCGTAGCTCAACCACGATCTCGTTCTGACCCGAGCTGCCGAGCAGATCGCGGGCTGACTCGATGGGAAGGCGCACGGCACGCGCGTCGAACTCCTTCGAGTGTGAGCGGAAGATTCCAACCGTCACGAATTCGAGGCTGTTCAGGGCGCCCTCGCGCGACACGACGTTGAGCGTCAACACCATCCCGGGATGAACTCGCAGGGCTTTTGCCAAACCGTCGCCGACGATCACGGTCTCTCGCTCTCCAGCTCGCAGGAGACGCCCCTCGAGGAGGTGTACGAACGTTCCGAGGCGATTCTCGAGGTCGGGCTGGACGCCTTCCGCCACGATCGGTAAGTCGGCTCCGCCGGCACTCGCGGTACCCACGAATCGCAACCGAGCCAAGACCGAGACGACTCCCTCGAATTGTTTGACGCGATTCAACATCGGCGCACGTGGATCGATGAGGTAGTCGAGTGGGCGCTGGGTTCCCTTCGCCGCGTACCCCTTCCGGTAGATCTGAATGTGGCCATACTGCGAATGGATGATTGCTTCACCGAACTGTTCATAGACATCATGAACGAAGCCCCCGGCGATCACGATCGCCGCGACGCCGAGCGAAACCGCGCCAAGCGCGGTGGCGGTGCGCGCGTACTGGCGCGTCACGTTTCGCCATGCCATGCCACCAATGACAAGAAGCCGGCTTGAGCGCAGCGATCTGTCTCGAACGACCCCGCGCATTGTCAGCGGCTCGCCCTCAGCGCATCCACTATCGGCATGCGCGACGCCCGAATGGAGGGTGGCGCGGCCGCAAGAGCGGTGGCTGCTGCCCCCATCGCAAATGCGGCCAGGACGAGAACACCGGAGACCGAGATCCCTGCGTCGAATCCATGACTCATGCCGGGGGGCGGCGGCATCGGGATGCCGATCGCGTTGAGAGCCGCCCCGAACACCAGTCCACCCAGTGCGCCAAACGCACCCCCGATAATCCCCAGAAGCACTCCCTCGCAGGCAAACAGCGCGAGGACCTGGGCGCGCGAATCCCCCACGGCAAGCATCACGCCGATTTCCCACGTCCTTTCGAGGACACTCATCGTCATCGTGTTGAGGATGCTCAGAACGATGACGATTGCGATTACGATGCGAACGAATCCGAACTGCCGGGCGAACAGCTCTGCCGTTTTCCGGTAAAAGTCGGCGTCGTCCTCCCAGGTCGTGATCGCATAGGCATTCGAGGGAAGGATGCCGCGGATCCGCTGAACGGTCTCCTGCGTGGCAGTTGTATCCACGAGAAGCACGAGCCACTGCTGGGCGCCCTGCACACGGAGAAGCCGTTGGGCTGCGGCGATTGGCAGCCGTAACGCGACGTCGTCGTACGCCTTGGATATCGAGCTGAAGGTACCCCGAACTTTGAAGTCCCCCGCATTGAAGCTGCCGTTCGCCGTCGTCACCAGGAGCGCCACGGTATCTCCGGGCTTGACTCCGAGGTTGGCAGCCAGGCCTTCTCCAAGGACAACGGCGTCGTCGTCACTCGGTTGCAGTGACGACCCGCTTCGGATGTCGATTCCACGGGCAAACGCCGATTCCCCGGCCGGGTCGACCCCGTGTCCGGTGAACGACAGCGTCGTTTCGCCTATGCTGATGAGCCCGCCGAGCGCAAGCCGTGGCGTCACCGCTTGCACACCAGGCAGGCGCGCAATCGGCTCGAAGCTCTCGCGTGTAAGAGGCAGCAGGTGGGCGTAAGGCGCGCTCAGCCCAAGCTCGGCAAATTTCGGTCGCTGGATCTGGATGTGGCCGAGCCTTGAATGAATCGTATCCTCGCGGAGCTTGACCAGCAGTGAATCGACGAATCCGCCTGCGACGATGAGCGCACCGACACCGAAAGCCACGATTCCAACGGCAATGGCAGTCCGGCGCGTATTGCGCGCAAGGTTGCGCATTGCCAGCAAAACGACACCATTCATTTGACGTAACTATTCCGTCAGCCGGTCGCCGGGCGGGCCCGATATTCTAATCCGGCCCACGGCCGCTCCTTGCGTTGTTATCGCCGGCATCAAATGCAGACCTATGCTGAGTGACTCAGCACCTAATGGTGTGCTGGCCGTTATCCGGGAATGGCCTGGTTGCTCAGTCGTCGGATGACGACAGTTTCGCAACTCGAAAATCAATGAGAGAATCCGGTCGCGATCGAAGGATGAGCACTACAAACAGGGATCTACATACGATGCAGTTCTGTTCCAAGGGCGAAAACATGGGGAAGCGCAATGGCACACCGCGGTAGCGAGGCCCTTCAACTTTCGCAGTACGACCGGGGATCCACGCCGAGTGCTTTCGGCAACACGATCGTCGCCGTCCCGCAACACGTTCCACTCAAATCACTGTGTGTCGAAGAATCGGAGACGCTTCAACCGCAGCTCGCCGCAAGTCAGCGGCTGTTCAAGATACGCCTTGCCGATAGCCATGGACATCGCGAGGCCGCAGGTTTGCTCGTGCGCCGTCGCTACGCGTGGCGCGGCTATGAGGTTGGAAACGGCGAGCGCGTTCAGCCGAATCGCATCACGTTCTCCGCGTGCACGCTCGACGACATCGTGGCGACCATCTCCGTGGGCCTCGATTCGCCGACCGGGCTCTTCGTCGACCAGCTCTATCGCGAGGAGGTCGACTGCTTTCGTGCGAGCGGGCGCAAGGGTTGTGAGTTCACGAAGCTCGCCATCGAGGCGAGCGTTCGCTCGAAACCGGTGCTCGCTGCGCTTTTTCATATCGCGTACATCCACGCGCGTCGGATCAACCGTTGCTTCGATCTCTTCGTCGAGGTGAATCCGCGACACGTCGCGTTCTACAAGCAGATGCTGGGCTTCGTTGATTGCGGAAGCGAGCGGCTCGATCCTCGCGTGGGCGCATGCGCGGTGCTGCTGCGGCTCGATCTCGCTTTCGCCGAGCGCGAGATCGCCGAACTCGGTGGCCGCGCCGATCTCGCGCACACGCGCCGGTCGCTGTATCCATACTTTTTCGCGCCGGCCGAGGAAGGCCAGATCGAGCGTCGACTGCGCGCAGTTGGCTGATCAGAAGCTGTACCGCACCTCGGTGTAGATGCGATCGCGATTGTCGAACTGGCCGAACAGGCCGAGCGGCGGCCCATCGAAGATGTCCACGCCCGCGATAAACGTCCAGTTCGGCTGGAAGCCCCAGATCAGCCGCGGACGAACCATCCAGTCGTTGCGATTGAGGCTCGCGATATAGAGCACCTCGGCCTCGAGCCGATTCGCGAACTTGTGGTTCACCAGAATGCTGTATCCCGGCTCGTTGCGTTTGTAGAGGATGTCGGGATCGTGGTCGAAGAACGTGCGATTGAAGAGCTGCACGTTGAAGCGCGTGTCCTGCTGAAACGTGAAGTCGAGTCCGGCGACCAGGTCGAGCGTATTCTGGCGCACGACGCCGTCGTCGTCATCGAAACGCAGGACGTTGTAGCTCCGACCCCGCGTGTAGACGGTCTCGGCCTTGAACACGGCCGAGCCGAGGTCTTTCGCGAGCGTGCCGCCGAACTGATCGATGCGATCGTGACGCGCCTGGTAGACAAACGCCGGCTGGGGCGTCGTGACGATTTCACGGTAGAACGTCGCTTGCTGGTCTCGGCTGCCGTAGTAGAACCCGGACATATCCCACCCGTTTTCCAGCAGCGACAGACGCACGCCGACATTGGTATTCGATAGCTTGCGGTCCGGAAACTGCTCGTTGTCGAACAGTGTGGCGTATCCGGGCGGAGGCGGAATGACCGCAGGGAAGAACTCGGCCCCCGGCTTGCCGATGTCGTCGTAGCTCGGCACCGGAATCCATACGAGCTCCGCGTGGAAGTCCCCCTTCGTGTACTCGGCTCGCGCGGACCATTGCGGAATGCGCAGCACGTCGAAATCAGGAAGGATGAATTCGCGCAGATCTTTTGCGGACACCACGTCCGCGAAGAAAAGGCCCACCATTTCTCCCCAGACGACGTGCTGGCGCCCGAGGCGAAAATCCCAGTCGCCGCCGCCGAAATCGAGATAGTTCTCGCGAACGAGGAAGTTGACCCGCTGGTCGTTTTCCACGTCCGACGGATAGAAGTTCGTGACGTCGTAAACGAAGTCGTAATCGAGTCGTGCGCCGATCTTGTACTTGATGCGATCGGTGAGCGCGCCCTGGCCGTCGAGTTCTGCGCGCACGAGCATCTTGGACCAGTGATCCGGCTCGCCGTACGTGTACGCTAGCTCGCCGCGTACGAACCCGTGCCAGGCGATCGTAGGGGCCTCGCTCTTCGCGGGTGCGTCGTCGCCGAACAGCGCATCACGCGATTGCGCCTGCAGAGGGGCGGACGTGGCGACGAGGAAACAGGCGACGGCCGAGATGAGCACGCGATCGCGTAAATCCGACCAGGCCATTGAAAAAACGGTCATCCGGTTTCTCGCATCGGGTTTGGGCCGGCGCGCGATGCGGCCGCGGTACGCATTGTATGCAGGAACGGCATCGTCCGCCCGCATCGATCACATCGCTGCGCCGCGTATCATGGTTGCGCGACGTTCATCGGCCGACACTCGGCGAGCTGGCGCGTTCGGCTATGATGGCCGGCCGATTCGCGGCAAGCGCTCGCGAACCGTTCTTGGCACGAAGCCTGCTAGATCATGGGCTTGTCTCGACTCCCGGGGCATGGCGCTCCTGTATGATCGTCGTTTCGAATTCCCGACACGCGGAGGATCTATGGATGAACTCGTGAAACGGGTCAGTGACGCCGGAATTCGAGCGGCACGCGCCGGATTGCTGACCGTCGCGGGGATGCTTGTGCTCGCCGGTTGCGCCACGGACAAATTGCCGCCCGTGCCGTCAAGCGCGCCGAGTGTCGACTACAACTACCACATCGGCGTTTCCGACGTCGTGAACGTCATTGTCTGGCGCAATCCGGAACTGTCGATGAGCGTGCCCGTGCGGCCCGACGGCAACATCACCACGCCGCTGATCGACGACCTGCCGGCCTGGGGCAAGACGCCGACGCAACTCGCGCGCGACATCGAGCAGGCGCTCGTCAAGTACATCCGCGATCCGGTCGTCACCGTCATCGTCACCGGCTTCACCGGTCCTGCGAACGAGCAGGTGCGCGTGATCGGCGAGGCGGCGAAGCCGCAGGCGCTCGCCTATCGGAAGGACATGACGGTGCTCGACGTGATGATCCAGGTCGGGGGATTGACTGATTTCGCCGACGGCAACGCCGCACGTATCTTCCGCGTGTCCGAGGGCGGCAAGCTCTACAGCGTGCGCCTGCGCGACCTCGTCAAGCGCGGCGACATCACCGCCAACGCCGATATCCGGCCCGGCGACATCCTGATCATTCCGCAAAGCTGGTTCTGACGGCGGCTCTACGCCCGCCCACCGGCGCGTTATCTAGGAAAGCCAAAGCACCATGCAGGAAGTCTTCCAGCAGATCGTCGGCCTGTTACGCGGCATCTGGCACCGCCGCTGGATCGGCCTCGCCACCGCGTGGATCGCCGCGATC
>Ga0070664_100003018_pt1 | contig 13607 bp, 10 predicted proteins | sample KBSC73metaG_FD_65863 | JGI IMG/M metagenome (GOLD analysis project Ga0070664, IMG submission 65863) | Corn rhizosphere microbial communities from Kellogg Biological Station, Michigan, USA - KBS C7-3 metaG | ecosystem: Host-associated > Plants > Roots > Rhizosphere > Soil ... | reverse complement strand
AACTGGGAGAGAAGCGCGCCGGAGAGGACGAGCCCGCGCGCCTGGTGGCCGAAGAGCGCGATCGGGTTCAGCGTCTCGTAGAGCCTGCCGCGCTCGAGGCCCACGATCCCGACGAAGAGGAACGCGAACACGAACACGAGCGAGAAGTCGGCCTCGCGGATCCGCCGGCCGAGCAGCGCGGCGCCCGCGAGCGACAGAGCGAGCGGCACCCAGTGGTGCACCGCGTGCAGCAGAGAGGCCACCTCCGCCGCGAGCACGACGACGCACGCGCCGGCGAGCACCGGGTCGACCTCGAAGGCGCGCGCGGGGCGGGCGTCCAGCCGGCGGCGTGGAACCGCGAACGGGACCGCCGCGAAGAGGACCGCAGCGGCCGCGGCGACCCAGGGCGACTGGGACGCCAGGAACTCGCCGAGCGTGAAGCCGCCGCGGGTGAAGAGGAAGAGGTTCTGCGGGTTGCCGAGGGGACTGATCGACCCGACGAGGTTCGCGGCGGCGACCTCCAGCACGACGATCGGAGCGAGCTCGAGGTCCACGACGCGGCGGAACAACATGGTGAAGGGGACGACGAGGAAGAGCGCCACGTCGTTCGTCAGGATCGCCGCGAGCACACCCGACGCCGCGATCATGCCGCACGCGAGCCCGCGCGCCGTGCGGACCCGGCGCACGACCGCCTCGACGAGGCGGTCGAACAGGCTGGACGCCTTGCCGAGCTCGACCGCGATCGTGAGCACGAAGAAGAGCGCGAGGAGGCGCGTGTCGATCAAGCCGGGGGCCTCCGACAGGCGGACCCTGCCCATCGCGACCGCGGCAACGGCCAGCGTGAAGGACGCGACGAGGAGGAGGTGCTCGAGAAGGAGAGTCCGGAGGGCGGGATGCTCCAGCAGCGCGCGGATGCGTCTCAACGGGCGGCGGCGCCCTTGCCGCGGACGGTCCGGTCCCACCGCGCCATCCACTCCGAGCCGTCGCGCTCGACGAGGTCCCAGTCCACGTCGGCGACGACCATCCGCCGCTCGACGTCCCGCGCCCACTCGGGCAGCTCCTCGCCGAGGTCCGTGCGCGCAGGGAGCCGGAACGTCTTCTCCGCCGCGAGGCGCTGCATCGTCTTCGCGCCGAGGAAGTCGATGAACGCCTTCGCCGCGGCGGCGTGGCGCGCGCCGGCGACGAGTCCGACGGAGTCGTCGATGACGGGCGTGCCGCTCGGCGGGAACACGTACTGCAGCGGGGAGCCGCGCTGCCGCTCGAGGAGCGTGTCCGGCAGGTCCCAGATCGTCAGCAGCCCCTCCTGCCGGACGACCTTCTCGTACAGCAGGATCGGGTTGAAGACGTACTCCTTCGTCTGGGCGTCCAGTCGCGCGAGCCACGCGAAGCCGCGGTCGGGCGAGCCGGTCTCCTTGACGGATTTCGAGAGGATCCAGCCCCAGACCGCTCGCATCGTCCCCGACGCGAGGGGATCGCGGATGAGGATCTTGCCCTTCCACTTCGGGTCGAGCAGGTCGTCCCACTCGCGCGGCGCCTGGTCGGGCGGGATCGCCTTCTCGTTGTAGACGGGCATCGCGGGCGTGCGGTAGAGGCCGAAGTAGAGGTCGCCGGGATGCCGGCTCGCCGGGGCGACGGCGTCGGCCCAGTCGGGGCGGTTCGCGGCGAGCAGCCCGTCCTTGACGCCGCGGGCGAAGATCGTGTCCGGGCCGCCGTACCAGACGTCGGCCTGCGGATTCGACTTCTCGGAGCGCAGCCGGTCGTAGACCTCCTGGGAGCCCATGTCGAGCCAGCGCACGTCCACCTCGGGATGCGCGCGCTCGTACTCGGCCTCGACGAGCGAGAGCAGGTCGCGTCCGTGGGGGGAGTAGACGACGATCGGCGTGCGGCCGTCGCGCTTGCAGGCGGACGTGAGGAAGGCGGCGAGGAGCGACGCGAAGGCGAGCCGGCGCGTGAACGCATTAGCCATGGCTAATATGTCCCCTTGCATGGGCGCTCTCACATCCGGACGCACGCCGATGGCTCTCCTCAGAACTTCCCGGCCTTCAAGTTGCGTCTGAATTCGTGGCCCGCCTCGGTGGAGCCGACGATCTCCGTCACGACTCCAATCGAAGGACGAGTGTCGAAGTACCCCACCCGCCCCAGCGGCAGCTTGAAGCCCTGAATTTCCGGATACCCGGCCGACGTCAACCACGCGGCCGTGTCGTCGTATTCGGAATCGTCCAGCCAGTACGCCACATGTTGGACGGCGTCGCCATGCCGGTCGAGGGACTCTCGGAACATGCTGTCGCCGGACACCGGCTGAATCAGCTCGACCTGCGTGTCGCCGGCATAGGCGATGTAGAGGTGACAGACCCAGTTGCCGGGCCTGCCCATGTACGTTCCTTCCGTGTCGCGCGCCGCCAGGTTCTCGATGTGCATGAACCGCGGAATCCCGATCGTCTCGACGAAGAATCGCTCTGCCCGCGCGATGTCTCGGACGACCCAGGCAATCTGGCAAAAGGATGGGGCGAGTGGCGATCTGTTCATCGGTCTCCTGTGCCGGCGGAGCGAGGCTTCCGAGCTAATCCTTCGGCGGCGCCTGCCCGTACTTCTTCATCATCTCTTCGTACTGCTTGCGCTGCTCGGGAGTCATGTTCTTGAGCGCCTCGTCCATCTGCTTCTTCTGCTCGGGCGACATCCCCACGGAGAGGGAGTCGCTCTTCTGATAGCCCGCGGGCACCTCGAAGGACGACGCCGGCACCGCCTTCTTCTCGAACTTCGTCATCTCCATCGTGATCGTTCCCGTGCGGCCCTCGCCCTTCGTCACCCAGCGGATCGGGAACCCGTCCACGCCCGCCTCCCGCATCGCCGCGATCCAGGACCCGTCGTCGCCGTGCTGGCGATTCATCGCCGAGAGCCACCCGGCGGGCACGGCGAGCTCCTTCGTCGCGCAGACCTCCATGACGCTCCCGCGGGAGGACTTGATCCGCGCGTTCTGGCACGCGAAGCCCGCCACGCTGTCGGCCCCCAGCTTTTCGACCGTGTACTTCGGCTTCGACTTCGAGGCCTCGTCGCGGGCCTGCTTCGTGTTCCACGTCGACCAGGACTTCGTCTCGTCGTTGAGGGTGTACACGACGTCCGGCTCGGAGAGCTTGCCGAACATCGTCATCTTCATCTCCCTGGGGCCGCCGGCGCCGCGGTGCGCGTCGCGCGAGACGTCCATGTTCCACTCGACGCGATAGCCCACCTTCGAGAAGTAGAGGCGGCCCGTTCCGTTCACGGACTCGCCGGAGATCTTGTAGTCCGCGACGCCCTCGGTCTGGGCGAGCGCGGTGGCGGCGGCGAGAACGATCGAGGCCGCGAGACCGATCTTCTTCATGGATCCTCCTTACTTCCAACCGATCAGATTCACGAACAACCGGTACGCCCCCGGCACGCCGGCCGGCAGCTGACGGAAGAACGCGAGCCCCGTGTACACGTAGCGCCCCTGGCCGAGCTGCGCCGCGAGGAGCGCGCCCTTCTGCTCGGGGCCGCCGGGATCGGCCATCGCGAGCAGCGGAGTGAACTCGGGTCCCCACGTGTGCGCGAAGTAGAGCCCGCGCTCCTGGACCCAGCCCTGCCAGTCGGCGTCGCCGATCTCGTTGGGCGAATGGAAGACGGGCAGCCCGGGCTGGAGGACCGTGACCTTCGCCGTCTCGTCGGTGACGCGGTCGTGGGGACGCGCGATCTCGAGCGGGAACGGAGCGTAGCCGCCCTGGACGAACGGGTACTGCTGATACTGGACGATCAGGCGGCCGCCCGCGCGCGCGTAGTCGAGGAGCCGGCCGTTCGCGCGCGGCAGCGCCGGATCGGTCTCGTAGGCGCGGCTGCCGATCACGATGGCGTCGTAGACGGACAGGTCGCCGGACCCGAGGACGCGCTCGCCGAGGACCTCGACGGGGACGCCGATCGCCGCGAGCGCCTCGGGCACGCGGTCGGCCGCGCCGCGCACGTAACCGACGCGGCGCAGCTCAGGCAGCCGGATGTCGGCGGCTGCGACGGAGACGTCCGCGGGCTCCGGCTGCGGCGTCAGCGGGATGTAGCCGTAGTCGATCGCGCGGATCGCCTCGGCGACGGTCCCGCCGCCGTCGAGGATCGCCGCGGCGCGGAACGCGTAGCGTCCGGGCGCGAGCCGCGGCGGCGCGGACAGCGCGACGTCGAGGAACTGACGCTCGCCGCGCTTGGCGATCGAGAAGGGGCGAGGCTCCGGAGCCGGCCAGCCCGGCGGGGCGGCGATCGTCAGCCGTCCGGCGACCGCCGCCGCCGAGTTGGAGGTCAGGGTGACCTCGAGATGACGGCTGGACTCCCCGGCACGCCACACGATCATGTCGGGCTCGAGGCCGACCTCGACCGGCGGAGCGGCCCGGACGAAACGGCGGACCTCGCCCGTCGCCTGGTCGCGGAAGCGGAACGACACGTCCCGCGCGAGCGCCACGTCGGTTCCCGCGACGCGGATGCGCGCGACGGCGACCAGCGGAGCGGGCTGAAACGGCTCGCCGCGCACCGCCGCCGGCGCGCCGGTCCAGTCGTAGAGGTCGCCCTTCATCGGCCGGGCGAGGAAGTAGGGCACGGTCGGCCGCGATCCCGCGGGCACGGTCGCGGAGATCTTCCACTCCTCGAGCTTGTCGGGTGCGACGGCGCGTCCGGCGCCGGCCGGAGCGACCGTCCACCCGTCGGGGCTCTCGAGAGCGAACGACTGGACGTCGACGGCGGCGCCTCCGGCGTTCCAGACGGACGCGGTCACCTCCACGGGCTCGCCCGGCGCCGAGACCTCGCGCTCCGCGAGCGCGTCGATCGTGATCCCGGCGGCGGCCGCGAGCGCGCGTTCGGCGAGCGCGATCTTCTCGTCGAGCAGCATGGCGACGCCGCCGTCGCCCGCGCGGACGAGGCCGCGCGCGCCGCGCAGCTCGCCGAGCGCCTCGGCCACCGGCGCGCCGATCGACGCCAGGTCCGGCGCGGACAGCTTGCGGCGCGCGTCGGCGGCGAGGGCCGCGGCGCGCGAGAGGCGCTTCTCCATCTCCGCGCGGCGCGCGGAGTCCGCGACCTCGGAGGCAATCGCCTCCAGCCGCGTGTCGACGCCGGCGAAGAGCTCCTTGCCCTCCTTGCCCGCGCCGCCCGCCACCCACCCGACCTCGGTGCGGTTGGGCCCCGGCTCCTGGAGCTGGCCCATGTCCTGCGAGCGGTGCAGGGAGCGGCTCGCCATCGCGGTCTGGTAGATCGAGCGGCCGGTCAGCGGGTCCGCGACTCCGGTCTGGATGACGACGGTCGTGCCCTCGCCTCTCCAGTAGCCGGTCTCGCGGTAGAAGGCCTTCGGCGCCCACGCCGTCTCGCCGTCCGCGGTGAGCACCGGCACCGCCTTCGGGTCGCCGGCCGCGGCGAACGCGTCGCCCGCGATGACGCCGGACGCCTGGTGCTGGCCGTGGCCGTCGCGAGCGGTGCCGTGGAAGATCGCGACGATCACCTGCGGGCGGAACCGGCGGATCACGCGCACCGCGTCCTCGAGCAGGATCGCCCGCGGCCAGTCGGCAAACGCCTCGTCGACCGACTTCGTGAAGCCGAAGTCGTAGGCGCGGGTGAAGAACTGGCGGCCGCCGTCGAGGCGCCGCGCCGCGCAGAGCTCCTGCGAGCGCACGAGCCCGAGGCCGACGCCGAGGTCCGGCCCGACGAGGTTCTGTCCGCCCTCGCCGCGCGTGAGCGACAGGTAAGCGGCCTCGCCGCCCATCCCCTGGGACACCGCCGCGATCAGCTCGCTGTCCTCGTCGTCGGGGTGCGCCGCGATGAGCAGCATGCGGCGATGCGTCCCGAGCTTGCGGAGGAGCCGGTCCGCTTCCTCGACGCCTCCGGCGGCGGGAGGGGTCAGAGGCGAGACCGCCGCCGCGGGGCCGAGCGCCGCCGCGGCGGACGGAGCGGGACCGCCCGCGTGCGCGAACCGGAGCGCCGCGAGGCCGGCCGCGGCGACGCCCGCGATGGCGAGAACGGCCGGCCGCAGACGCACGCGGTCTACTTCTTGAGGGATCTGCGAACGAGGGGAGCCGATGCAGCCGCCGCGGCGCCGAGCAGCGCGGCCAGAATGCGCGCCTTCTTGCGCGGATCCATCGCCTTCCACTCGCGCGCGAGGCGGGAGACCGTGTCGCGCGACGCGTTCGAGGCGCGGCCGACCGTGCGCAGCACGGCGCTCGCGCCCGTGCCGGACGCCTCGGCGATCGCGGCGCGGGCGACGGTGACGCCGCCCGTGATCGAGCGGATCACGCCTTCGAACGTGATGCCGCCCTTCGCGGGTCGACGCCGCTTGGCCGTCGACGGCGCGCGGCGCCGGCTCGCGGCGGGCTTGCGCGGCGCCGCCGGCTTGCGCGGGCGTCGCGCCGCCGCCGTCGTCGTCTTGCGGCGCGCCGGGCGGCGTTCCCCGGTTCCCCTCGTCGTCGAGTTGATGTCGACCACGCTCGTCGGGCCTCCCTGGTCCTGCTCATTCTCCATCGAAACGCCTCACTTTTCTCCGGCCGCCACGTAAACCGGGGCGATGTCGACCGGGATGTCCTTCAGACGCGCGTTGACCGCGTCGATCTCGGGAGTGGACTTGCCGTACTGGGCGAGGAGCCGGCGCGCCCGGGCGGCGTCGCCCGTCGCCTCGATCATGAGGAGCTCCTCCGCCAGGGATCGGACCGCCTCGCGGAACTTCGGCAGCTCGACGCGGAAGCGGCCGTTCTCCGCGGGGACGACCGCTCCCTTCTCGCGGAACCAGTTCCACTGCACGGCCGTGCCCTGGCCGTGCGCCTCGTCGGCGCCGAAGCGGATCGACCGGAAGAAGACCCCGGTGACCGTCACGGCGAGGGCGCGCTCGTCGAACGCGGTCAGCCACCCGGCGTCGATCGCCTGCAGCGTGGTCCACATGCCGACCACGTCCGCCTTGCACTCCTCGATTCCCGAGTAGAGCTCCTGCAGGAGGATGCGGGCCTCGACCTTGCGGCCGTCCGGCGTCTCGACGATCCCCGGTCCGATGCCGTGCGAGAGCTCGTGGAACAGGGTGTGGTTGAAGAAGGCGTCGAACGAGAGCGCGGGGAGCTGGTCGGGGGCGAGCACGCGCTCGGCGATCGGCTTGCCGGCGACGTCGTACTTCGCGTGGATGACGTTCTTCAGCATCACCTTCTTCGAGCCCTTCGCCTGGCGGACGCGCTCGTCGTTGGGGAGGTTGAACGCCGCCGTCTGGACGCCGGCGCGGGTGTCGCCCGCGGTGTAGACCTCCTGCACGACGCGGATCGGAGACTCGAACTTGCGGCTCGTCTCCTTGTACTTCTCCGCGATCGGGAGGTTGCGCTGCATGTCCGGAAGGTGCTTCGCGTAAACGGCGAGCTTCTCGCTCTCCGCCTTGTCGCGCACGGTGACGAACGCCGTGAACGACGCCTTGTAGTTGAAGAGCGCGTCCTCGTAGACCTCGTACGGCCCGATCGCGACCTCGACGTCGGAGTCGAGGTCCATCCACGCCATGTCCGACGCGTAGTAGTCGTCGGTGAAGAGAGCGTCGGCGCGCTTCTCGAGGTACGACCTCAGGGACGCGTTGCCGGTCTTCGCCGCCGCGGCGCGCAGGTGCGACGCGACGGGCTCGAGGAAGTTGCGGAAGGCGCGCGAGTACGGGACGGCGGTCAGCGACTTGCCGTCGCGCCGGATCAGCGTGAACGTGCCCTCGAAGGCCGCCTTGTCGCCGGGGTGCGCGGCGATCCAGGACTCGAACTCCGCCTTCGTCGTGTCGCCCGGGTAGAAGCCCGCGCCCGGGGGCTTCGCCTCCGCCCCGATGAACGGGGCGTTCCCGTCGAGCCGGTCCCACGGCCCGGCCATGACGCGAAACAGCGCCAGGGCGTCGGGCGCGCCCGCCTCCTTGCGCGCGGCGGCCGCCGTGAGCCGGCGCCGCAGCTCCGGGTTCGCCGGAGAGACCTGGCGCAGGAAGATCTCGCCCAGGGGCCGGGCCGCCTCGATCAGCTCCTTCAGGACGGCGGTCTCCCGGTCGTCCAGCAGCGAGCGGTCGTAGTCGATCTTCGTCGGCGGCAGGCGGCGCAGTTTCGCCGCCACGTCGGGCGCGAAGCTGAGGGGAGGGCGCGCCGCGGCGAGCGCGGCGATCCCCGCCGCGGCCAGGGCTGCCTTCATCTCCGGGAATCTAGCATCTTCGTCCGGCGTATATCTTTCCGTATGAGCACGGCCATTGCAGGGCTGGACCGAGTGGCGCTCGCCGAGTGGTTCGACCGCAACCGAGAGCGTTCGACCGAGTTCTTCGACACGATTGCGCCGGAGGCGTACGAGACGCGGCCGATTCCGCTGCGCCACCCCTTCTGCTTCTACGAGGGGCACCTGCCCGCGTTCAACGTCAACACGCTGCTGCGCCGGGGACTGGGCGATCCGCCGGTCGACGCGGACTACGAGAACCTGTTCGAGCGCGGGATCGACCCGGAGGACGAGTCGGGCGTGACGGAGAGGGCCCGCGCCTGGCCGTCGCGCATCGAGATTCGCAGCTACGCCGCGAGCGCGGACCGGGCGGTCCGCGACGCCATCGTCGGCCGCGACCTCGATGTCCCGGACAACCCCGTGCTGCGCGGCGGGCTCGCGGTGCAGACGATCCTCGAGCACGAGCCGATGCACCAGGAGACGCTGCGCTACATCCGCCACCGGCTGCCGTACGACCTGAAGATCCGGCCGGAGGATCTTCGCGCGCCCGTGATCGGTGGCGAGCCGCCGCGCCCGCGGTCGGTGCGCGTGCCCGCGGGAGTGGCGACGCTCGGCGCCGCGCCGGACGCGCCGTTCGCGTGGGACAACGAGCTGCCTCGCCACTCCGTCCACGTCGACGCGTTCTCGATCGACGTCTACAGCGTGACGAACCGCGACTTCCTCGAGTTCGTGGAGGCGGGCGGCTACGAGGACGAGTCGCTCTGGGACGAGGAGGGCTGGGCCGCGCGGCGGCCCGAGGGAGAGCGGCATCCGCTCTTCTGGGAGCACGCGCGGGGCCTGTGGCTGTGGCGCGGCATGTGGGATCTGATCCCTCTGCCGATGGCGTGGCCCGTCTACGTCACCCAGTCGGAGGCGTCCGCGTACGCGCGCTGGAAGGGATCGGGCGCGCGCCTCCCGACCGAGGCCGAGTACCACCGGGCGGCGTTCGGCGCGCCGGACGGCCGCGAGCGAGCGCACCCGTGGGGCGACGCGCCGCCGGACTCGACGCGCGGCAACTTCGATTTTCTCTCCGACGACCCGATGCCGGTCGGCTCGTTCCCGCTCGGGCGCAGCGCCTGGGGCGTCGAGGACCTCGTCGGAAACGGCTGGGAGTGGACGTCGACGCCGTTCGCGCCGTTCGAGGGCTTCGAGCCGATGGCGTCGTACCCGCAGTACTCGGCGGACTTCTTCGACGGCAAGCACTGGGTCATGAAGGGCGCGTCGCCCGCGACGGCGAAGGAGCTGGTGCGGGCGAGCTTCCGAAACTGGTTCCGGGGCGCGTACCCGTACGTGTACGCGAAGTTCCGCACGGTGCGGAGCGCCTGAGCGATCTCGCGCCGTGTCGATTCCCTACAGCGCGCAGGCTCCGCCGCTCGAGTCGGTCGTCGACTTCGCCGCCGACGTGCGCCGCGATCTCGCGCTGACGCCGAAGCAGATCCAGTCGAAGTACCTCTACAACGCGCTCGGCTCGGCGCTGTTCGAGGCGATCTGCCGGCTGCCGTGGTACCGCATCACGCGCGCCGAGGGGCGGCTCCTCAAACGCTACTCCGGCGAGATGGTCGAGTCGCTCCAGGACCCGATCACGATCGTGGAGCTCGGCAGCGGCAGCGGCGAGAAGCTCGCGATGCTCGCCGAGCGCCTGCGGAGCCGCCGCAAGCGCGTGCTCGTCCACCTCGTCGACATCTCGCCGGCCGCCCTCGAGCTCTCCGAGCGGACGCTCGGCGCGCTCGAGCACGTCTCGGTCGTCGGACATCGCGCGACGTACGAGGAGGGCCTGAGGCACGCCGCGACACAGCGACCCGAGGCCGGGACGCTGCTCGTCATCTTCCTCGGGTCCAACATCGGCAACTTCGACCGGCCCGCGTCGGACGAGTTCCTGCGCGAGATCCGGAGCTGCCTGCGCCCCGAGGACGCGCTTCTGCTCGGCACCGACCTCGTCAAGCCGGAGAGCGACCTCCTGCTCGCGTACGACGACCCGCTCGGCGTGACCGCCGCGTTCAACAAGAATCTGCTGACCCGGATGAACACGGAGCTGCTGGCCGACTTCGACCTCCAGGGCTTCGACCACCGAGCGGTGTGGAACGCCGCCGAGAGCCGCGTCGAGATGCACCTCGAGTCGCGGCGCGCTCAGACCGTGCGGATCCCGCGCTCCGAGGTCGAGGTGCGCTTCGTCGCGGGCGAACGGATCTGGACCGAGAGCTCCTACAAGTACTCGCGAGAGCGGGTCGCCGCCATGGGCGACGCGGCGGGATTCGCGCTGCGCGAGCAGTGGCTCGAGCCGGACGCGCGCTTCGCGGTCACCCTGTTCGCGGCACGGTAGTGATACGCCGGTCTAGCGCCTGGCGACGCTGGGCCCTCCGCTCGCGCCGGCCGCGCGCCAGCGCACCACGCGCGAGTCGGCCTCGCGCACCGGGGCCGGAACCGAATCCAGCCCACGGCGCAGGATGGGAATCGGCGGCAGCGTCGCAGTCTTGAACGTGCGGCGGCCGAGCGGCAGCGCGGTTTTCGCGCGTCGCGCCTCGGGCACGAGCGGGACAGGCGTCCATTGCGCTCCCGCGTCGTCGCTGCGCAGCACGCCCTCCTGCGTGCCGGCGAACAGCACGCGCGGGTCGCGCGGGCTCAGCGTCAGCGCGCTGACGTAGAGGTCCTGGCGAAGGGCGGTCCACGACTCTCCGGCGTCGATGGACTTGTAGATGCCGGTGGCAGTTCCGGCGTAGAGCGTCGTCGGCCTCGACGGATCGAGGACGAGCGCGAGCACGTTGAGACTCAGGAGCCCCCGCGCCGAGCGTCCCCACGTCTCGCCGCCGTCCACGCTCTTGAAGAGGCCATCGTGCGTGCCGACGTACACCGTCGTGTGCGAGCGCGGATCGAGCGTCACGTTCCAGACGGATCCCCACGCGAGCTGCTTCCCGCGAGGCAGCCACGTGCGTCCGCCGTCCCGCGAGCGGAACAGGCCCGCGCTGTTCGTCCCGACGTACAGCGACTCCGGCGCCGAGGGGTCCACGGTGATGCAGGTGATCGCGAGGTCGTCGACCGGCCGCGTCAGCTCGACCCAGGTCGCCCCCGAGTCCTCGCTCCGATAGACCCGCCCGGCCTCGCTGCCGGCGTACACGACGCCGGGCCGCGTCGGATCGACGACGATCGCTCCGACGTAGCGCGCGGGGAGCGCGGCGGACGCCGGTGTCCACGCGCTCCCGCCGTCTGGGCTGCGAAAGAGCCCGGCGCTTTCGGTTCCGGCGAGCACTCTGGCCGGCGTCGCCGGGTCGAGCGCGATCGAGAGGATCGAGCGGTCGCCGAGCGCCGAGCTCTCGCGCGTCCACGTCGCGCCGCCGTCGACGGTGCGGTACAGGCCCCGGCCCGTGCCCGCGAACAGCGTCGCGCCGCCCGACGGATCGGCGACCAAAGAGGTGATGAGCCCGCCCTGCAGGAATATGCCGGGGCCTCCGTTTTCATCGCCACGAGCGAGAGCCGCCGGATCGAGGAAGAAGAGAACGACGGAAGAGAGGAGCAGACGCGAAACGAGGGAAAGGAATCCGTTCACGACCCACCTCCGGAGCGTCCCGGGTCCGGGGGATCACTCCGAATCTCCGAACCCCGCCGCTCGCCGCGGCTCCTTGGAAGCACACGGCGCGCCAGCGCGCGGCCGAGATGAAGAATGGATGAACGAGCGAGGCGCGACCACGCGAGTCGCCGCCGCTCGTCGATCGGGCGCCGGCTCGCTAGCGGCCGCCGGCGACGGCGGGACGCCCCCGCGTTCCCGCGAGCGCGTCCCTCGCGGGAAGACGCCGCGCGGGCTGAGCCTGCAGCGGATTGATCCCGGTCCTCTGCACCCACCCGTGCCGCGCCGCGAGCGGCGGCCGCACGGAGGCGACCGCCGGGATCGCGCCGTCCTTGCGAGGCCCGTGCTCGCGCGAGCTCCACTTCGTCCCGGATTCGGCGCTCTTCACACCGTCCGAGTGCGCAATCGTGTCTCTCGGCGCCTGCGGGCGCCGCGGCGCGAACGGCAGAGGCCGCAGGTGCGCGGCGGGCGGGGCCGCGCGGTCGCCGGACTCGGACGGACCCGGGGACTCCGTCGCGGCCGAGCCGTCGGCGACGGCGACCGCGCCGTCCTTCGGGTCCGCCTCGGGGCTCTTCGCGTCGCTCTGGCCGCCCGCCTCCTGGACGGGCGGATTCGGCGCCCGGATCGGCAGCGGTTTCAGGCCGGGCACGGCCGGAGAGACGCGGCGGACGGGAAGGGTCCGCGCCGGACCGTTCGCGCCGTCGACCGCGGTCTGCGTCGCGTTCTTGTCCCGCGAGGCGAAATCGAGCGAGACCCACCTTGCCCCGGCGTCCGAGCTCTTGATCACGCCCAGGTGCGTGCCCGCGTACACGAGCCTGGGATCGCGCGGATCCACCGCGAGCGCGCTCACGTAGAGGTCGCCCTGCAGGAGCGACCACGTCGCGCCGGCGTCGGGAGACTTGTAGATCCCGATCGCGGTCGCCGCGTAGATCGTGTCCGTGTGGGTCGGATCGAGCGCGACGGCGAGCACGTTGTAGCTCTTCATCCCCTTGTTGATCGCCGACCACGTCATTCCGCGGTCGACGCTGCGGAACAGCCCGTCGTGCGTGCCGACGTAGACGCGCGACGGATTCGCGGGATCGACCGTGACATTCCAGATCGTTCCGCGCTTCAGCCGGTCGGTCGGCCGCGTCCAGGTCGCCCCGCCGTCGAGCGTCCGGAAGACGCCCTCGCTGTTGGTGCCCACGTAGATGACGTTCGAATCGGAGGGGTCCACGGTGATCGCCGAGAGAGACACCGCCGGAATGGGCGCCTTCATCTCGGTCCAGTCCTTCCCGCCGCTGACGCTCTTGAACAGCCGGCCCGCCTCGGTGCCGGCGTAGACGACGCCGGGCGACTTCGGGTCGAACGCGACGGCGCCGATCCAGCGCGTGGCGATGCCGGTGTTCGCGGCGCTCCAGCGCTCCGCGCCGTCCGCCGAGCGGAAGACGCCGCCGCTGTCGGTTGCCGCGAACAGGCCGCGCGAGGCGGGGTCGACGGCGAGCGCCAGCACGGAGTGCGTGCCGAGCCCGTCGACGTGGGGGAGCCACGTCCGGCCGCCGTCGATCGTCTTGTAGAGGCCGCGCGCGGTCGTCGCGTACAGCGTCGAGCTCGACGTCGGGTCGAGCACGAGCGCGGTGATGAGGCCGCCCTCGCCCTGCACGACGTGGCCCGGGTCCTGAGCCGGAGACGGCGACGCCGCGAGCATCGCTCCCGCGGCGGCCATTGCGAGGAGAGCCGAAGATCGTGCGTTCATGTCGTCACCTCGAGATCCCGTTCGCCCGTACGGATTACGTTCTCGGAGACCTGCCAAGGTAATCCGGGCGGCCTCGATATGCAACGGAATCGATCTTCGGAATTTCTTCGGTTCGAAGACGCTCGC
>Ga0070664_100003012_pt1 | contig 13620 bp, 10 predicted proteins | sample KBSC73metaG_FD_65863 | JGI IMG/M metagenome (GOLD analysis project Ga0070664, IMG submission 65863) | Corn rhizosphere microbial communities from Kellogg Biological Station, Michigan, USA - KBS C7-3 metaG | ecosystem: Host-associated > Plants > Roots > Rhizosphere > Soil ... | reverse complement strand
TCGGGAATCTCGAACGTGAAGAGCGGGTCTGAGCAGACAGGGCTGGACGGCACCCGCTTGGCCGACTGGTAATTCGACTGGGACTCACAATGCGCACAGGCATTCGACGATTCGCATCGACCGCCGGAGTAGTGGCCCTCGGCCTCACCGCCGTACTGGCCGTGGCCTGCGACACAGTTCCGCTGACGGCGCCAGGCAGCTCGACCGTAACGATCACGACCGCAGCCAGTGCGGACGGGCAGAGCACCGCCGTGACGGCGACCGTTCTCGAGCCGGGCGGGACACCGGTGCAAGACGGCACGACCGTTCATTTCACCTCGAACTTGGGCCGGATGGATCCGGTCGAAGCGCAAACGAAAAACTCTATCGCCACGTCGAGGTTCATCTCGAACGGCGACTCGGGCGAAGCCACCATTACGGTGTCGTCCGGCAGCGCCACGGCCAACGTGAAGTTCAACATCGGCCTTGCGCTTATCGATTCGGTAAGCATTCGCGCGAGCGCCGGATCGGTGCCGGCGACCGGCGGAACAGTGACGGTCACGGCCCGCGTCGTCGCCACGGGCGGCACGCCGATGGGGGGCGTTCCGGTGAGCTTCAGCACCACGGCCGGGACACTGTCGACCACAAGAGAGGTGACGGACGGCAACGGCGAGGCTTCCACTCGGTTGACTACGGACTCCAACGCCACGGTCACCGCGTCGGCAGGCACCAAGACAACACCAACCGGTGTCACGATCCAGGCGCTGAACCCGGTGGCCACTCCGACGATCACGCTCGCCGGCGTCGGGGCCACGGCAAACTCGGCCGGACAGCTCTTCACGTTCACTGCGACCGTCGCCAACAACGCGGCCGTCGGCTCGCCGACCAGATTCGAATGGGACTTCGGCGACGGCACCACCGCAACGACCAACGGGCCGTCGATCGGGCACGTATATTCGATGGAACTGACGACCTACAACGTCACAGTGAGAGCCGTGTTCGCCAACGGGACCGCGGTTTCCGCTTTGACCCAGATCATCACCGCGGACTTCCCGTAAGCCGAGGTCCGCGTCCATATGCGCACGCGCGCCATCGCCGCCGCTTCTCGCCGGTCCCGCCACGGGATCTCGCAGGACGGCTATGCGATGGCGGCGCTGCTCGTCGCGATGAGCGTATTGGCGGTGTTCATGACCGTCGCGCTCCCGGTGTGGAACACCCAGGCCCAGCGCGAGAAGGAAGCCGAGCTCGTGTTCCGCGGCGAGCAGTACGCGCGGGCGGTCATGCTCTATCAGCGCAAGTTCGCCAACGCGCTGCCGCCCAGCGTCGACGTGCTGCTCAACGACCGCTATCTCCGCAAGAAGTACAAGGACCCGATCACCGGTGGCGACTTTCAGCTGCTCTCGGGCGCCTCGGCGCAGGCCAACGCCGGCGTGCCGGGGGGACAGGTGGGCGGCGCCGCGCGGCCAGGCGGGCAGGTGGTGTCGCGAGGCACGACTGGCACCACTGGCAGCACTCCCACGACTAGCACATCGAGCGCTTTCGGCCGCTCGGGCACGCAGACGTCAGGCGGCATGGGTGCCGGGGCGGGCGGCGGTGACCGCGGCGGCGGCTTCGGGCTCGGGTCCGGCGTCGGCTTCGGCGCCGGCGGCACGGTGCCCGGCGGCATCATGGGCGTCACCAGCACGAGCAGCGCGAAATCACTGCGGCTGTACAACGGACGGGGCGTCTACAACGAGTGGACGTTCGTACCGGTGCAGCGGAATCTCAATGCCGGTGCGGGGGCACAAGGCGCCAATACCCCCGGCGGCGGTCGCGGGGGCCGCGGCGCGCAGACTCCGGGCCGCGGCGGCGACTCGGCGCGCCCCGGAGGCGATTCGTTCCGCCCTGGCGGCACCGGCGGCCCCGGCAGTTCGCCATTCAGGCCGTCCGGCACGTTCGGTAGTCCGCAGACCCAGCCTGGCGGCCGGCGCTAGCTACGCCCCGGCAGCCTCACATCACCCATCACCGCATCATGCAGGGCCGGGCGCACGCGTTGAATCGCGTTGTTGTCGCGCGCCGGGTGCACGCGATTGGTCAGGAACACCACGTAGACGCCGGACGACGGGTCGAGCCAGAGCGAGGTTCCCGTAAAGCCGGTATGGCCGAATGCCGCCGCCGACATCCGCGTCCCGCACGACGACGTCGGCAGCATGGTGTCCCACCCCAACGCGCGCGAACTGTTGGGCACACTGTGTCGGCGCGCGACGAACTTGCGCAGCGAAGCTTCCGCCACTACGCCGCTGCGGCCGTCGAGAATCTGAAACAGATGCCGGGCGAACGCACCGACGGCCGGCGCCGTACCGAAGAGCCCGGCGTGGCCGGCGACGCCTCCGAGTGCCGCCGCGTTCGCGTCGTTCACCTCGCCGACGAGCAGCCGGTCGCGCCACGGGTCCCGCTCGGTCGGTGCCGTGCGCGCACGCCACGTGGCCGGCGGCAGGAACTGCAGCTCCTCGCCGGTGGCCATCTGCGTCCACATCGCGTCGAAGCGCTGGTGCAGCGGAACGCCACGCCCGAGCACGATCCCGAGCAGGATGAAGCCCAGATCGCTGTAAATCGACTGTGAGCGCGGCACATACTCGAGCGGCGTGGCGCAGATGCCGGCCTCGAAAGCGTCTTCGCCCTCGAGTGTCTGGTAGTACGGCCGGTAGGCGGGAAACCCCGCACAATGCGCCAGCACGTCCTCGACGGTCACGGCGGCCAAAGCCGGATTGCGGCAGCCTGGCAGCAGGTGCGGCAGCACGTCGTCGAGCGTCAGCGACCCGCGTTCGGTCTCGCGCATCACCAGGGTCGCGGTGGAGAGGACTTTGGTGAGCGACGCGAGGTCGTAGATGGTGTCGTCTCGGACGGACGGCGAGCCGGCATCGTAGCTGAGGGTGCCCGCCGCGAAACGCCACAGCACGTCGCGGTCGGTGCCCACTTCGACGATGCCGCCGGGAAACGCCCGCTCCGCGATCGCGCGCTCGAGCACGTGCCGGGCGGCCTCGAAGCGCGTCATCGTGTCTTACGGCCCGGGCGGCAGGGGAGAGGAGAGCACACCGTTGCGCGGCGCGTCGGCGGCGTCCACGCTCACGGCGTCGACGAACCGGTTGTCGAGCCATGTCGGCCAGTCCTGCAGATAGTCGCTCAGCGCCGCCAGCGGGTCCGAGCCGACGACGGCGCTCACGATCGCATCCGGACGCACCGACTTCACCGCGGTGCGCGCCCGCACGATCAAAGCGGTGAGCTGCGTCTGACGGAACCGCCGCCACGCGTCGGGAAATTCCTTGGCGTAGGCGAGCAGATCGAACGCCTCGATTTCGTCGAGCCGGCGCCGTTCGTCGACCGAGAGCGTGGGGCGGATCTCGCGGCGCAGTTCGTCGAGCGACAGCCGACTGTAGTCGAAATCGCCCGACGGATACCGCGCGGTGTCGAACTGAATGCCGTCGAAGGGGATGCGCTCGACCAGCCGGCGGATGGCGCCAGCCACGAACGCCGCCGCGTCCGTGTGCACGGGCGAGAGATAGAGGCCCGTCGCCCGCTCGGTGTTGGCGCGCGCCCACCGCGCCAGACGCCCGGCGTAATCGGGGCTGCGCGCGTCGACACGTGACAGCTCGAGCGCCAGCTCGCGCGGCACCATCAGCCACTCGGGGTGCGTGTAGATCACGTGGTCACGCGATGCCGGCCACTCGTTGGGGGCAGCGACTCGCGTCAGGTCCACAGTGGCCACGACGCGGAGCCCACGGCTGCGTGCGGTCGACACCATGTCCGCGAGCATCGCCGGCGGATCGTCGAAAAGGCCCACGGGTACGAGCAGCGACTGCTCGCCGGACGCGACAGCGGAGGAGAGGACGACGTCGAACGCCTCACGCGACGCCAGCGCGGCGAGCGGCACCACACGCACACCCGGCACGGCCACGGCGGGTCGCACCGTCCCGAGCAGCGTGAGCAACAGCGCCAGCGCCACACCCGGCGCGCGGCGGTTCATCGCAGCAGCCGCTCCGGCGCGGGACGCCGCCCTTTCGAAGCCGACGGCGCGGACACGGTGTCGTCCGCCATGGCTGCCTCGGCATGCCCCTGCAGCATGCCGCGGAGACGCGGCTCGATGTCCTCCCCGATCGCCTCGCGCATGGAGTCGTGCGCTTTGCGAAGGCGGGACTGCGCCTTGGCCAGCGCCAGGCCGGTTTTCTGCATGACGATCGCGACCTTGACGTTCCACTTGGCTTTGGACAACAGGCGGTCCGCTTCCTCGTAGTCGAGCCCGGTCACGATGTTGACGATGCGGCGCGCACGGTCCTTCAACTTCTCCGAGCCCGTCTGCACGTCCACCATCAAATTGCCGTAGGTCTTGCCGATGAGCACCATCGCACCGGTGGTGAGCATGTTGAGCACGAGCTTGGTGGCGGTGCCCGCCTTGAGCCGTGTCGATCCGGCAATGATCTCGGCGCCGACCGCCGGTGCAATCGTCAGGTCCACGAAGGTCTGCAGCTCGGTGCCCGGATCGCAGGTCACGAAGATGATCCGCGATCCGGCCTTGCGCGCGCGCGTGAGTGCGCCGCGCACGAACTGGGTCATGCCGCTGGCCGACACGCCGATGACGACGTCGGCTTTGCTGGGATGAAAGCGCGTCATCGCCCGCGCGCCTTCTTCGTAGTTGTCCTCGACACCTTCCTTGGCGCCGAAGATGGCGTCGCGTCCGCCGGCCATCATTGCCTGCACCAGCAGGGGATCGGTGCTGAAGGTCGGCGGCATTTCGGCCGACTCCAGGATGCCGAGGCGCCCGCTCGTGCCCGCGCCGACGAACACGATCCGGCCGCCCTTGCGGAGCGCACCGGCAATCATCTCCACGCCGACGGCGATGCGCTCGCGCTCGCGCTGCACGGCGGCCAGCACCTTGCGATCCTCATTGAGCATCAGATCCACGAGGTCGTCGGCCGCGAGCTTGTCGATGCCGAGGCTCGAGGGGTTGATGGCCTCGGTTGGCAGCGACTGCCACTTTGAGCGCGGAACCATGCGGCTACAATTCTAGCGAGGCTTCGCCTGAAAGGGGCAACGTAGAATCCGCGCCATGCCAGCCGACGTTACGCCGCTCATCGACGCCTACCTCACCCACCTGTCGGTCGAGCGCCGCTTGGCGGTGAACTCGATCGAGAGCTACGCCCGCGACCTCAACCAGCTGGCGCGGTTCGCCATCGGCCACGGGCAGCCGGTCGAAGCGCTGCAGCGCCCCGATCTCGAACGCTTCGTCCGGGATCTGATGGCGGCGGGCCGCTCACCGCGCTCGGTCGCCCGTGAGGTGGCCTGCGTCCGCGGGTTCTACCGCTTCCTCGTCATCAACGGCCGGCTGCCGGCCAGTCCCGCCGACGATCTGCACCCGCCTCGGGCCTGGCAGGTGCTGCCGACCTACCTGTCGGTGGACGAAGTGGACGCCCTGATTACGCAGCCGGACGTGTCCACGCCGCGCGGGCTTCGCGACCGCGCCCTCATCGAGCTCCTCTACGCCACCGGGCTCCGGGTGTCCGAGCTCGTCGGCCTGCGACCGGCCGACCTGAACCTCGAAGCGTCCTTCCTGACGTGCACGGGCAAGGGCGACAAGCAGCGGGTGGTCCCGATCGGCGACGAAGCGGCACGCTGGGTGAATCGCTACATGCGCGAGGGGCGGAAGGTGCTGCTCGGCCGCCGCACCAGTGCGAGGCTGTTCGTCAACGCGCGCGGGGGCGGCCCCGGGCTGACCCGCGTTGGCTTCTGGAAGATTCTCAAGATCTACGCCCGGCAGGCCGGCCTGCGGACCTCGCTCAGCCCGCACACGCTGCGCCACTCGTTCGCCACCCACCTGCTGGAGCGCGGCGCCGACCTGCGGGCCATTCAGATGATGCTCGGTCACGCCGACCTCTCGACGACGCAGATCTACACGCACGTGCTCGAACACCGGATGCGCGCCGTCTACGACTCATGCCACCCGCGCGCGTGACGGTGCGGGCCGCCCGCGCCCGTGACGGCGGCGCCCGGTGATCCGGCGCACGCTGCTTGCGCTGGCTGTAGTGGCTGGCGTCGCCGTGTTCGCGCTGCTGCCGCCGCGCACATTGCCGATCAGCGGCGCCAACCCGCCGCCGCCGATTCTCCGGGGCGCCATGCACGTTCACACCACCAACTCGGACGGATCCGGAACGCCGGACGCCGTCGCGGCCGCCGCGGCGCGCGCCGGGCTCAAGTTCGTGATCCTGACCGATCACGGCGACGCGACGCGCACGCCGGACCGTCCGCAATACCGGTCCGGCGTGTTGACGATCGACGCGGTGGAGGTGAGTACCTCGGGCGGTCACGTGATCGCGCTCGATCTGCCGAAGGCGCCGTACCCGCTGCGCGGCGACCCTGACGACGTGCTCGAGGATCTGCAGCGGCTCGGCGCGATGGCGATCGTGGCGCACCCCACCTCGCTCAAGGCCGACCTCGTCTGGCGGGGGAGCGACGGGTCCGGCGGCCGGCCCTTCGATGGCGTTGAATGGCTGAATGGCGACAGCGAGTGGCGCGACGAGCGGTTCTGGTCGCTCTCGCGCATTCTGTTGACCTACTGGTTCCGCGCGCCTGAGAGCCTGGCGCTGATTCTGGATCGCCCCGACAGCGCGCTGGCGCTATGGGATCGCGCCGCGCGCACGCACAGCGTCGTCGGGCTGAGCGGCAGCGATGCCCACGCGAAGATCGGAGGCGACCTGGATCACGGTGGGCCGGCGGCGGTGCACCTGCCGTCGTACGAGCAGGTGTTCCGCACCTTCTCGCTCGGCCTGCCGGAGGTGGTCCTGTCGGGAAATGCGCCGGCCGACGCGCGGGCGGTGATCGCGGCGATCCGCGCGGGCCATGTGTTCACCGCCATCGACGCCTTCGCGCAGCCGGCCCGTCTCGCCTTCACCGCCTCGGGCTCCGGCGTCCGCGCTCAGGCGGGCGATCGCGTCGCCGTCGGCGTCCAATTGGCCCTCCACGCCGAAGTGGACGCCCCGGACCTGGCTCCAACGTTGACCCTCTATCGCGACGGCAGCGCTGCGGCGACGGCCACCGGCTCGCGCCTCGACTACCAGACCGATGGCACACCGGGCGTGTACCGCGTCGAAGCCACACTACCGGTGCGGCGCGGGGGCGGTCCGCTGGCGCCCTGGCTGGTCTCGAATCCGATCTACGTGGGGCCACCCGTAGCGTGGACCCCGCTGGCTCCGCCGCCGTCGGTGGCGTCGAAGGTGGTCTACAAGGACGGTGCGTCGCCGCTCGCCGTGGAACACAGCGAGCGTTCCGACGGCGCTGTGAGCGTCGTCCGCGCCGAGGGCGGCGGGACGCAGCTGTCGCTGCGCTTTGCGCTGGGCGGGAAGCTGTCGGATGCGCCCTTCGTCGCGTTTGCGTCGGCCGCACCCGACATCGGCGGCTACGCCGCCGTCACCTTTTCGGGGCGGGCCAGCCGTCCGATGCGGATCTCGGTGCAGCTACGGGCGTCGGCAGAGCAGGGGAGTGGACGGTGGCGGAAATCCGTGTACTTGGACGAGACCTCGCGAACCGTCACGCTGCCGTTCTCGGAGTTCCGGCCCACTGGGAACGGGCTGCCGGCCATGCCTCGCCTCGACTCCATCATGTCGCTGCTGTTCGTGCTCGACACGCTGAACACGGCGCTCGGGTCGAACGGGGAGTTCTTGATCGATAGCCTGGCCTTCGTTCGTTAAGTGCGGACGGTCAGCAGCAGGTAGAGTGCCGCGGCGCCGAAGAGCATGTTCGGCGCCCACGCGGCGATGAGCGGCGTGACCAGCCCACCAGTCCCCATCGCCGCAAACACGCTGATCGTGATCCAGTAAGTGAGCGCGAGGCCGATCCCGACACCGATGGCCGCCATCGCCCCGCCACGACCGGTGAGCACCGCGAACGGCACCGCCATCAGCGTCAAAATGATGGTGACAAAGGGGAAGGCGAGCTTGCCCGCCAGCGCCACGTCCTGATCGAGCACATCGAAGCCGCTGGCGCGCAGCCGTTCGGTGTAGTCGCGGAGCTGGCGGTAGCCCATGAAGCGGGCGTCGGGGGCCTCGGTGGCGAACGTCGACAGCGCGTCGAGCGTCCGGTCGGTCTTCTCGAAGGCGCTGACGGGCGTTTCGGCCAGACCGGTGGTCGAGAACACTCGAGTCCAACCCTGCTCGAGGTGCCAGCGCGTCGGTGCCGCCGGGTCCACCGAGGCCCGATCGGCAAAGGTGCGGCGCGTGATGCGCTCCATCCCGTCCGGGAACTCGTATACGGAGAGGCCAAGCATGCGGCGCGTCTTCGGGTCGAAAAAATTGTAGTGATAGATCTCGCCACCGGCGCCGACCACCCATTGCCGGTTGATGGCGTCGCTCGGGGCAATGCGGCCGCGAATCGCATCGTTCAGGCGCCCGGCGCGCCGGTTCGAGGGTCCGAGGATGGTTTCCTCGAGACCAAACAGGACCAGTCCGGCCGCGATCGCACAGACCACCATCGGCAGCGCGATGCGATACAGGCTGATGCCGCACGCCTTCATCACCACCAGCTCGTTGTTCTTCGTCAGCACGCCGATGGTGACCAGCGCGGCGACGAGCACCGCGAGCGGGATGACGAAATAGAAGTACTGCGGCGTGACGAAGACGAGATACTCGCCGAGCATGCCCCAGGTGGCGTCGCCCTTGAACACCTTGTCGGAGAGATCGAGGAACGTCGAGATGTAGAAGATGCCGACCAGCGCCGCCGCGGCCAGCCCCAGTACGCGGGCATACGACGTGGTGACGTAATGATCGAGGATTCGCACCACGCCCCATGACCGGAACGCCGATCCCGAGAGCCTGACCCGCATCCAGTTCGGAAACGGGATCCGCAACGGCCGGTCCGCCGCCTTGTCGCGCCAGGCAAAGAGCACGATCCCCCCGATGCCCATCACGATGTTCGGCAGCCAGGCGGCAAACCAGGGCGCCACCAGCTTGCCCTTGGCGAGCGACGGCCCGAGATACATCGGGATGTAGTAGGCGAAGATCACGACCAGCCCGAGGACGAAACTGCCGAGCGCGCCGTCGCGGCGGTTGGTGGCACCGAGTGCAATACCGATGAGACCGAATACCAGACAGGCCACCGGGATCGACCATTTGCGGTGAATGGTGATGAGCTCCTGATGGGGCGACTCGCCGCGGCGCTCCATCTCGGCCACACGGGCACGCAGCTCCGCAATCGTGAGTTCGTTCGGTCCCCGTTCGAGCGCGGCGTTCTTGAACACCGTCGCGGGATCGAGCGTGACCCAGAAGCGGTCGAACTGCGAAACCTCGTACTGGCCGTCCGCGTTCGAGGTGTGACGCGTGCCCGACTCGAGGACCAGCTCAATCCGCTTGCGTTCACGGTCGATCGACACCCGGCCCCGCCGCGCCAGGTAGATCGCGGGCGATGACGGGGTGCGCGTGTCGGAGATGAACACCCCGTTCCACCCGCCGCCCGACGCCGGCACATCGCGCACCCACAACACCAGGTTGGGGAAGTCGTCGAAGAACACCCGCGACCGGATCTTGTATTCCGCCCGCTGCGCCACCACGTTGAACGCGATCTCGCGGAAGCGCTGGTTGCTGTCGGGTACGACGATCGCCCAGACGTAGAACGTCGCTCCGGCGCACAGCAGGGAAATCGTCCCGACCGGGCGGAGCAGGCGCGCCAGGCTCATGCCGCACGCTTGCATGGCCACGAACTCGCGGTCCGCCGACAGCCTCGTGAACGCGATCAGCAGGCCCAGCAGCAGCGACATCGGAATCGTGAGCGCCAGCGCCTGCGGCACCAGCAGCAGCATCGCGTTCAGCACGATGCCTGGCGACACCCCTTTGGCGATGAAGCTCTCGGCGTGCTCCTTGATTTGCGGAATGATGAGGACGAACGTGAACACCAGCAGCCCCAACAGAATTGGCGGAAGCATCTGGCGAATCACGTAGCGGTCGATAATCTTCATGAACCGGGCTCATTATGACGCGCGTCGCTTTGCTCTGGCACATGCACCAGCCGTTCTACCAGGACCTCGCCACCGGCGAGCACATCCTGCCCTGGGTGCGGCTCCACGCCCTCAAGGACTACTACGGCATGGCCGCGCTGACGCGCGAGTTCCCGTCGCTCAAGGTCACCTTCAACCTGGTGCCGTCGCTCCTCGTCCAGCTCGAGGCCTTCGCGTCGGGACAGGCACGCGACCGCCATCTGGAGGTGGGCCTGGCGCCTGCCGACCAACTGCGCGAAAGCGATCGGCAGTTCTGCGCCGAGCATTTCTTCCATGCGCACCGGGCGCGGATGATCGACCCGTTCCCGCGCTACGCCGAGCTCTTCGCCACGCGTGAGGCGGGACGCCGCCGCGGAAACGCTGCGGCGCGATTCACCACCGACGATCTGCGCGACCTGCAGGTATGGCACAAGCTGGTCTGGATCGACCCGATCTACATCGATCGCGATTCCCGCGTGCGCGCGCTCTTCGCCAAGGGGCGTGACTTCTCGGAGCAGGACAAGCAGACGCTCCGCGCCGTGGAGCTCGAGATTCTCGGACGCGTGGTCGGGGAGTATCGCGCCGCGGCGGAGCGCGGCCAGATCGAGATCTCGACCTCGCCTTTCTATCATCCCATCCTGCCGCTGCTGTGCGACGCGTCGGTGTTCCTGACCACCAACCCATCGTGGCCGCCGCCGGAGCAGCCGTTCCTCTATCCGCAGGACGCGTCGGAACAGCTGCGCCGCGCGGTGGCGCTCCATCAGCGTCTGTTTGGACGGACGCCGACCGGGCTCTGGCCGTCGGAGGGCTCGGTGTCCGACGCGATGGTACCGCTCGTCGCCGAGGCCGGCTTCGCCTGGATGGCCACCGACGAGGAGATCCTGGCGCGCTCGTTGCCGCGCACGTTTGCCCGCGACGCCGATCTGTATCGCGCCTACCAGGTTGGCAGCGGGACGGCCTCCGTGGCGTGCGGCTTCCGCGACCATCTGCTGTCGGACCTGGTGGGCTTCACCTATTCGTCCTGGGATGCGCAGACCGCGGCCGACGACTTCGTGAATCGCATCGCCGCGACCGGAGAGCGTTACCGCGCCCAGTGCGGCGGAGAAGAGGCCACGGTGTTCGTGGTCCTCGACGGCGAGAACGCCTGGGAGCATTACGAAGGCCAGGGACGGCCATTCCTGCGCGCGCTGTACGGACGCTTGGAAAAGCACCCAGGCGTCCGCACCGTGACCATGGCCGAGGCGTGCGCCGGCGCCGCCGAGCGCCTGCCCGCGATCCATCCCGGCTCGTGGATCAATGCCGATTTCTACATCTGGATCGGCCACGCTGACGATCGCCGCGCGTGGGGCCAGTTGGCGCGTGCCCGCCGCGCGCTCGAGCACGCGACTGGCGTGGCCAGCCCCGAGGCGCTGGCGGGCGCGCGCGAGGAACTGCTGATCGCGGAAGGGAGTGACTGGTGCTGGTGGTACGGCGACGATCACCATTCGGACCACGACCGCGAGTTCGACGACCTGTTCCGTCGCCACGTCCGCAACATCTACCGGTCGCTGGGGCTGCCCATTCCCGAAGACCTCTTCGTGACCAACATCACGACGATGCCGCCCAAGGTGACCGTGCTGCCGCCGACCGGGCCGACCGCTCCGCGCGTAGACGGCCGCGAGTCCAGCTACTTCGAATGGCTGGGCGCCGGTGAGGTGACGCCGTCGGCCACCGCGGGGGCGATGCATCAGGTGGCCAGCGTCGGCCAGCGCATCGCCGGCGTGCGCTTCGGCTTTGACGCCGAGGCGCTGTGCCTCCAGGTCGCCACGACCGAGCCCCTCGCCGAGTCGCTGGCCCAGGGAGGCGAACTTGCGGTGGCGTTCCTCGAACCGGCGGGCACCCGCATCGCCATCAACGGCGCGCGCCGGGGCGGAACCGTGTTCCGGCGGACCGCGGACGGGACCTGGCTGGAAGCAGCCTGGCGGGACCTCGAAGCCGCCGCGGATGTGGTGGCGGAACTACGCATCCCGTTCGAGCGGCTCGGACTTCGGGAGCATGCCGAGCTGTCGTTCGTGGTCACGTTGCGCCGATCGTCGAGGGACGTGGACGAGTCCACGCTGACCGTGGAGACGACCGTCCCAGGACACGGTACGGCGCCCCAGACCTGGCGGGCCTGAAAGCCTGTTTCGGGCCCGTGGCCCGGCTTTCCGGCCCGTTTCATCAACGTCGCATAAGAGACGTTATGTTAACCAACAGACCGCTGGCCCCGCGAACGGCCTGGAATCGCGCGGGGGCTCCCACTGCCTGCACGGGCTTCTCTCCCCGCTCTCCCCCCCAGCTTGTCCCAGCAGTAGCGGCTCAAATGAATGCGTGAGGGCTTCCGGACGTGAAAAGTCGGCCGGCCGACATTCCGGCCGGCCACGTGGTGGGGTCAGTTGCGGCGCTGCGCCTTGAGCTCTTTGATGATGCCTTCGAGCGCCTCGATGATCTCGGACTTATCGACGCGCGCCTTGGTGAAGCTGAGACGCAGGTTGAACGCCTTCGTCTGCGGCTTGAATGCGAAGACGAAGGCCTTCGGGCGTCCCGGCTTGCCCTTGGCGGTCTCGGCGCGCAGGTCTTTCCGCGTCGTGGCGCCGCCCTGGGCGACCTTCTCGACCAGGGCGAGCATCTTCTTCGCGTCGCCCTGCCGGACGATCTGCAGGAGCGTGGACTTCGACGTGATGTCCGCCAGCCGGCAGAGGTTGCGGACCTCTTCAGGCATGGCGGCCAGTGACAGCGATTCGGTGACCGACACGCGCGACTTGCCTAGCTTCTGCGCCAGATCCTCGTGCGTGTAGTTGCACGTTTCACAGAGTTGCAACAGCGCCTCGGCTTCTTCGAACGCCGTCAGGTCCTTGCGCTGCAGGTTCTCGACCAGCGCCAGTTCCATCACTTCGATGTCATCCACCTCGCGGATGACGACCGGCACCTCGCGGAGCCCGGCCTGCACCGAGGCGTGGTAGCGACGCTCACCCGCGATGATCTGGTAGCGGGGGCCGCGCTGGCGGACGACGAGCGGCTCGATGATGCCCTTCTCGGTCACCGAGGCAATCAGCTCGGACAGGTCTCCCATGACCTGGCGCGGCTGGTTCGGGTTGGGGTCCAGCAGATCGATCGCCACGACGCGTCCGACCGGCTGACCAGCTGACGAGGCAAGCTGCTCGACGTAATGCTCGTCGTGCCGCATCCTGAGGGTTTCAGGCAGACCGCGCTTCGACACGCTCGATCACCTCCTCACAAAGACTGTAGTAATCCGTCGCGCCGGAGGACTCAGGCGCGAAGGTGAAAATGGACTCTTTGTACGCCGGGCTCTCTTCCAGGCGCACGCTCTTGCTGATCACCGTCTTGAACACCTTGCCGCCGAACACCTTTTGAATCTGCTCGCGGATGTCGCGGCCGAGCGCGGTGCGCTTGTCGTGCATCGTGATGACGACGCCGAGGATCCGGAGCGCCGGGTTCGGACGCTGGCGCACCTTCTCGATCGTCTCGAGCAGATCGTCGGTGCCTTCGAGCGCGAAGTACGACGACTGAATCGGAATCAGCAGGTGCGTCGCCGCGACCAGCGCGTTGACCGTCAGCAGCCCCAGCGTCGGCGGGCAGTCGATGACGATGTGCGGGTACTCCTTGCG
>Ga0070664_100003010_pt1 | contig 13629 bp, 9 predicted proteins | sample KBSC73metaG_FD_65863 | JGI IMG/M metagenome (GOLD analysis project Ga0070664, IMG submission 65863) | Corn rhizosphere microbial communities from Kellogg Biological Station, Michigan, USA - KBS C7-3 metaG | ecosystem: Host-associated > Plants > Roots > Rhizosphere > Soil ... | reverse complement strand
TACGCGGCCCGGAGAGGTGGCAGAGTGGTTGAATGTACCGGTCTCGAAAACCGGAATCCGCGCAAGTGGATCGAGGGTTCGAATCCCTCCCTCTCCGCCAGACACCGTCCAAACAAGTCCATTCCCGTGTGGCAAGATCTCCTTTTATTGAGGTGAGAGAACGTGCAAGCCCGAGATGATACGGAGGGCAATGCTGGCCGGCCTACGCTTTACCGCTAACTACTCCGGCAGAAGTTATAAGTTGCATGTTCCAACTAGCCAGATTAACTCGCGACATTTGTGCTAGTCCGACTGGGCATGGGTTGTCATCTCTCAATAAGCACAGACACAGCGGTGAACTTGCGCAGCTAATGTCTAGATGACTAAGCTGGGCGGCTTAGAGCGCCGATCTGGTATCGCACGTTTGGCTTAAGAGAGCCAGCGAGAGCATTGATCGGTGACTGCCATGGCCTACTTAGAGCCTGTCGTATTCAGGAGATCATCCTTAGCGCACGCCCACCATGCATGGATGTGACTGTCATCGTCGGCAACCACAGCAACGTCGCTTCCATCGGCAATGTCGCGAACCAGAGGAACTGCCCACGGGGTGGTCCAGGAAGCGTTGCGAAGTCCGGCACTGCGGAACTAGCGCAGTCCTTTCTAAGGAGCAACGATCCCGGCAATATTAGCGTCGGCGGACGCAAGCTCTGCGACATGCTGAGCGCCTGAACCGTCGCTCAACCACGCAACGGCGCCTGCTACCACCGCGAACAAGGCGATGAAACCCAGAGCCAACTGGCGGGTCGTCCTCGACTCCTGGTCTATCAGTTCAGGATCCGAACGCCGGTTTAACGTTTCGAAGTTTTTCTGCGCGGCTTCCATACTCGTTCTCCTCTATCAAACAACGCTAGCGATTGCCGGCTGTCAGAGTCGCCTGTTCCGCCTCTGAACGCTCGCCGACTTCCCGAGGCTTGGCACGCTGATCATCGGTGGCGGCAAAACGGCGACGCCTTTCCTCAAATTTTTCCCGTCGGTCTTGCTCGGCCATACGCGGTACCGCTTGCATGGATGCCACGTCGTGCCTGGCGCCTTCATTATCATGCTCGGCCACGCCTATCACTGCGATGAGCGCTATGATTCCGACGCCTGCCGCACATCGCGTTGTCAGCAGCCATGTGCGCAGCGTTGGATCATCGTTGACCATTTTGCGAAACCTGTGGCGATCCAGTGAGCTATACATGGCATTGCTTTCGTATCAGCGCTTAGGGAGATTGAGCCAATATAAGACGGGTCTACTTACAAATTGCTTACGGATACGCGGAAGCAATTCTTTCTCGCCGGTGACACATGCGCGATGCCGGTGTGTTGCACCCGTTGGACGCTCTTCAACATTGCTCGCCTGCTAATCATGTTCTACTTAGCCGCCTGGAGCGACCGTTCCACATGTGAAATATGCTCAAGCCGCTCTGAAACGAGAATAGTCGACCGGGCCGGTTTTCTAGATGTCAATGGCAGGACTGTCGCAATCAACAGCATGCACGCGACAACCGGTAGTGCACCGCTGAAAGAACCGGTTACATCGTTCACATAGGCCGCTAGGAGAGGTCCTGCTAGACCGGCGACGCCCCATGCGGTAAGTAGCGCGCCATAGTTCGCGCCCATGTGCCGCGTGCCGAAATAATCAGCGCTGAAAGAAGGCATGATGCCGAAGCCGCCGCCGTAGCAAAACAGGATCACCGCATATGCAATGGCGGCGTGCACCAACGAATGCAGGCCACCCAAAACAAAGAATACGGCCGCTTGCAGCATGAAGATCAAAGCGTAAGCGCCTTTGCGGCCAATGCGATCAGAGACAGCGCCCCAAAACAGGCGTCCGACTGCGTTACAGATTGCGATGGCGCCGAACACGGTTGCGACCACCTTCGGTGCGGCGCCGGTAAGCTCCTGCATTATGGGCACCGCATTACTGATGACCAGAATGCCCGCGGTTACATTGAGGAAAAGGATTAGCCACAGCACATAAAATTGCGGTGTGTGCAGCATCTCGCGGGTGCTATAAGAACGGCTTCCGGCCGCACCGGCCTCTTTGAGCGCGGGTTCGACTGGCGCAGCCGCATCCGGATTCTGCAGGAAACAAGCGCATAGAGAACCAGCCAGCAGGAACGTAATCCCGGACATCACGAACACGTCCATAACCGCCTGAGTTTCAGATGCCGTCAGCAAGTGCGCCGCTATATCAAACTTGACGTCGCCCGCAGCGGCTTGTGCCCGTGCACTGACATAATCCGCCGCCGTTGCAGCCGCTGCGGAGAACGACGCCATGCTCTTGATGATCAGGTTGTAGATGACCGCTCCCAAGCCGAAGCCCATCACCACCATGCCCGTTCCGAAGCCGCGCCGCTGCGGAAACCATTTCGTTACCACTGCCACCGGCGTCACATAACCCATGCCGATACCGAAACCGCCGATTGCGCCGTAACTCATGTAGAGCCACCACGCGCCGAGCGACGGCGTACCGATGCCCGCTAAGATGTTGCCGACTCCCCACATTACGACGCCGATAAGCGCGACTCTTCGCGGACCTATGCGATCCTGCCAACGCCCCCCGGCGAGCGCGCCCATTCCGAGAAAAAAAATTGAAATCGCGAACGTCCAGGTTGTCGTGACGTTCGACCAACCGAAGCTTGCGATCAACGGTTGTGTAAAGAGGCTCCATGAGTAAATGGCGCCGAGGATAGTCATCATGAGCAATCCGGCGATACCTACGAGCCAGCGGTTTTTCATATCGCACCCCTATGCCTAAGACGGCTCGACCCATCGAACACAATTAAAGTGGTGTGGTGCCTGACCTTCGCACTTCGCGACAGGCGTCAAAATGTGGGCATGCGCTGTTCGGCGCCGTCGCCGGCGGGTTGCGGATACTGGGTCGGAAAATAGCCAACGATGCCAACGGAGATTTTGGCCGGCGCAGCCTCCGTCTCTGGTGCAACAATGATGGCGCTGTCAGCGTCTGGCTGGAACGGGTGCGATAAAGCAACCAATAAAATCGCGAGGGTCAGGACGTTAGCCCAACGATTGGATTTGGGATCGCGCGACGGACGGCGGGCACCGGCGTACGCATTGCCGCCAACGATTTTCAGGTGTCTAACCGGAGCAATCGGCCGATTTGCCAATAGCGTAGTCATCGCGTTCCCATCAGTGTCAGCGCCGCGCGCTTTTTTCCCGCGCGGGTATGCGGTCCAATACTGAGCGGAGCTGACTTACAGATCACTTACCGATTGGAGCAACCAGTGAGAAGATTCGCGGCGCAAACTGAGTCGTGAGCGGGGTAACCGGCGCCCGGACTGGCCCGACTTAAGCTAGTTGGGAGACGCTCCAGCCCTTGTCAGCGATGCACAAAGAGCGTCGGTATCGGCGGACGGCTTGACGCCGAGCACGACGGAAAATATATGCTGGCAGCGGCGATAGGCATCAATCGCGTCGGCCTTAGGGGCCTCCTGCGCATAACAAAGCATCAACCGGCGATATGGTCTCGGTAAGCGGCTCGAGTTCTAAAGTGCGAAGGTATAACTCAATCGCCGCCTGTGCTTTGCCGTGTTGCTCGCGCTGATGTCCCGCCCGTTCAATGGAGCGCAGACAACTGCTGCGCAGGCGCGCGCGCTGAGGCAAAAGCCAGGCACGATCGTCTCCGACCGACGTAAAAAGTGTAGCGACGCGTCGGGATCTCCTACCACCGACGGCTTAACATGAAGTGTGCGGCAATATAATTGACATGCTCCTCGGCATTCACGCCCAGTGGGGCACCGGGATTGGAGTAACTCACACTAGCGCGTGGCAAGTACTCAACTCCGCCGCCAAGCTCCCAGCCATTGGACATCCGATAGCTTCCGCCCGCGGTGAAATGCCGTTCGCCGATCGACGCCAGCAATGGGCTCATCGTTTCCATCGGCACCGGATTACGACCGTAGTTGAAGCCGGCGCGCAGTGTTGTGCGCTCGTTGAGGACATGAGCGATGCCGAGCGACACGACTGTTTGGTTACGCCAATTGAGCGCCGATGATTGGCTGATGGACCCTGGGGCCGCAGGCTGGTCGGGCGCGCCGAGCTGAAGTGTGGAACTGCGCAACGCATCGGCCCAGTTCAGCCAATCCACCTTCATGGATAGCAGCGAGTTCGTTGTCGCCCGCCATGCCGCGCCGAACGCGAGCTCTCGCGGCAGCGCGAGTCCGCTCAAGCGAACGTCGTGGTAAGTTACAGATCCCAATCCCACCGCGGTCATATTGACAATCGCGCGTCCGCCGTCCATCGTCAGCTGAGACTTGGGAACGAACACCATGCCGATGGTCAGCCGCGGATCCGGCTTGTACATGCCACCGACGCGCACGCCAAGATTCACTCCATCGACGCCCCTCAGTTGCAAGCCGAAAAAAGGCACGGGGGCGGCGACGGATGTGTTGGGGAATATGCGTTGCTCGACGCGTGAGTAGATAGCCGCGACGCTTGCGCCCACCGACAACTGATCATTAACCTGCCAGGCGGCGCCTGCAGAAAATTTGACTACGCCGAACAGCGCAGACAGCTCATCGGATGTGCCGAAGCCTGTGTTGACGCTGTCGAATTGATTGCCGGCACCGCCCTGCACGAACATTCCGATGCCTGCGGTCACATTGCTATTGGCGAGCGGACGCGCATAGCCGAAGCCGCCGATGTTAATGAAGTGATTGGAGACGCTGACATCGTTGATCGGATCGCGATGGCCCACGTCAAGGCTGTAAGCGGTGGCGGAATACACGTCGAGAGCCGGTCGTCCCAGTTGCGTCAAACCAGCCGGATTTGTATTGAGCGCGGTGGTATCGCGCGCCACGGCAACATCGGCGCCGCCCATCATGACGGACTCAGTCCCGAACCCTATCTGATTAAGACCATTAGTCGCCGTTGCCAGGGGCGGAAGTAACGCGAACAACGCAGGCGCGAGGGCGCGCACTCGAAGCATTTCCGGATCTCCAGTCGACCGTTCCCTGCGTTGCACTCGATTGCGGTGCCGACGCGAACGAGCTCGCGGTCATTCGAGCACTTCAAGACTGCGATTTCACATTCCGTCGTGATATTACATGACATCGTTCTTTGCCTGTCTCGAACGTTTGGGCCATTGACCGGTTGCGTGGGCAGTGTTAAGCGACGACCCCGGCGCTCTCATTCAGCGAACGCGAATGAACAGGAATCGCCTTCAAGGGCGTGGAATCCCTACCAGCAGTGCAAATCAAAGCAGATCGCTGACGTCAACACCGCTAGGGCGAGATCGATTTGAACTAAGGAACACAATCGACCATCCTTACTACGTCGCCGGATGCGGCGACCCTGCCGTTGTCTCAACCGACCACTAGCGACGACAGACTGGAACGCGGTTGGCAGACTGACGCACGCAAAGTAGGTGCGAAGTGAAAGCGTACTCGCACGCCGCAAACGCTTAATGTAGTTGGATCCGTCCGCTACGAGCCAACGTAGAGCATTTCCATAACACTAGCCGGCGAGCCACTATCACCGCAATCGAAGAGGGCCGATCGGCAATCAGCGCTAGCAAAGTTCGTGAAAAGAACTCGCAAAGGGTCGAGCTGACTGCCTCACTGGCGTCCTGCACACAGATCGACGCAACAGCAACCCTTATGGTGCGGGAAGTCGGGCTAGGTGCCGTCAAGTCGGCGTGAGTGATCCCAGGCGAGCGTGCAAGCGTTTACGCATCGGAATTAACCATGCGGGGGAATCCTCGTCGGGCAATAATTCGCCTCGATAAAGTGCGTCGGCCGATTTCAATAGCGCATCACGTTGCCCGACATCCTGCGCCATTGCAGCCGCGTCGAGTCGCCGTTCAAAAGCGGCAACATCGGACCAAACACGTTGCGTATTTAGTGCCACCTTGCGACCGCGGTATATGACGGCGTCAGCATGCCCTAGCAGGCGCCGGAGCCGATGAACGTTCACTGTGAGCGCATTGAGCGCCTCATCACCTTCGAGATCGGGCCATAGTCCATCGGCAACACGCGCTTCCGATACTTCACGCGCACCTTGCGCGGCCAGATATTTAAGCAATTCGAGCGGACGGGCGGGCGTCTTACGCCCGTAAGCCAGCGGGTTGCCGTCGACCATCACCTCGAAGCCGCCTAACACGTACACCCGCACCGCCCACGGCCAATTCTCGCTGTCCGGTGACTTCGGCGCAAATTGGTGCTTGCGAATGAGTTTGCACACGTAAGCCGGTTCGATACCGCGCTCCAGCGCCTCGGCGCAGAGCCGTGCACTCAATGTCCGCGAATATGCAATCAGGCCTGCGAAATCATTTGCGGAGGCAATGCTAAACGCGGAACTCAAATGTGCGCGCACGCCGTGTTCGTCGGTGTCGAGTGCGCAAGCCACCTCTATCAAATGCAACTCCGCATCGATTAATGGAAACTGGTTCGTGTACGATGTCGCCTGTTTCAACGCGCATGCGAGCATTTGGCGCGCTTCACCGATCGCTCCTACGTGGACGAGAGCTTGTGCCAGCATGGCGCATCCATGCGCCTGCATGGGACCGCACAATATTCCTTTGTCATAAACGCGCTCGCGATATGCCTGCGCCGCAGCCACAGCAGCGTTGCGATTGCCGTCGTAGGCGGCGAGCCATGCTTTAAGCATTTGAAGCTGTCCATAACTCGTTACATCACCAGGCGGAGCATGGGGCACATCCGTGCCTATCATCTGCCGGGCGGTTTGAGTTTCGCCGCAAGCAAGCGCGGCATGCGCGTAAAAGGACCGCAACATAGGCACTACAAAGGCTAGGCCAGACTCATGCGCGATATTGATCGCGCGCTTATAGAAATCACCGGCGGCGGGAAAATCGCCCATAGTGCTCGCGTGGAAAAGCAGACACATTGCGCCGAACAGCCGGGACAGTGGAGTTGCGTCGGCATGCGCGGAAAGTGCCACTAGTAGTTCCGCCAAGCGCTCAGCTTGTGCGCCGTCCGCAGCCCAATATGCATAGGGAAAGAGGCTGATGAATAACTGCATCTTCAGCGCCGGGCTCATCTGTGCCTGCAGGAACTGCTCGAGCCAGTCATGCATTTGCTGCACGTGCGGATCGTGGGGACGTCGGCACAGTAAACCCACGAGAAGATTGATGCGTACGCGCACCTCCATTTCGGGCGACAAGGCCACTCCTTGCCCAACCAACGCATTCAGCGCATCTATCCAGTGGTCTACGCGTTCTACGTCGACGAATTGCGTGCCGTAGCTTTCGATCAACGCCGACGCGGCGAGCGCTTGCCCCTCCTTATTATCTGCGCCCTCGAACGCGGCGAAGGCAGCTTCCAGTTCGGTACGACCAGCGGGCGGATTGATCGTGAGCCTACACATACCAAGCCAAAACCGCAGCCAAGGCTCGCCATCCAGCACCGCTTCGGGCAAGCTCGTGATCCAGCCCATCAACGTCTGCCAGCGCCCGTGGTCGAGCAACAGGTGCGCATCGCGCAACACGACGCGGGCGATTGCTTGCCAGTCAGCGGTGTCTTGGTATATAGCGACGGCGGCGTCCGTCTGACCGTCTTGATCGAGCAACTCACCCGCCCGCCTTGCTACGTTGCCGCATTCCGTACTAGTCAATCGTTCTCGGCTCGTGTCAATTAGGAATTCGCGGAACAAGTCGTGGTAGCGGTAGCGCGCCTCTGCGCCTTCAGTTCGAGTCACAAAGTAGCCGCTGTGCGCGAGGTCGTCGATTATTTTGCCCGCCCCCGGGATGGCCGAAGCGGCGACCGCCATAGCCTCGGAGAATTGCGGAAAATATGCGGTGCTTGTGAAGACGTCAGTAGCTACGTCGGGCAATCGTTTTAGCACTTCCGTTGCGAAATAACCGAACATTGCGCTACTCGTCACGGCTGCTGCCGGCGAGGCCGCGCCGTTGCGCATACGTTGCAGTAGCAGCGTGAGGCCCGCAGCCCAACCACCGCAATGCTCATGCAAGGCTGCTACCACCTTGTTATCTTTTATTCCGTGCGCAGATGCAATCGCCGCAGTCTCCCCGGGGGTGAGCGCCAGTTCCTCCCAGCCGAGCATGCGCAACGTACCGTACGTGACGGCACGAGCAAGCGTATGAGGGGGCTGTTCACGGCTGGTGCAGAGCACTCGGACGTGCCGCGGCACCACATCCAAAAGTGCACGCAGGATGTGGCCCAAAGGTCCGTTCGGCGGCACTTCGTTAGCATTGTCGAAGACGATCGCGCAAGGCGACTTGATTCGCTCGAACAAGCGCGTAAAAAAACGGCCAGCAAAGCCTGGCAGATCGCCCGCATATTCGGGGGTGAAAAGTGGCAGTGGCGCTTGATTTCGCGAGGACGGCCGAAAGCGCTGGGCTTCCTCCCCAAGGCGATAAAACAAAGTCGAGGGATCGGCGTCTGCGGCGGCTACCTGATACCACAACGTCGGCATACGCCGTGCTGCTAGATAGCTCCGGACGAGCGCGGTCTTGCCCGCGCCCGGCTGTGCCGCAATCCAAACGCTGCCATCGACCAAGCCTTTATCGAGCGCAGTAAACAGGCGCTTCCGCGGGATGATTGGCGAAAACTTTGGAGTTGCTGACCTCAACATGTGTTTCGTCTTTAGCATAAATAGAGGTAATAATGACCCATGGACCCACACGCCGACGCCGTAGGAGATGGGTGCGCAGCGTTACCAGCGGCGACTCAAGTGCCCGATGCATCCATCCGGTCACCGTCGCCAGTACGATAACCCGCTTGTTCGCGCGCTGTCACTTTCCGCGCTCTCGGCGCATCGATACGATGAGGGAGTAACCGGACGCCCAAGCGTCCGTTAGTCCGGACTACCGGTCATAGAAAAGGTGTCGCTTGCTAGCTCGCGGCCTGCGACACCATATCGCGGGCTCGCCAGCGATCGCATACCGCAGTGATCGGACGGTGCAGCCTGCGGTATCTATGTGTCCAGCTTCCGTTGTTCGCCAATAAGGAACGGTAGCAAGCCAGGTTTCCCGCCGTAGTTCGGGAAGGCATGTTCGACAGCCCAGCGCGTTGCCGCGTGTCGATTCGATCTGTGAGTATTCGGTCTGCGCAGGTTGTGGCTTCGGCGCAGGCGCTGCTTGGCACTCTGCCCGTGCTTCCGCCGCAGCTAATGACGATGTGATATCAATCAACTCCCCCCTGGCGGCTGTACCGCGACACGGGCGGTGCAAAGTGCGATCGATCCAGGTTGACTAACGACGTACGCTCTCGCGTTGATTTAATGGCTTAAACAGCGGACTTCGTGATCGTTGTTAGTGAGGTCGCAAAAATAAGACTTTGGTATTGCGCGCTTTGCGCGTAGCATTAGCACTCAACATTCAAGAGTGCTAACCGCATTCTTCCGCCGCTCCACCGTCCCAAACCCCCCGGAGATCTACATGAAAATCCGCCCCCTGCACGATCGGCTCATCGTCAAGCGCCTCGAAGAAGAACGTAAAACTGCCTCGGGCATCGTTATTCCCGATTCGGCCGCAGAAAAACCCGAACAGGGCGAAGTGAAAGCGATCGGCAAAGGCAAAGTACAAGAAGACGGAAAAGTTCGGCCCATCGACGTCAAAGTCGGCGACAAAGTGTTGTTCGGAAAATACTCGGGACAGACCGTCAAAGTCGAGGGCGAAGAGCTGCTCGTGATGCGAGAAGAAGACATCATGGGCATCATCGAATAATCAAAACGAAAATCAGGAGAAATACACATGGCTTCAAAAGACGTCAGGTTTCACGACTCAGCCCGCGCGAAGATAGTCGCCGGCGTTAATGTTTTGGCCGATGCGGTCAAGATCACCCTCGGCCCCAAAGGTCGCAACGTCGTGCTCGATCGTTCGTATGGCGCGCCGACCATTACCAAGGACGGTGTTTCGGTCGCGAAGGAAATCGAGCTGAAGGACAAGTTCGAAAATATGGGCGCGCAGATGGTGAAGGAAGTAGCGAGCAAGACTTCGGACATTGCCGGCGATGGGACAACGACTGCAACAGTGCTTGCGCAGTCCATCGTCAAGGAAGGCATGAAGTTCGTTGCCGCCGGTATGAATCCGATGGATATCAAGCGCGGCATCGACAAAGCGGTGCAATCGGTGGTGGCGGAGTTGAAAAAGAATTCGAAACCGTGCACAACGAACAAAGAGATTTCGCAAGTCGGCTCGATTTCCGCTAACTCCGACGTAAGCATCGGCGAGAAAATCGCAGAGGCGATGGAGAAAGTCGGCAAGGAAGGCGTGATCACTGTCGAGGAAGGCAAATCGCTGGTGATGGAGCTTGAAGTCGTCGAAGGGATGCAATTCGATCGCGGCTACCTGTCGCCGTACTTCATCAACAGCCCTGAAAAACAGATAGCTGTTCTCGACAATCCCTATATCCTGCTGTCCGACAAGAAGATCTCGACCATTCGCGACCTGCTGCCGGTACTTGAGCAGGTGGCGAAAGTCGGCAAGCCTTTGCTCTTAATCGCTGAAGATGTCGACAGCGAAGCGCTCGCGACTTTGGTGGTGAACAATCTGCGGGGCATTCTTAAGACGTGTGCAGTTAAAGCGCCCGGCTTCGGCGATCGCCGCAAAGCCATGCTGGAAGACATCGCCATTCTCACCGGCGCGACGGTGATCGCGGAGGAAGTCGGTCTGTCGCTCGAGAAAGTTACGCTGGCTGAACTCGGCCAGGCGAAGCGCATCGAGATCGGGAAGGAAGAAACCACGATCATCGATGGCGCCGGCGACAGTAAGGCGATCCAGGATCGTGTGAAGAACATCCGCAAACAGATTGAGGAAGTGACGAGCGACTACGATAAAGAAAAACTTCAGGAGCGCGTTGCGAAGCTCGCCGGCGGCGTGGCGCTCATCAAGGTTGGCGCAGCCACTGAAGTAGAAATGAAAGAGAAAAAGGCGCGCGTGGAAGACGCACTGCACTCGACGCGTGCTGCGGTGGAAGAGGGCATCGTCGCCGGCGGCGGTGTAGCCTACCTTCGTGCACGTTCCGGCCTCGCGAACCTCAAGGGTGACAATCACGATCAGGACGTGGGCATCAAGATCGTGCTGCGTGCGCTTGAAGAACCGTTGCGCTGTATCGTTGCAAACGCCGGCGAAGAGCCGTCTGTCGTGCTCAACAAAGTCGTCGAAGGCAAGGGTAATTTCGGCTACAACGCGCAGACGGATGCGTATGGTGACCTGATGGAGATGGGAGTAGTGGATCCGACGAAAGTGTCGCGCACCGCTTTGCAAAACGCTTCTTCCGTCGCGGGCCTGATACTTACGACTGCTGCGATGGTCGCAGAATCGCCGCAAGAAGACAGCGGTGCAGGCGGCATGGGTGGTGGTGGCATGGGTGGCGGAATGGGCGGCATGGGTGGAATGGGCGGCATGGGCATGTAACAAGGCGCAAAAGAAGCTAGCGCTGCTTGTGGCGCCAGTAAAGCCTCGCGTAAGCGGGGCTTTATTGTTTAGGGCACCGCGCGCGCAAAGGTATCGACTGAGCATTGAGGCAGGCCTGGGCCACAAGTGTGGTCTTGAGGGTGGTCGTTCATCACACGTCCTCGTGCTCTCTCATTCTCGAAATTGTCAAAAAAGTTATCTAACAACATGTAATGAATTAGCCACGAGAGTCGGCCACCATATGCTGCTAACAGCTACCCGCGTCAGCAGCTGTTCGCGGCCTAAGCGAGCATAATGGTCAACAAATTGGCGGGGGTGGATGAACAATCGTCGCAACCTGGTCGTTGCCCTTGGCGCGGGTGCGCTTGCAATGCCGTTCTCATCTTTCGCCCAACAGCAGATGAAAATCTGGCGCGTCGGTTTCCTGGCATCGCGCCATCTGGACTTTGTCGACTCTGACTATAACTATGGTCCGTTCCGGCAGGGCATGCGCGAACTCGGTTATGTCGAAGGCAAGAATGTAATCATCGAATGGCGCTCTGCCGAAGGGAACAACGAGCGCCTTGCAGGTCTTGCAAGTGAGTTGGTAAATCTCAAAATGGACGTGATTGTCACAGCCGGTTCCCCCGCAACGCGTGCGGCGCAGAAAGCAACTACGACCATTCCCATCGTCATGGGCAGCATCGCGGACCCCGTCGCCAATGGATTTATTGCGAGCGTGGCGCAGCCTGCGGGCAACATTACAGGGTTAGCGAACATGGCTGTAGACGTGAGCCCCAAGCAGCTCGAAATGCTGCTCGATATGGTGCCCAAGCTGTCGCGTGTGGCTCTCCTGGTGAATCCTTCCAACTCGGCCAATGTGAAAGGTGTGGACGCAGTTCAGGCCGCGGGGCAGAAACGCGGCGTCAAAATTCTCCGTGCGGACGCGCGGACTCCGCAGGAAATCGACGACGCATTCGCGTGGATACGCCAGCAAAACGCCGGTGCCCTGATGATGTGGACGGAGCCGTTTTTCCTGCAACAAAAAACCCAAATTGCACAATTAGCCGTGAAGCATCGGTTGCCAGTCATGAGCGGCGATCGGATTTATTCAGAGGCGGGTGCTTTGATGAGTTACGGGACGAATATTGCTGATCAGTACCGCCGCGCGGCGACATACGTGGGCAGGATCCTCAAGGGTGCCAAACCTGCTGATCTGCCCGTCGAGCAGCCCACGAAATTTGAACTGGTGATCAACCAGAACACTGCAAAGGCGTTGGGCCTGACCATTCCGCAGTCGATGCTATTGCGTGCCGACAAGGTAATCGATTGATTACGCGGCGGCGGCTATTCCTGGCGGTCGCCTTGAGCACCCTCTCACCGCGAGTCTTCGCCCAGTCCTCCACCAACATTTGGCGCGTCGGTTTTCTCGCGCCGCGGCGACCCGCATCGCTAGATTGCGACCCTTACGGCGCATTTGCACTTGGAATGCGCGAACTCGGGTATGTGGAAGGGAACAACCTGCTTATCGAATGGCGGTTCGCTGATGGACGAATGGAACGGTTGCCACAGCTGCCGCGGACTTAGTCCGGTTAAGAGTAGACGCCATTGGAACCGTAGGCCCCCAAGCGGCAGCGCGGCGCAGAAAGCGACGAGCACGATTCCAATCGTCATGCTGACAACCAGTTGGCCCCGTGCGCGCGGGTCTAGTCAAGAGCCTTTCACGGCCCGAAGGAAATATCACCGGCTTCGCGAACCTCGCTGCAGACATCAGCGCCAAACTCTTGCAGATGCTGCTGAGCATCGTGCCTAACCTCAAGCGCGTGGCCGTATTGTTGAATCCTACGAATCCAGGCCACTCCGCCATACTGAAGAACATCCAATCTGCCGCGCAAACTGCGGGCGTCGCCGTGACACCGACACAGGCGCAGAATCTGCGTGAAATCGACGCGGCGTTCGTCCTCATGGCGCAACAAGGTTGCGGCGCGGTTATCGTAGCGCTTGACGGTATCTTCTTTGAACAGCGCCAGCAGATCGCGGACTTGGCAGCGAAAAACCGCATCGCCTCCATCGCCACGTTCGCTGAATATGTGCAGGATGGCGGTCTGATCAGTTATGGACAGAATCTGGCGGAGCACTATAGACGCGGTGCCATTTATATAGACAAGATACTCAAAGGCGCCACGCCCGGCAGCTTACCCGTCGAGCAATCGATCAAGCTGGAACTTGTCATCAACCGCAAGACGGCGAGGACGCTTGGTTTAAAAGTT
>Ga0070664_100003008_pt1 | contig 13630 bp, 8 predicted proteins | sample KBSC73metaG_FD_65863 | JGI IMG/M metagenome (GOLD analysis project Ga0070664, IMG submission 65863) | Corn rhizosphere microbial communities from Kellogg Biological Station, Michigan, USA - KBS C7-3 metaG | ecosystem: Host-associated > Plants > Roots > Rhizosphere > Soil ... | reverse complement strand
GCTCCGACGAGCGGGCGGAGCAGGCTGGCCAGGCCGGACAGAAAACGGTTGTCCAGCATGGTATAGGCCACCATGGTGCTCTGCATGACTCCGAAACCGCTCGGCTCCTGGACGGCGCCCATACGGAGGAATACCACCGCTTTGCCGCTCAGATTTGGAAGCAACCGGCTGCGATGCGTGCCTTCGAGGTAATAAATCCGTGTGTTGCGATCATGATAGACAAGATGGACGATCCCCTCTGTGCCCTCACCGTCACTCCCCCACCACTGTCCAGGTCCACGCGTCTCCGCCTTATACTCGGCCAGATCAAGACGGTTGATGAGGGCGGCCGCCACTGGTGGATGATCCAGGAGGTGGAGATACACCGTCTCATCCATGGCGGTCTTCAAAGGCCCCACACTGTTGGCGGTTGTGTAATGGTCGATGACAAATTTCAGACGGCAAGCCCAGTCATCCGCAACGTGCTGAACGGCAAACGCAATGCCGGCGTGTTCAGACGAGATGGTGCAGGTATCTGCTCCGGCCTGCGCAAGGCATCCAGAGCTCGCCAGAGCCAGGACCGCACCGACGAGACTCGACTGGACCCTCTTCACCAGCCGGAGCTTCACGTTCATGAGACCGATGGGGGAACTGCGACGGCGACATGGATAGGGAACAACTGTCGAGGATCCTGTCGAATCCTCGCCTGACGCAGCAGCGTCTCCAATGAGGCAGTCACCTTGCCTTCAAAGGAGAGCCGGCCATTCGTCACGATCGTGACCGGTTTGGCCGGATCGATCAGCCGATCGTTCAGAAAAAGACTGTAGCGTTGAATCCGTTCCGTGGTCACTTCGATCCGGTTCGTTGACACAATGGTCGCCTCGAGTCTGGCATATTCACGCCGCAAAATCTGCTCGTCCCGCTTGTCGACCAAGTCGTCAGAGAAGGCTGCAATGGGATCGGTGACATCCAGTCGCACCCAGCCGAAGGACTGGAAGCGGCTGGCTTCCCTTACGAGAGTCAACCGGGTCGGCAACGGATTGCGCCGCTGTGCGGTAAGCCATGTCATCAAGGCAGGTAATTCTTCCCTCGGAAAATAGTGTCCTCCCGCCACCGGATGCTCGCCTTGATGCTCACGATAGACGTGAGGGTACCCCAATGCCGTCAACTCTTGTGCAATCGACCGGCTGAGTTCCACCGGCATGACCTGATCCTTGGCGCCATGAATGATGTACACGGGAGTATTCCGGAGATTGGCCAAGAACGGCATGAGCACGTTATCGAGGCCGCTCGCCATAGGCGCAAGACCGGCAAAAAGAGGCGCATGATGCATGCCGATCAGCCAGGCGCCGATACCGCCGTTCGACATGCCGGTGAGAAAGATGCGGTCCGGATCGACATGGTAGCGTTGCCTCACGTAGCGGATGGTGGCAAGTACCAGATCTTCGCCACGCCGAGTGAACCACGCTCCTGCCGGGTAGGTCGGACACGCCAATATATAGTCCTCGCCGAGTCGCGCTTGCCAGCGTTCCAGGTAGACTTCGCCGGAAAATCCCGCTCCGTGCAGGCAGACGATCAGCCCATAGCCCTTCGACGTCTGATACGTGAGGGGCACCGAGAGTGCGAGCGCATAGGACTGGCCCTGGATCCGAATGCGTTCATCGGGCAGGGTTCCGATCGGCTGGCTGTGATAGCTGCGCTCGGTTTCGATAATTCGAATGATGCGCTCAATCGTGGCGTCCGGACGGTGCTGAATGTTCTGCAATAACCGTTCGGCCTCTTCGCTATCCGCCGTATCAAGATATTGAAAGACAAGTGCAGGCAGGTTGGCCGGAACAGCTCCCGTGTCGGCCAACCCCGGTCCGACACTCCACCAGGAAGAGGTAAAAAGGATCAGAGTGGTCAGCCAGCCCATCACAGGTCACCTTCCACGACAATGTCCCCTCCGAGCGATCGAGTACGAACATGCTTCAGTCTCAGTGCCGCCGCCAGATGTCCTGGGCTTTTGCCGCCGATCATTCCCTTCGCATCGATGCCGCCCAGGAGGGATGGCGCGACGTACAGGCGCACCTGTTGCACAAGTTTGGCTTTGAGCATCGCCGCGTTGAGTTCCCCGCCCCCTTCTACCAACAGGGACGTCACGCCCCGCTTTCCGAGTTCGCGTAGTAACGCCGGCAATGAGACCCGGCCACGACGGAGAGGGAGCGTGAGTACTTCCACCGCTCGTCGTTGAAGCGCGAGTCGCCGTGCAGTCGGCGCGGCCCTGGTCGTCGCGATTACAGTTCTCGCACCATCGACTCGGCGGAGAATCTTGGCGCTGAGGGGCGTGCGCAGGCGGGTATCGACGATCACCCTCAGAGGTTGGTTCGTCGCCAACCGAGTCAGGTGCGCGCCAACGCGTGCTGTCAACGACGGGTCATCCGAGAGCACCGTACCGACACCAACGACCACCGCATCGACCTCTGCACGAAGCCGATGACCCTCGCGCCGGGAAGGCTTGCTCGTGATCCACCTTGCTTCTCCCGACGCCGTCGCGATCTGACCATCCAGCGTCATCCCCGCCTTCAGAATGGCATAGGGACGTTTCGTTCTCATCCAATGGCGATACGCCTGGTTCAACGCCTCAGCCTCCTGCCGCGCCACGCCAAGCGTCACAGACAAACGAGCTCGCCGGAGCGCCGCCGCGCCCAGCCCGTTGACGTGGGGATTCGGATCGCGTTGCGCGATGACGACCCGTTTGACACCAGCACGCAGGATTGCCGGTACGCATGGGGCGGTCCGCTTCTTGAGGTGGCAACAAGGCTCGAGCGTGACGTACAGCGTCCCTCCTCGAGCTCGCGCACCCGCCCGCTTGAGCGCAAGCACTTCGGCATGCGGAAGTCCGGGCCGAACATGATAGCCCTGTCCAACGATTCGGCCGCCATTGACCACGATCGCCCCGACCATGGGATTGGGACTGGCGGTTCTACGGCCTTTTGCCGCGAGGCGAAGGGCCGACATCATGTAGTGGAGATCCTGTGATTCGTTCGCCGGCATCGATCAAGGGTTCCGTCACGCAACCGATGAGGCATGGCGTGGGGAACCGAAAGAGACGCGGAAGGGAGCGGCCTCCGATAACCCCTCTCATCGTTCGATGTGGACGGTCACCGCCTCTTTGCAACCATGCGGCGGCGGCTTTTCCGCGCCGATGCGACCGGCTTTGCGCCCTTGTTGGACTCGGCTTGGGCCAAGGCTGCGTGTGCAGCGGCCAGGCGGGCAATCGCCACGCGGTAAGGTGAACAGCTGACGTAATCAAGCCCCAGTTGGTGGCAGAACTCGACGGAACTCGGATCGCCGCCATGTTCGCCGCAAATTCCGAGCTTGATGCCCGGCCGGGTTTTTCGCCCTCCCGCAATGGCCTGCCTCATCAGGGCGCCGACTCCCTCGCGATCGAGAACGGCGAACGGATCAGCATCCATGAGATTGGCGGCTTTATAGTGATCGATGAACTTGGCCGCATCGTCACGCGAGAAGCCGAAGGTCGTCTGCGTCAGGTCGTTGGTGCCGAAAGAAAAAAATTCGGCCTCCTCGGCGATGCGATCCGCCGTCACGGCCGCGCGCGGCAGTTCGATCATCGTCCCGATGAGATACGACAGCTTCATATTATGACGCTTCATCGTCTCCTGGGCGACTTCGCGGACCAGATCCTTTTGCGACTTCATCTCCGAGACCATGCCGACCAGCGGAATCATGATCTCCGGAACGATTTTCTTGCCTTCCTTGGCAAGCTCGCAGGCCGCCTCCATGACCGCGCGCGCCTGCATGCGCGTAATTTCCGGCATGGTAATGCCCAAGCGGCATCCGCGCAAACCCAACATCGGGTTGAATTCGTGCAACTCCTCAACCCGCGCGAGCAATCGGCGTTTTTCCTCCAATGCGCCACTATCGGCACCCGTCAACTCCAACCTGGCGATTTCGACCATTAATTCCTCGCGCTTGGGCAGGAATTCGTGCAAAGGGGGATCGAGCAACCGGATCGTCACGGGATAGCCTTCCATCTCCCGGTACAGGCCGATGAAATCCTGTTTCTGAAGCGGTAACAATTGATCCAGGTACTTTTCCCGCTCTTCTTTGGTTCGGGCTAGAATCATCTTCTGCATGATCTGAATCCGGTCCTCGGCAAAGAACATATGTTCCGTGCGGCAGAGCCCGATCCCTTCCGCGCCAAATCCTCGGGCGATCTTGGCCTGCTCCGGCACATCCGCGTTGGCGCGAACGCGCAGCTTCCGCACGCTGTCCGCCCACGACAAGATGGTGGTGAAGCGCTGATACTTATCGGATTTTTTCGCGTCTAGCTTTCCCTGAATCACTTGAATGATTTCCGACTCGACGACCGGAATATCGCCCTCATAGACGTTGCCGGTGCTGCCATTGATCGACAGGTAATCTCCCTCCCGGAACGTCTTGGCGCCGATTTTCACGGTCTGACTGTCGAGGACTTCCACAGATTCACAGCCCGCTATGCACACTTTTCCCATCTGACGGGCCACAACGGCCGCATGAGATGTCATCCCGCCCCGCGCGGTCAAAAATCCGGCGGCGGCGTTCATCCCATGGATGTCGTCAGGACTGGTTTCCTGGCGGACAAGGACGACACGGCTGCCGGCAGCCTTCATATCGACGGCGCGATCGGGACTGAGGGCGATTTTGCCGGCTGCAGCACCGGGTCCCGCCGGGAGGCCTTTGCCAAGGGGATTGGCCTTCGCTTCTTCCTTCGTATCAAAGATCGGATAGAGGTACTGCGCCAGTTGATCCGGTCCGATACGTTGGACTGCCTCTTCCTTGGAGATGGCGCCCTCTTTGACCATATCGACGGCGATCTTCACGGCGGCAATACCCGTCCGCTTCCCGACGCGGGTTTGGAGCATATAGAGCTTGCCTTCCTGGATCGTAAATTCCAGGTCGAGCATATCGCGGTAATGTTTCTCGAGCTTCTTATAGGTCTGCTCCAGGTCCCTGTACGCGTCGGGAACATTCTTCGCGAGCGCGCTGACGGGCAACGGCGTCCGAATACCGGCCACGACATCTTCACCTTGCGCATTCATGAGGCATTCGCCGAAGAACGCCTTGTCTCCCGAGCTGGGACTGCGAGTGAACGCCACACCCGTCCCACTGGTTTCTCCCATATTGCCGAACACCATAGCGACGACGTTCACCGCCGTCCCCCAGGAATCCGGTATGCCGTAAAGCCTGCGATAGGTGATGGCCCGCGCCCCGAACCAGGAGGAGAAGACCGCGCTGATCGCCATCCGGAGCTGTTCGAGCGGTTCGTCCGGGAAATCCTTCTTTGTTTCTTCCTTGACCAGCGCCTTGAAGCTGGCGACCAATTCGCGAAGATGGCGCGCGTCGAGGTGCGTTTCATGCGTCACGCCCACTTCCGTTTTCTTGTGCTTAAGGATCGCTTCGAAGTGCTCCCGGTGCACCCCCATGACGATGCTGCCGAACATCGAGACGAACCGACGATAGCTATCCTGCGCGAAGCGGTCGTTGCGGGTTTTCGCGGCCAGGCCTTCGACGGTCTTTGTCGTCAATCCGACATTCAGTACCGTATCCATCATGCCGGGCATTGACGCACGGGCGCCGGAGCGCACCGACACGAGAAGCGGTCGCTCAGGATCGCCGAATCCCAAACCCATCGACCGCTCCACACGCTTTAACGCCTGGAGGGATGCCTCCCACATACCCGGCGGATACTTCTTGCCCAGCCGGTAATACTCGACGCAGGCATCCGTGGAGATCGTGAAGCCCGGCGGCACTGAAATGCCCAGGTTGGTCATCTCCGCCAGCCCTGCGCCCTTGCCGCCGAGCAGCTCTTTCATGTTCGAGGTGCCCTCGGCCTTTCCGTCACCGAAGTAGTAGACGTATTTCTTAGCCACGCGTCTCTCCTTCCACCCTTAGTGGAGACCCGATGCGCTCCGGGAAGTCGCCGGATCAAGCTGCAATCGATACCGACCGACCAAATATCGTCTGATCCACATGCCGAACAGCAACACCACACACACAAACAGAGTCAGCGCCAGTAAACGAAAATCCGACCGCACTCCCGGGTCGATGTAGTATTGACCATCGGGTCCCAGTCGAACGGCAACGTCCTTGCTTAAATGATGCGGCTTCCCCGACGGATCCGACAATTTGATCCACTCGGAGCACAGCCGCACCGGATCCGGCGCGCCGGCCACTCGCTCCCAGGTCAGTCGAAGACAGACATCCTCTTTGCCATTGAACACATCCGGCGTGCTCACCAACTCATCGAGATTGATGCCGCTGAGCCGAACTCCCAAGAGCAAGAGTACATTGCAGAACACGATCAGCGCCGCCGTGACCAGCCTGGAAAACCGCCGGACCTTCGCCGCCCGCCACTCGTCCGACTCTGGGTGCCGAGGGTCCGGCAGTCCCATCATGCTCCGTTATCCGATGGGCTGAAACGGACTGTCCCTATGTCCCTTGTACCATAATCCGCGAAAAGTCCGCGAACGAGGTAAAGCACTCGCTCACGTCCTTCAACAAGGACAATCGATTACTCCGCAGCGCCGCATCTTCTACATTCACCATGACGCCGGTAAAAAAAGCGTCGATCGCCGGTTTGAGCGCCACCAATGCCTCCAGCGCCTTCTCATACCGGCCGTGTGCCATCTCCCGCCGGACGTCCTCGCGACAGACGCCGATCCGGCGGTGTAATTCGCCTTCGGCCGACTCCTGAAACCGGCTCGGATCGACCGGTTGACGATCCCACCGTTCCTTCTCAACAATCCGGGAGGCCCGCTTGAATCCGACGATCAGCGGATCAAAATCCGGTTTGGCTGTGACGTCCTGCATCGCTTTCATCTTCAACAACAGATCGACCAGATCGATCGGTCCGGACGACGCCGCGGCTCGCAAGACGGCCTCCATGACATCATCCCGGAGAGCATGAACCGTGCGGCCGTAGTGGCGCACTCGCTCGAATAGAAAATCAGCGACGCGCTGGCGTCCCTGTTGCTCGGAGTCAGCCGTGCCCTTGATGCCGCCCCCGACAAGCAGGCCCCGTGCGTGATCGATGTACTGGCCAAGATCCAGGCGGAGGTTTTTTTCTAAAATGATGCGGACGATAGCCGTGGCGTGCCGTCGAAGGGCAAAGGGATCCTCCGAGCCGGTGGGAATCATCCCGACATGAAAAAATCCTGCGATCGTATCTAAACGGTCGGCAAGGGACAGGACGAGTCCAGCCAACGATTGTGGCAATTCGCCTTCGAGCGCCTTCGGCAGGTATTGCTCGCGGATGGCCTGACTCACCGCCTCCGGCTCTCCATCATGCTTGGCATACTCACCGCCCATGATCCCCTGGAGCTCGGGAAATTCGCCGACGATGCCCGTGAGAAGATCGGCCTTACTGAGCTGAGCAGCTCTCCGGCATGCATTCAGCAAATTAGGATGGTCCGACGCACCTATGGCAGGTGTGAGCACGGAGACCAGTTGAACGAGACGTTCCTCTTTCTGGCCCATCGTGCCGAGCTTTTGATGGAAGATCACACCGCTCAGCTTCTTGACCCGTTCCTCCAATCGCGTTTTCCTGTCCTCATCGAAGAAAAACTTGGCGTCAGCGAGCCGGGCGGCCAGCACACGCTCATTGCCGGCCCGGATCAACGACATATCCTTGGGTTGATTGTTCGCCACGGCGAGGAAGTGGGGAGCCAATCTGCCGGTCTTGCCGTCCCGTACGGAGAAGAACCCTTGATGCTCTTTCATCGACGTGACCAGAATTTCTGGCGGCACCGCAAGATATTCCGGTTTGAAGCTCCCGAGGACGGTGCTGGGCCATTCCGTCGTAAACACCGCCTGATCCAGCAGCGACTCGTCGGCGTTGAGTACGACCCCGCTCCGAGCACAAAGGCGGTCAAGCTGGTCCTTGATGACCTGCCGCCGCCGCTCCGGATCCACAATGACGCCGGCGCGTTCCAGCGCCTTGCGATAGGATTCATAGTTGCGGACTGCAAGGGGAGCCCCGCCGCGGATCACCCGATGGCCATAGGTGGTCTTTCCGGCGTGAATTCCCGCCGCCTGGATCGGCAGCACGGCCTCATTGAACAGTGCAACGAGCCAGCGTACCGGCCGGGCAAACCGGACACCGGCCTCATTCCACTTCATCGCTTTGGGAAAAGAGAGCTGCCCAATCACTTGTGGCAGGAGTTCGACCAGAACCGACTTCGCCGGCCTCCCTGCGTCCTCCTTAACGGCGAACAGATACTCCCCTTTAGGAGTCGCACGCACCTCCAGGCTCGCCACCGGGACGCCCTGACCAGCGGCGAAACCGATCGCCGCCTTCGTCGGCTGTCCCTGCGAATCAAACGCCACGGACTTCGAGGGTCCCATGGTTTCCTTTTTGACAGCCGTTTGGTGGAGCGCAAGGTCTTCAACGACCAGCACAAGCCTGCGAGGCGTTCCGGAAGTCACGATCGTCCCCGACGACAGACGCGCCTCTGCTAGAAATCGCCTCGCGCCTTCCCGTAAGGACGAGAGTGCCGGCACAATGAATTGGTAGGGCAGCTCTTCAACGCCGATTTCCAGCAGCAGTTCTGCTCCCCGGCCCGGGGCCTTCGATCGCGTGGTATTCCGCCCGGCGCGCGTCATCTTCGGATCGTCCTTCGGCCGGAGTGCTCACGACCACGCCGTCGTTCAAGGCCTGCCTCCGGTCTGAGGAGCGGATGTCCCATCGCCGCTCGTTCTTCGATGTATCGTTCGGCGCATTGACGGGCTAGAGCACGGACACGGGCAATATATCCCGTCCGCTCCGCCACACTGATGGCGCCTCGAGCATCCAACAGATTGAAGGCATGCGAGGACTTGATGCAGTAGTCGTAAGCCGGAAGCGTTAGCCGCTGGTCCGTGCTGGCCAACAAACGCTTGCACTCCGCTTCGTAGGATTGAAAGAGATTCATCAACATCGCCACATCGCCCTGCTCGAAATTGTAGCGTGAGAACTGCACCTCGGTTTCATGATGGATATCTCCGTACGTGACTCCTTCGGTCCAGGCCAAGTCGAAGACATTGTTGACCTGTTGAAGGTACATCGCAATGCGTTCGGTGCCGTACGTGATCTCACCGGTGATGGGACTCAATTCGATCCCGCCGATTTCCTGGAAGTAGGTGAATTGGGTGATCTCCATGCCGTCCAACCGGACTTCCCAGCCCAATCCCCAGGCGCCCAGCGTGGGGGATTCCCAATCGTCCTGAATAAACCGGATGTCATGCTGCTTCGGATTGATACCCAAGCGCGCGAGACTTTCCAGGTAGAGTTCCTGAATATTGTCGGGAGCAGGCTTCAGCACCACCTGGTATTGGTAGTAGTGCTGCATGCGGTTTGGATTTTCGCCGTACCGGCCATCGGTCGGACGTCGGCAGGGCTGAGCATAGGCAGAACGCCATGGCTCAGGTCCGAGCGACCGCAAGAATGTGGCGGGGTGAAAGGTTCCAGCCCCCATCTCAACGTCATAGGGCTGGTGGATCACGCACCCATGGTCGGCCCAAAACCGATGCAACGTGAGGATGAGTTCCTGGAAGGTCACGAACAGTCCAGCCGTCGTTCGCGCAATTCAACAAGCCGAAAATGGAGTTCGAAGCTAACAGGAACCGCTAGAGACTGTCAAGAAACCGCACGCAGATCAAGGAGTTGCGAATATTGACGTCAATGGTCTTGACGGCATTGCGATCCCTCCTCTATTGTCCGAATTCTTGATTAACACACTCGGAATTACCCTCGCGCATGAAACTCTCTAAAAAAAGCGAGTACGCCTTACGGGCGTTGCTTGAACTGACCCTGGCTCACGGTAAAACCACTCTGCAACGCCACGAAATTGCCGCCCGCCAGAACATTCCAGTGGAGTTCCTCGAGCAGATTCTCCTGGCCCTCAAGCGGGCCGGGCTCTTGTCCAGCCGGCGCGGAATGAAGGGAGGCTATGGGCTGATCAAATCCCCGGATTCCATTACGCTCGGCCAGGTCATCCGCATTCTCGATGGACCTCTAGCGCCTATCGGGTGCGTCAGCAAGACCGCCTACCAGAAATGTCGAGACTGCCCCTATACGGATCATCCCCAATGCCCGGTCCAGCACGTCATGGGAACGGTACGCGACGCAATTGCCGGTATCTTGGATCACTACACCCTCGCAGATTTTGCTGCCCGACAAGGATAAATCACGGATCTTATCTTTGGGGCCCTGGCTTGAGCAGCCTCGTCCCCCCTCGTCTGCCACGTGATCGCGATCTTTACACGTTCTTCTGACGTCCTGCGTTCCATTTCGTGGATGGTTGCAGGTGTCTTCCTTCACACTTCGTGAAAATACGTGCGCCTGTCTGAGGGCCACGCGCACGAAGCGATTGATTCACTGAGCATATTCCACTTTCTTCCGCGGCATATCCATTGCTAAGCCCACGATCAAGATTTCGGCCGCCCGACTCTCGTCAACAGCAGGCGTAACCGAACCCAGTTCAACACCACATTCGGGAAAAGGGACTTATACGCTATGGCACAGACCACGCTATTCGTGCGCGTTTTGCAGATGACACAGGCAAAGATGAGTCAATCGGCTATTCTCCGGATCGCAATAGTGATCCTGCTGCTCGCCGGCTCAATGGTCAGTGGCTGCAGTTCTGGTGGAGGTGGCGAAGCGGTTTCGACCGACGGAGGCTCAGGTGGAGAAGGAGCTCCCAGTGGACCGGTATCGGCCTCTCTGGCCTGGGATCCTGTCGCCGGAGTTGTTGGATACTTCATCCATTATGGGACGCAATCACCGAATGCTTTCGGGTCTTGTGCATACAGTCAGTCGGCATTTTCCACGACACCCACAGTCACAGTGACCGGTCTTGCAGCGAACACGACCTACTATTTTTCGGTGAGCTCCTACAACGGGCTTGAGAGTCCCTGCTCCGGCGAGTTGTCGACCGTCACTGACACTGTCTAACCACGGACAGTCTGCCGGCGGGATCACGATACCATCCGGTCTCTCCATCACCTTCATTGACTCCTTCGCCCTCGGTTTGTTAGCTTCGCATTCTACACGCACGAGGTACCGTCCACACCAAAGGCGGTCCCCTTCATGACGATTCCGATCCCGACGTAAGGAGCGCGCATGCCTGGAACCACTTTATCCCACGAACAACTGGCGACCCTTCAAAACACTGCGACCCATCTGCGCATGGAGAGCGTACGCTCGACCAGCGCCGCCGGCAGCGGTCATCCATCGAGTTGCTGCTCCGCCGCCGACATCGTCGCCGCACTCTTCTTTTCCGTCATGCGTTATGATCCGAAAAACCCCAAAGCCCCGAATAGTGACCGGTTCGTGCTCTCGAAAGGCCACGCAGCGCCGCTGCTCTATGCCGCGTGGGCGGAAGCCGGACTCTTCCCGAAACAGGACCTCTTAAAGCTCAGGACACTCCACTCCGACCTGGAAGGCCATCCCACTCCCCGTCTCCCGTTTGTCGACATGGCGACGGGTTCGCTGGGACAAGGGCTGCCCGTGGGCGTTGGCATCGCATTGAGCGCCAAGTATGTGGACAAGCTCGATCATCGCACCTACGTGTTGATGGGAGACGGTGAATCCGTCGAGGGGTCGAACTGGGAGGCGATAGAGGCGGCACGGCAGCAGCAGTTGGACAACCTCTGCGCGATTGTGGATATCAACAGGCTCGGTCAAAGCGATCCCACGATGTTACAACACGACATGGAAGCCTATCGGGCCCGCTGGTCCGCGTTCGGCTGGCATGCGTTGGTCGTTGATGGACATGATTTGCAGGCGCTGTTGAACGCATTTGATGAAGCCGCCCGCACGAAGCACCAACCGACCGTCCTCCTCGCTCGGACGTTCAAGGGCAAAGGTATCTCGTTCATCGAGGACCATCCGAACTGGCACGGGAAGCCAATCCCCCAGGGCGCTGAAGAGCAACGGGCGATCGATGAATTGACGAAGCAGCTGCAACCCAATGGCACGGCCCCGGTGATTCGACGTCCGTCGGCTCCTTCGACTGCCGCACCGTCGATTAAGCCGCTGCCAGCCCCCGCGTACAAGGTGGGCGATTCCGTCGCGACACGTGAAGCCTTCGGTGCCGCCTTGGAAGCCCTGGGCGGCGTCAACCCGCTGGTCGTCGCATTGGATGCAGACGTCAAGAACTCCACGTATACCGAAAAGTTCGGGAAGAAGTTTCCCAACCGCTTTTTTGAAAACTTCATCGCCGAACAGAACATGCTCGGCGCAGCGGCCGGCCTGGCGGCATGCGGAAAAATTCCTTTCGCGGCGACCTTCGCCGCTTTCTTTACTCGGGCGTACGATTTCATCCGCATGGCCGCGATCAGTCAATCCAATATCAAGCTCGTCGGCACACATGTCGGGGTCAGCATCGGCGAGGACGGCCCGTCGCAAATGGGGCTGGAAGACATTGCCATGATGGCGACGCAGCCAGGCATCACGGTGCTCTACCCCTCTGACGGGACTTCCACCTATCGTCTAGTCGAAGCAGCGGCCAATCACAAAGGCATGGTCTATCTGCGCGCAGGCCGGCCAAAATCGCCGGTGCTCTATGGACCGGAAGAACAGTTTCCGATTGGCGGATCCAAGGTATTGCGCCAGAGCGCAAACGACGCGCTCACGATCGTCGCCGCCGGCGTGACGCTCTTTGAAGCGCTCAAGGCCTACGACCAACTCAAGGCTGCCGGCATCTCGGTGCGGATCATCGATCTCTACAGCATCGTGCCCATCGATCGCACGGCGCTGCTGGCCAGCGCCTCGGCGACCCATGGCCGTATGCTGACGGTCGAGGATCACTATGCGCACGGCGGTTTGGGCGATGCCGTTCTCGACGCGGTCGCGTCGGAAGGCGTCCGGGTCCATAAACTGGCCGTGCGCGCCATCCCGCACAGCGGAAAGCCGGACGAGCTCGTCGACCACTATGGCATCGGAGCGCGCTCCATTGTCGAAGCGGCCAAAAACATCGTCAAGTAAACGGACCGGCGTTTCTACCGACAGTTTGCTTGACCACGTCCGCCTGCTCAACATCCTGAGCCCACAGGATCGTCAACGCGTCCTCGGGGAACTCTCAGAAACCCGGTACGGAAAAGACGACCTGATCTTTCGTGAAGGCGATCCGACCGAGTATTTCCATATTGTCAAAGAAGGCACGGTCAAGTGCGTGAAATCGACGTCGGACGGGAAAGAATGCACGCTCAAGATGCTGATGCCCGGTGACCTCTTCTGCTGCGATGCGGCAGCCTTTGACGGCGGCCATCATCCCGGTACGGCACAGCCGATGGGAAATGTCAGAATTCTCCGAATGCGCAGGAAAGCGTATTTTGACATGCTGAGACGCAGCCCTGACGCGGCCATGGAAGTGATCAAATACCTGGGAAACCGGCTCAACGAGGCCCAGGAAAAAGCCAAAATTCTTGCACTGGATCGTGCCGACCAGCGGCTGGCGGCGCTGTTGGCCGACCTCGCCGCGAGGAATGGAATCAAAGATCCTCAGGGCATCAGGCTTCCCATGCGATTGACCAGGCAAGACATGGCGAATATGGTGGGTGCCACGACAGAAACTGTCATCCGGATCATGGGCCGTTTCAAACGCGACCGGCTGGTCTCCGGCACCGC